>ENA-ORTU01004030-ORTU01004030.1-human-gut-metagenome-genome-assembly--contig:-NODE-4030-length-11578-cov-2.966068_pt1 | contig 11578 bp, 10 predicted proteins | sample MGYA00241910_ERZ509184 | MGnify/ENA primary metagenome ERZ509184 (study PRJEB26280, sample SAMEA2338847) | human gut metagenome | biome: human gut; feature: human-associated habitat; material: faeces... | reverse complement strand
CGGTATGACCGGTACTGCCGAAACGGAAGCAGGCGAACTTTGGGACATCTACAAATTGGATGTAGTCGTTATCCCGACTAACCGCCCGATCGCAAGGAAGGATATGAACGACCGCGTTTACAAAACCAAACGCGAAAAGTATAAAGCCGTTATCGAAGAAATCGAAAAACTAGTGCAGGCAGGACGTCCGGTACTGGTAGGTACGACTTCGGTAGAAATCTCCGAAATGCTGAGCAAAATGCTTACCATGCGTAAGATCGAACACAGCGTACTGAATGCGAAGTTGCACCAGAAAGAAGCTGAAATTGTAGCAAAAGCCGGTTTCAGTTGTGCAGTGACCATCGCTACCAACATGGCAGGTCGTGGTACCGACATCAAGCTGAGTCCGGAAGTAAAAGCCGCAGGCGGTTTGGCCATCATCGGTACGGAACGTCACGAATCCCGTCGTGTAGACCGCCAGTTGCGTGGTCGTGCAGGACGTCAGGGTGACCCGGGGTCTTCTGTATTCTTCGTGTCACTGGAAGATGACTTGATGCGTCTGTTCTCTTCCGACCGTATTGCCAGTGTAATGGACAAACTCGGTTTCCAGGAAGGCGAAATGATCGAGCACAAGATGATCTCCAACTCTATCGAGCGTGCACAGAAGAAGGTGGAAGAAAACAACTTCGGTATCCGTAAACGTCTGTTGGAATATGACGACGTGATGAACAAGCAACGTACCGTTGTTTATACCAAACGCCGCCACGCCCTGATGGGTGAACGTATCGGTATGGATATCGTTAATATGATCTGGGACCGTTGCGCGAATGCGATCGAGAACAATGACTACGAAGGCTGTCAGATGGAACTGCTCCAGACATTGGCTATGGAAACTCCGTTCACCGAAGAAGAATTCCGTAATGAAAAGAAGGACACATTGGCAGAAAAGACATTCAACATTGCCATGGAAAACTTCAAACGCAAAACGGAACGCCTGGCACAAATCGCTAATCCGGTCATCAAACAAGTATACGAAAACCAGGGACATATGTACGAAAACATTCTGATTCCTATCACAGACGGAAAACGGATGTATAACATCTCCTGCAATCTGAAAGCGGCTTACGAGTCCGAATCAAAGGAGGTGGTGAAAGCTTTCGAAAAGTCTATCCTGCTGCACGTTATCGACGAAGCATGGAAAGAAAACCTGCGTGAGCTGGATGAGTTGAAACACTCTGTTCAGAACGCAAGCTACGAACAGAAAGACCCGCTGTTGATCTACAAACTGGAATCCGTAACACTGTTTGACGCTATGGTGAACAAGATCAATAACCAAACTATCTCCATCCTGATGCGCGGACAGATCCCTGTACAGGAAGCTCCGGCAGACGAACAACAGCCACGCCGCGTAGAAGTACGCCAGGCTGCTCCCGAGCAACGTCAGGATATGAGCAAGTATCGTGAACAGAAACAAGACCTCAGTGATCCGAACCAGCAGGCTGCTGCCAGTCAGGATACTCGTGAACAGCAGAAACGTGAACCGATTCGTGCAGAGAAGACAGTAGGTCGTAACGATCCGTGTCCATGCGGAAGCGGTAAGAAATATAAAAACTGCCACGGACAGAATGCTTAACAGCAGTCCGATGTAAGATTATAATCTAAAAGAAAGCCTCAAACGGTTAAAAACTGTTTGAGGCTTTCTTTTATTCATCCAAAATAGTACTTTTGCTTAAACTACTAAAGATATCAAGACTATGGCAAAATTCTATTCACTGGCATTTGTTTCTCTGCTACTGTTGGCATTCGGCAGCTGTCAAAGCCTGGAGCAGATTTCTATTGACTATATGCAGCCCGGAGATATGACTTTCCCTTCTCAACTCCGTAAAGTGGCTATCGTGAATAACACCAGCACCGAACCGGATAACAAGCTGATCACACAGACCGAAAAGCCGAAAGAAAACGTACCCGAAATAAGCCACGCCACAGCGTATGCCAATGGTAACGTTAAGATTGCGGCTGAATCGCTGGCGGAAGAAATCGCGCATCAGAACTATTTCGATGTAGTGGTGATCTGTGATTCCGCTTTACGGGCCAATGACAAGTTTCCTCGTGAAAGTACACTGAGTCAGGAGGAAGTCCAACAGCTGACATCAGACTTGGGAGTGGACTGTATCATCGCCATGGAAAACCTGCAATTCAAAGCGACCAAAACGGTTCGTTATATCCGTGATTTTAACTGCTACCTGGGGACAATGGATGTAAAAGCCTACCCGACGGTGAAGGTATACCTGCCCTCGCGCAGCAAACCGATGACTACGCTACACCCCACCGACAGTATCTTTTGGGAAGAATACGGAGGATCGGTAACAGAAACATTTGCACACATGATACCTGATGCACAGATGTTACGGGAAGCTTCTGAATTTGCAGGGACTATCCCTGTCAAACAGTTACTCCCTTTCTGGAAAACAGGCAAACGATACTTGTACACCGGTGGCTCCGTACAAATGCGTGACGCGACAATCTTTGTCCGTGAAAATTCATGGGACAGAGCTTTCGAACTTTGGGAACAAGTGTACAACGGAACCAAGAAGGAAAAGAAAAAGATGAAAGCTGCCCTCAATATCGCTGTTTATTATGAGATGAAGGACAGCTTGGCAAAAGCAGAAGAATGGGCAGTCAAAGCACAGCAACTTGCCCAAAAAGTAGATAAGAAAAACATTCCCGAAAATGCGGCGTACGCCACCATTGACGATATACCGAATTACTATCTTACAACCCTTTATGCAAATGAATTAAAGGAGCGTAACAGTCAATTGCCCAAGCTAAAAATGCAAATGGAGCGATTTAATGATGATTTTTAAGGAAATCATGCATTGATTATTATTTTTTTTATACCTTTGAGGTAACAAAAAGGAAGAACCTATGAAACTGAGCCAACAATCTCTGTCTACCATCGAATCGGCTATCCAAAAGGCAGCCGGCAAATATGTATGTGGCTGCGACCAGACAGCCGTAACCGATATTCATTTACAACCGGACCAAACATCGGGACAACTCACTATTTATAACGACGATGACGAGGAATTGGCTAATGTAATGATTGAAGAGTGGGCGACTTACGATGGAGATGATTTCATGGAAAATGTAGAGCCCAACCTGAAAAGTATCCTTTGCAGAATGAAAGATGCAGGCGACTTCGATAAAGTAACAATATTAAAGCCTTATTCATTCGTACTGGTAGATGAAGATAAGGAAACAGTTGCAGAATTGTTGCTGATAGATGACGATACATTGCTCGTGGATGACGAACTGCTGAAAGGACTGGATAAAGAACTGGACGAGTTTCTGAAAAATTTGTTGGAGAAATAAATATGTTCGATTGCCCGGCATGCCCTTGCTGAAGCAATTATCATTTATAAAAAGAATAATCGGAAGTAAAAGGTATTCCCCTGTTTACTTCCGATTATTCTTTTTTCGTTTTATATGATTCGTACAAACCCAAGTTTCCCTATCGACTTTTAGTCACTCCCGTTTAAGGCAGCACTACCGACTTTTTAGTCAGCCCTCTAGCTGAAAGCCGGAGCAGTGTAGGTAGATAAATTACTTTGCTTCAATCGCTGTCCGATAAACAGATTTTGCCGTTTCAATTACATTTTGTAACTTATGATCTGATGAATCAGCTGTTTTGTTTTTCTCCGCCCATGCTTTCTCCATGCCATAGAAATTAATCGGTTCTTCCGCTGATTCACCAAGTTTGCCGTCCAACTCCCGTTGTTTCTGCTCAAAGAAAGTTTTCCAACGTTGATAATACAAGTCTTTCAAAATCCCGCTCCACTCCCGATGGGAATAATCATGCAGACCTCCCTGATTAGCAGCTATACTGTCTCCCCAAACCGTGATCAGCGCAGAAGCATTCCATTCGTAAAGTTTCTTTTCTTCTTCCGTGGTTCCCAAAGAACGTGCGGCATTCAACCATGAAGACGCCGAGAACTCCTTTCGGGTGGACAGCAAACTGTCCTGGACACAGGTGGAAACCGGTTCGGCTATCACGTGGAAGTACCCTTCCTGCATATTGACAGGCGATAATTCGACGGCTGAGTTTTATTCTGTAGCTGTGACAAATAATTATCAGCAGGCAGATACCGGAACAAAAATGATTCATCTGGGAAAGAATACCCGCAGCACGATTGTCAGCAAAGGTATCTCTGCCGGACATAGCGAGAACTCTTATCGCGGACTGGTACGTGTAGCTGAAAAAGCCGATAATGCACGAAATTACAGCCAGTGTGACTCTTTGCTGCTGGGCGACAAATGTGGTGCGCATACTTTCCCGTATATGGATATCCATAATGAGACGGCTGTGGTGGAGCATGAGGCGACTACCAGCAAGATCAGCGAAGATCAGATATTCTATTGCAATCAGCGGGGTATCCCGACGGAGGATGCTATCGGGCTGATTGTTAACGGATATGCGAAAGAAGTATTAAATAAACTTCCGATGGAGTTTGCAGTGGAAGCACAGAAGTTGCTTACTATTTCGTTGGAAGGAAGCGTGGGATAAAAAATAAATAAGCTTATGTTAGAGATAAAAGACCTGCATGCCAGCATTAATGGCAAAGAGATATTGAAAGGTATTAACCTGACGGTGAAACCGGGCGAAGTACATGCGATAATGGGGCCGAACGGTTCCGGAAAGAGTACGCTTTCTTCTGTTCTGGTGGGAAATCCTGCTTTTGAGGTGACAAAAGGTTCGGTCACTTTCTATGGCAAGAATCTGCTGGAGTTGAGTCCGGAAGACCGTAGTCATGAAGGTATTTTCCTTAGTTTCCAGTATCCGGTAGAAATCCCCGGAGTAAGCATGGTGAACTTCATGAGGGCGGCTGTCAATGAACAGCGCAAGTATAAAGGTCTGCCTGCGTTGACTGCCAGCGAATTTCTGAAACTGATGCGTGAGAAGCGTGCCGTAGTCGAACTGGACAATAAACTTGCCAATCGTTCGGTGAATGAAGGTTTCTCCGGTGGTGAGAAGAAGCGTAACGAGATCTTCCAGATGGCAATGCTGGAGCCGCGTCTGAGCATTCTTGACGAGACAGACTCCGGTCTGGATATTGATGCCCTTCGTATTGTAGCGGAAGGCGTGAATAAGCTCAAGACTCCCGAAACAAGTACGATCGTCATCACTCACTATCAGCGTCTGCTCGATTATATCAAACCGGATATAGTGCACGTACTCTATAAAGGTCGTATTGTGAAAACTGCCGGGCCGGAACTAGCCTTGGAACTGGAAGAAAAGGGATACGATTGGATTAAGAAAGAAGTAGGAGAATAACGATGAATGTAGAACAACAATACATAGATCTCTTCTCTCAGACGGAAGCCATGATCTGCAAGCATAGTGCGGAAGTGCTGAATGCACCCCGTGCGGCTGCTTTTGCTGATTTTGAGCGTCTCGGATTCCCGACCCGTAAGATGGAGAAGTATAAATACACGGATATAAGTAAGTATTTCGAGCCTGATTACGGCCTGAACCTTAACCGTCTTCAGATTCCGGTCAATCCGTACGAAGTGTTTAAGTGCGATGTCCCGAATATGAGCACAGCCTTGTATTTTGTGGTAAACGACGCATTTTATAATAAAGCGCTTCCTAAAACTCATTTGCCGGAAGGCGTCATCTTCGGCAGCCTCAAAGAAGTCGCTGCGGAACATCCCGAACTGGTGAAGAAGTACTACGGTAAGCTGGCTGATACCTCCAAGGATGGCATAACAGCTTTTAATACAGCTTTTGCACAGGATGGAGTCATCTTCTATGTTCCGAAGAACGTAATCGTAGAGAAGCCTATCCAACTGGTGAATATCCTTCGTGCAGATGTCAACTTCATGGTGAACCGTCGCGTGCTGATCATCCTGGAAGATGGAGCGCAGGCACGCCTGTTGATCTGTGATCATGCGATGGATAATGTGAACTTCCTTGCAACACAGGTGATCGAAGTATTTGCCGGAGAGAATGCGGTATTCGATATGTATGAGCTTGAAGAAACACATACAAGTACGGTTCGTATCAGTAACCTGTACGTGAAGCAGGAAGCAAACAGCAATGTTTTGCTGAATGGCATGACGCTGCACAACGGAACTACCCGTAATACAACAGAAGTTCTGCTAGCCGGCGAAGGGGCTGAGATTAATCTTTGCGGTATGGCAATCGCTGATAAAAACCAGCATGTGGATAATAATACCTCCATTGATCATGCAGTACCGAATTGTACCAGTAATGAATTATTCAAGTACGTGCTTGATGACCAGTCGACCGGTGCTTTTGCCGGACTGGTATTGGTACGTCCTGATGCCCAGCATACAAATTCTCAACAGACCAACCGCAACCTTTGTGCCACACGCGATGCGCGTATGTACACGCAGCCGCAGCTTGAAATCTATGCGGACGATGTGAAATGCTCTCACGGAGCAACTGTGGGCCAGTTGGACGAGAATGCTTTGTTCTATATGCGTGCACGCGGAATAGCGGAGAAAGAAGCACGCTTGCTTCTGATGTTTGCATTCGTCAATGAAGTCATCGATACGATTCGTCTGGATGCATTGAAAGACCGTCTGCACCTGTTGGTAGAAAAACGCTTCCGTGGCGAATTGAACAAGTGCCAGGGATGTGCAATATGTAAATGATGAATAAGTAAAATGGATATTCAAAAGATACGTGAAGACTTTCCGATATTGAGCCGTACGGTGTATGGTAAACCATTGGTTTATTTCGATAACGGTGCGACGACTCAGAAACCTCGTCTGGTGGTGGATGCGCTGGTAGATGAGTATTACTCTGTGAATGCGAATGTGCATCGCGGAGTACATTACCTTTCCCAGCAGGCAACGGAACTGCATGAAGCTTCCCGCGAAACGGTACGGCAGTTTATCAATGCCGGCAGCACGAATGAGGTCGTCTTTACACGGGGTACGACGGAAAGTATCAATTTGCTTGTTTCCAGCTTTGGAGATGAGTTTATGCAGGAAGGCGATGAGGTGATCCTTTCAGTGATGGAGCATCACAGTAATATCGTTCCCTGGCAACTTCTGGCTGCCCGCAAAGGAATTGCCATCAAGGTCATTCCGATGAATGACAAGGGCGAACTGTTGCTGGATGAATATGAAAAGTTATTCACCGAGCGTACAAAGATAGTCAGTGTAGTTCAGGTGTCGAACGTATTGGGAACCGTAAATCCTGTCAAGGAAATGATTGCGACGGCTCATGCGCATGGAGTACCTTTTCTAGTGGATGCTGCACAGTCTATCCCCCATATGAAGGTGGATGTGCAAGACTTGGATGCCGATTTTCTGGTGTTCTCCGCACATAAGGTTTATGGGCCGACAGGCGTCGGTGTGCTTTATGGAAAGGAAGAATGGCTGGATCGTATGCCCCCTTATCAAGGAGGAGGAGAAATGATTCAGCACGTCTCTTTTGAAAAGACTACCTTCAACGAACTGCCTTTCAAGTTTGAAGCCGGTACGCCGGACTACATCGGTACTACCGGACTGGCAAAAGCCCTTGACTATGTTAATGGTATCGGACTCGATCCAATCGCCGCTCATGAACACGAGCTGACGACGTATGCGCTGAAGCGATTGAAGGAAATACCCAATATGCGTATTTTCGGTGAGGCGGCAGATCGGGGAGCGGTGATTTCATTTCTGGTGGGAGATATTCACCATTTCGATTTGGGAACATTGTTAGACCGTTTAGGTATCGCTGTCCGCACGGGGCACCATTGTGCGCAACCGTTGATGCAGCGGCTCGGAATCGAAGGTACGGTACGTGCATCATTTGCCATGTACAATACACGATCGGAAGTGGACGCATTAGTGGCTGGGATCGAACGCGTCAGCCAGATGTTCTAAAGATATTAATCGCTATTCCTGCAAGAATAGCGATTTTTTTTTATTCTTTAACTAAAAAAATCTCTTTGAAGTGCAGTGATTTGAAGTTTCCTGCGTCTAATAAGAAAGAATAAAAATCATTTTAGGTATATTAAGTTGGTCGTGAGACCGCGCTTTCTATAAATTCTCTCTCTCTTTAACTCTAATTGGCGGCTATATCGCATATTCTTGCGGTATAGCCGCAATTTTTTTAGGGTGACATTGCAACCTTTTGGGGGTATCCTGCGTCTAATAGGATAGTAAACAACTAAAAAAGAAGAAAAAGATCATGTTAGTGACTACAACTCCCATCATTGAGGGAAAACGAATAGTAAAGTACTACGGAATTGTTTCCGGAGAGACAATCATTGGTGCCAATGTATTCCGTGACTTGTTTGCAAGTATTCGGGATATTGTAGGAGGTCGTTCCGGTGCATATGAAGAAGTACTACGTATGGCAAAAGATACAGCTTTGCAGGAGATGCAGGCACAGGCAGCAAAGTTAGGAGCCAATGCAGTGATCGCGGTGTCGATCTGGATTATGAAACAGTAGGAGGCAGCGGTAGTATGCTGATGGTAACTGCCAACGGAACTGCTGTAACGATTGAAGATTAGTTGATTGTTTTATTGTATGAGAAAGGGGATTCACCACGAACGGTGTTTCCCCTTTTGTTCTTAATGTTTGTGCCATGCCTTTGGCACAGTTGTGCCACTGCGTTGGCACTGCTATGCCAAGCCCTTGGCACAAGCGTGCCAAAGGCTTGGCATGAGTAAGGCAGTAGGAAGTTATCTGCCGTAAGCTCAATCACGCGGCTAAAGGCTTGATTAGTGGTGAAAGCATCTATGCCCACTTTCATCAGATAATCACTGGAATAAGTCTTTTCGTTGGCAGCCAGGCTGGATTTACTATTCGGCATCAGATTGATTTCTTTTACCTTATACATTTTCTTGGCATCCAATCCCTGTAGTTTAACAGGCAATAGTTAGTTTGCGGGCATAAAAAAAGGCTATCTATCCCAGACAGCCAATCTTTTGTTAACCTTAAATCTAATACTATGAAAAACACACTACAAAGATAGGGACTTTTCGGCTATCTCCAAATTTTCGGGGCAAAGTGAGGCGCTTTATAACATGGTTTAATAGAAATAACGGGTTTGTTAACGATTAACGTAATAAGACTAAAAATTAACTAACGAGCTATTGGCCTGATGCTCTTTTGCAGGATTCTCAAAAGACTTTTTTACTTGTTTTACCTTCGTTTCATTGAGAGTTATCGCATCAATCGGCAAGTTGGATTTTTTTCTCTTTTGCTTGCTTTTTTCGTTTGATTTCCATACTTTTAGCCTCCATAAAACCCTTTAATAATTAATTCTATGGATAGCATTCTTTTCTGGCTGGTTCCGGTCGCTTCAGTGTTAGCCCTCTGTTTTGCTTATTACTTCCATAAGCAGATGATGAAAGAGAGTGAAGGTACTCCCCAAATGATAAAAATAGCCGCTGCGGTACGCAAGGGAGCTATGTCTTATCTGAAACAACAGTACAAGATTGTAGGTTGTGTTTTCCTTGGGCTGGTTATTTTGTTTTCAATTATGGCTTATGGCTTTCATGTTCAGAATGTGTGGGTTCCCATAGCTTTCCTGACGGGTGGTTTCTTCTCCGGTCTTTCCGGTTTCCTGGGTATGAAGACGGCAACCTATGCTTCGGCACGTACGGCGAATGCGGCACGCAATTCATTGAACTCCGGACTGAGAATCGCTTTCCGCAGTGGTGCGGTAATGGGACTCGTTGTAGTCGGACTGGGGTTGCTCGATATATCTTTCTGGTATCTGTTGCTGAACGCGGTGATTCCCGCCGACGCACTGACACCGACTCATAAACTTTGCGTAATCACTACCACGATGCTGACGTTCGGTATGGGAGCTTCCACACAGGCGCTCTTTGCCCGTGTAGGTGGCGGTATATATACAAAAGCTGCCGACGTAGGCGCCGACCTTGTGGGTAAGGTAGAAGCCGGAATTCCCGAAGACGATCCGCGAAACCCTGCCACCATTGCCGATAATGTAGGCGATAACGTAGGCGACGTGGCAGGTATGGGAGCCGACTTGTACGAATCTTATTGCGGTTCTATCCTGGCGACTGCCGCATTGGGTGCTGCCGCCTTTATACATTCGGCAGATACGGTCATGCAGTTCAAAGCAGTTATTGCCCCGATGCTGATTGCTGCGGTAGGTATTCTGCTTTCCATTATCGGCATCTTCTCCGTGCGCACCAAAGAAAATGCGACGGTGAAAGATTTGCTCGGCTCGCTGGCATTCGGAACAAACCTGAGTTCCGTGCTGATTGTGGCTGCTACCTTCTTAATCCTGTGGCTCTTACAGTTGGACAACTGGATTTGGATTTCATGCGCTGTCGTAGTCGGCCTGTTGGTCGGCATTGTGATCGGACGTTCTACCGAATATTATACTTCCCAGTCGTATCGCCCTACTCAGAAACTGAGTGAAAGCGGAAAGACTGGACCTGCCACCGTCATTATCTCCGGTATCGGTCTGGGTATGCTTTCTACGGCTATTCCCGTGATTGCGGTAGTGGTGGGTATCATTGCCTCCTTCCTGCTTGCTTCCGGTTTCGATTTTTCCAACGTGGGTATGGGACTCTACGGTATCGGTATTGCCGCTGTCGGTATGCTGTCCACATTAGGAATCACACTGGCTACGGACGCTTACGGCCCGATTGCTGATAATGCAGGCGGTAATGCCGAAATGGCCGGTCTGGGTGCCGAAGTCCGCAAGCGTACCGATGCGCTCGACTCTTTGGGAAATACAACCGCGGCAACCGGAAAAGGTTTTGCTATCGGTTCCGCTGCATTGACCGGACTGGCTTTGCTGGCATCCTATATCGAAGAAATCCGTATCGGTCTGACCCGTTTGGGGACAGTAGACCTGAGTATGCCGAACGGCGATGTTGTCTCAACCGCCAATGCTACCTTTGTCGATTTCATGAACTATTACGACGTGACGCTGATGAATCCGAAAGTTCTTTCCGGTATGTTCCTCGGTTCGATGATGGCGTTCTTGTTCTGTGGATTGACGATGAATGCGGTCGGCCGCGCAGCCGGACACATGGTAGATGAGGTGCGTCGTCAGTTCCGTGAGATCAAAGGCATTCTGACAGGAGAAGCCGAGCCGGATTATGAACGTTGTGTGGCTATCTCAACCAAGGGTGCGCAGCGCGAAATGGTGATTCCGTCGCTGATTGCTATCCTTGCGCCTATCGCTACCGGATTAATCTTCGGAGTGACCGGAGTACTGGGACTGCTGATCGGCGGTTTGAGCACAGGTTTTGTGCTGGCTATCTTTATGGCCAATGCAGGCGGTGCGTGGGATAATGCGAAGAAATATGTAGAAGAGGGGAACTTTGGAGGCAAAGGCGGTGAAGTGCATAAGGCAACCGTAGTAGGCGATACTGTGGGCGACCCGTTTAAGGATACTTCCGGCCCGAGTCTGAATATTTTAATCAAGCTTATGAGCATGGTAGCCATTGTGATGGCAGGGCTTACCGTCGCCTGGAGTTTGTTTTAACTAAAAGAAGGTTTGTTTATTGAAGAGGGCGATAGCCGGAGATAAGTCCGGTTATCGCTTTCTGATTATATAGAACCGGGTAAACACCTTTTTTGCGCACT
>ENA-ORTU01004029-ORTU01004029.1-human-gut-metagenome-genome-assembly--contig:-NODE-4029-length-11578-cov-3.388007_pt1 | contig 11578 bp, 9 predicted proteins | sample MGYA00241910_ERZ509184 | MGnify/ENA primary metagenome ERZ509184 (study PRJEB26280, sample SAMEA2338847) | human gut metagenome | biome: human gut; feature: human-associated habitat; material: faeces... | reverse complement strand
GCGTAGAATTTCCAATCTCAAAAAGAGTAAACATCAGCACCGGCAAGCCATAAATCCCGACACCTTTCAAGTATCCTTTTACACCACCCCTGCCTGTCTTTACCTTAAAAATAAACATAAGCACTACAATTGTCATTATATCAATGCAATTTCTTATCGTTTCCGCGATAATATAGTGTTCCTGCATGATCGGTATACAATTCATTATCACAGAAAAGACCAATGTCCTGTATACAATGAATAATATTACCAGACCAAGTGGTAATATTATCACTTTATTCAATATTGTTTTATCAAATTTCATCCTTTTATTGTTCCTCTGTTTCTGCCTTTTTTACTAATTATTGTAATCGTATATTTTAGGTACATATAAATATAATTTATCTTTGCTAATTTTCAATATAATATCATTAGTTAGCCATCTATCATACTTGCTCTTTTTACAATACTTTTTTCAGTTACATTATCAATTATTATCTCTCGCTTCATCTTTTGGGTTATAATTTGTTCAATTTGTTTAATTTTATCGGATTCATTTTCCAACTCTATACAAACTAATTCCGCTTCTTTACTTCCAATGTGAAAGATACAATTCATGTTTCAAAAATACAGGGCAGGAACGTATGTGGGTAAGAAATAAATCATCTGTTACCAACTTGAATACAATTTCCCATATAAGTCTGTTAGCGGTTGCTGTTGCGGCAATCACCACCGGCACAGGGCAATCCTATCGTAAGCTTAAAGCTGTAAAGCGAATCGCATAATAAAGAGCTATTCACATCTCCCCATTTGCGTAGGTTCTGGACTTACGTAAGCTTTGCTATGTCATAAATTCCCATTTTTCCGATTTACAAAAGCTAACTGTCAAATCCATCTTTTAAATCAATTCGTTTTGCTCATCTCTCTACTTATTGTAAAACATTGCCCTTGGGACAAGTCAATACATTTTCAAAAAAATTACATGAAAATTTCAAAAGATTTAATGCATATTAAAATTTTAAACAATTTTTCTGTTGTTAATTTGGATTTCTGCTTGATATACCACCTTGCTATGAATTTATCTACGGGTTTTCCGTTTTTATTTTTGATAATATATTTTACTATCTTATTTACAACACCTGCTAGCTGGTACCCAAAGTATATTTTTATCTTTCTTTTGCGTCCATACTTACCATTCTTGCAATTCTATTTCAGAACCAAATGTCATCTCAAGAAGTTCTGCTGCGATATCTTTACTGCATACTCGCATCAGATTGTCCTCAGCATCTTCCTTTGACAGCAGGTTCACACTTCCATACCAGACAATCTCATTATCGATTACGGCATAATGCTCGCAGGACTCTTCAACAAGCCTAATTTCAAAACCTGCTTTACGAAGTCTCTCCATAAGCTCCATCCGGACATCATCTTTGCCATATTTATAGGCATCAGGATGCCATGTGACAATTGTTACCTTAACTCCCAACTCCCGACGCTTTCCAAGTATCTTTATAATGCGATCCACTTTTTGATTATTTAACCTTGGACTTGATACAACGACCGCTGAATTAGCCTCCTCAAGATCCTTCCAATAAGTTTCTGCATAGTTTTCTATATCATAGATTGCATTTGCCTTCTGCTTTTCGCCGTCCATATTAACGCAAAGTTCATATCCGATCTTTTTATATGCCTTCATCCTTGCTGAATACATTTTATCGAACTTTGGAATATGACTGTCCACATAATCATAGACGATGACATTTTCTTTACCATCATAATCCCTGTTAAGTCGCCCGACATACTGCTCCACAACATTTTCTCCTGAAACGGGAGTCGCCATGAACAGAGTATCAAGTCGCGGAAAATCGAAGCCCTCTCCAAGTAAAGAGCCCGTTCCCACAAGAATAAGACTGTCCGAATTGTCAACTTTATTCAGTTCTTCCACCTGTGCCCTGCGCGCTTTCGTTCCATTTGCCCCCGTTAGCAGGATCAATCGGTCAGCATATGTCTTAAGCCTTTCAGACAGCTTCTTGGCATGATCAACATATTTCGTCAGTACTACCGGAGTTCTTCCAGCTTGCACACAGTCCGCCACATCCCTGATAATCTGTTCGTCACGAACATCATTATTCCTTATCAGCTCATAAGCATCATTACCATATGGTGTTTTTGACAAATGATGCGGCTTTACTGTCCGGGTAAATCGGGGATATACCAGATGATTAATATTCTGCTCCTCGGCTCTGTCTTTTGCTGTAAACCTATACCTGATAGGGCCGAGCAGAAATTCGTTTATCTTTTCCTTACCATCACCACGTTTCGGTGTTGCCGTCACGCCATACACATACTTTGCATTTATCTCCTGCAGCACTTCTATCGCGCTATCCGATGCTGCGTGATGGCATTCGTCAAAATATACTTGAGCATATTCTTTCAGCTTCGGATGAAATCCATCTTTTTTCTTAAGAGAACGTATCATGGCCACATCCACTATTCCGGTCAGTGTATCATGCGCTCCTTGAAGATTTCCAATCAATGATTTTCTTTTTCGTGTACGCCCGGTCTTTGTCTGATATTCAGGTAGTTCTTCATCAATATCCAAAAACTCCTCCAGACGCTTAATCCACTGGTTCATCAGATCTGCCCTGTCTACAAGTATTAAGGTACTTATGCCTCTTCTTGCGATCATATCACAGCAGACTACAGTCTTACCAAACGCTGTTGCGGCGTGCAGTATCCCGGTTTCATTTTCAAGCATAGTTTCCACAGCCGGAATCTGTGATTCACGCAATTCTCCCCTAAACGAAATATTGAGTTCCTGCCCTTTGGTTCTCTTGTCTTCAATCTTATAACTGATCCCCGCATTATCAAACTTCTTTAGAATTTCTTCCCGAAGTCCGCGAGGCAATACAATATATTTTCCTTCGTCACTTCCAAGGTAAATGAATCTGGATTCATCGTAATTTGGCATATCCATAGCCTGATTCTGGAAATACTGCTTGTTTGAAAATGTTGCCATACGGCGAAGCTGTCTTTTTGTCTTATTGGACATTCCTGTTGAGTCTATGTAAATGCGGTCAGCCAGCACGATACGCACCACGCCCTTAACACTGCCTGCTTCAATCTCAGAATTCTTATCCCATGGCGCATCAGTACCGTTGTCTTCGCTGATGGATCCCGTACTGTACCATAAAGAAAGATAGTCCTCTATCCCCTGTCTGGTCAGTCGCCTTGTCCCGGCAAGAACATTTAACTGATCTTCATATGCGTTCCAATTTTCATCAATAAAAGCACTGTTTCCGGACTTCAAGGCCATTCCTTGTAAAGGAAGTGCAATAACATTTCCAAGTCCGCCCTCAGGAAGCGCATCCTGCGTCGGTATCATGCGATCATAGTATTTGAAGGACTTAAGATTGACGGATTCAGCTCCTTTCTCTAGCAACGCAAAGCCAAATCTTCTCGCCAATCTGGCAGGAACCATTTCCTTGAAGAATATCCAAAGATGTGCACCGCGTCCCGACCTTGACCGTTCCACCACAGCGTCCACATCCAGATTCTTACAAATGCGCCGCAAAGCATTTATTTCTTCTTTCCAGCCATCATCAATATTCGCATAATCTTCCTGCTCCGCTCCCTTTGCATGGTTATCAAAATCAAATACAAGTAACTGACAAAGGTTATTTTCAAGCATCGGATATATCGCCACGACATCATTGCCATTTGGATCTGTCCCATTCATATGCGCCTTTATCAAAGGCAGGGTAACCGGCTTGTATGCCCTTAATTCGCAATCCTTACAACGAACTCCATCCTTTTTCTGTATATGGCAGCCACGATCCCAGCGGTTAAAGCACTGCGAATAATACCCGTTCTTCCCCGTTTTGGGATTCGTATAACGAAGATCATACACATCCTTCCTTCCGCGGCAGAACATCATAAAGAAGTCACTTGCAATCTTATCCGTAACATCAAATTTCTTAATACGAGCACCCTGATCAGGATCATACAATTCCACAACTCCTTCAGCGTCGCCTGACACAATATTCGCATACGAAACACCGGCTTCTTCCAAACGCTCTTTCAGAAGTCGGTTTTCATCCTCCAATGCCTGTATCCTGGATTGTAATGATTTGATTGTATCTGAATATTGTTGCGTAGGTCCCTTCATCCTTATCACACTCCCAGCTTCCCCATAACCTCTATCTTCTCATATTCTCCGGTTTCCGAATCAATAACAATCATCGCAGACTCTCCAATCTGTCTTCCGTCTCTATAGGTAGAGAACACATCTGTCGATATGATGCCGTCTTTTTCAAATATCCTCTCCACCGGAGTATGCCCTACCACCTGTTTGTATATATCTGCTCTGAATATCTCTCTGGTCTCATACTGTGGTCTGAACCATAAGGGTGATTCATCATTCCAGAGATAATCATGTGGAGCATCGTTTACCGCTGCTATAACTTCCTCTATATCAGCATCCAGCAGATCCTTGTTAAGCCATCTTAGGAAATCAGCTGTAAGCCCTCCATGTGAGAAAAGCACATTGTCAATCCGATGCATTATGTTTATCTGTACCGGACTCTTAAGGCGGTTCTCAAGTTCTTCAAGCTTTGACATTACCGTCCTCTCGGCATAGGGAGAATATCCGGTCTCAAGTCTTCCCCACGAGTAGCTGACATCATGATTACCGTAACACCAGAGAGTATCCGGATAGTCCTCAGCAAATGCGATTGCTCGATCAAATGTTTCTTTATATCGTTCTATCTGAAATTCCATATTCCAGTCATCCGGCATATCCATCAGGCACACAGCCCGATCCGCCTTACCGTCTCTTAAGATTTTCTCTGTCCTGTCGAATATCCATGGTTTTAGATGAATATCAGGAATCACAAGTACTCGCATAACTCCATCTCCTAAAATTGATATACAAACTTGTAACAATTTTCTTACAAGTAAATCTCCTTCAACAACTCCACACCTCTATCTCTATCAAATGGCATCCCCATCTGCAAAAGTCTTATTTCCGATTCATCTACTGCACTAATTTCCTCAATGTACCTATGTATGCATTCTGTTACAAGTCCTTCTGACTCCACTTTTATTCCGGTAGTAACAATCTGAAGCAATCGGAACACATCATATTTGTGCTTCTTTAAATCCTTTTCATTTACATGCTCTCCGGCTCTTTTTCTGTCCAAAAGGTTAATCCACGCATACATTTTGAACGGAATCAGATGCTCTGCTCCCAGAACACCAATACCATCAACCACTCTACGTCCGGACATCATAAATTTATAGAAGTCATCGTTCAGAAGAATCGCTGATAAACTGGAAGTATCATCATCAATATGAATCGGAATGATTCCCTCTTCTATTTCAAGATGATATCCCGGCTTTCTTGAAAACAACTCAATCATAGTAGGATAACCGAATTTTCCTTCTGTGAAGCGGTAAAAGTGCATATTCTGTTCATTCTTCCATCCGCACTTATAGCCGCCTTCTTTTATGTATTCCCAGAATACGCTCGCAAATTCCGGGAAGTTATCCTCCATAATCAGGATCATATCAATATCTTTTGTCGCTCGAAATGGCAAGTCTGCCTCTGAGAGTAGAATATCGCAGGCAGTTCCGCCGATAATAGTGTAATAATCCGTATAATCTTTAAATTTTTCTCTAAAAGAGTCTATCCCTGGTACCATTTATAATTCCTCCAACAGTTCCTCAATACTCATTTCTATTCTTTCGTCTTCGTTACCTTTGAATGTACATGCCAGTGAAACAGGATCAACACGCCTTTCTCTTGCAAAATAAGAAGGATTGTATTTCCATAATTGTATCTTCAAGCAGTCGTCTGGGTCTTCAGATCTGGCATCCACAATTTCCAACTGGTCAACAACTTCCTCGCCCTTGTAGATTGCACGTTCCTCTATTCTTGGTGGATTCAATTCTGACTCCTGACTAAGTGCAGTTTCTCCTGCGCTAAATGATTCAAAGGTTGCTTCATATCGCATAATTGTAATCACTTTCTGGACCGGATTAATCAAATATCCTTTTGCATTTTCATAATACTCTTTCCGTGAGTAATTTCTCTTAATAGCAATCTCTGTTCCTGATTTCATCTGCTGGATGAGTCCCATTTCCTCTAATTGCGCTGTTGCTCTTGTAATGGACGTCTTGGTAAGATTCAGCTTGTTCGCAACTTCACTTTTTAACACAGATTCCTCATCACTCATATATAACAATTCAAGGAACACCATCTGTGTTGCCGGCATCATCTTATCCGCTTTGACAAGCTGCTTGCGATACACATCCTGCAATACAATTCCCATAAATGGTAAGAATACATTTCCTGGCAAATTCACAAACGGAACTCCGCTTTTTACCAGAGCATTTCTCATGGATACGTTGTTTAACGCTACTTCATATGCTACAGGGCACTGCAATGCTTCCTCATACTTTGCTTTCTGCTTTTTCATTGCAGCAACACTTAGTTCCGTTTCCTTCATAACATCTATTATGGCAAAGGTAACACCATATATTTCAACCATCACAATATCACGCATAGTCATAAAGATTGGCAATGGCAATTTATTCTTGTATTCTGCTATTTTTACTTCGCAGCCGAAATACTGCTCTAATTCTTTTTTCATATGGCGTCTCCTTATAACATATTTTTTGTATAATAACATATTTTCTGTTATTATACAATGTTTTATGTTATTATATCACAGCCAGAACGAGTGATTCTATTCTCTTCCATCGTCTGTTTCTCCGTAATATTTCTCTTTTATGCAGTTCCATAAAATTTAAGCCGTAGCTCTCGCCACGGCTTCATCACTTTTAATATCTGCCTACATTACAGCCACGAGGATTACCTCCAGCCAACCGGCTTAACGCTCTAACCTTTCTCATGGATTTCAACACATTTCTATGTCTACATAAAAGTTTTCACTTCACCTAAAACCATTCAAGAATAAAATCGTTGACGATTCACCTTTAACGGTTCAAATAAAACGCAAAACAGTTAAATTGGAGGTGCATTCTACACCGTCTTTAAACCCAACTTTTTTCTAAAGGCAGGAATCGAACCTGCGACATCATGATTACAAGTCATGTGCGCTGCCAACTGCGCCACTTTTAAAGTCAAGCAACCCAATTTAATCAGAATTGGTAATATCTGTTATGTAACGTAACCCTGTTACAGGGAAGCCGGATTTGAAGTTTTCGTAATGCAGGCAAACACCTTACGCTACCTCAATAAAAGTTGTTGCATTCGATACTTTTATCTGTGTGTCTAATTCAGTCAGAAGAGTGTTGCGCTTTTCTTCCAGCGCCTCCATTTTCTTCTTAACATCCACCAGTTCTGTTGTATTTTCCTTTACATAGGCTTCTACAACTCCTAAAGGTTTTTCGTCTTTGGTCTTGCTTTCTTTTCCGAGAATACTAAGACGCATCTCCTCTGCCGTAGACTGCAGCTGACTGTTCTTTCTGTCGCAGAACTGCACCCTTTCATTATACTCACTAGACAGCTTTTTCTGAAGTCTTCCTTCAAAATCTGCATCGACTCCGTAAGCACCAGCCCCACGAAGTCTGCTTCGGAGTGCAATTGCTCCGGCAACTGTGAAAATTCCGTAGGAAGTAGTAATTTCCATATTTGCATTAGAAGCCACAATCGCCGCATCAATCTTCTGAAAACGGTCAATCAAATCAGTAATCTGCTGATATGCTGACTCTGCTTCTTTTGCATACTCTTCTTTACTGGTGCGCTTTGCGAAAACCTTGTCCTCATTCGGCTTAATGGTATCAACAAAGCTTGCCTTAGCAATCTTATCTGCTATCTTCTTTACCAACAGATCTCTTTCATCCAGAGCCTGCGTTACCAACATCTTCTCGCTCATAAAAAATCCTCCCTTAGAATATTGTCTCTACCGACTATTCTAAAGGAGAATATTCTATTTGTCATTGAAGCTGTAGTTCAAAAAATTTATGCAGCACGCTTCTCCTGCAATTTTTCATAATAAGCACACAGTCTGCTTTCGCGAGAATCCAGTGGCTTTACAATAATATCCGGCACAATCGGTGCCCTGTTGCCACGCACGATTGCATCAATCGGAACTTGAAGCAGCTCGCTTAGCGCATACAGATTATCAATGGTCGGCATATTTACGCCATCGATCCAACGGTACACGCTCTGCACACAACCAAGTCCAAGATATTCCTGCACATCCTTTGGCGCAATTCCACGCATGTCCATGATTCTACGTAAGTTAACACCGGTTTCTTGTTTGTTGATTAATGGGAACATAAGGCACCTTCCTTCCTCTATTTCCCTATTATAACACAGACCGCACATCCATAAAAGACGTGCGGCCTGTTCTATGTTATAATCCCCTTTTACCCGTATGCTTTTGGTACTTCATGTATCATTTATATTATCATATGAAATTTTGTTGGTTATGTCAATGGTATTTCGCCAGGCTTCACACAATTTTTGCAGGGACCATGCCGCATTCGCAGGACTGGTAGAGGGCAGCACCGTGGCTTCCTTTCCCGTAAGCGGCAGCTGGTACTTCCGGTACAGTTCTCCCGCCTTATTCCCATTGGCATAGATTCCCGTGATCTTAGATTCCGTCAACATGTGTCGGATATCCGTCGGTTCCACATTCCGTATACTGCTGTCGCTGGAGCCCTTGATATCGCAGCTCTGGATCACATCCCAGATGGCTATATGATGTGCAAGGAGCATCGCCTTTTTCTTTTCAATGGTCTCCGGCACCGGTTCCCCACACAGATCCGCCAACACCTTCCAGAAACGGTTCTGTTTATGTCCATAATAAAAATGGTTTTCTCTAGATTTCACAGATGGCAAGGTGCCCAGGATCAGCACCTCCGAATCTGCATCATACACCGGTGCAAAGGTGTGCTCAATATGTTCATATTCCATCGTTTTCGCTGCTCCTATCTGTCGTGCTCCATTCTCCATTTGATACACCTGGTAAGGTAATCCACATACTCCTCATTCTTGCACATTTCCTTGCCGGGCGTATCGGAGATCTTCGCCACATCCATGCCGTTGCAGGCTGTCGTCTTCATGACGATATTTAAAGGCTCCTCACAGGTATCGTTGGCGATATAAGTGCCGATCCCGAACGCCACCGTCACGCGATCCTTGAAAGTCTTCCGCAGCTTATCCGCCCGTGCGAAATCCAGGCTGTCACTGAACAACAGTGTCTTACGCTTTGGATCGATCCCCAGAGCCTCATAATGGGCGATCATCTTCTCGCCCCAGGCAAAGGGATCCCCGCTGTCATGCCGCACTCCGGAAAACAGGGTGGAATAGGTCAGCTGAAAATCCTTCAGGAAACAATCTGTAGTGATGGTGTCCGTCAGAGCGATGCCGTTTAATACACCATACTCCTTCACCCAGGCATCCAGGGCATACCAGTTGGAATACGCCGGATTGTGCTTGTGATTGCCCTGCCCGGTACACATGATCCATTCATGCGCCATAGTTCCCACCGGTGTCACATTCCATTTTTTCGCCAGATAGACATTGGACGTACCGATGCAGGCAGAGTCCTGATAGTCCTTATTGTGCGCCACCAGCTCCTGCACCGCCAGTTCCTGTGCTTCCGCGGACAGGCGGCGCCGCAGGCCAAATTCACTAAAATTACCAAGACAATAGGTTCCATCTACAAGTTTCTGAATCTTATCCGCCAGCCTCTCCCGGAAGGAAGCATACAGTCTGTTATAATCATAATTCATCCGGAAAAATACTTCGTTGACGATGGCAAGAGTCGGGATCTCATACATGGAAGTGTTTAACCAGGAGCCTTTTGTCTCGATGGTCAGACCGCAGGCTGCATCCCTTCCAATCTCAAAATCTTCGTATCTGGGCTGCCACAGGCGCAGGAAATCCACATAGGAACCTTTGATCCATTTTACATTTTCCAGATAATTCAATTCTTCCTCCGTAAAACGTAAGTCACAATACGCCCGGATCTGCGCCTTGATCTCTTCCACCATTTCAGATGTGAAAAATACATCTGTATTCCTGCATTTGAAGGTCCAGGTAGTCTTATAAGCGCTGAACTGGTGGTAGATACACTGTCCCATAGAGAACTTGTACATATCATTTTCCAGTAAGCTGTTGATAATCTGTGGTAATTGCATGATTTTATCCTCTTTCTTTCTTAGATTCACAACTGTGTAAATATGATATGTTCTCTAAATCACATCCGCCTGGATCGGTCCCATAGCTGCGATGGCCGTCTGGTGCGTCTGGGGTGTCACACAGGCACAGGCCTTCTCAATGACACACACTCTCGCTTCCGGTACAAATGCCTTTGCCATGACCACATTGCTTAACACACAGATTCCGGTGCAGAATCCGGTAAAATCCACTTCCATGGGATATTCACCCTCTGCTGCCTCTCCTGCTGCCGTCACCTCTTCCCAGATTGCCTTCAGCGTATTTCCAAAATCCAGACTGCCAAAAGTAGGCTTTTTCACCGTAAGGATCTGTTCCGGCGCATAATGTTCCTGTACCGCCTTTACAATATCCGGATGAATCTTATACCCCTCTGTGCCTTCCTGTCCATGCAGTACAGGCAGCCTTTTGCCTTCCTGGGTGTCCAGATAATCTGCCGTATGGGTATCCTGGGTGATGATCACCTTGTAGTATTCCCCACTTTCCGCTGCGGCAACGATATTTTTCACCGCCGCCTCGCACTCCTTGTTGCCCAGTGCTCCTGTGATGAATTCGTTCTGTGCATCCGTGATCACTAATACTTTCTTTGCCATGTTCCCTCTCCTCTACTCGTTTTTATATAATGATGTCGGGGTCAAAAGCCCCCGACTTTGCACAAAAAGCAGGCAACCGCATCCTGCGACTACCTGCTTCTCTTACTTACAGAAATAATTTCTTCACTTTTTCCGCGTCAAATACGACTTCTGTTAATCCGTCCACTTCGATCTGATACAGGGCATTGGCAGCCAGATGCTCCGCCGCCTGCTCGAGATCACGGATACCGCTGGTGTTGGAATAGATCTCCACCACCGCATCCAGTCCCTCTTCGGTGATAGTGCACTCGTTTGCCTGCAGTCCGATGCGTTTCAGTACCTTTGGCAAGGCAAATCTGGAGAAAATGATCTTCTTCTCCTCCGGTGTGTAATCCGGTATATCGATCACTGCAAAACGCGACATTAACGGGGCACTGATCTGATCCTTATCGTTAGCTGTGGCAATCGGATAAACACCGAATGTGGGCACGGTACATTCCATATAGTTGTCCGTGAATCCCAGATTATCCAGCAAGGTAAGCAGTACATCCGCCGGATTGCCGTTACCTTTGCCGCTGGCCGCTTTGTCCAGCTCGTTGATGATGAATACCAGATTGGACTCTCCCGCCATGGAAAAAGCTTCCATGATGATACCGGGTTTGGCATTGGCGTAGATCCTGGAGCTTCCGGTCAGCTGCTCCGGATCGTTGATGGAACTCATATCCAATGTAGTCCAGGGAAGCTTTAAAATCCTTGCCACCGCATAAGCAATCGGGGATTTACCGGTTCCCGCCGGTCCCACCAGAAGCAGACC
>ENA-ORTU01004020-ORTU01004020.1-human-gut-metagenome-genome-assembly--contig:-NODE-4020-length-11604-cov-3.912893_pt1 | contig 11604 bp, 8 predicted proteins | sample MGYA00241910_ERZ509184 | MGnify/ENA primary metagenome ERZ509184 (study PRJEB26280, sample SAMEA2338847) | human gut metagenome | biome: human gut; feature: human-associated habitat; material: faeces... | reverse complement strand
GCATTTTTTTGTCAATCCCTTCTACATTAGAATTTACACCAGAAAATTTTCCTTCTGAAAACAAAATTTAGAATTTTATTGTAAGTTCATCAAAATCTAAGTAGGTTTACTAAATAAATTATTATGTACCTGCTATTTCATGTTATAATAAGATTCACTTATTTAATAAAGAACAGGGGTAAATTATGTTTAAGAAATTTTGGTTGATAAAAGAAGATGACATTGGAAAACAAAGTGTATTTTGGAACATGATGTCCAGCGGTTTGAACTCTATTGTATCAATGCTATTACTCTGGGTCGTAACTTTGCTGAATGGTGTATCCGATGCTGGGATATTTTCTTTGGGATTTTCTACTTCACAGATGATGTTGACAATTGGTAATTATGGAATGCGAAACTATCAGGCAACTGATGTAACAAATAAATATTCCATAAAAGTTTATGAAGCTTCCCGAATTATAACAAATATCATTATGATGATATCTGTATTAGGCTTTGTATGGTATGAGGGTTATTATTTCGAGAAGGCACTGATTACTATTTTGCTGTGTTTACTTAAAGTTACAGATGCATTTGATGATGTTTATGGTGGATATTATCAGGTAAAAGGTCGACTGGATATTTCCGGAAAAATCATGAGTATTCGCATTGGTGCATATGTTCTTGGTTTTATATTTACTCTTATTTTTACACACAACCTGATTTTAAGTTGTTTGATTTCCATTATAATTTCAAGTATCGTATTAATTGTACTTATTCATTCAACGAAAATTATTATTCCTTTAGAAAAGCCTTCTTTTCAATGGAATAAAATTTGGAATCTGTTAACAGAATGTTTCCCATTGTGTATTAGTGCTTTTTTACTTATTTACATGGGTAATGCACCAAAATATGCAATCGATACTTACCTTACTGCAAAAGATCAAGCTTACTACACTTATCTGTTTATGCCTTGCTTTGTGACCAATTTATTTGTAGGTTTTGCTTTGCAGCCTTTATTAGTTCGTTTATCTAAATCCTGGGTCCATAAAGAATATCGCAAATTCATAAAATTATGCGGTTTAATTTTTGCCGGAGCACTAATTATCTCTACAATCATTATCATTGGGGGAGCCATTCTTGGATGTCCTATATTGTCCATTGTATTTGGTGTTTCTCTATCAGCGTACATAAATGTGTTAGTGGTGTTACTGATTGGTGGTGCGTTTTTTGCTTTTGCAGTTATTGAACAAGTTATATTAACTGTAATGCGCAGACAAGTATATTTATTAGTCGGATTCGGAATTGCCAGTGCTATTGCCATGTTTATCTCTGGAATTCTCGTTAAGAAGTTCGCCCTTTTAGGTGCTGCTTATGCATATACCATTTCTGCCGGAGCACTATTTCTTGTATTAGCATTTATGATTTTTATATTTTTATATCTTGAAAAAAAGAAAAACAAATAAAAAATATAGCATATGTTCCTTTATCGAACATATGCTATATTTTTTATTTTTTATAGAATGCTTTTCCAATATCTTCCGGTGCTTTTCCACCTTTTTCTACTAATTGAATACGAATTGCCTCTATCTGACGCGCATATCCTTCACTTCCTGCTTTTTCTCCATTCTTTGCCCATCCTAACCAGCCAAACTCACTGGAATGGACTTGATAATACACATCATATTTTTCAGCCATTTCTCCTGTAAGCTCAATACAGATTGCTTCCATTTCTTTATTTCTGCCTACAGTTCCACTTATAGCACCATTTGACACATAATTTTGCCAGCCAATATCTTGAATATGACTTTTATACTTAATTTTTCCCGAATATTCTGGATATTGCAAATTTATCCTGATTGCTTCTACCTGTTTATTTTGACCAGTTGTTCCTGCCAACTCTCCATTCTTAACAGCTTCCTGCCATCCGATATTTTCTACATGTGTACTATATTCTACTATTGTATTCTTCTTTTTAAATGAGCTTTGCCCATTTTCTATTGCCGGGGTATCTTTTGGTACAATTAATATTTGAACTGCCTCTATCTTAAGAGCATAGTTCATTGTTCCTGCGGTCTCTCCATTTTTTGCCCAACCGAGCCACCCCAAATCCTGCACATGTACCCGATAATATATATCGTAATTATTTTTCTGATTTCCGGTAAGCGTCATTTCAATTGCTTCCATACGACGATTTTGTCCGGTTGTTCCTGTTATCTCTCCATCCTTATGATAATCCTGCCATCCGATATTCTCTAAATACGAACGATATTTCACTCCCAATAAATTAGATTTTACATTCAAAATCATGGCTTCTATTTTTTTGTTCTGTCCGGTTGTTCCCGCTATCTTACTTCCCAGAACCTCGTTCTGCCATCCGACATCCTGTACATGTGCGGAATATCCAATCTTAACTGTATTAATCAAATATGGCGTTTCTATTTCCCCAGGTGCTGCTAACCCTTTCGGCAGCAAAGCTATCTGAACCGCCTGTAATGCATAATTATATCCTTGTGTTCCGGCTAATTCTCCATTTTTAGCCCAATCCATCCAGCCGATATTCGTCACATGCACCCTATAGTAAAGATCATAATTTGATGCAGCATCGCCTGTCAGTTTTAATTTAATTGCCTCTAAATTTTTTGCTTGTCCAACAGTTCCTCCTACCTCTCCATTAGACACACTGTCCATCCAGCCGATATCCTGTGCATGCACCTGGTATTCAATTCCTAAATCTGCAACACCCGAAATATTTATTTTCATTGCCTCCATTGGAAGATTTTTCCCTGTGGTTCCCATCATCTGTCCATTTTTAGCACAATCCATCCAACCAATCTCACGTACATGTGCACTGTATTCTATTGCTCCTGCCAATTCCGTTGGTACCGCTATTGCTCCACTACCTAAGGAATTATCCGGTTTATTTTCATTTCCACCTGATTCTCCTGAGCCACCTGAATTTCCGGAACCTGTTAAGACATTCTTCACGTACCCCGAACTAACATATGCATACATATTGGAAAAGTCATAATTTCCTGCATCTGAAACAGCAGTACGATTTGTTGTTAACGCAGCATCACTTTGTACCTTATAAAAATTTTCTTGGCTTGAATCTAAAATAATAAATGCCTGATTTGAATAATTTTTTGTTGTGTGAATTATAGTAGATGAGCCATTCGCCTCTGTCCGTACATTTAAATCTGTATGTTCATTTCCTATCACATCCTTTATCCCTATGGTATAACGATTACTGTCTTTATTCCCATATATTTTATCAATCATCCAGGCAACATTGGCATTCTTTTCTCCCCAATATGGATCTGATGCATATCGTACATTCATTCCACTTCCCTTATTACCAAGATATCCACCTGAATATACCCAGTTTTTAGGGTTTAGATATCTCTTTGACATATATGTCTCTGTAAATGTTTTAATACATGCATCAATACTTTCATATGCGTTTGCACTCTGTCCTGGAGCTGCATCCACAGCATTTAAGCCAAACAGATTGTTTTTTTCCTGTGCTATACTGCTTTTTCCCCATGCACTTTCATTCGCTGCAATTCCAACTGCGATCAATGCATTTACTCCGTATGTGTTTTGATAATTTGTAAATGCATCCCCTGTATTACTCATTTTATATCCGGCTGCTTTACTATTTATAATTTCATTTAGTTGAGCTGCTGAATATACTGTTTTGCTTCGTAAAGGAAGATATTGATAATAATTATAATATGGTGAAGAACTGTTAATCGAATTCGTTCTTACTCCTGCCTTATAATCATCCAGCATATTTGAAAATCTATCTCTCGTATAGAAATAATGTCCGTCATAACTATAATATTGTACACCTTCTGACAAATACGATGGTGCCGGTCCGTTATCCAACGATGTGATATAACTTCCTTGTGTAATATTCGTTGTAATATTATGTATTAACCGCCCCGAACTGACAGCATAATAACTGACAGATACTGCACTGTTCACACTTACAACCTGTACATCGTTTGCATCAACTAGCCCTGTCACCCCTGATAGCAAAAATTTTACTTTTCCATTTTCTGTCCCAAGATATGCCGCATCGGCACCATATGCCCCACAAGTATATCCTTGATTTCCTGTTCCGGCTTCTGTATATGTTGTAACCACTGCTCCTTTTGTATTGAAGTTTACAATCATTCCATCATTACTCAGTAAATCAATCTCAACCAGTCCCGGTTCATCCGATGCCTCCGAAACATTACCCTCCTCATCCATACTTGTTATCGTTTCATCTTCTCGTATTTCAAGTTCTTCTGTGTTGGGTTCTCCTGAGTTTGTAAATTCATCAGCAATGTCTTCTGTTTCTTTTGTCGCCTCATTTTCCGTCTTTTCCAAACTATCATCATCCGTTACTTGGACTGATTCTTGATTAAAATCAACCGCCTGGACATCTATTCCACTAGTCATAATGGTTAGCATCAACATACATACACTCAACATCCAACTTAGCCTTCTTTTGTGTTTCATTAACTTCCTCCTTCTTAGCCTTCTTTTGTGTTTCATTAACTTCCTCCTTCCACTCTTTTATGGTATTTATTCTAATTTCCATCTTAACATAATTCATCTTTTTCGTCATCTATAAAGACAGCAAAAGAACAGTTTCATCATCGAAACTGTTCTTTTAAATGCTAATTAATAGTTTTTATCTGTCCATTAACCATGGTTGGAGTTCCCGCTTCATCTATTACATATATATGAATATTATAGTCTCCAGGATTTTCTCCATAATCTGCCACATACAAATCCGTATAATAACTTCCATCATCTAGTTGATATAATTCTACCCACTGTAAATCACTCTGATCTGCTTCTTTCCATACTGCTGTCATAACAGACTGAATATTTCCTGATACATTACGTATATTTGTTACAGATATCGGTAAACTGCTATTATTATAATCATAGTCACCTATCGACAACTCTGCTGCCGGAATATTTTCTTCCTGAACTGTCTGAGTTCCTATATCAGTCTCTACTTCTCGTATATCTCCCAGTTTCTCCATCATTTTTGATTTCTTCTTTAACTCTGACTCCATCTTATCGATTCCAAAACGTTCTGTTAATGTCTGAGTTGATGAAAATAAATTTGTACCCAGCCCAAGACGGTTTCCATCAATTTTAACTCCCAATGCTGCCAACGTTGTCGGGAAATTATCAAATGTTGTATAATTTCTCTTCTCTGTTGTTTCAAGTTCCGCTGCCGGATTAATATATGTAGTATAAACTTTTCTTGTATAATCTTCGTCTACATCTTCACAAAAATCCTTATCCATTGTTGGATGATCTCCGGCAATAACAATCGTTGTATTTTCATAAAAATCTTGTTGTTGAATCCAGTCAACCAATTCTTTCACCTGTCTGCTCGAGCATGCCATAACATTTGCATACTGATTGTCTCCAAATTCGTCTGTACACAATTCACATGGGTATCCATCTTCAAAATGTGTATCTACCGTCAACATTGTAAAATTAAATGGGGTGCTTTGCTGTGATAGTTCTGTTAATTTATCTTTTGCAAAGCTAAATAACTTCTCATCTTCATATCCCCACCATACACGATAATCCGGTGGAATCAGACCATTTTCACTTGCATAGTTATAATCATAAATATTATAATTTCCATGCTCTGTAAAATATAATCTTCTTCCTCCAAAGGTTGCATCTGAACCAATCATAAGATTCTGGCAATACCCTGCGCTCTCCAGAATATCACCTAAAGTAACTGCTCCTGCAAAAAAATGTTCCTGTGTATTCATATCATTTCCATCAATGGAAATACTCAATGGTATACCTGACGTATGTGCAAACATAGCACCCATTGTCCATGTTGCACCTGTCATTGCATAACCGCCATTCAGTTCTTTATCTTTCCCTGAAAAATCTTCGTTTTCCTGTGCTAACTCTGTAAGTTCCGGAATTACGTTCTTATCAAATGCACCACCATTTTCTTTGTCTGCATATGTCATTTCCATTGATTCTAAGAAAATATAAATTAAATTTCTCTTTTGCTCTGGAAATGTCAATGCTACATCAGCCGGGTCAACATAATTATCATCAATAAACGATGAATATGTGCTTTGTCCATCCACAAAACTTCCAACATCTAATTCATTCCATGCTCCATGCACCGAAACTCCACTTACAATTATCGGGACAATGATAGATGCCCCCATAACAACATACCAACGTTTTTTTGTTCTCCATGCAATAAATAAAATTACGACTAATAACAACATCAAAATAGCCGGTACTGCACATACATCCAGATATTCCTGAATCATTCCATCATTTGTTCCCTCTAATGGAGCTGTCATATGGTATACTAATTCATCCATTGTTAGATTTGTCCATGTTTTAAACATCCATTTAATACTAAAATATAACAATGTTCCTATAGTCGATAGTAATGCCCCTAAAACAGCTCCGATTATTAATAATATTTTCTTTACCTTTTCTCGAATCTCCACTTTCATCTTCTGAATTCTTCCCTATCTTTCCCTTTCTTACCCAATCTTTATACTCGGTATATTATCCCCCTCCGGAAACATAGACAACTGCGGACTCACCTTTGCAAATGTAGTCTCTCTGCTTTCCAATGCAGCCTCCTCTGTTTCGAACAGCTCGTGATCTTTAAATCTTAACGCCCCACAGGCACCAATCCGCTGAACAATACATTCATCCCCATGACGGCCCATCACTTTGACTTTTGTTGCATATTTATTATCTTCTAATATGTAGCAAATATCTCCTGATACGTACTTCATTATTTCATCCTCTTTCTTGTACTCACATCAAACTCGGTTGTATTATATAAATTTACATATTCTTAAATACAATATCACATTTTCTAAAAAAAAGCAAAAACAGATGTGCTTTTTCACACATCTGTTTTTGCTTTTTAATTAACAGTAACTAAAAAACCTTTTTCTTGTAATGTTTCTTCAATCATATCTAATGTTTCTTCACTATCTGCCACAACTTTATGATAATGATAATTTGATGTAATATTTTTCAATGGACTTGACTTACCGCTTTTTATATCATCAATAAAATCTTTTGCCTTTTTTCTGGAATTAATATTCAGTTCAGCTTCCATTTGTCCATATACTTTATGATTCACTATCACATTTGCCACAGTCCCACCAAGATCTACAATGGAATACAGTTCTTCTTCTGTCTGTTCATCTGTATGCTGCACCTTAAATATCCTGTTTACACTGATCGGCTCATTTAAAAGATATCCTCTATGGGTTGATATAATATCATATCCTGCTGCCCGGATAAGTGCGATATCCTGTACAATGACCTGTCTGCTTACTTCAAATTCTTTTGCAAGCATAGTTCCCGATACCGGTACAGCATTCTTCTTGATCCGTTCAACAATTTGATTTCTACGCTCTGTTCCGCTCATAACACCCTCCAAGACACTTTCTACTTATTTACAGCATGGAGATTTTTCAGCGAAATATCCATAATTGGTGCTGAGTGTGTCAGTGCACCGCTGGAAATATAATCTACTCCAAGTGCTGTCAAACGACCAATGTTTTCTTTTGTCACGTTTCCAGAACACTCTGTCTCCGCTCTTCCGTCAATGATCTTGATTGCTTCCTGCATTTCTTCTGTTGACATGTTGTCTAACATAATGATATCTGCACCGGCTTCGACAGCCTCTTTTACCATATCAAGATTCTCTACTTCTATTTCAATCTTACGTACAAATGGTGCGTATTCTTTAGCCATCTCTACTGCTTTTGTAACACTTCCAGCTGCCCCGATATGATTATCTTTTAAAAGTACGCCGTCAGACAAATTGTAACGGTGATTGTATCCGCCACCTACACGAACTGCATATTTTTCAAAAATACGCATATTCGGTGTTGTTTTTCTTGTATCCAGCAATTTTGTTTTGCTTCCTTTGAGCAAGTCTGCTACAGAATGGGTATACGTTGCAATTCCGCTCATTCTCTGCAGATAATTCAATGCAACACGTTCACCTGACAGAAGCACACGAATATCTCCATATACTTTTCCCATCAGCTGTTTGTTTTTCACTTCGTCTCCATCTTTGCAATAGAATTCAACTCTCACTTTATCATCGAGAAGCTCAAATACTCGTTTAAAAACATCTAATCCTGCAATCACGCCGTCCTGCTTGCAGATTAAATCCACTTCTCCGTCTACAGCCTCTCTCATAACAGCATTTGTTGTCACATCCTCGCTTGATATATCCTCATGTAATGCCTCCAGAATTAACTGATCTACCTGTAATGTTGTTGTAATCTTATTCATGTCGTTTCTCCATTCTATACATAATTTTTCTTTGATTTTACAATCTAAAACTTCATCAACTTTTATGCTCTGATTTTTTCGTCCTCGGATTCTTCTGCTTCCACGTATGGTGTAAATGGATTTTCTCCACCGCAAATCTTCGTTGCTGCTCTCTGCGCAAATACAAGGCTTTCTAACAAAGAATTGCTTGCGAGACGATTCGCCCCGTGAACTCCATTACAGCTTGTCTCTCCAACTGCATACAAATGTGGCATGGATGTTCTGCTGTCTGAATCAACCCATACACCGCCCATAAAGTAATGCTGTGCCGGAACAACAGGGATACATTCTTTTGTAACATCGTATCCTTCTTCCAGACAATGCTGATATATATTTGGAAAATGATTCAGAATCGTCTCTTTATCGATGTGCTCCATTGATAACCAGACATAATCTGTTCCATCTTTCTGCATTTGTTCATGAATTGCCTTTGTCACTACGTCTCGAGGAAGCAATTCATTTACAAACCGCTCCATATTCTTATTATATAATACAGCACCTTCACCTCGTACAGATTCGGAAATCAAAAATCTTCTTCCTGGCTTTTTGGAATATAATGTAGTCGGATGAATCTGTACATAATCCAAATGATCCAGACGGATTCCATGCTTTTTGGATATTTCCAGTGCGTCTCCTGTAAGATGTGGGAAATTTGTAGAATGTTTATATAATCCACCAATTCCGCCACTGGCCCAGATTGTATCCGGTGCATAGATTTCAATTAAATCTCCAGCTTTTTCTGCTATGATTCCTTTGCACTCACCATCTTCTACCAATATGTCTGTCATCGTTGTATATTCATATATTGCTACATTATCCAGCTTTTTCACCTGTGTAAGTAATTTACTCGTAATCTCTTTTCCTGTCACATCCTCATGAAACAGAATACGTGGCTTGGAATGTGCTCCTTCTCTTGTGTATGCAAACTCTCCGCCTTCCAGACGTTCAAAGTCTACACCATATTGTACCAGTTCTTCAATGATTTGGCGAGAGCTTCGAATCATAATATCAACAGACTCTTTACGATTCTCATAATGTCCTGCCTTCATTGTATCTTCAAAGTAACTGTCATAGTCATCCTTATCATGAAGTACACAAATTCCTCCCTGTGCTAAAAAAGAATCACTACTCTCCAGATCTGCCTTTGTGATCATAACTATTTTTTTATCTCTTGGCAGATTCAACGCACTGAACAATCCTGCAACTCCTGTTCCTACGATTACAACATCTGCATCTATTCTCATCACGAAACCTCTTTCTAATATGCTGAATTTATTGTACAAATTTCCATCTTGGTTTGATTCATTTCTCTGCACATTTATTGCTGCTTACCTTATCTCTGCTAAGCAGTCACGCATATTGTTGTCATTATAGCATCCGCCTTTACATCTGACAAGACAGATGTTGTACAAATCTTTACAGAGATTAGGAGCGTATATATTAAAATTAACTAAAACAAGGATGCCATCTATCGCATCCTCATTTTCCCCGCAACCAAAAAGAAAGAAGTTACGATCACATAACCTTCTGCGACAATAACTTCTTTCGTATTTCATCTTTTTATCTTTCTAGCAGATTTCTGCTCCTGCCGGCATCTCTTTCTCCGGTACCATAAGTGCCAGATTGCCTTCTGCGTCTTCTGCACACAGAAGCATTCCTTCTGACAGCACTCCTGCCAGTTTTGCAGGTTTCAGATTTACAAGAACCATAACTTTCTTGCCAACCATTTCTTCTGCTGAATAATGTCCTTTGATTCCCGAAACGATCTGTTTTACTTCGCTTCCGATCTTAACCTGTGAACAAAGCAGTTTTCTTGATTTTTTCACCTCTTCACACGCGATGATCTCGCCAACCTGGAACTGCATTGCTCCGAAATCATCAAATGTAATCTCTGGTTTTGCCTCGATATCAATAACTGCCTCTTCTTCTTTTTCTTCTTCAACCGGTGGGTGAAGTTCTGCAACTTTCTTCATAACCTCTTCCAAATCCAGTCTCTGGAATAAAATCTCCGGCTTGTCTGTTACATTACCATTTCCAAGCTGCTCTAAAATCTTCTTGCTTGTAGAAGGCATGAAAGACTCCAGAAGTTCTGCTCCTGCTGAAATTCCCTGAATCAGATTCCACAGAACTGTTTCAAGACGATCTTTCTGTGCTTCATCTTTTGCAAGTACCCAAGGCATTGTTTCATCAATATATTTATTACAACGTTTAAACAGATTGAAGATTTCTGTAATTGCATCTGCTACGCGAAGCTCATTCATTTTTGCTTCTACGGCTTTAGGCGTTGCTTCCATAACTGCTTTCAGATCTGCATCTACATCGCCAGATACTCCCTTATCTGTTACAGAACCTCCGAAGTATTTGTTTGTCATAGATACTGTACGGTTTACCAGATTTCCAAGTGTATTTGCCAAATCTGAATTCATACGCTCTACCATCAGCTCCCATGAAATAACTCCGTCATTCTCAAATGGCATCTCATGAAGTACAAAGTAACGAACTGCATCTACGCCAAAAAAATCTACCAGTTCATCAGCGTAAAGTACATTTCCTTTCGATTTACTCATCTTACCATCTCCCTGAAGCAGCCATGGATGACCAAATACCTGTTTTGGAAGTGGAAGATCAAGTGCCATCAAGAAGATTGGCCAGTAAATGGTATGGAAACGGATGATATCTTTACCGATCAGATGTAAGTCTGCCGGCCAGTCTTTTTTAAACTGTTCTGTGTTTTCTCCATCACAGTCATATCCGATTCCTGTGATATAGTTTGTCAAAGCATCCAGCCATACATATACAACATGTTTTGGATCAAAATCAACCGGGATTCCCCATTTAAAGGAAGTTCTTGATACACACAGATCCTGAAGTCCCGGAAGAAGGAAGTTATTCATCATCTCATTTTTACGAGATACCGGCTGAATAAATTCTGGGTGTGTATTAATGTGCTCGATCAGTCTGTCTGCATATTTGCTCATTTTAAAGAAATATGCTTCTTCTTTTGCAGGCTGAACCGGACGTCCGCAATCTGGACATTTTCCATCTACAAGCTGTGACTCTGTAAAGAATGACTCACATGGTGTACAGTACATACCTTCATAATGTCCTTTGTAGATATCTCCCTGATCATACAGTTTTTTGAAGATTTTCTGTACCTGCTTCTCATGGTCTTCATCTGTTGTACGGATAAATTTATCATAAGATGTATCCATCAGATCCCAGATTCTCTTAATCTCACCGGATACGTTATCT
>ENA-ORTU01004014-ORTU01004014.1-human-gut-metagenome-genome-assembly--contig:-NODE-4014-length-11608-cov-2.746127_pt1 | contig 11608 bp, 11 predicted proteins | sample MGYA00241910_ERZ509184 | MGnify/ENA primary metagenome ERZ509184 (study PRJEB26280, sample SAMEA2338847) | human gut metagenome | biome: human gut; feature: human-associated habitat; material: faeces... | reverse complement strand
CTGCGAGATTCCCACGTCGCTTCGCTCCTCGCAATGACAAATCGGGGGCCATCCTCATTTTAACGGTGACCTGTACAAATCGGCAGCAATGCGCCGGGCGGGGCACGCCCCCCCTCCGCGATTTACATTCCATAATCATTATTTCTCGCCGTCCAGCGTCAGCCTTCGAATCTCCGTGCCCTGATAGTAGTGCAGCAGAATCTCATCAAAGCGCCTGCCCGCCTGCGCCATGGCCTCCGCGCCGTACTGGCTCAGGCCGACGCGGTGGCCGAAGCCGTGCGTCGTGACCGTCACGCCGTCCTCCTGCGGAGAAAACTCGATGTCCGTCGAGCGCAGGCCGAGCAGGCGGCGCAGCTCCGTACCCGTGAATGACGCGCCGCCCAGCTCCAGCGTCCCGATGCCGCCGCCCGCCGTATAGCGGACGGCCCCGAACCACGTCTCCGGTGCGCCGGAAAGGTCAGCGTCCGGCCGCGCGGGCATGATGTGGTCCCGGAATTCTTCCGCCGTGAATGTCAGCGTCTCCGTTTCGCGCGGCGCGTCCTCCTCGCCGGGGCTGGGAACGGACTGCAGATATGGAATTTCACCGCCCCAGACGGCCACGGCTGCCTCCGTCCGCCCGCCGGAGCAGGAAAAATACGTCGCGTCGATGAGCTGCCCGTCATAGACGACGGCAAGCCCGTCCGTTTCCGTCACGGCCGCCTCCGCCGCCGCGTGCTCCGGCCACTGCTCCGGGGCGCACCAGCCCTGGCAGCAGGCGGCGCTGGCGCAGACGTCGGCCTCCGCGTGCTTGCCCGCCCCGGCCTGCCGCAGGGCGAATGTCCGCGCGGCACAGGCCTGCGCCTTGAGCGCCTCGGCCGCAAAGTCGGACGGCACCTCCGCCAGCAGCACGCAGACAAGGTAGTCGTGCAGCGTCTGCTCACGCACGGCCCCGTCCACAAGCACGCGCAGCGTCACAGCCTCGTCGAACGGCTCGTCCGCAGGCTCCGCGGGCGCGGTCTCCGCCTCCGTCGCGGCGAGCGTCTCGGCCCTCCCGTGCGGCAGAAGCTGCTTCGGCAGCAGCGGCAGCGCCAGCAGCATCACGGCCGCGCCGAGCACGGCGCAGCCAAGGGCGGCGAAAAATTTCCGGATCATAGCTTGCTCCTTTCCCCGCGCAGGGCGCGGCGTTCGAAAACCCGCACTTGACGTGGAGCGCACGGGCTGGTACAATTAGGGATAAATATACGACTATACGACAGGCAAGGAGGCGATTCCCATGGTCGATGAGCGCTTTGACGAGCTCCTTCACACTCTATGCGCGGATTACCGCGTTCATAACAACCTGAATCTCGAGGCGCGGACGAACAGCAACATCAAGCGCGGTCTGCGCAACGACGACGGCACCGGCGTCATGGTCGGCTGCACGGCCGTCGGCAATGTCCTCGGCTATACGATCGAGGACGGCGAGCGCGTGCCCATGCCCGGCCGCCTGATCTACCGCGGCTACGACCTGTCCGACCTGGTGGACGGCTACATCCGCGAGCAGCGCTTCGGCTTTCCGGAGGTCGCGTACCTGCTGCTCTTCGGTCACCTGCCCGATCAGGAGCAGTACGACATGTTCAAGCGGCTGCTGCATGATTTTACGGATCTGCCGCAGAATTTTACAGAGGACATGATCCTGAAAAATCCGAGCCACAACGTCATGAACAAGCTCGGACGTTCTGTCCTTGCCCTGTATTCCTGCGACCCGGACCCGGACAGCCTGAGTGTCGAGAATATGATGCGCCAGTCCATCGAGCTCATTGCGCGCTTCCCGGTCATCGCGGCCTATGCCTATGTTGTAAAGCGGCATTATTTTGACAACGACAGCCTCTATCTTCACCGGCCGGAGCCGGAGCTGTCCACGGCGGAGAACTTCCTGCGCATGATCCGCCCGGACAAGCACTTCACCCGCGAGGAGGCGCGGCTGCTCGACCTGTGCCTTGTGTGCCATGCGGAGCACGGCGGCGGCAATAACTCCACGTTCACCTGCCGTTCCGTCTCGTCCACGGGGACGGACACCTATTCCGCCATCGCAGCGGCCGTCGGCTCGCTGAAGGGTCCGAAGCACGGCGGCGCGAACCGGCAGGTGCTAGCGCAGTTCTCCCTCATCAAGCAGACCGTCCGCGACTGGAAGGACGATGACGCCGTAGCTGACTGCGTCGGCCGCATCCTGCGCCGCGAGCTTGGCGACGGCAGCGGCCTCATTTACGGCATGGGACACGCGGTCTATACCCTGTCCGATCCGCGCACCGTCATCCTGCGGCAGAGCGCCCGCACGCTGGCCGCCCAGCGCGGCATGCTCGACGAGCTGGAGCTGATGGAGGCGGTCGAGCGCGTGACGCCGCGCATGTTTGCCGAGATCACGGGGCATGAAAAGGTCATGTGCGCCAATGTGGATATGTATTCCGGCCTCATTTATCAGATGCTGGATATCCCACCTGACCTCTTTACGCCGCTGTTCGCCGTCGCGCGCATCACGGGCTGGTGCGCTCACCGCATGGAGGAGGTCCTCACCGGCGGCCGCCTGTACCGTCCGGCCTACAAATCGCTCACCCGCCACAGGGAGTATATCCCCATGGCTGCCAGAACATACCGGAAAAATCCGCTTCCCGCCGAAAAAAGGGATTGACAAGCCATTGCCGCCGTGCTATAATATGCGAGAAGTCCGAAATTCCGGACGGTATATATCGTATGCGCGAGTGGTGGAATTGGCAGACTCGCTAGATTCAGGTTCTAGTGTCCACTCCGGACGTGCGGGTTCAAGTCCCGCCTCGCGCACCAAAAACCGGTTGTCCAGCGGACAACCGGTTTTTTCAACGAAATAAATCCTGTCGGATTTGTGAAATGCGCATCGCGCGTGAAATATGGCTTCGCCAAGTGAAATGCCTGCGGGCGTAAGTAGATTTATTTCATATCACTTGATGCGCCAGCATCAAATTTCACGCATTACATCCGGAGGATATATCACTTTCGGACAGGACTTCCCTGGATGCAAAATATACTAAATATTATGTATAAGGACGATGAACCCATAACGCAAATTGGGAATTCATCCCTAATACATTTGACCGGATGCTTTTTGAACGAAATAAATCCTGTCGGATTTGTGCATGCGCTTCGCGTGAAATGTGCCTGCGGGTGTGCGTAGATTATTATTTGATCCAATATATAGTGAGGAGGACCCGCCATGAAGAAACGCCTGCCGCTTCTGCTCCTTCCCGTGCTCGCACTGATCCTGGAGGCCCTGCCCTATGGTGCGGTGCTGCAGTTTGCGCGCCCGGCCGCAGCGCCGCTCCGGGAGCTGTACTCCTATTTTGATCTCACGCCGTTCGGCTATGCGAATTTTGCGCCGCTCTTTACGGCACTTGGCACCTGCGTCCTGCTGGTCCTGCTGGCGCTGTACGCCGCGACCGGAAAGCGGGGACTTGCAGCCGCAGCGCAGATCGCAGCGGGCGTCTGCGCCCTCGTCTCGCTCGGTCCGCTCCTGCTGGGCATCCGGAATTATTCCGTTACCGGTGCGCTCATCACGGCCTCCCTGCTGGCGGAATGTCTCTGGCTGTGCCGCGTATGGAGACCGAAGAAAGAAAACCCCTAAAACGTCCCGCCGGGGACGAAGAAAACCAAACAAGCCCCCTTTGCCAATGCGGCGAAGGGGGCTTGCTTTGTGCCATGGAGAGAATACAATGAACTTTGTGCCTGTACGCCGCTCCGAACAAAACACGTTGCAAAATCCACGCTTCTGTGGTACGATGAACGCAGAGATCAACAAACGGAGGGACCGATCATGGCAAAGGAACAGCGCTTTGAGCGCGTTTACACACAGGGAGCATTGCAGATCACCGAGATCTGGGTCGACAAGGAGACAGGCGTGAACGATCTCTTCCACGCCGGCGGCAATGCGGGCGGCCTGACGCCGCTGCTCGACCGCGACGGAAAGCCGGTCGTCTCCCCGCTGCTGAACCGCTGATGCGCTATTTTATCCCGGCGTCGGAGCGGCAGGGGAGCTGCTATTTTGAGTTCCAGCCGGGGCGCTGGCGCGGGCGGTTCTGGCTGCCCGGCTCCATCCTGCTCGCAGACGAGCGGTGGGAGGCACTGCGCCTGACGGAGCTGTTCGGCGGCGTCCTGCCGGAGTTTGACTATTTCGGCGTCACGCCCGTCTCCCGCGGGCAGTGGGAGCGCATCGCAGCGCGCAGCCGGGACGAGGCAGACTGGCGGGCCGTCATCGACGAGGCCGCGCCGTGGGCGGAGGCCAGCTTTGCGCGGCACGGCGTCATCAGCATTCTGGGCCTGTGAATGGGGGCGCGGCTGTGAAGTACATTGGCGTCGCGCTGCGACACGCCCGTCCTCTTCCTCCACGGCGAGGACGACCGCTTCGTCCCCTGCGCCATGGGGCGGGAGAACTATGCCTGCTGCCGCGCCGCAGATAAGACCCTGCTGACCTTTCCCGCCGCCGGGCACGGCATGAGCTATATGGCCGACCGGGAAAGATACCTCGCGGCCGTTACGGATTTCCTGGGGAGGGTGTTTGGAGAAAAATACCAGCGCCCGATGGGAACAAAGAAATAGGAGGACCTTGCCATGCCTGAAGAGAACGCAGTGCAGATCACGCTTTCCCCGGAGCAAAGTCTGTTTATCGGGAAAGCACTGATGGGAGACAACATTCTGGTAGATGCCTGTATCGGCAGCGGAAAAACGACGGCGATTGAGCGCCTTTGCTGTGAATGGCCAAAAGAGCAGCACGTGCTTTACCTGACCTACAACCGCTTGCTGAAGCTCGACGCGAAGCGAAAAATCAGAAATGCACCCAATATCACCGTAAATAATTATCACGGCTTTGCGTGGATGGCGTTGAAGCAGGCAGGAATATCCTGCGGGACCTCGGATCTGATTGAAACGTTCAACCGGGTCGAGCCGACGATCGATGCCTATGACCTGCTTGTTTTGGATGAGTATCAGGATATTGATCAGGAGCTTTCCGATATGCTTCGGTATATCAAATCGGTAAACCCGCAGATGCAGATCGTTGCAGTGGGCGATATGGCGCAGAAAATCTACGATAAAACGACGCTGGATGTCCCTGCTTTTATAGAGGAATTCCTGGGCGAGCACACCTGTCTGGCCTTTAGGCAGTGCTTCCGCCTGCCGCAGGAGCACGCCGCCATGCTTGGCCGCATCTGGGGGAAGTCCATTGTCGGCGTAAATTCTGATTGCTGTGTGGAAGAGATGCGCTTCAACGATGCGATCGATTTTCTGATGCAGCAGGAGCCAAAGGACATCCTTTGCCTTGGCCGCCGTTTGGGCCCTCTATCTGCAGCGCTCAATGAGCTGGAGTCCCGCTGCCCGGAGCGCTTTAACAAGAGAACAGTATATGCCAGTATCCGCGATGACGACGGCAGTGCAGTTAGTCCCAGAGAAGATGCAGCGATTTTTACGACGTTTGACAGCAGCAAGGGACTGGAACGGCCAATTTGCGTGGTATTTGATTATACAGAGGACAACTGGGAGTTTCGGGTCAAGGAGCCGTTGACTTCGGGTAAGATTCTGCGTAATATTTTCTGCGTTGCTGCCAGCCGCGGAAAACGGCACATAATTTTCGTTGATAATGGCCGCCCGCTGCTGTCGGAGAAAACATTATGCACAGTGGCCTCTCAGCCCGTCCCACTGGAGGATGTGAACATTTCCGAAATGTTCCGATTCCGCTATCGGGAGGATTTGGAAGCCTGCTTCGCGCTGCTGGTGACAAGGCCAGTGCGGCTGTCGCGGGATGACCATGTGATCTCGATCCGCAGCAATGACGAACTGATCGATCTTTCTCCCTGCATCGGCATGTATCAGGAAGCGGCGTTTTTCGGGCAGCGGACCATTGATGCGCAGCTGATGCAGCGTGCACAGTTTCATCCCAATGAGGCCAAAGCGCTGCAGTCATTCGTCCAAAAAGCTTCCCTCGATGAAAAGGTCCTCGAGTTGACCGCGCGCGAAACCAGTCAGGCCAGATATCGCACGCAGGTCGCGGCACCATTTGTGACAGCGTCGGAACGGCAGGAACTATGGGAACGTCTCGGAACGTACTTTTCACCGGATGAGAAGGTGCAGATTTCCTGCCAGATCGATTTTGCCGAGGTTTCAGGCGGGCCGCTTGCGTTTTCTGCGTACGGTGCGGCGGATGTGGTAAGGGATACCACGGTATACGAGCTGAAATTTGTGTCCGAGCTGATGCACGAGCATTTCCTGCAGTGCGCGTGCTACATGGTTGCAATGAACCTGCCCAAGGGCATCCTGTGGAATACCAGAGACAACTCGGCCTATCAGATCACGGTCCCGGACAGGAAGGCTTTCCTGAACGCAGTGGCGCGGGCGGTCACAAAGCGCAGAGTCGCGGCTTATTATCATCCCTCCGCAAAAAGCATGAAGAAAGGCAAGACAACAGCTGAAACGGATGCGCCGATTTTCATTCCGGATACTCCTCCTGCCGCTGATGTGATCGCCGTGATCGACACGGAAACGAATGACAATGATGCGGTCATGTCAATCGGCATCGTGATCGCAGATGCCAAAACATTCCAACCGCTGGAGAGACAGTATTATATCATCCCAGAGGCCGCAGCGATCGGCGGCATGTATTCTTACGTACTCGAGGCACCGGAAGCCGGGACTCCGATCCGCTGCAGCCGCTCGGAGACCATGCAGAAAATTGTTGCGCTTCTGCGGCAGTATGATTTTCCACGCATTTTTGCCTACAATGCAAAATTTGACAGGAATCATTTGCCGGAGCTTTCTGCCTTGCCGTGGTATGATATTATGCGGCTGGCGGCCTATCGACAGTTTAATCCCACCATTCCGGCAGGGGAGCCGTTATACAGGACCGGCCGCCTGAAGAGAGGCTTTGGAGTGGAGCACACCCTTCGGCGCCTGCGTGGAGATTCCCGCTATTTGGAAACGCACAATGCACTCTGTGACGCACTCGATGAGTTGGAGATCATGAGACGGCTGAATCATCCACTCAGCACCTATCTTCAGAATGCGGCGCTTGATGGGACGTGCAAGTCTCTGCCTGCGGCTGCCAGCAGTGACGAAGCGTCTTCGCCAGCTGCTGACCATGAGCCGCAGCCTGCCGAACCGGACGCATGCCTGCAGGAACTTACGGACAAGCTGCGTGAGCTTTCTTCCCTTGCGGAGAGTTCGGCTGAGAAATCGGAATCCAGCGCTTCGCTCAAGGGTTATCCGGAAGCGCATGCGGTGTTCGAGCAGGCAAAATTGATGCAGGAGAAATTACAGGTGCTGGCGGTAAATCAGCCGACCGTAAATCCTGCAATAACAGCGCTTTCTAATTATCGCAGGGACGAGCTGGATCGCAGACTGAGCCGGATACCGGTAGCGGAGATGCAGCGGCTACGGCCCGGTTTGCGCGTTGCGGCGCTTTCCAAGGCGGGATTCCGGACGATGCAGCAGGTATATGGGCGCGGCTATAATCAGTTGGTTTCGATCGGTGGGATCGGAAACAAAACGGCTGAGGATATTCATGTGGCATCGAGACTTATTACGGAACAAGAATGCAGCAAAATTTCCTATAAGCCGCGCAGAACACGCACGCTGGCAGGAGAAAAACTGGTCCACGCCTATTGCAAATTTCTGCGGCTGACGCGGATACATCAGCAAATTGACGACTTGCTTTCGGCCGAGGCGGATTGGCTGGAGAAAGAAATCACCGCAGCCAAACCGCTGAGCAGCAAACTGCGCTGGCTTCTCCCCTTCTCTAATTCTAAAAAACAGGAGGCTCTGCAGGCGGCTTCCGCGCTGGAGCAGCGGCTTGTATCGAAGACGGAGCCACTATACAGGCTTGCGGCTGACTTGTGCATCAAAGGGGATGAAATTCCGGCCGAAGCTGCGTGGTCGGAATATCTCCAAATGCCACAGGTTTATGAGGACTGGTTTGTAGAAAGAAGCAAAACAATGGGGACATTTTGATCAGGTAGGACACTATGGAACAAAAACGACTCACACTTTCGGAATATGACGCCATCGTTGCCTTTGACCGGCTGTGCTTCCCGCAGGATCACTGGACGGAGGAGGACTGGCGGGAGCTGCTGGCGGACGAGCGGGCGGTCTATCTGGCCCTGCTGGACGATGGGCGCATCGTTGGTGACGTGTTCGTCTACAACTGGCAGGGCGAGCGGGACTACGGCAAGATCATGAACCTCGCGGTCCACCCGGCGTACCGCGGGCGCAGGCTGGCGGCGGGACTTCTGCGCGCGGCGACGGAGCTGCTGCAGGCGGCCGGGCTGCCGCGGATCTGCGGCGAGACGCGTCTCTCGAATGAGGCCATGCGCCGCACATTTGCCGCCTGCGGCTACCGGCTGACCCGCATCGAGGAGGCCTACTACGATCACCCGCCGGAAAGCGCCTGCAAGTATGAAAGACAATTTGAAACGTAATTCAAAAGAAACGCCGCCCCGATTTTCGGAGCGGCGTTTCAGACTGTCAAAAGACCTTCCCAGCCGAAAGTTTCGGGGGGAAGAAAAGTGTGAAACCGTCAGGGTGTCCTTTCGCGTTCGATCACCCGCCGCAGCGGCAGAATTGCAAAATCATGCTGCAAAATTTGATTTTGCAATTCGGAAAGCAGCTTGACGAAAAAGCCCAAAGGGACTTTTTTGACAAGCTGATATGCCTGTTTCATGCGGTGGACTCAGACGCGCCCGGTCCGCTCCGGGGCGTCGAGCAGGGAGAGGAGCGTCATGGCTTTGCTTCCTTCCCGGACGGGCGGAGCCGGAGGGCAAGGCACAGCAGCGAGGCCATGAGCAGCAGTACGGACAGCTCCGGCAGGAAGAGAAAGAAGCCCTCATAGTCCGAAAGATCCATGATGATGTGCACGAGCAGCGGCAGCCCTGCCAGCAGTATGAGAAAGATGCGCGTGCGCAGCACGCCAAGCGCCGTCAGCAGGAAGAAAACGAGCACGGCAAGATAGAGGATGCTGCACAGCACCGTGTGCAGAACGCTGGAAAACGACAGCGCCTTATAGAGAAAGAACACGACGAATCCGGCCACGGGCGCAGTCAGCGGCACGATGGTCCTCCGGCCGAACAGGGCCAGCAGCACAGGATAGAGGGCCGCCGAGAAGACCGGCAGGCCGACGAGCAGGAAGATATCCGCCTGCGAGAGCGTCATGGCCGTCGCGACGGGGTCGGCGAGATAGTACCACAGGCGCGCCGCAGCCGAAAGCAGCATCAGCGCCATGGAGAGCAGGCACAGCGCGGAGCGCGGCTCTGCCGTAAAGCGAAACTTCTGATTCATAGATTTCTCCGATCAGTTAGGGAAGCTCTGATTCAGAGCTTCCCTAGAATAGGAGCGCGGCCCAGACGCCGCAGACCTCCCGCGCCAGCATGAGGCAGTAAAACGCGCGGTCGTGCGTGTACGACGGGACGCCCAGTGCTTCAGCCCCGGCCCTGCGGGCCAGCAGCTCGGCGCGCAGCAGGTGATATTCTCCTGAGATGACGGCGATCTGCGCCGGGCGCGTGCCGGTCTCGGCCTCGATGAGGTCGAGCGAGCAGCGGAGGTTCTCCTCCGTTGTCGTGGCCTTCGTCTCCAGCCGCAGGCGGGCGGGATCGACGCCGCGGGCCGTCAGCCAGTCATACATGCACCGTGCTTCCGTGATGGACTCGCCGTCGCCCTGCGCGCCGGAAAGGACGGCAACGGCCTCCGGATAGCGCGCAAGATAGTCCCGCGCCGCCTCGAGTCGCTCGCGCAGGGCCTGACTCGGGACGGTCCCGTTCACGCCGGCGCCGAGCACGACGACCCACTGCGCCTCCGGATCGTCCGCGCCGTGCCCGGCGGAGACGACCCAGCCCGCCGTTCCGGCCGCCAGCAGGAGACCGAAGCAGACAAGAATCAGGCCGAGGCGCGTCGCCCAGCGCGAAAAACGGGGAAATCGCCCGCGCAGTGCGTCCACGACGCCGAAGGCCAGCACGACTCCGGCTGCGAGAAACAGCAGCACGCCCGCGAAGCGGAAGCCGTAGACGGCGAAATAGAACACGAGTCCCAGCGCCAGCAGCGCCGCCGCCGGCGCCCAGAAGCGCCCGCGCATCAGAACAGGTAGCCGCGCAGGACACGCAGCGTGTTGAGCACGCCGTCTCGGTGACTGCGCTCATAGCCGTGCGAGGCATAGACGCCCGCGCCGATGAGACCGTGGCGAATGTCATAGCCCGCGCGGAGCGTGGCCTCGACGTCAGAGCCGTAGTAGGGATAGATGTCCACGGCGTAGTCCGCGTGCTCCTTCTGCGCGGCGGCGATGAGCTTCTTTACGACGTCGTAGGAGTACGGGCCGCCGGAGTCCTTCGCGCAGATGGAGACCTGCCGCTCCGTGCACTGCAGGCCTGCGCCGACGCAGCCCATATCCACGGAGATGGCCTCCGTCACTCCCGCCGGGACCGAGGCGGAGCCGCCGTGACCGACCTCTTCATAGACCGTCACATGGGCGTAGACGCGGCGGGTGGGCGTTTTGCCCTCATCGTGCAGATATTTGGCAAAGCCGAGCAGGATGCCGACGGACAGCTTGTCGTCGAGGAAGCGGCTCTTGATATAGCCGCTCTTCGTCACGCGGGTGCGCGGCTCAAAGCAGACAAAGTCGCCGACGGAGATGCCGAGGGCCTTCACGTCGTCCGCGGACTCGACGGCCTCGTCCAGCACGACCTCCACGGTGTCCCAGCTGCGCTTTGTGGAGGCATAATCGCCGTTGACATGGACGGAGGCATTGATAAGCTGCAGCGTGCCCTCGTAGCTGCCGGAGAACTTCGTCACGACGCGGCAGTTCTCGGCCTCAGCGTTGTTGGCGTTCATGCCGCCGACGTTCACGATGCGCAGGCGGCCGTCGCCCTTGATCTCGGCGACCATGCCGCCGAGCGTATCGGCGTGGGCCTCGAGCAGCAGGGCGTCATCTGTGCTTTCGCCGCCGAGATCGATGAGAATGCCGCCCTTGGCCGTCCGCTCCGCCGCAAAGCCGAGCGCGCGGAACTCGCGCAGGACAAATTCCTCCGCCTCGGCGGTATAGCCCGTCGGGCTGTCGATGGCCAGCAGCTCCACCGCCTTCTGCACGGCAAAATCCACATAGTTTTCCATGAAAAGTACCTCCCACCGCCCGCGCCGCGGGCCTTTTTTGCCATTATATCACAGAATGGAGCAAAGGGAAAGAGAAGAAATTGCAGGGGCTGCACACGCCCTTGCAGGGGAGCGGACAGCCGTGCCCGGCGACGCACTTGCAGTCCGTACAGGCTGCCGATAAAACGGTATGCACCGATTGCGTCTGTAGCGGCGCTCAGTGAGCGCCCAGTAGGGGAACATTCAACAGCATGGGGGCGCTGGTGCACCACCACGCTGCCTGACGTGTCATTGCGAGGAGCGAAGCGACGTGGCAATCTCGGGAAGGCACTTGCAGTTCGTACAGGGCGTCGATAAAACGCACGGACCAATTGCGTCTGTAGCGGCGGTCAGTGACCGCCTTGCAGAGGGGCATGAAACCGCTGGAGAGCTCTGGTGCACCGCCGCACCCGCCTGACGTGTCATTGCGAGGAGCGAAGCGACGTGGCAATCTCGGGAAGGC
>ENA-ORTU01004012-ORTU01004012.1-human-gut-metagenome-genome-assembly--contig:-NODE-4012-length-11610-cov-3.007096_pt1 | contig 11610 bp, 9 predicted proteins | sample MGYA00241910_ERZ509184 | MGnify/ENA primary metagenome ERZ509184 (study PRJEB26280, sample SAMEA2338847) | human gut metagenome | biome: human gut; feature: human-associated habitat; material: faeces... | reverse complement strand
GCGGCGTGCAGCGCGAAAGCCGACGGCACGGAACGGTGCGTTGGGCGCGGCGTTAGCCGCGCCCGAACGTCGGGACCCCCTTTATCTAACAGGGGGGTACAAATCGGACAAGATAGGCGAACTACGCAAAACTTTGAACAAAATCAATCAGAAACGGAGGTAAAATTGCAAAACAGGACTTGGATAACGGACTTTCGGGCAAAACGGATGCAAATTGGCGTATCCGAACAGGAACTGGCTCTGGAAGCCGGACTGACACCGGAATATTACCGCCGGTTGGAGCAGGAAAACCAATCCGTGCCGCAAAAGGTACGCAAGCGGCTGAAAGACGCGCTCATTCGTCTGCATCCTGAGCCGCTGACACTGCTGTTCGACTATGTGCGTATCCGTTTTCCAACAATGGATGTGAAGCACGTCATTGAAGATGTTCTTCGGCTGAAAATGAAGTATCTGGTGCAGGAGCCGCGCGGAATGTACGGCTACACGAGCACTTACCGGATTGGTGACGTGATGGTGCTGACCTCGCCGTTGGAAGAAATGGGCGTGTTGCTTGAACTGCGCGGCAAAGGCTGTCGGCAGTTTGAAGCGTATCTGGACGGACAAAAGCGGACTTGGTACGAATTTTTCCGTAAGTGTATGAAAGAAAAGGCGGTGTTCAAACGGGTAGACCTCGCAGTAAATGATCTGGTGGGTATGCTGGATATTCCGCTGCTTATCAGCAAATGCCGCCAGGAGGAATGCGTTTCGGTGTTCCGCAGTTTTCGGGCGTTTCGCTCGGGCGGGCTGGTAAGTCGGCAGGAGCAGGACAGCGCCCACATGGGCGCAACGCTGTACATCGGCTCGATGCAGTCTGACTTATACTTTTGCCTTTATGAGAAAGCCTATGAGCAACTGGTGAAAAACGGTACGCCGCTGGAACAGGCGGACATTCAGAACCGCTTTGAAATCCGGCTGAAAAATGAGCGTGCGGATAACGCCGTGTATGATCTTGTGTCGAACGAGAATCCGGAACAAACGGCGTTCGGCATTATCAACCGCTATGTGCGTTTTGTGGATAAGGAGAGCGGCAAATCGCGTGAGGAATGGCCGCTGAACCCGATGTGGGAAACCTTTATCGGCAAACACCGGAACACGCTCAAATTGACGACTGCGCCTGAGCCGTACACGCTGGAACGGACGCTGAACTGGTTTTCGCATCAGGTGGCACCGACGGCGAAAATGCTCATGCTGATTGATGAAAAGTGTGGAACGTCCCATGTGCAAGACATTTTAGACAATACGGAACTGCGGGACAAGCACCGAAAAATCATCCAGCAGAAGATGAGAACGGTTAATGAAATGATTCAGATGGAGGATAACTAATGAATTTTGGCGTAAATCTGTATAACTGGCTGCTGTCGAACGCCCAGCCGCTGGTGCTGGTGGCTATCGTGGTGATCGGCCTGTATCTCGGCTTCAAGCGTGAGTTTACCAAACTGATCGGATTCCTCGTGGTGGCCATGCTGTCGGTTGGTCTGGTGTTTAACGCGGCAGGTGTTAAGGATGTTCTGCTGAGTCTGTTCAATCAGATTCTTGGTGCATAAGGCTGGCTGAAAAGTCAGCCTTTTCTCATGGAATGAGGTGAAATTATGGAAGAAATGCGCGTTTATATTGCCAATCTCGGCAAATATAACGAGGGCGAACTTGTCGGCGCGTGGTTTGAACCGCCTATCGATATGGACGAGGTGAGAGAGCGTATCGGTCTGAACGACCAGTACGAGGAATATGCAATCCACGACTATGAATTGCCGTTTGAGATTGGGGAGTATACGCCTATCGAGGAGATCAACCGCCTGTGTGAAATGGTGGAGGACCTGCCGGACTACATTCGGGACAACATGGGTTCTCTGCTCAGTTATTACAGCGGCGTGGAGGATTTCTGCGAACACGCGGATGATATTATCCTGTGGAGCGGCTGTGACACAACGGCCGATGTGGCGGAGCAGATGTTAGATGAGGGTCTGATCTCGGATGAAACCCTGCGACGGTATTTTGACAGTGTGCAGTACGGGCGCGATCTCTCGATGGAGGGCGACTTTGTGGAAACCAAAGACGGCGTATTTGAACTGGTGAGGTGAAAATGATGTTAGAGATGCGAGTTTACATCGAAAAGCGGGATAAAACTCGCGAAATTGAGCAGCCCGGTGCGTGGTTTACGCCGCCCATCGACTATGACGAGCTGGAAGAACGTATTGGCGTGACCGATCAGGAGCCGGACTACGTTATCCGTGATTACGAGCTGCCGTTCGAGATTGACGAAGATATGATGATCGAAGAACTGAACTGCCTGTGTCAGATGGTAGATGAATTGCCGGAAAGTGTGCAGAAAAATATTGAAACGCTGCTCATGGAGTACGGAAATGTACGCAATCTGTATGAGCACTTCGTAACAAATCAGAATCCCGTTCTCTAAAAGGAGGGCCGCTGCGAGAATGGTGAGGGGGTGAAGCACGGCTGTGTGTAACTGCTGACAGGGAGTTATACATCAACCGTGCAGGGGGAGAGGAAAGACGCCTGCGGCTGGAACTCGTTCCTCTCCCCCTATACCCTTTATGTAATGTAGAAAAACAAAAAGGAGCTGCAATTTGAAAAAACTAAGAAGTTACAGCAGTGTATGGAAAGTAGAACAGGTAATATACTCGTTCGGTGACGCAAAACTGCCGACACCTGTCACCGTGACCCAGCTGCTCTGGCTGGCGGCAAGCGGTGTGCTGGTATTCGTGTTCCGTAAAGTGCCGCCGCTGGCATTTGTTCATAATCCGCTGATTTTGTGCTGTATTCCGTTCGGTGTGACGTGGTTTATGAGCAAAAAGACCTTTGACGGCAAGAAACCGTACAGTTTCATGCGCTCGGTGATTGCCTATGCGCTGCGCTCGAAAGTCACCTTTACTGGAAAGCCTGTCCAGCTGAAAAAGCACCGCGAGAACGCGGATATTACCGTAGTGAGGAGTGAGATTATCCGTGCCGTATCCGATTAAATATATTGAAAATAACCTTGTTTGGAACATTGAGGGCGAGTGTTTTGCCTATTACGAACTGATTCCGTTCAATTATTCGTTCCTGTCGCTGGAACAGAAAGACGCGGTGCATGACGCTTTCCGGCAGTTGATCGCGCAGAATCGTGACGGCAAGATTCACGCTTTGCAGATCAGCACGGAAAGCAGTATCCGCGCCGCACAGGAGCGTTCCAAGAAAAGCGTGACCGGACGGCTGAAAGAGATTGCATATGCCGAGATTGATGAGCAGACGGAGAATTTGGTTGCCGCTCTCGGTGATACACAGGTTGATTACCGCTTCTTTCTCGGCTTTAAGCTGGTTGTGACGGATAAGGAATTGTCCGTGAAAGATGTAGGGAAACAGGTAAAAAACGTGCTATCCGATGCGATGAACGCTATCAGCAGTTCTTTCATGGGTGATTTCGTGAGTATGCCGAACGATGAAATTCGTCGCTATTCCCGCATGGAAAAGCTGATGGAAAATAAGCTGTCGCGCCGCTTTAAGGTGCGCCGATTGAATAAGAACGATTTCGGCTACCTGCTGGAACATATCTACGGCAGAACCGGCACAGCGTATGAGGATTTCGAGTTTACGCTGCCACTTAAAAAACGCAAGCGTGATACGCTGGTCAAAAAGTACGATCTTATCAAGCCTGCCCGTTGTCTGATTGAGGAAAAACAGCGGTATTTACACATGAAGTCCGAGGATTCGGAAAGCTACGTTGCGTACTTTACGATTTCGGATGTGGTCGGTGAACTGGATTTCCCGTCCAGTGAGATTTTTTACTATCAGGAACAGCAGTTTGACTTTGCGATTGATACCAGCATGAATGTTGAGATTATCACGAATAAAGCTGCATTACATACGGTTCGCAACAAGAAAAAGGAGCTGAAAGACCTCGATAACCATGCGTGGGAAAACAACTCGGAAACCACCAATCAGGTGGCAGAAGCGCTGGACAGCGTAGACGAACTCGAAAGTGTTCTTGACCAGAGCAAAGAATCCATGTACAAGCTGTCCTATGTGGTGCGCGTTACCGCGCCGGACGTGGAAGAACTCAAACGCCGCTGTAACCAAGTGCGCGATTTCTACGATGATGCAAGCATTAAGCTGGTGCGGCCTATCGGTGATATGATGGGGCTACATAACGAATTTATTCCGGCAAGTAAGCGGTATATGAACGACTATGTGCAGTATGTCACCAGTGATTTTCTTGCCGGTCTGGGTTTCGGTGCAACACAAATGCTCGGTGAGCGTGATGGTATCTATCTCGGCTACAATGTCGATACCGACCAGAATGTCTATGTGCAGCCTGCCAAAGCGGCACAAGGCGTTAAAGGCTCTGTCACCAATGCGCTGTCCGGTGCATTTCTCGGCTCTCTGGGCGGCGGTAAATCGCTGTCGTTCAACCTGCTTACTTACTACGCTGTTCTGAACGGCGCACAGGCTCTTATCCTTGACCCGAAATCTGAACGCGGACAGTGGAAAGAAAAGCTGCCGGAGATTGCGGACGAGATCAATATTGTCAATCTGACCTCGGACGAGGAAAACAAGGGTATGCTTGACCCGTATATCATCATGCGGAAAACCAAGGACGCAGAAAGCCTTGCGCTGGATGTACTCACTTTCCTTACGGGCATTTCCTCGCGTGACGGTAAACTGTTCCCTGTCCTGCGCCGTGCGGTTCGTGCCGTGACCAACAGCGAAATGCGCGGACTGCTCCGTGTCATTGATGCGCTGCGGGACGATGGCTCGGAAACCGCGCTTGCGATTGCCGAGCATATCGAATCGTTCACGGACTATGACTTTGCTCACTTGCTGTTCTCAAATGGCAAGGTGCAGCAGACCATCAGCCTTGAAAAGCAGCTTAACATCATTCAAGTTGCCGATCTGGTTCTGCCGGACAAGGACACCGCACCTGCGGACTATACGACTATCGAAATGCTGTCGATCTCCATGCTTATCGTCATTTCCACCTTTGCGCTGGACTTTATTCATTCCGACCGCAGTATCTTCAAGATGGTTGGACTTGATGAAGCATGGGCGTTCCTCAATGTGGCACAGGGCAAAACGCTGGCAAACAAGCTGGTTCGCGCTGGTCGTTCGATGAACGCTGCCGTTTACTTTGTCACCCAGAACGCTGGTGATGTGGCAGACGAGAATATCAAGAACAATATCGGCATGAAGTTCGCGTTCCGCTCTACGGATATGAACGAGATCAAGAAAACACTCGAATTTTTCGGATTGGATTCCGAGGACGAAAATAATCAGAAGCGGCTTCGCAATCTGGAAAACGGTCAGTGCCTTTTCCAAGATCTGTACGGCCGCGTCGGCGTTATCAAGTTCCATGTCATGTTCGATTACCTGTTTCATGCGTTTGATACTCGCCCGCCGGTTACAGGGAATGAGGTGTAACGTGTGACAAATACTTCAAAAGTTCAGAAAATTGCCATTACAGCCTTTATTACGGTTGTGATGGCTTTTCTATTTCTCAATCTGTTCACGGTGCAGGCGCACGCCGCCGGATTGCTGGACGAAACCATTGATACGGCGCACGAGTTCAGCAAGTATCCGATCGACAACTACCAGCTTGACTTTTATGTTGATTCCTCGTGGGATTGGCTGCCGTGGAACTGGCTGGACGGTATCGGGAAAACGGCGCAGTACGCAATTTACCTGTTTACGAACTTCCTGTGGACGCTGAATTTGTACATTTCAAATGCAGTTGGTTATCTGATTCAGCAGGCGTATGACCTCGACTTCATCAGCAGTGCCGCAAGTGCGATCGGCAAAAATATTCAGTTGATTGCGGGCGTGTCGGCCCGCGGATTGGACAGTACGGGCCTGTTTCCCGGCATGATGGCGATTGTCACGCTGCTGGTCGGTGTGTACTGCACCTATGTTGGACTGGTCAAACGCGAAACAACGAAAGCGTTTCATGCAGCGCTGAATTTTGTGGTCGTGTTCGTAGTGTCGGTCGGGCTGATTGCATATGCACCGTCCGCAATTAGCGGTGTCAACGAGTTTTCGAGTGATATTAGCAACGGTATTGTCGATGTGAGCGCAAAAATCCTTGCGCCGGACGCGGCAGGCGAGAACACGGGCGTTTCTGCGATTCGGGACTGTTTGTTCGGTATCCAAGTCAAACAGCCGTGGCTTATCATGCAGTTTGGCGATTCGGATGTGGAGAATATCGGAGAAGAACGGGTAAACAGCCTGCTCGGCACTTCGCCGGATGAAAACCGCGGCAAAGACAGGGAAGAAGTCGTGAAATCGGAACTGGAAGATTACGATAATGGCAATCTGACCGTAACCGAGGTGACAAGCCGATTCGGCCTATCCGTGTTCTTCCTGATTTTTAATCTGATTGTGTCGGCGTTTGCGATTATGCTGACAGGCAGTATGCTCCTGTCGCAGATTTTGTTCATCATCAGCGCGATGTTCCTGCCGGTGAGCCTGTTGATCAGTATGATTCCGGCGTTTTCCGGTACGAGCAGGAGAGCGGTGATTTCGCTGTTTAACACAATCATGCTGCGCGTCGGAACAACGCTGCTGACCACGTTCGTTTTGGTGTTGTCCTCGCTGGCATACACGATTGCAAACGGAAAACCGTTCGTGGTGGTCGTGCTGCTGCAGGTGATTGTGTTCGCGGGTGTGTACATGGAGCGCGACAAACTGCTCGGCATGATCGGTCTGCGTGATGAGGGCACGGGTCGTGTCGGTCGAGCCATGACAAACCGGCCGCACCGGACGATTTCGAGGGTGGTTCGCAAGGCACTGCCGTTTGCGGCAGGAGTCGGAGTGGGAAAGCGTTCGGCGCAGCGCCGTGCCGCGCAGAGCACCAGGAGGACTTCGGTGCCTTCGGCGAATCACGAAAATTCAAGCCGTGAAACCGTTCAGCCGGAGAAGAAGAATTTCGGTCAGCGGATAGGCGAAACGGCAGGCAAGATTGCAGATACGCCATCTCGTGTGCGGGATAAGGCGGCAGAAACCGTGCAAAAGGTTAAGGACGCACCAACTAATGCGGAATATGCTGTCCGCAGCAATGTGGAATCTGCACGGGAAAGTGTGCGGGAAACCATGCAGAAACGCCGAGAAGCGCGTGCTGCACAGATGGAATCTCGTAGGACAACGACGGCAAGCCGCCGGGAGCAGTTATCTCAGCGGAAAAGAGAACGCAATGAGGGTAATACGGAGAAGCCCAGAACGGAAAGCACTCGTGTTGCACCAAAGGAGCGCCCAACTGTCCCCAAACAGCAGAAAACTGAACCGGAAAAGCCGTCTGCACCGCAGAATCGACCTCGGTCGGAACGGATTGAACCGACACCTAAACAGCGGGAAGATCGTCCGACGGTCAAGGATAAGCCGGACCGTCCGGCAGAACGCCCGACTGTACCAGATAAGCCGAAAGCACGGCGCACACCGACCATGCCGAAAGGACTGGACGAAGAAACCTTTGGTGCGGAGTTCAAACAGCGGAAAACCGGAAAAATCACGCGCAAACAGCGGCGTTCGGAGAGCCGAGGTGAGTGTAAGTGATGAAAAAGACGGCAATGGCAGGTGCCCTGGGCTTCGGACTGCTGATTGCTTTGCTGCTGTCGATGTTTCTGATTATCGCTTCGGATGAGGATAGCGGCGGAAGTGGCTCGGGTTTGTACATCGGCGTGAACCTCTCAGCGGAAGTGCTCGCGCACCAACCCATGGTAGAGAAATATGCGCGGCAAAACGGTATCAGCGATTATGTCTATGTCCTGCTTGCCATCATTCAGGTGGAAAGCGAGGGCAAGCTGGAAGACGTTATGCAGTCCTCTGAATCTGCCGGACTGCCGGTGAATACGCTCGGCACAGAGGACAGTATCAAACAGGGCTGCAAGTATTTTGCGGAACTGGTAGCGAAAGCAGACCGGCTCAGTTGTGATATGGACGCCATCATTCAAGCATACAATTACGGCAGCGGCTTTCTGGACTTCGTTGCGAAAAACGGCAAGCGGTACACCTTTGAACTGGCACAGGAGTTTTCCCGACAGCACTCCGGCGGCGTAAAAGTTACCTATAAAAACGAGATTTCCACGCCAATCAACGGCGGCTGGCGATACAACTACGGCAATATGTTCTATGTCAAGCTGGTAAAGCAATACCTGACGCAGAACGGCGGTGATGCACTCGGAACGGACGCGCAGAATCGCATTGTCGAGGTGGCACAAAATTCAGAAAAGTACGGTATTTCGGCTGCTGGCGGCTATTGTGAAACATGGGCGGAAGAAGTTTACCGAAAAGCAGGCGTATCCATCGACCGGCATTGTTGTGCGGGCAAAAATCGTGCGCTGTATACGGTCGGAAAGTCCAGCAAGAATATTCCGCTCGGTGCGATGGTTTACAATGACCCGGCGGTATACCAGTCTCGAACGAACGACACTTGCGGACGAAATGCGGGTCACGTCGGCATTTACATTGGCAACGGCCAGATTATTTCCAACATCGGCGGCACTGTCATTGATACCGTAGAGGGTTGGACGGCTTACTATGGTTTCGGCGGCTGGGGCTGGGGCGGCGCAGTTGTCCTGCAGAAATAACGAAAAGGAGAACAAATTATGTTTCAGAAAAAGACAGAAAAACAGCAGAAACCAAAGAAACTGCGCGTTTACACGGCGAACAGCCGCAAGCCTGCGGTGATTGCAATGTGGTTGCTGTTCGTCTGTGGTTTCGCGTTTGCAGTGTATAAGAATTTTACTGCGATTGACACCCATACTGTTCACGAAAAAGAAATCGTTGAGCGCCGCGTAGAGGATACCAGCGGCGTAGAAGCGTTTGTGCGGAACTTTGCGAAAACCTACTATTCGTGGAGCAACAACAAGGATTCTGTTGCACAGCGTACCGATGCGCTGACCGGTTATCTGACCGAGGACCTGCAGCGTTTAACGGCTGACACCGTGAAAAGTGACGTTGCGGTTTCCTCGTCCGTGCAGGACGTTCAGATTTGGTCTGTGGCGCAGAGAGGCGAAAACGATTTTGCGGTCGTGTTCACGGTAGCGCAAACCATTTCGGACGGCAAGAAAAAGGACACCGTATTCAGCGTTTATAAAACGATGGTCCACAAGGACGATAACGGAGATATGGTCATTACGCAAGCACCGACGATCACCAGTAAGCCTGCAAAATCTGCATATACGCCCAAAGCCGCAGAACCCGATGGAACGGTTTCTGCGGCTGAGAGCGAGGATATTACAGATTTCCTGACCACTTTTTTCACGCTGTATCCGACGGCTACGGAAAAAGAGCTGTCTTACTACGTCAGCGGGGATTCCATGCCGCCGGTAAAGTGCGCGGACTATACGTTCAGCCAGCTTAAAAGCACGGTGCTGAATAAGAACGGCGATACCGTAACGGCAACTGTGGCGGTGGAATATCTGGACAGCGTTACGAAAATGACGCAGATTTCACAGTTTGAGCTTGCGCTGAAACTGGTGGATGGGAATTGGAAAATCGTCGGGTGATGTATGCGTTTGTACGGGGAAAAGTAGCAAGTAACGAAGTGTGAAAATCGAATACCGAAGAGGAAAAAGGCTCGTCGCAGAATGTTTCGATTCTGAGACGAGCCTTCTATTCTCGCGGTGGCGAGCGCAGAAATTTTATGATGAACTTGATATTTTTATACATGGATACTTAGTTTCTTGCGTTTGTGTATTTGTTTCACACCAAACCAGATAATCTTCATCAAAAGGATATAATACATAATCAATTAACCCAGAAACATTTTCGGACAAATCCAATACTTTATTGGTTGTTATATCCCACACATAAAGTGCATTTCCAGTAATCGGACGCCATGTTATAAAATCGTTTGAAGATTGCAGTTCAGCAAATTCTAAGGTGCTGTCAATATTGTTTGGATATAATTTCGTGGTGGCGTCTATCTGTTTTGACCATTTCTTATGAGCGAAGTCATAACAGTATAACGATTCTGATTTTTGCGGCTGCCACTCTGAAACGCCTACGATAAAAGAGTTTGTGATGCATATTTCCTGCAACGGTTCGGGCGGCTCGATACACATACGTTTATGTTTTTCTATGTCATATGTCCAAAGAGAACTGCCATTAGAATCATATTTTAGATAAACAACATTTTTGTCATTCACAGACGGTGAACCAAAAGTGGTTTGCATGGAATCTGCTGTATCTGCAATTTCCAATTTATGATTGTTCAAATCATAAATTTTTATTGCAGGGTAAATACCATCTTCATTAGCTGTATAGCTGGCGTAAACAACAAAGCTGCCATTTACCGAAAGCGACCACGGGTGCGGGTCAAAATTCCGTGTTTTAGGGAAGAAATCGTTTTCGCCGTCTACGAATATGATTTCTCCTGTACGCAGGTCAGCCGCGTATACAGCCCAATTTTCACCAATAGAACTTCCTACACGCAGTTCGGCGTCTTGGCTCTCGGACCAGACAAACCAATTATCCTTATAATCAAAGGTTGTCATGGTGCCGTTTGTTTGCGTGTCCAATTTAATAAGTTCCTGTTGCTCTTGGGTATTTAAGTCAACCGACCTGATATAGTTATCAGCGTAATTTTTATATAATATCTCATGGTCGGATTTGTGACCGATATAAATGCTTTTTTCAAAATCAATATAATCTGATAAGATTACTGCGGTTTCGGTGTATGGTTCAATGGAAGCAACTAAATTTTTATTTTCACGCTCTCGATAACAATAAAGGCTGAACATAGTTACTACAGCTAATAGAATACATGAGATGGAAAGGTTCTTTTTCATTACTTTTCTCCTGTAATAGCCATTATAATTTATCACAAATATAGCGGGTAAGACTATAAAATGCTTTACAGTTATTGTGAAAGATAATCGAGTATGTAAATTGTTTATTTCATATTTGCATTATACCATTAAAAGTGGAATTTGTACTGAAAATGCAGAGTTCAGTATGATTTTTGCAGTAAAATGCACAGATGACGAATGGCGTTTTGGAAAGCTGTTGTCTGTTGTTTTACATTTTTAAAATAATCGCTACGGTATATTGATTATTATTCGTTGCGTGTTATGGATTTCTTGATTATCTTTTTCATATTATAGCCGACGGCAACCTAAAGGACTATCTTACTATGTTAGCAATGATTCCATGCTTACATATATAGTCAGCCAGCTTAAAAGCATAGTGTTGAACAGGCATAGCGATACTGTAATGGTAACTGTGACTGTGGAATATCTGGATACCATCACGAAAATGACGCAGATTTCGCAATTTGAGCTTGTGCTGAAATTGGTGGATGGGAATTGGAAAATTGTCGGATAGATAAAAAGCTGAGGTAATCCTCAGCTTTTTATGGTCTTGGTTTGCATTAAAAAAGTCTATCCATGTTCTGCCGCAGCATACGAACCATGCGTTCGCAGTCCAGCATAGTATTATCAGCGCCGAACATGACAGCGGTCTGATCGACTACACTCGTATCCGGATTGCTGCTGCCGACCACGACCCGTCCGTTCTTCACGCGGTCCATCACGGTATCCGCGTTATTGATGAGGAAATCCAGTTCGTTCATCAGGCTGCTGTTGT
>ENA-ORTU01004006-ORTU01004006.1-human-gut-metagenome-genome-assembly--contig:-NODE-4006-length-11622-cov-3.317974_pt1 | contig 11622 bp, 8 predicted proteins | sample MGYA00241910_ERZ509184 | MGnify/ENA primary metagenome ERZ509184 (study PRJEB26280, sample SAMEA2338847) | human gut metagenome | biome: human gut; feature: human-associated habitat; material: faeces... | reverse complement strand
GCAGCAGCACCAGCAGGAAGGGGATGATCTTTTGACCAGCTGAGCGAAGGGGATGTTGCCGATGCCGCAGGCCACGAACAGGTTGACACCCACAGGCGGGGTGATGAAGCCGATGGCCAGGTTGACCACCATGATCAGGCCGAAGTGGACGATGTCCACGCCGAAGTTGGCTACCACGGGGTACAGGATGGGGGCCAGGATGAGGATGGAGGAGTTGGTCTCCAGCAGGCAGCCACAGGCGAGGAGCAGCACGTTGATGATCATCAGCATGACGATCTTGTTGTCGGTGAGGCTGAGCATGGAGGTGGCGACCATGTCGGGGATCTGCTCCAGGGTGAGTACGCGGCCCAGGATGGTGCTGGTGCCCACGATGATGTTCACGGTGCCGTGGGTGCAGGCAGCGTCAGCAAACTTGGCGTACAGGGTCTTCAGGTTCAGTTCTTTGTAGATGAACAGGCCCACCAGCAGGGCATACACCACGGAGACCACGGCGGCCTCGGTGGGGGTGAAGATGCCGCCGTAGATGCCGCCCAGGATGATGATGGGCATCAGCAGCGCCCAGATGCCCTTGCGCACGGAGGCGCCGATCTTCCTCAGGTTGGGCTTCTCATGGGCCGGCAGATTGTGCTTGTGGCCGTAATACAGGCCGTAGGCAATCAGAGCCACCGCCAGAATGATGCCCGGCAACACGGAGCCCAGGAACAGCTCCGCCACGGACACATTGGTGATGCTGGCGTACACGATCAGCACAATGGAGGGCGGAATGATGGGACGTGTGGCAAGGGAAGCCCAAATTTTTGGCATCAATTTCTGGATCGTGTCCGCGGCAGTTGGGGCGGCCACAATCGCGGTTTCTCTTTTGGCGGGGGATCTGCTGGATTTTTATCCGGCCATTTTTGAATCACCAGACCGCGTCGGTCATAGTAGTCAGCATGGATCAAGGCGTTTGCCAAAGCCTCGCGCAAAGCCTTATGCAGAGGGGTGTCATCAATGCGGTCAGCACCATTCAGTTTGAACGGAACTTTTATGTCCTGCGCAATGCGGTTATAAACGCGGAAATAAAAGTCACAGATATTACCACTCCAATCGCCTGAACTGGACACGATTCTGTCCGTCCAGCGCTCATCTTCTGTGGCACGGCGATCATGTTCCTGATAGTCCAGAAAATAATGCGGAAATTCCCGCACGATTTCGTATTCATGTCCGAACATCAATAATCCCGCAGCAGTAGGGCGCAGTTTCCCACTGCCGTCCCGCGCCATAGCGCCAATACGATGCAGGAAATCCTCAACCGCCAGTTCTGACCAGACATGCCCGGGACGCAGATTGTCCATACGCTGGCGATACCGACGAATCGTATCCATATCGAACACATTGGGGGTCATTGTGTCCATCACGCGAGCATCCTGTGAAATATCTGCTTGGTCGCGCATCATCGCACGCACTTCGTCTTTTGTGCAGCGATAATCACCCTCGCCATTGCGACGGTAAGAACCAGCAAAAGGGTCCGATCCAGCATAAACAGGCTTGTCGTGACGGTCGGCACGAGGAACCTCAATAATAACAATTCGGTTTCCGCCGCTTTCGACAATCTGCACATTTCGGTCAGAAAGAATATTTACATTGACGACGGAATGATTGTTGACACTATTCCAGAAATCGGAAACAATCTTTTCGGGAGAGGATAGTGGTACGCTGGAAAAGCTCTTCTGCATTTTCTACAACGCCGAGCAAAATATAACCGCCGAAAGTGTTGGCAAAAGCCGAATATGTTTCCCAAATGCTGCGGGGTAGCCCACCTTGAGCCTTTTTTGCTTCAATGCGGTTGTTTTCTTTGTATTTACTCAATTGGGATAAATCTAGCATAGCATCTATCTCCGAATGCGTTATTTACAATTAAGATAAATCAATTATAGTACATAGAGCGTATAAAGGTCAATGAAATCACATTATGCTAGTATAAAATTTTTGATGCCAATATTGTTGGATTTGCTGTTACCGATATAAGCTATCTCTATGCAGACATTAATTCAAGCCATAATAATCGTAGGCTTGGATATAGTTGATTATAGTTTGGAAGTCGATAAAAAGCGAGTTGGAAAACGTATAAAAAACGACATGAAATCGAGTGCTGTAAAGCTGAACAAGAACGAAAAAGCAAACGATAGTACGTTGATTTATTTGTGAATTTACAACTTATAGCGTAGTTACTTATAGGTATTCGGTCGGAGAACTACGACAAGCCCGTACAGACCAACGTTGAAGCGTGAATTTTGTTGGTTCTGCACAGTTGCGTCCAAAGCAAGAAAACGCCTGTTGGTGGTTGTCACAACGGGCTTTTCGGTGTTTTACGGTGCGTCTGCACAGTAGTAGTCAAATGGTGGTCAAAGAATGTAAAATAAAACGCAATAGAGTACCACTATTCCCGGTATATGACCCTTGCTTTAGCATCTTGCTGTTTTCCTATATAAACCCGTTCATTATGTTCAATTCCAAAAATGCTTGTGCATTTAATTGTCATGTTCATGCAAAAATATCCCAAAGAGTTTGTCCAACTTTCCCAACGATTTCTATAGACATCCTCAGCGAAATATATATCGAAAGCAAGTTTCTTCATCATCAATCTGTGGCTTATTCTGCTTGCAAATTTTAAATTACTTCATATTTCCATTGCAAGTATCCATAATTTTCGTCCATAAAGTGGGCCAAAAGCTGAAATCACTCCAGCGGCCGGGGATAAGCCAGCCGGGCAGGGTTTGCAGAAAATGGGGTACCGCCCACGCAAATGCCAGTGCTAAAGCAAACAGGGCTGCCCCGTGCAAGACACCGGGCAGGGCACAAATAAAGCGCAGCAACAGCACGACCAAAGCCAGTCCGATAATCAGGGCAGGCAGGGCACACGCTGCTTGAGCCAGCCATGCCTTTTGGGGGCCGTAAGTGATGGCGGTGATCTTTCCGGCACCGGTTGCTGCGGCCCACTGTTCGGCGTCCGTTTTGGGGGTGTCGGGCGAAAGACCCCGCAGCGCCGCGTGGGTAAAGCCGCTTTGCGCCGGATAAAGAAGCGTTTTGCTTTTACTTTTAAACACGCCGGAAATGAAATACTCGGTACGGTCCAGTGCAACAGTCAAGCCCATAATATCATAGCTGCCAAACAGTGTCCACGCCAGCGTCGAAGAAATCGCGCACTGCTGTCCTACGACACCGGGTGCTGTGCCCTGAAGATATTCCACAGGCAGACAGTCCTGCGCTGTACCGTCAAAGCCGATACAGGTCACATCTTCCGCTGTGCGGTCAGAATCTGCCGAGACCGCTGCTGCTTTCTCGCTCCAAAAGCTGGCAGTAACGGCTTGAGTGTTGGCATTACTTTTTTCCCATTCCCGTGCAGCGGCAAGCTGCCCGGCTGTAAGCGGGGAAGACAGGGTCACCGTCACGGTTGGGTTCTGCTGTACAATATGCGCTGCGCGGGTCTGCAAAAGCAGCTGCAAAACTACCAGCAATACTGCCGCAACCGCCCAACCTCTTTTACGATGCATCATGGATCTTCACCCGGTCCCCGGCCTGCACGGCCCGCGTACTGCTGACAATGACCTGTGTATCGGCGTCCAGCGCACCACTGACGGCGGCGGTGGTATCGCCCGTTTCCACCACCGTGACAGGCAGCGATACTACGATATTCTGCTGACCCAAGATTGTGGCTTTTTGTTCGATAGCCAGCACATAGCAGCCGGTATTATCTTTATGTACCGCGCTGGCCGGCAGCACACAGGGCCGCTTTTCACCCTGCACCGTGGCCGATGCGTTGGCAGCACCGGCACACCATGCCCCTTTGGACAAGGTGCATTTTGCTGTAACGGTGCCGTTTTCATCCGGGGCCGAAAGGCTCTGCACGGCGGCATCACAGCTTGCGCGGCTCTGGCTCAGGTGCAGTACAGTGCCAACTGAAACAAGGTTGGCTTGAGATTCTTCCAAAGGAATTTCGGCGGTAAAATCGGCATCTGCAGCCAGCTGGCCGCCCACGGCAGGGGAGGGCTGCCCAACCACGAGATCCAGCGACACAAGGGTGCCATCACTGGGGGCAGTCAGTGTGCCGCCCGCCTGCTGCACGGCAAGCAAGGCATCCAGTTCGGCCTGCAGGGTTTCGGCATCAGAGGCCGTTACAGCAGCAGCGGCGCGGTCCAGTGCGTTCTGTTTTTCCGTGGTTTCCTGCTCTTTCTCCAGCGTGTGCAGTGCGGTGTTGCGGTTATCCTCGGCACTTTGGGCGGCGGAAAGTGCCGCATTGTTGGCATCTTCGGCGGCTTTTTGGGCGCTGTACAGGGCATCCTCCGCAGCTTCCAGGGCAGCGGCGGCGTTTTCTACGGCGGCCTGTTTTTCAGCGTCGTCCGCATAGCCGGCATTGCGGGCTTTTTCCAGAGCGGCAGCAGCTTCGTCCCGCTTGGTCTGGGCACGGGAAACGCTCTCTTCACCATCGGCGTAGATTCTGTGTGTTTCCTCGTAGGCACGTTCTAATTGCTGCTGGGCGAGCTGGGCGGCGTAGGGGTCGGCGGTGTCTCCCGCCGTCTGTTGTGCGGCCTGGGTCCGGGCCTGCTGCAACGCGGCCCGCTTGGCGTTTACGGCGCGGTCCACTTCAGCGGCATCAAACACGGCCAGCGTGTCCCCGGCCTTGACGGTCTGCCCCGCCTGCACGGGTACTGCCATGACCAGCAGACCCGCGGGCACTGTAAAAGGGGTGCCGCCCGCAAAGCTGACCGTGGCCGTAGTGCGCACGCTTTTTGTCACATTGCCGGAGGACGGCCTATGCACCGTCACGCTGGCCATGGCTGCCCCTGCTGTACCGCGGGCCAGCAGTGTCAGCACCAGCAGCAGTGCAAAAAAGCGGACAATCCACCCAAGCCGCTGGCGCTGGCGTGGGTCCATCCCGGTAAGCAGTTCGATAGGTCCTCATCCTTTCACGGCTCCGGCCAGGATCCCCTGTTCCAGATACTTTTGGCCGAAAGCAAAAATCAGTACGGCGGGCAGCAATGCAAACAGGCTGGCCGCCATGGTCAGTGCCAGGTCGCGGGTAGTATCGGTCAGATAGAGTGACAGCGACCAAAGCGACTGTGTTTTTAAAAAGGTCATAGGCTGTTCCAGCGCATTCCAGGCATCCAGAAAGCTCATGGTCAGCGCAGCCAGGATACCGGGCAGCCCCACTGGCAGGCCGATTCGCGCAAACTGCTGCCACGGGGTCGCGCCATCTATAGCGGCAGCTTCCAGCAGCGGCAGAGGAACAGCGTCAAACCCGCGCTGCATCACAAATACGGGAAATGTGCTGAATGCCCCCGGCAGAATGACCGCCCAGACAGTATCCATCAGTCCCAGGTGGTTTATCGTCAGATAGGCAGGCACCATAGTGACCTGGAACGGCAGCAACATTAAAATAAGGTACAGCCCCCGCACGGCCCCGCGCCCGCGAAATTTCAAGCGGGAGAGTGCCCATGCGGCGGGAGCACCCACGACCAATTGACCAGCCAACTGCGGAAATGTCTGCAGGCAGGTGTTCCAATAGGTGGTAAAGTATTCCGGTGTGTCCAGCAGCAGCTTGACAGCAGGTTCCAGCGTAGGGTAGCTGGGCAGCAGGGTCCACGCAGCCTGCCCGCTGCCGGAAAGCGCCGGGCCGATGGTCGCTGCCAGCTCCTCCGAGCCGGTCAGCGTGCCCATCAAAAGGAACCATAGCGGGAACCATACGAGCAGGACGAATGGGAAAAGCAGAATTTTTTTTAGAGCCGTTTTATGCATACCGCGATCACCGCCCCCAGCGCCCCTGCCATCAGGATTGCTGCGGCGCTCAGCCTTGGCAGATCCAGTGCCAGGAACCAGTTGTTGAACAAATGCTGCAATAAATAGATGCTTTTTTCCGGGTAGGCCCCGGCCACCAGATAGGCTTCGCGGAAAACTTTAAAGGTGTTCAGCAGACTCAGCACCAGCGTGACGGCCAGTGTGGGCAGCAGGTTGGGCAGGGTAATGGCTGTAAACTGCCGCCACCCACTGGCACCATCCACGGCAGCGGCCTCGTACAAGTCTGTGGAGATGCTGTCCAGCCCGCTGGACCAAAGGATGCTGTCATAGCCGATGTTTTTCCACAGATAAGTACCGATCAGCACCCAGAACGCAGCATCCGTGCCCATAAAGTCACAATGGGTGCCAAAAGTTCCGTTCACAAGGCCGTTTTGGGCAAACAATACTTTCCAGAGCAGTGCAAGGCTTGCCACCGGCAAAGCCATGGGCAGCAAAAAGGTCGTGCGGCAGACCTCGGCCCAGGAGGTATTTTTTAAGCCTTTCGCCCGTAGCGCCAAAGCCAGTGCCAGACTGAGCGCCAGCAGCAGCGGAACGCATACTCCGATAAACCGCACCGTATTTTCCACCGCCAGTCGGAACGCATCGTTGCCCAGTACCGCCGTATAGTTGGCAAGGCCCACAAAGTGTCGCCCCATCGTGTCGGTCACGCTGCGGCGCACCGTCTCCACAAAGGGGGCCAGCACAAACAGGGTGACACCGCACAGGCTGGGGCCCAGAAACAGCCAGGGCGTAGGGTCCGGGTGTTTGTTTTGTCTTTTCTGCATACAATTTTTTCCTGCAAAGCGATGCGCGGGGCAGCATGGCCGCTCCGCGCACCGATGTTACTTTTGTTCTGCCAGATACAGCGCCAGATCACTCTGCACACCCGCCACAGCGGCGGCCACGTCCTCGCTGCCGTCAATGATGGCCTGGGCATGGTTTATAAAGTTCTGCTGCAGCATCACCGGGAACAATACAGGTGTGGTGCAGTTGGCGTAGAAGGCATCCAGGTCGCCGACATACGCGCCGGTCACTTTACCCGTTTTTGCGCCGCTTACCGTCGCTTTGACGGCATCGAGTTTTTCCCGCAGGCAGTCCGCCCGCACCGTTGTACCATCGGAGCAATACTGGCTTTGCACATCGGTGCCGAAGAACGCAGCGGCCAGCCCCTTTGCGGCATCCGGATTTTTGCTGTTGGCATTCACGCCCACCAGTACCTGCGGGTTATAGGCACCCTGCGTCAGGCCGGGCATCGGGATCATATCCACGGGAACGGCCTCGGCATCCGCATCAAAAATATCGTTGGTGCGCGCCATTGCAATGACGGCGTAGGGGGTGGCAACATCCATCCAGCCGAATTTGGCGCGGCTGCAGGTGCTGTACTCGTCCTGCTGTGCATCGATGATGACACTGTCCGCGTTGTCGTAGCTCTGGGAAGATGAACCGTACATCTCGGTGTTGATATAGTCAGCCATGCCATAGTAGTCGGCAGTTGTTTTCACAAAGGTAAATATCTTGGTCAGGGCGTCTGCATCCAGTGCGCCGTCGTGCAGCAGGGCATTGGCACTGGAAGGCAGGAGCAGCTTCGCGAAGTCAACGCCGCTGGCCAGCGCCAGAGCATACTTCTGGTCATCGGGCAGAGCCGTGTAATATTCATCGCTGTACTGCTCGGTGTCGGGGCGGGGTGCAGCGGCCAGCACGGCGTCCTGCAGGTCGTTCAGGTCGGTCAGGCCGTCCAGCGTGCCCGCGTCACCACAGAGTGCCGGGACGATGAACCGCGCAGGCAGCACATAGGCCCTGCCATCGGTCATAAACGGATCGATGATATTGCTCTGCAGCGCATCCAGCGGCACGGTGTCACTCATGTCAGCCAGCATTCCCTTATTGATATAGGTCGTGTAGTCGACACGATCCAGAAGCAGCACATCAGGCCCTTCCCCGGCCAGCAGTTCGGTGTTCAGCTGGGTCAGCGCATCGTTGATGGCGGCGCTGACATCATCGGTGTCGGTCTGCACGGCGGTTTCAAAGGTAACGTCCACCTCGGGATTGGCTTTTTTGTAGGCGTTCACGGCCAGCCGCGCCGTGGCGGAATCCGCCAATGACCAGACGGTCAGCGTTGTGTCGGCATGGGTGGGCAGCGTTTCGTCATAGTGATAGAAATAGAGATCGCCGTTTCCGCCGCTGTCGCCAAAGAGCAGGACCATAAAGTCCTCCGCCGCCGTGCGCAGCAGAGAGAGCGGATAGTTGCTGGAAATGCTCATCGCTGTGCCCTCGGCAGGGACGACCTGCTCCGGCAGGGTGCCGCCGGGGGCCAGGCGGTAGATGCCGTCCGTGCAGGCGTAATAAGCCGCGCCGTCTGCGTCGCCGGTCAGCGCTTGAGAACTGGTCGCATTGGGGACCGGGTTCAGCAGCTCGGTGCTTGCGCCGGTGGCGGGGTCCAGGGCGTTCAGGATAATATCGCCGGTATTATTGTCAAAGCTCAGGTAAACAAGCTGGTTGCCGACTGTCGTGAGGGAGTTGAGGCTGTACGCCAGATCCTGCGGCAGTGCGGCGGTCGTAACACTGCCGTCAGTCAGGCTGACCTGCACAAAATCCACGGTGCCGCCGTTGGAGACAAAATCCAGCTTATCCCCCTGAAATACAGCTGTGTTGGGGTTGATGCCCTGCTTTACCGTGTCATCCTCTACAACGGTTTTGGTTCCGTCAGGTGCCTGCAGAACCAGCCCGGCATTCTCCCCGTCATAGGTGATAAGCGCCTGCTCACCGTCCGGCGCAACGAGGATCCACGTGACCATCGCATCGCCCACGTCAAACGCTGCAGGTTCCGATGTCCAGTTGGTTCCGTCAGTGCTGGTGCGGCGGGTGTAGTCTTCGATGCTGTCCTCCCCCACCTTGCCGGTGTACAGAACAATCGTTCCGTCCGCCAGCTGCGTCGGGTAAGAGATGAGCTGCTCACCGCCAAGGTCAACGCGGCTCTCGACCCAGCGGCCCATCTGGGTATCGGTGGTGTCTGCAGCGGTCAGGCTGGGAGTGGTGTCCTGCCTGGCGCAGCCTGCCAGACTCAAAATAAATGCCGTGCATAATCCGGCACTGATGATTCGTTTCATAAGTATGTGCCCTCCTTCATCGGGTGTAGCACCAGTATACCGCCCGAATCTTGAATTGTCCTTGAAAAAAGCTGCGGCTTTTCAAGACTGTTTCAAGGTTTGGGGTGTATACTAGAAAGGGAAAAGGAGAATTATGCCATGCGGATTTTATTGATCGAAGATGACCGCGCCCTTTGCACGGCGCTGCTGCCTGCCCTGCAAGCTGCGGGCTATACTGTAGATACCTGCCACGACGGCGCAGACGGCAAAGCCCTTTTGTGCGGCGGCGCATACGATGTCTGTGTACTGGACCGGATGCTGCCCGGGCTGGACGGTCTTAGCCTGCTGCGGGCCGCCCGCGCCAAGGGATGTACCACCCCGGTGTTAATGCTGACGGCCCTGTCCGGCATCAATGACCGGGTGGACGGCCTGGATGCCGGTGCAGACGATTACCTGGGCAAGCCCTTTGACACGCGGGAGCTTCTGGCCCGGCTGCGGGCACTAACCCGCCGCCCCGGCACCACTGCCGAATCTGCCATACGCTGCGGTGACGTGACGCTGGATGCCGCCCAACTGACCCTGAGCGGGCCAAAGGCCGCTGCGGCCCTGACCAAGAGGGAGGCCGATCTTTTAGAGGTACTGCTGCGCACACCGGGGCAGCTGCAGACCCGTGCGGTGCTTTTGGCGCGGGTTTGGGGACCACTGGCCGAAGTTGAGGACGCTAATCTGGACTGTTACATCCATTTTGTGCGGCGGCGGCTGAAAGCCGTAGGCAGTGCGGTAACGATCACCACCGTGCGCGGTAGCGGCTATAAGGCGGAGGTACCGCCATGCTGACTGCACTGCGCCGCCGTTTGACCCTGCTGATGACGGCGCTGACCTCGTTGGTGCTGGCAGGTGCGCTGGTCGTGACATGGAATTATGCCGCCGCCCAGTACAGGACCGCCGCGGAGACGCTGCTCACGCAGAACTTTTCTGCCATCGTTGACCGGCTGGACAGCGCCGACAGCGTAAGTGACGCTTGGCTGGCTGACCAGGAGCACAACAGCGGCTGCCTTTTGTTTTTGTGGGACAACGGTGCCGCGCTGCATTTTGCGGGCACCACGGGCAGCGCCGATGCCCGCAATGCGGTTGAACCTCTGTTAGAAGAAGGTTTGTCCCCCCTGCTGGACACAAGTCTGCATGACAGCAGCGGTGCCGTGCAGCGGCAAAGCGCGGTGTTCACGCTGAACGAATACCGCTGCCACGCAGCCTTGCTGCCGCGCGGCACAGCAGGCAGTTATCTGCTTGTGGCCGCTTTACAGGATATGGGCTTTGTACACCGTCATGCGGTCCAGACAGTTGTGCAGTATGGTGCGATCTGGTTCACTGGCACACTGCTGCTGGCGATCATCAGCTGGCGGCTGACCGGCAAAGCGCTGGCTCCGACGGCATTGGCCATGCGGCGGCAGAAGGAGTTCATCGCCGCAGCCGGGCACGAACTGCGCAGCCCGCTGGCCGTAGTAAAAGCAAGCCTGGACGCTGCGTGCCGCACTCCTGTGACTGAACGCGCCACCCTTTTGCGGAATGCCGAGCAGGAGACGGACCGTATGGCGCGGCTGGTGGAGGATCTGCTGGTGCTGGCCAACGGCGACTTGGATGCCTTGCCGGCCCATCTGCACCCCATCGCACCGGATAACCTCTGCCTAGAAGTATACGATGCGTTTTTCCCGTTGGCGCAGCAGCGCCAACACCCGTTAAGTCTGACCCTGCCGGAGGACAGCGTTCCTTCCATAGAGGCGGACCCGGACCGTGTAAAGCAGCTGCTGGCAATCCTGCTCAACAATGCGTTTGACCACACCCCCGCGGGCACCCCCGTGGAACTGTGCTTGACATACTGTGGGGAAAAAATCACCCTGGCCGTGCAAGACCACGGCCCCGGCATACCGGATGCCGAAAAAGCTCGGGTCTTTGACCGTTTTTACAGCGCTGATCCCAGCCGCACCGACAAGCACAATTTTGGCCTTGGTCTAAGCGTAGCCAAGGAACTAGCCCGGCTGCATCATGCAGACTTGACCGTGACCGACACCCCTGGCGGCGGGGCAAAATTTGCGGTGACTTTTGCGGCAAGGATATCTTAATGCTTGATTGACATCCATAACCGAAAGATGCATCAGCGAACCCTGCTGATGACTATGTACAATACATTAGACGGTGAGCAAACTCTCTAATGAAATCCATCATAGGTGGATTGTCGCCTTGAATTGTGAATGTCGTGTAAACAATTAGCACTTACTGTTGACCGATTGCTAACGGCTGGAGTATACTAAAACTACAGATTTGTTCTGTACAACAGCACCTTTACAACTGAATACACAGCATAACAGGTACTTTACTTTCCCGATGGGGCGCACAGCAAGGTCAAGGCAGACCTTAACCCACGGCAGGGAGAGAACATAATGATACTCCAGATGCCCCACAGCTTCAGATGGGGTGACCGCGCAGGGGTTGTAAGAAGTAAGATCCTTGCAGAGTCAGTGTACGGTCGTTGTCAGCGGCTTGCCTGTTATGTTCCTAAGTCTAGGGGCAAGCGGCAAATTAGACATTTTTCTTCAGCATTTATTTTGATGTACACGGTTTCTTTTATTATTTACATAACCGTGCGATTAACGCTATTATGCGCATTATTTGTTTTTTATTGAATTTACATTAAGATTTGCGGGGAAAGTGTACCCTTATACCC
>ENA-ORTU01004000-ORTU01004000.1-human-gut-metagenome-genome-assembly--contig:-NODE-4000-length-11647-cov-2.626984_pt1 | contig 11647 bp, 7 predicted proteins | sample MGYA00241910_ERZ509184 | MGnify/ENA primary metagenome ERZ509184 (study PRJEB26280, sample SAMEA2338847) | human gut metagenome | biome: human gut; feature: human-associated habitat; material: faeces... | reverse complement strand
ATCTGCTGCAGTACTTCCTTCGGATAAAGAGCACCGGTCGGATTGTTTGGATTGATGATAACAATCGCTTTTGTACGGTCGTTGATCTTCTTACGCATATCCTCGATATCCGGATACCAGTCAGACTGCTCATCACAGATATAATGCACAGGCTTTCCACCGGCAAGTGTAGCACAAGCTGTCCAGAGCGGATAATCCGGAGACGGGATAAGAATCTCATCTCCTGTATCCAAAAGAGCAGACATGGTAAGATTGATCAGCTCACTGACACCATTTCCTGTGTAAATATCGTTCATCGTTACATTCGGCAGGTGCTTTAACTGGGCATACTGCATGATCGCTTTTCGCGCAGAGAACAGACCGGCAGAAGCAGAGTAGCCTTCGCAGTCAGAAAGCTGACGGCTCATGTCATAGATCACCTCATCCGGTGTACGGAAGCCAAACGGAGCCGGATTTCCGATATTAAGCTTCAGTACATGAGTTCCCATCTCTTCCATTCTGGCAGCCTCATCAACAACCGGACCTCTCACATCATATAATACATTATTTAACTTGGATGATTTCTTGAATTCTCTCACTTTCATACCTCCTGAATTATCTGCGGATGTCTGTATCTTATCAACATCTGACAGTGTGGAATCATTATCATTATTATTGTTTAACCAGTCAGGATCAACCTGCAGGGCATCTGCCAAAAAATGTAAGATGTCGGTACGCGGGATTGTCTTCCCACTGACATACTGGCTGACATGACTTTTCCCAAGCTTGATCCCTTTCTGCTGGGCAAGACGAACAAGATCAACCTGCTTCAGGCCTTGCTCGTTCATAGCGGCTTTTAATCTGTCTGCAAAGGTTTCCATAAAGCTCCTTTCTGGGGTTATCCTTCCGGGGATCAGACCCCATTAATAAAGTATTAACAAAATATAAAGTTCAATTTAAAATCTGCTTCAATACGAAAATCTCTAAAAAGTTCAATTTAAAAGTTCAAAACTTTAGTCAGAGTATACCACGATAAATGAAAAAGTTCAATAAAAAATTACTGTTATAGAAAATCCGCAAAATCACGGTATCATTAAGAAAATATGATATACTAAAAGTGTTTATTACAGCAAAATACAAAGTACACAGAACGAAGGGAAACAGGGAAATGATTCTTGAAAATGAAAAAATAAAACAGGCATTGGAATATATAAAGGAAGAAGATCCGGCAACGACTCAGGACACGCTCAATATGTGTCAGATTCCGGCACCTTCTTATAAGGAAGAGAAAAAAGCGGAGTATATCCGGGAGCGGTTCCGGGAGATCGGGCTTAGGGATGTCAGGATTGACGCTGTTGGAAATGTGCTTGGTATCTGGCCGGGAACAGGTGAAGGACCAAGTGTAATGCTTGCAGCACACACAGACACAGTATTCCCGGAAGGGACAGATCTGTCGATAAGAAAAGAAGGAAATCGTTATTATTGTCCTGGCATTAACGATGACACACATGCAGTGGCGGAGATGATCGCAGTAGCGAAAGCAATGATCCATGCAGATCTTCACACAAAAGGAGACTTGATCTTCTGTGCAAATGTGTGTGAAGAAGGACTTGGAGATCTAAGGGGCGTGAAGTATCTGTTCGGATACGACAACAAAGCTTCAGAAGAATGTCCAGAGGTAGATGCATTTGTCTCGATTGATAACCAGTATACGGGCGGGGTGATCTATACGGCAACAGGAAGTCACCGTTATGAGGTGACATTTACCGGAAGAGGTGGTCACAGTTTCCAGAACTTTGGCATTCCTAATCCAATCCATGCAATGGGACGAGCCATCGCACAGATCGCAGAATTCCAGGTTCCGGATGAGCCGAAGACGACATTTAACGTAGGCGTGATCCAGGGAGGAACTTCTGTAAATACAATTTCAGGTTCTGCATCCATGCTGGTAGACCTTCGTTCGGACAGCGAAGAAGAGCTGAACCGATTGGACAAAGAACTTCATAAAGTGATCAAACAGGCAGTGGAAGAAGAAAATGCAAGATGGGATGCTTCAAAGCCGCAGATCAAAGTGCAGATCGAAGGACGCGGTGTGAGACCGGCGGGGGCACAGCCAAAGGACTGTGCAATCGTGAAAGCAGCATTCTGGGCGGCAGAACTGCTGGGAATTGAACCGGAGTATCGGTATGAGAGCAGTACAGATGCGAATATCCCGATCAGTATGGGAATCCCGGCAATCACTGTTGGAAGAGGTGGAGAGGAAGACGGAATCCATACACTTCAGGAATGGTATGAGCCAAAGGAAGCATGGCTTGGTCCACAGAGAGATTTGCTTCTGATGATTCTGCTTGCCGGGGCAGAAGGAGTCTGTGAGCCGGCTATAGAAAAAAGATAAAAAATCTTAAGAAAATATCAATGTCTTTTTAGGCACATTTCTTGTATACTGATGGTATGAGAGAATATTTTGTGCAGATTGTACCGGATGTCCCGGAGATTTTATCTTTTGCACAAAAAGAAGTAAAAATAAAACAAAGCAGGAGGGCAAAAGATGCGGGGAATCAGAAAGCAGTCATCCGACACACAGAGCTCCAGTCAGCCGAAAGAAAAAAGAAGATTGGATACAAAACAGAAAAAAGGAATGTTGATCGGCGGAGGTATCTTCCTTGTGGCAGTGATCGCCCTGATTCTTGTGAAGAATCTGACAGGTGGAGGTGGAGCAGATGGAGAGAATGTTCTTTATGCGGATTCCGTCGGAATGATCACAGGGACAGGACTTGGGACACAGAACCGTTTTACAGGAGTGGTTGAAGCACAGGATACGTTGAAACTGACACTGGCAGACAACCAGAAGGTAAAACAGATCTTTGTTGAAAAAGGGCAGGAAGTAGAGCCTGGAACAAAGTTGTTTGAATACGATACAGAAGAGCTTGCTATGACATTAGATCAGGGAAAACTGGAGCTTGAGAAGATCACGAACAACATCAGCAGCCTGAATTCACAGATCGCGACACTTACAACGGAGAAGAAGAGTGCGCCGGCCAGCGAACAGCTGTCCTATACGACACAGATCCAGGAACTTCAGATGGAGATCAAGCAGGAAGAGTACAATTATAAAGTAAAAGAGCTGGAAGTAAACCGTACACAGAAGAGCCTGGAACAGTCTACAGTAACTTCTACAGTTGCCGGAATTGTACAGGAGATCAACGAACAGCAGGGAACAGACCCTTCTACAGGAGAGTCCAAACCGTTTATGAGTATCCTTTCTACAGGAAAATACAGAATCAAAGGAAAGATCAGCGAGCAGAACATCGGAGATCTGACACCGGGCACACAGGTGACGATCCGCTCCAGAGTGAATGAAGATGAGATCTGGACAGGTACAGTAGATAACGTAGACACAGAGAAGCCGGAGAACAGTTCCCAGGATTCTATGAGTTATGGTTCTGAGAACAGCGATAATCAGGCAACAAAGTATCCATTCTATGTCACATTGGATACAGTGGATGGATTGATGCTCGGACAGCATGTCTATATCGAGACAAGTACTTCACTGGAAGCAGACAAGATGTGGCTGATGCGTGACTACATTGTAGACGCAGATTCAGATCATCCATATGTATGGGTAGCAGGAGATAATGACAAGCTGGAGAAGCGTTCTGTTACACTCGGAGAGACGAACGAAGATATGGGAACCTGTGAGATCGTAGACGGACTGAAAGCTTCTGATTACATTGTATGGCCAAGCGAGGAGTGCAAAAAAGGTGCAGCTGTTGTGAAGAACGATTCAGGTACATCAGGCAGTACTTCAGGCAGTACTTCAGATATGTCAGGAGCCGAGGGCGGTTACGAAGAACCTGTAGAAGAAAATGCAATGCAGGAAGGAGTTCCGGGAACGGAGGAGAGTGCGGATGAATAAAAAGAAAATAATCAAGATCGGCATTCCTGTGGCAGCAGGCTGTATCGTTCTTGCACTTGGAATCGGTTTCGCAGTGAAGAACAGCGGAAAGGCTGTTAAAGTAGCTCCTGTCAGCAGTGTGAATTCCGGTGGCTGGTACGATGATAGCGGGATTGCAAGTTACGGAACCGTCACAACGAACCAGAAGCAGGACATTTACGTGGATGATACTATGCCGATCACACAGGTTTACGTGAAAGCCGGGGATACGGTGAAAGTTGGAGACCGTCTTGTGGCATACGACACGACACTTTCTTCCCTGGAGCTTGAGATGAAAGAAATGCAGATTCAGGGGATTGACCTGAACATTCAGAACCTGCAGAAAGAGATCACCCAGCTCAAGGGGACAAAGACCGCGAAGGCAGATACAGTGGCATCCGTCGTGCAGACAAGCGCAGATGGAGAACAACAGCCAACTGTACAGAAGATGAGTGCTGTAAAGACAACCGTTCTTAATACATCAAAAGAGGATGAGAATAAAAAACCGGATGGTGATACCTCGAAGGATGATACGACAAAAGACGACAACACAAAAGATGATACTTCAAAAGACGATGCTTCGAAAGATGATAATACAAAAGACGATACATCCAAAGACGATAACAAAAAAGACGATGTACCATCTTCCGCAGTCGAGCGTCCATTCCCTGAAGCATTAAAGGGAAAAGAGGTTTACAGTGAGATTACATTAGATTCTGTTCCTTATAATAAAGAAGATGCAGACGGAACAATGGAAAAACCGTATCGTTATCTTTGCGCACCGGGGGCAGCCGTAAATGCACCGTTTATGCTCAAAGTATTAAAAGAGGGTCAAGTGTGTGCCTTTGATGTAGTAGATAACGCAGAAGCGCCGACAAAATTCTTATCCTGTTGGATCCTCGATGGAAAAACAGGACAGGTAGTCATACCGGATCCACAACCAACTCCAGACCCGGAGCCGACTCCAAATCCAGAGCCAACTCCGGAACCAGAGCCAACTCCGGAACCAGAACCAACTCCGGAACCGGATATTTCAGAAGATCCGGTTATCCCAGACACCCCGGACCTCCCGTCAAAGGAAGAAGTGACGAAGCAAATCAAGGAGAAAGAGCAGAAGATCAAAGATTTGGATCTTTCCAGGAGATCCGCTGAACTGGAACTGAAAAAGCTGAAGAAAAAGGTCGGGGACGGCGTGATCAAAAGTACGGTAGAAGGTGTAGTCAAAGAAGCGACTGACGAAGCGTCTGCAAAGAATGAGAACAAACCGGTTGTCAGCGTTGTCGGAGAAGAAGGTTTCTATGTGACCGGAAGAGTCGGAGAGACAATGCTTGATCAGATCAAAGAAGGAATGACTGCGACTGTAATGTCCTGGCAGTCGGGAGAATCCTACGAAGCGACAGTTACAGGTGTTGGCAACTCACCGGTAAGCGATTATTCCACAGGAGAGAACCAGAATCAGTCCTTCTATCCGTTCACGCTCGTGATCCACGGAGACGCAAATCTCTCGAATGGTGAGTCTGTGAATCTGTCGATGAATGGAATTGCAGCAGGTAGTGATGGATCGATCTATCTTGAAAAAATGTTTGTCCGCGAGGAAGGAAACCGCTATTATGTCTACAAGCGGGGCGATAACGGCAGATTAACAAAACAGTATGTAGAGGTTGGCAAAAATATGTACAATTCACTGGAGATCACCTCCGGCCTCACAATGGACGACCTGATCGCGTTCCCTTACGGCAGAGATGTCAAAGAAGGCGCAAAGACACAGGAAGCAGATACCCTGTACGACTATTATTAAGAAGACTGAACAGTATCAAAATGAAAGAGAGTGAGGTGCCATTATGTTAGAAGACATCAGACTGGCGTTTCAGGGAATCTGGAATCATAAATTAAGATCTGCGCTCACAATGCTCGGAATCATCATAGGAATCGGTTCCATTATAGCAATTGTGTCCACGATCAAAGGAACGAATGAACAGATTAAGAAGAATCTGGTCGGTGCAGGAAATGACGCGGTAAATGTACAGCTCTATCAGGGTGACTGGCCGATCGATCTGCAGTATCAGTCACTCCCGGACGGAGTGCCGGAGATCTCAGACGAGACACTGCAGGAGGTCGTTGAACTCCCGGAAGTGGAGACAGCGTCTTTATATCATACAAGAAATGAATACGACGCAGTTTACCGCGGCGCAAAGTCATTAAGTAACAGCGTGATTCTCGGAATTGACAGAAATTATCTGGATGTTTACGGATATCAGGTGACCAAAGGAAGAGGATTAACAGACAAAGATTATTCCGAAGGACGAAAAGTAGCCTTGATAGACAAGACAACAGCGGCAAGTTTATTCGACAATGCAGATGTGATCGGAAGAACGATCGAGATCAAGGGAGAGCCTTTTGTTGTCGTTGGAATGGTTGCAAAGAAAGCAGAGTCCCAGCCGGTAATCAACTCAATGGAAGATTACTATCGCTACATGTCAGATGACCAGAGTGGAAAGATCATTATTCCGGATAATGTATGGCCGGTCATTTACCAGTATGACGAACCGCAGAACCTTGTCGTGCGTGCAAAAAGCACAGATGATATGACAACGGCAGGAGAGAAAGCCGCAGATATTTTAAATGCTATGCTGACAGTTTCAGATGATACCGTGAAATACAAAGGAGAAGATCTGTTAGAACAGGCAACACAGATCCAGGAGATCAGTAACTCGACAAATCAGCAGTTGATCTGGATCGCCAGCATTTCCCTGTTAGTTGGTGGAATCGGAGTTATGAACATCATGCTCGTGTCGGTTACAGAACGTACCGGCGAGATTGGATTAAAGAAGGCACTCGGAGCGAGAAAACGCAGAATTCTGACACAGTTCCTGACAGAGGCAGCGGTACTGACACTGCTTGGAGGAATTATAGGTGTTCTTGGAGGAATCGCACTTGCGTACATTATATCCAAAGTCTCAGCAGTTCCGGTAGCAATCAGCGGAGTTTCGATTGTGATCGCAGTGCTGTTCTCCACACTGATCGGTATTATCTTCGGATTGATCCCGTCCGTGAAAGCGGCGAACATGAATCCAATCGAGGCACTTAGACATGAATAAAAAAACAGTGGAAAAAGAAAATACTTGTTTCAATTTCCTTCCATATCTGTTATAGTATGTGTTAATTAAAAGAGTCAGGAGAATCTGAGTGATCGGATTCTCCGTCTTTCTATGCAAAGAGAAAATAGCAATTATTAAAAGGAAAAGAGAAAAGGTGCATGTAAATTTGAGCAGCAGTACATTCGAGGGAAAGAAAAAGACAGAGAACGGAACAAAGAGGCTGATCTTCACAGCAGTATCTATCTTGCTGGAGATCGTCTTCCTTCTATTTCTGTTCACAAAGGTAAGTGAATACGCAACTATTATTGACTGGGCAACAAGAATCGTGGCAATCTTTCTTGTGCTTGGACTTTACAGCATGGATAAGACTTCATCGATGAAAATGCCATGGATCATACTGATGCTTGCATTCCCGATTCTTGGTGTGAGTCTGTATCTTCTCGTAGGTCTGAACGGAAGTACGAAGAAGATGCGGGCAAGATATGAAGAGATTGATAAAAAACTGCTCCCATATCTTCCGGATAACAGACAGATTCTTGAATGGATGAAAAAAGAGAATCCGCAGGCGGGGGCAATCGCTTCTTATCTGACGAATTACTCCTGTTACCCGGTTTATCAGAACACAGATGTTACATATTATGATGAGGCGATCAAAGGGCTGGATGCACAGCTGGAGGATCTTTCAAAGGCAGAAAAGTTCATCTTTATGGAGTATCATGCCATCGAAGACGAAGAGGCATGGCAACGGATCCAGACGGTACTTGAAGACCGTGTGAAAGCAGGCGTAGAAGTCCGTATCTTCTATGATGATATGGGATCGATCTGGTTTGTGAACATGGATTTTGCAACAAAACTGAAATCTTTAGGAATCAAATGCCGTGTATTTAACCCGATTCTGCCGGGACTGAATATGTTCCTGAACAATCGCGATCACCGGAAGATTACTGTGATTGATGGAAAGGTTGCTTACACAGGTGGATACAATCTGGCGAATGAGTATTTCAACATCACACATCCGTATGGAATCTGGAAAGATACCGGGATCCGTATGGAAGGAGATGCGGTCAAGTCTATGACAGTAGCATTTCTGGAAATGTGGAATGCAGCCGGAAATGTAAAGTCAAAAGAACTTGTACCGGAGAAATATGTGATCCACTATGCATACCAGGCACAACAGCGTGGTTATGTCCAGCCATATGCAGACAGTCCGCTTGATGGTGAGCAGGTAGGCGAGGAAGTATATATCAGTATGGCGAACAAAGCGGAGAAATACTGCTGGTTTATCACTCCGTATCTGATCATCACAGACGAGATGACACATGCACTCACACTGGCAGCAAAGCGTGGCGTTGATGTGCGTATCATAACACCGGGTATCCCGGACAAGAAGATGGTCTACAGTGTGACCCGTTCCTTCTATCATAATCTGGTTAAGCATGGAGTCCGTATCTATGAGTGGACACCGGGATTCTGTCATGCGAAGATGAGTGTGGCAGATGATAAAATGGCGACCTGCGGAACGATCAATCTCGATTACCGCAGCCTGTACCATCACTTTGAGAATGGATGCTTCCTGGCAGATTGCGACGCAGTGCTGGAGATCCGGGATGATCTGATCCGCACGATGGGAGAAAGCAGAGAAGTGACCGAGCAGTATAAAGAAGGAAGAAGTGCGGGCTTAAGACTCGGACAGCTGATCTTACGTCTGTTTGCGGAGCTGCTCTGATATTATTACCGGTTATACGATGTGCGGACAGCAATCTGATAATATCGTTTGTGGGTTGAATTTGCACCGGATTGATTGTATAATGAACTTGATTGTTGAGAAATTAACAATAGTTTTTTTATGAAATGGATGGTCTGCCGGTCAGAAGATACTGAACCCGACAGCCGGATATGAACTTTATTTTATGAAGGAGGAATCAACGATGATTACCTGGAACAATTTGGATAAGCTTACTTCTTATCAGGAACTTGAGAAGACAGAAAGTGTAGACCTTGCAGCAGTGATGGCCGGAGAGAACGGAGCAGAGCGTGTGAAGAACTACAGCGTTCCGATGGCAGAAGGATTAGCATACAATTATGCAGCAAAGAAAGTGGATGACACAGTTCTCTCAGCTCTTGAGAAACTGGCAGAAGAAGCACAGCTGACAGAGAAGTTCGAAGCACTTTACAACGGAGAAGTTGTGAACACAGGAGAGAAGCGTCTCGTACTTCATCATATGACACGCGGACAGCTCGGAGATGCTGTTGAGGCTGACGGTGTAGACAAGCGTACTTTCTATGTAGAGCAGCAGAAGAAGATTGCTGAGTTCGCGAACAAAGTACATGCAGGTGAGATCACAAACGGTGCCGGAGAGAAGTTTACAACAGTTGTTCAGATCGGTATCGGCGGAAGTGACCTCGGTCCTCGCGCAATGTACCTTGCACTTGAGAACTGGGCAAAGAAGAATGATACATTCAAGATGGAAGCAAAGTTCATCAGCAACGTTGACCCGGATGATGCGGCAGCAGTTCTGAATTCTGTAGATGTTGCTCATTCCATCTTCGTACTTGTATCCAAGTCAGGAACAACACTTGAGACTCTGACAAATGAGTCCTTTGTAAAGGATGCTTTAAAGAAGGCAGGTCTGGATGCCTCCAAACATATGGTTGCAGTAACAAGCGAGACCTCACCTCTGGCAAAGAGTGATGATTACCTGGCAGCCTTCTTTATGGATGATTATATCGGAGGCCGTTTCTCATCTACTTCCGCAGTAGGCGGGGCAGTCCTGTCACTGGCATTCGGACCGGAGGTGTTCGCTCAGTTCTTAGAGGGTGCGGCAGAGGAAGATAAGCTGGCAGCAAAGGAAGACCTGCTCCAGAATCCGGATATGCTGGATGCGCTGATCGGCGTATATGAGAGAAATATGTTAGGCTATCCGGCAACAGCCGTTCTGCCTTATTCACAGGCATTAAGCCGCTTCCCTGCGCATCTGCAGCAGGCAGACATGGAGTCTAACGGAAAGTCCGTGAACCGGTTTGGTGAGCCTGTAAACTATGTCACAGGCCCGGTCCTCTTCGGCGAGCCCGGAACAAACGGACAGCATTCCTTCTACCAGCTGCTCCATCAGGGAACCGATATTGTGCCGATCCAGTTTGTGGGATTTAAGAACAGCCAGATCGGAACAGACGTTGTGATCGAGGACAGCACGAGCCAGCAGAAGCTCTGTGCCAATGTGGCTGCTCAGATCGTTGCATTTGCCTGCGGCAAAGATGATGAGAATCTGAATAAGAAGTTTGAGGGCGGACGTCCCTCCAGCATTATCATTGGAGAGCAGTTAAATCCCAAGGCACTTGGAGCACTCCTTGCACATTTTGAAAATAAGATCATGTTCCAGGGCTTTGTATGGAATGTAAACAGCTTCGATCAGGAAGGCGTACAGCTGGGCAAGGTACTTGCAAAGCGCGTACTGGCCCATGAAACAGACGGAGCGCTTCAGGTTTACAGCGAGCTTTTGAACATCTGATCAAACAGAAGAAAAAATATACTTGCGAAGAGAAAAACCGTCCGTTATACTGATAGTATCAGTGAGGGCGCAGGTCTGGTTTGGGGATTCCATTCCTGTCTTTCACGGAAAGACGGGTTACAGATATGAAGGATATCATGGATGAAGATAAGAGACTGGAAGAAGAGCTCAAGGAGCTGCGCCAGGTTCCCATAGACGAAAATGACAGAAAAAAGAAAAAGAGCCGCAGAAGCCGCAAAAAAACGGCAAAACGCAGGGGATTTCCCTTTGCAGCCGTATTTATGGCTCTTGTGGTAGGCGTTCTGGCAGGACTGGGCGGCGGTTACTACGTATGGGGCTGGGAACGGCCCTATACGGTAGATCTTAGGGCAGTAGAGGTTCCGGATTGGGTAAAGCAGGAGTTTATCCGGAAAAATATTTTTTCAAGGCCGGATGTGAGCCGCAGGAAGATCAACAATATTGTGCTTCATTATGTGGCAAATCCCGGTTCCAGTGCAGAGGGCAACCGAAATTATTTTGACAGCCTGGCGGATCAGGACAGCCAGAAAGGTGGCACCTCTACCAGCAGCCATTTTATTGTGGGCCTGGAAGGAGAGGTGATCCAGTGTATCCCGATCAATGAGATTGCCTACGCAAATGCTCCCAGAAACGAGGATACTCTTTCCATTGAGGTCTGTCACCCGGACGATACGGGAAAATACAGCGATGCTACATATGAGTCTGTCGTGAGGCTTACAGCCTGGCTGTGTACCCAGTTAAAGCTTAAAAGCAGCGATGTGGTGCGCCATTATGATATCAACGGTAAGCTGTGTCCGAAATATTATGTGGAGCATGAGGAAGAGTGGAAGCAGCTGAGAAAGGACATTGATGCGGCCATGAAGGAGCTGTGATCTGCGATACTGCATAAAAAAGCGGGGAGATCCCTACAGGGGGATCATCTCCGCTTTTCGATTATGGTAAATCGTATAGTAATGAAAGCCGCACTGCTTTAAAAGCTCCTTTGCGCGGGTAAATCCATATCCCAGATGCTCCGGAGCATGGGCGTCAGAGCCGATGGTGATGTGTTCGCCGCCCATCCTGCGGTATTGCTTTAAAATCTCTGTATCGGGGTTTTGATGACTCAGCCT
>ENA-ORTU01003991-ORTU01003991.1-human-gut-metagenome-genome-assembly--contig:-NODE-3991-length-11666-cov-2.727241_pt1 | contig 11666 bp, 4 predicted proteins | sample MGYA00241910_ERZ509184 | MGnify/ENA primary metagenome ERZ509184 (study PRJEB26280, sample SAMEA2338847) | human gut metagenome | biome: human gut; feature: human-associated habitat; material: faeces... | reverse complement strand
TGGCATACTGGGAACATATGATTTTTCGCAAGAAAATCCTATGTGGGTGGAAGTGTTAGTGAAACCGACAACTGGGTATCCCAAAGTTTATGCAACAGAAATATTTGCTGCTCGTAATGCCGCATCAAAGAAATTGTTAACGGGTATTTGCAATGTTACTGTTACAGAAACAGGTACAACTGAAAATTTTGGTCGATATGATGGAGTACTTGAATGTGTAAATGCAGATTGTGAGATAAATGGAGAAAAACCTACAAATCTGTATGGCTTTGTAGGAACACAAACAGATTATGTTACATCTGTGCCATATGAAACAGAAAAGATAGATTTGAATGTATTCCAAAATGCGACGACAAAGTATACTGCAACAACCATAAAAAGCAAAGGAATCTCGTTAAAATCCGTAGATTCAGATGGCAATGAAACTGATATTGCTTATGGTGAACCAATATCGTTGAATGTAGGAGAGAATAAATTTGTTATAACTCAGACTTGTAAAGGTACAAAGGAAACGGTTACATACACCTATCACTTGACAGTAACCCGTCGTCCACAAGCCAGAACAATTACATTCAAAGTACCGGAAGATGCAACCGTTCTCGTGACCAACGGAAAGGATGCTGTTCAGAAACCGCAGGAAGACGGAAGCTATAAGTGCGAAAATGGAACCTACACCTGGCATGTTTCCAAAGATGGATATCTGACCACGAGTGGCAGTTTCACAGTCACAGATGATTCTGAAAGTCAGATCATCACAGTGGAAGATCTTGAGGCAGTGCCGGAACAGAGTGGAAATGTAAGCGTGCGGATAGCAGGTCAGAATGCTGTATTGCGTCCGACTGCAGATGTGGAGATTCCGAAAGAGATCGAAGACTTAAAAGCACATCGGTATGTGAAATACAACTACGGAGGCTATACAGCTCTTCATGCATTACTGGATGCATGCGATGAGAATGGAATTTCTTTCAAATGTTCGAAGGGAAAACTGACTATTGATGATACATCAGCATCAGGAACCAAAGGTTCAAATGCAGGATGGATCTGTGAAATTAATGGTGTGGTATGTAAAGATCCTGCAAATACATTGGTAAATGGTGGCGATAAAGTAGAGTTTTATTACAATGCCGATTTACAGGGAATGCTGCATGCATGGATGACCCCAGAGAATAAGGATGTGGATCGTGGTACAGAGATTACACTGATGGTACTTGGAAAAGATCCGTCTGATGAAAAGAAAGGATACAGTACTGTTGCGGATGCTAAGATTTACGATGGAAATAAATGCATCGGAACAACAGATGAATTTGGACAAGCTATAATCAATACCAATACGCTGACACTGGGAACACATTACCTGACAGCTGTATTGAAGAATGAAGACGGTCAAAATCTGCTTACGGCAGTTATGAGTACAATTACTGTTCATAAAGTGGATGATCCATCGGCAGAGCCTGGTAAAACAGTGGTATCTTTCCGATTGATTGGTGATACCAAACACGGAGATGATACGGCAGACGAAACAAAACATTCCTACACAACATGGATTGCAACAGATACTTATACATTTGAAGGTGATGAAGTAACTGTCGGCGATGTATTTAAGAAAGCACTTGATGAAGCCGGACTTTCTTATGAAGGACTGGAGAAGAACTACATCAGTGCAATTACTGCACCGAAATCCTGTGGTGGCTATGAACTGAGAGAAAAAGACAATGGTCAGAACGCTGGCTGGATGTATACCGTCAACGGTGTTCACCCAAGTATGGACCTAAACAGCTGGTATGTAAGCAATGGCGATGAGATCATCTGGCATTATATCGATGACTATAAGGTTGAACAGTCTGATATGAAGAATGACGATGGAAGCTATGGAAGTACTGGTAATGCATCTACATGGAACAAGTGGCTGGAAGCAGCAGATGAGACTCCAGGTGCACGGGAAAAAGCAGCTGAAGTTACAGATAAGATCAACCAGATCGATAAAACGATCGAACTGACAGATGAGTGTGAAGCGAAGATCACAGCAGCAAGGGAAGCTTACGAGGAACTGAGCCGCGAGGAAAAAGGATATGTAACAAATTACGATACCCTGGCCGCTGCAGAAACAGAACTCGCAAAACTGAAAAAAGAAGCAGATGACAAGGCAGCAGCCGCTAAAGTGACAGATCTGATCAAGGCACTTCCGGCTGTGAAAGATTTGACACTGGAAGACCATCAGGAAGACGTTGTGGCAGCAAGAACCGCATACGGAAATCTGACCGACGCCCAGAAAGACTATGTGACAGCAGAAACAATTGGAACACTGGTACTGGCAGAGGAACAGATCGCAAAACTTCTGGATGCGGCAGCGGTTGATGAACTGATCAAAGAGATCGAAGCACTTCCAGCTGCAGAAAATGTAACCCTGGAAAATGAAACTGCGATCGCAAACGCACTGGCACATTACAATGCGTTAAGCGAGGATCAGAAGAACGATCTGGAAGAGAAATCTTCAGAGAGTCTTACCAAACTGAAAGATGTGATTGACCGGCTGAACGAACTGAAACAGGAAGCAGCGGAGCAGGCGGCAGTAGATGAAGTAAATGCAAAACTGAATGCACTGCCGGCAGCCGAAGACATCCTGTTTGCAGACCAGACAGCGGTTACAGAAGCGCGTAACGCTTATGAAGCACTGGAGGATATCAAAGAAGGCCTGAAGGACCGGGTATCTGTCGAAGCACTTGCGAAACTGACAGCAGCGGAAGACCGTCTGGATGCGTTACAGAAAGAAGTAGACCACGTGGCAGAACTGATCGAGGCCATCCCGGCCGTCGATGACCTGACGGCAGCGGATGCCGACCAGATACAGGAAGCCCGTGACGCTTACGACGCCCTGAATAACGACCAGAAACAGCAACTGACAGACAGCGGACTTCTGAGTGAACTGCTGATTGCAGAAAACCAGATGAGCTGGCTTCAGAGAGATGCAGAAGCAGCGAAGAAGGTAACCGACCGGATCAACAGCCTCCCGGCTGTCAAAGATCTGCGGTTGTCCGATAAGACCGCTGTGGAAGCAGCAAGATATGCGTATGACAACTTAAGCAAAGAGCAGAAACAATATGTATCTGAGGACACTCTAAAAGCACTGGAAGAGCGTGAGGCAGAGATCAAACGTCTGGAAGAGGTAACCCCGAATCCGAATCCGACCCCGAATCCGACCCCGACTCCGGATCCATCCCCATCGGATGAACCGAAACAGGATGAGGACGAGGACAGCGTAACACTGACCTACCAGAACTATCCGATCTCTGTAACCGGAAAACTCTCCGGTTATGAGCTGCGCCTGACTGCTCTGAAAGCAGACGATGATGTGGTAAAACAGATGCAGAACATGATCAGTTCCAAAGAAGCCCTGATCCGCCTGTACGATGTAGCACTGTACAAAGACGGTAAAGAAGTGGAATGGAATGACAAACTTACCGTGAACTTCCAGGTGGGAACCGCCTATAACGGACAGACCTTAAGTGTACTGCACGAAGGTAACGGCAAGATCGAAACCCTGAGCGGAACCGTAAGCAATGGTATCTTAAGCGTAACAGCAAATAGTACCGGATCCTTCGGTGTGGTTGTACCTGCATCCACAGTAAGCACAGGAAACGGAAGCAGCAATAATGGTGGTTCTGCCGGAACGGTTACCAATGGCAACCTGGGTGGTGGAAGCACAGGAACTGGAAACGGAACCACTGCGGTATCCGGAACTGGAAAAGTCACAAGTGCGAAGACTGGAGATGATACCGATATCCTCTTCCCGATCGCCGGACTGATCACAGCGACAGGTGTACTTGCAGGAGTTGTTCTCTATTATAAAAAGAAAAAAAGAATCACAGGAGTACAGACGGAGGAAGAGTAATGAAAAATAAAGCCATCAGTCTTTTTCTGGCGGCTACCATGGTTCTCAGTCTTTGCCCGGCTACAGTCCGGGCTCAGACTGTTTCTGAGGAGTTTTCATCAAAAGTAGCGGAAGCGGCAGCAACAGAGGCCGTGGAGGGCACTGCTGATCCGACAGAAGAACCGGTGGTTACCGGAAATGAAGACACTGCCAAAACGGATACTCCACAGGCAGCGGAAGTTCCGGAACAAGCAGAAGTTCCGGAAGAAGCAGAAGTTGTCGGTACGGGGAAAGATGAAAAAACATCCGTTCCGGAGACAGCAGAAGAAAAAACAGAAGCCTCCGGGGATTCCTGGGAGGAAGACGAAGAACTGAAACTGTATGGTACGGCAGATCAGGATGTGGATGAGAACGGACAGGTGCAGGCAGCAGCTTCCTATAACCTGGACACCGTGATCTCACAGACGGTCAGCTGGAAACGGGGAACGAATGACAGAGTATTTACCGAGGATTTCCTGAATAAGGTCAGCAGTACAGCGTCTGACTGGACCGTAGTATTCCTTGGACGGCTAGGAATCGGGGAAGAATACAGTGAATTTTTAAAACATGCAAATACGTATGTAAAAAAACAATATGATAAGAACCCATCCACGGGACTCAGCACCAATACGCCGACCGAATGGCACCGTCTGACGATGGCGGTACTGGCGGCAGGCGGGGATCCGACGGATGTGGGAGGACATGACCTGATCGCAGACGGAACATACAATTGTCTGGCAGGTGCTCCATGGAACCAGGGAATGAACGGTGCCGCATGGGCGCTGCTTGCCCTGGATTCCAAAGGATATGAAGTACCGGAAGGGGCAAAGTATACGAGGAAAGACCTGATCAGTTACATCCTTGGCAAAGAATTACCCGGTGGCGGCTGGTCTCTGGATGATAAGAACCCGTCGTTAGACCTGGATATCACGTCGATGGTCGTGTATGCGCTGGCTCCCCATGCAGCGGAGAACGAGAAGGTAAGAGAAGCCGTCAACCGTGGGCTGGATGTGCTGCGAAATAAAATCTCCAAAGACGGGGATTATTACTACGGTGGCACCTACAACTGCGAATCGGTGGCGCAGGCAATCATCGCTTTTACCTCAATGGGGATCGACCCGGCGACAGTGACCAATGCATCCAGCGGAAAAAGCCTGTTAGATGGTCTGTTAAGATATTACAACAGCACCGGAAGCAAACCCGGCGGTTTCCTGCATGCCTATTATGACGATGAGAGCCAGAACCGTCCGAACAGCATGGCAACCGACCAGGCGATGGAGGCGATTGCAGCTTACCGCCTGTATCAGAAGGGGATCAACCTCTTTGATTTCCGTGCCAATGCCAACACCACTCAGTATATGGCACAGGCAGACAATGGCAGTGTGTTTTACGCAGATGGTACGGACACGGATCTGTATGTGGGTGCAGATGTCAAGAAGCTGACATTCACCAACCTGCCGATTGGCAATTATGACGCGGCAGTTGTGACTGTGGATGGCAAGACGTACAATAGCGGCATCCGCGGGGCAAACGGCTATACACCGGTAAATGGTGAGATCGCGGTCAAAGACGGAACGGTTCTGGAGATCAAGGTGACAAAACGGGATGGAACTACAGAAAACCGGAAACTGACCGTACGCACCAGTGCGGATGCGGAGACGAAAGCGATCATCGACCGGATCGACAAACTACCGGATGCAGACAAACTGACACCGGAAGATGCCGATACCGTAACTTCCGTGAAGGAAGCGTATGACAAGCTGACAGATAAAGAAAAGAGCCAGGTAACCAACGCAGATAAACTGGAAGCACTGGTTCAGAAACTGGAGGATCTGAAAAAAGAAGAAGAAAAGAAAATGGAAGAGAAGCGCAGCGCATTGGAAAAGAAAGTGGCTGCCATCGCCACACCGGTAAAGATCGGTGACAAAGACCTGGTAAACCAGTACCTGCTGGAACTGGATACTCTTGGAGAGTGGGACAAAAAAGAATCCCTTTCCAAAACCCTGAACGGTTACCTCGGTGACATCGCCGCACGGCAGAAGCTGGTGGATGCCCTGGATAAGGATATCTGGAACCAGGTGGATCCACTGCGGATCTGTCAGGATGATACCGCCACGCTCAAGAAACTGATGAGCCGGTATGGTGCACTCCGCGAGGATGAGAAGAAACTGTTGCAGAACGGGGAAAGCCTTCTGGAAGCCGCTGATGTGATCGAAGCACTGGATAACGGAATCGTACCGAAGAAGGTATTCGAAAACCTGATGGCGACAAAAGAAGCATTTACCTATACGGGTACTCTGTCCGGCGGCAGCACTTACACGCTGACCTGGGATGGAAAAACTGTAAAGAAAGCCAGTGATGTGAAAGCCGGTATCAAGATCGGTACCGGAAGCAACACCATAAACGGCACACAGGCGCAGGTGGAATTCTCCCAGAGCGGAAGCATGAACGGTACGGTCACACTGTCCGTAAAGACCAGTGTGAAGGACGGAAGCTGGAACCTGTACTGGCTGAACCCGGACAAGCTGACGATCCAGAGTGCGAAGACGGCAACCGTTTCTTCCGGTAAGCTCAAAATGAATGTGACAACCGGAGGACGCTACTGGCTGGCAAGCAGTGCCCCGAAGATGGGGGAGGATACTTCCTCGGATGATAAGACCACAAAAGTCGGCTCCATCACTTCTTCGAAAAGCAGCGGTAAAAGCAGCCGCACCGGAGGCATGTCAATTGCATCAATCCAGAGCAGGGGAAAAGTATCTTCTGCAAGTGGAAAGAGAAGTTCAGGTACAAAAAGCAGCAATAAGAGTAGCAATACTACTTCTGACACCACAAAGGCAAAGACGAAGGGAAAGATTACTTCCAAAGAACTGAAAAGTATCAAAGGAAAAGATGAAAACCTGCAGGCGAGTGGCAAGATCTCCGATTCCGTATCGTATACCCTGACGATCAACGGTGAAGATGTGAAACTGACAAAGGATTGGACGTACAAGCTGCAGTCGGACTGCAAGTACAAGGATGATATCGATCAGCTGGCAGTCAAACCACTGATCCTGTGTACCGAAGGATCCGGCACGTTCCCGGGACAGATGCTTGTGACACTGAAGACTGAACTTGACGACGATGATTTGTTGCTGTTTTCGTATGACACAGAGAACCGGAAAGCGGAATATGTCAAGAAGGTATCTGTAAAAGACGGCAAGATGGAGTTCACCCTGAAAGAAGGCGGCCATTATTTCATCGCAAAACGTGCCCTTGCTTCTTCCCTGGATGAGAGTACGGATGCAGAAAAACAGGAGATCCAGGACGCATCGGATGCGGCTGAAGATGTGCCGTGGGATGCATCGGAAGAAACGGTAGTCCTTGGAAACGGGGACGATACGGATACCGGTGCAACGACAGCGGAGAAAAAGACCGCTATGGTACGCTGGGGGCTGATCGGACTGATCGCCCTGGTATGCTGTGCGGCTATTGGAGTGGTTGTATATAACAAACGGAAAGGAAAGGGAAAACTGGATCTTTCCAAAGAGAAAGGCAGGAAGGACGGAGGAAAATGAAAAGCATAGGACTCTGCCTTCTGCTGGTTCTGGCGCTGCTGTTTTGCAGCTGCCAGACCAGCGCAGTAAAGGAAGAACAGGCTTCGGCAGATCCGACAGTGACCGCGGCTGCGAAAGATTCCGCAGATGATGGAAACACCAAAGATTCGTCAGAAGTCAAAGAAGACAACAGTGACAAGGAACCTGAGTACATTGATGAAGAGTATGTAGATGAGCATTATGGATCGGATGAGGAAAAAGAAGATCTGAGTAAATATAAGAAAAAGAGTTCTTCTTCTAAGAAATCCGACTCCAAAAACTCAGACACAGAAGATGCAGACAGTACAGAGAGCAACGGAACGAACGGGAATGGAAGCACTTCTTCCGGTGAGGAAGCCAGTGCGGACAACTACTATACCGATCCGATCCCGGAGGGAAAACCGGATCCGGTGGAACCGCAGGATCAGACCGTGGACAGCAGCAAACAGCTGACCTGTACCCTGTATGTGGAGTGTTCCACGATTCTCAACAACATGGGTGATCTTACAGAGGGTAAGGCGGACTGGGTTCCGTCAAACGGTGTGATCTACGGTCCGAAGACCGTGACATTTTCCGAAGGAGAGTCAGTATATGACATCCTGCAGCGGGAGATGAAGAACAACCGAATCCAGATGGAATCCGAGTTTACCGCCATGTACAACAGTGCTTATGTGCAGGGCATCAATAACCTGTATGAGAAGGACTGCGGGCAGTGGTCCGGCTGGATGTATGAGGTGAATGGCTGGTATCCAAACTATGGATGCAGCCGTTACCAGGTACAGGACGGGGACAACATCGAATGGCATTATACCTGTGACCTGGGAAGAGACCTGGGAGCAGGCATGTCTTAACTGAAGATGGAAAGGATTAGGCGCCCCGGATTCCGGGACGCCTAAAACTGTATTTTACGTATACCGTGAAAAGGAATAGAAGTATACATGGAATGTTACCAGACGGATGCGTAAAGTGTAAACGTATGGACAAGGAGAAAAGAATGGATACTTTTTCAGGGTATCATCCACTGATTAATTTTACTTATTTTGTGATCGTCATCGGGCTGTCGATGTTTTATATGCATCCGGTATTTTTAGCGTTATCGCTGATCGGCTCGGTGAGTTATTCCATTTATCTGAAAGGGAAAAAAACCGTGAAGGTGTTCCTGCTGGGGATGCTGCCGGTCTGTCTTCTGGCGGCAGCTGCCAACCCGCTGTTCAGCCATGCGGGGGCAACGATGCTCTTTTACTTAAAAGACGGAAATCCCGTCACACTGGAGTCGATCGTCTACGGTCTGGCTTCGGGGCTGATGCTGGCGGGGGTGATCTCATGGTTTTCCGTCTTCCATGAGGTGATGACTTCGGACAAGTTCATGTACCTGTTCGGGAAGGTGGTCCCGGCGTTTTCGCTGCTGTTATCCATGACACTGCGGTTTGTGCCACGGTTTACGGGGCAGATCAAGCGGGTGGCGGAAGCCCAGCAGTGTATCGGAAGAAATGTAAATAACGGGAATATCTTCCAGCGGGCGGCACATGGCTTGAAAATCCTCTCGATCACGACAACCTGGGCACTGGAAAACAGTGTGGAGACGGCGGATTCGATGAAATCCCGGGCTTACGGGCTTCGCGGGAGGACGAATTTCAGTATCTACCGGTTTGACCGGAGGGACGGGATGTTACTGGCATTTTTATTGGGAGTATTTGGAACATTGTTATTCTGCATGCACCTTCGAAAACTGAAGATCCTGTATTTCCCGGTTTTTATCATGAATGAGACAACAGCAGGGGCATTGATCTTATATATCCTGTATGGGATATTGTGCATGCTACCCCTGATATTAAATATAGCGGAGGACAGAAAATGGCGCTCTTTGAGATCAGAAATCTGACATTTACCTACCCGGATCAGGAGAAGCCGGCACTCACGGATCTGAACTTTTCCCTGAAACAGGGGGAGTTTCTGGTAGTTTGTGGCAAATCAGGTTGCGGAAAATCGACGCTTCTACGGCACTTTAAGACAGCGATGGCCCCTTATGGTGAACGGAAAGGACAGATCCTGTTTGAGGGCAGGGAACTGGACACGGTATCTGTGCGGGAGCAGGGGGCGCGGATCGGCTATGTGCTCCAGAGTCCGGACAACCAGCTGGTGACAGATAAAGTATGGCACGAACTGGCATTTGGACTGGAAAACCTAGGATATGAGACGGGGACGATCCGGCTTCGGGTCGCAGAGATGGCAAGTTTTTTTGGGATCCAGACCTGGTTTGAGAAAAATGTGGAGGAGCTTTCCGGCGGGCAAAAGCAGCTCCTGAACCTGGCGGCGGTGATGGCGATGCAACCGGATCTTCTGGTGTTAGACGAGCCGACATCACAGCTCGATCCCCTGGCGGCGGGGGATTTCCTGGCAACCCTGCGAAAGATCAATGCAGAATTGGGAACGACGATCCTTTTGATCGAACACCGGTTAGAGGAAGTCCTGGCGTACGCCGACCGGGTGCTGGTGATGGAAAACGGCGGGATCCTGGCCATGGATGCACCGGAAAAACTGCCGTCGCTGATCCGGGACAATGATATGTTCCAGGCGATGCCTGTGCCGATGCGGATCTTTGAGGAACTTTCCGGAGAGGGCGATAGTCCGGTGACGGTCAGGGAAGGGAGAGAGTGGCTGGAAGAGTGGAGAGAGGAAAAGAAAACTTCCGAAAGCTGTTGCAAGAACCAGGCAGAAACAGTTGAAAAAATGTCAGATGACAGGGATAGAGAATTAGCTGAAAAACTGTCGGATACACAGGAATCGGAAACGGTCGATACCCCAGAGAAAGGCAGAAAAACCTCTCTCTTCGGATTATTTTCAAAAAAATCAGCAAAGGGATCTGATGATCAGCAGCCACAGACTGTCCTGGAAGCCCGGGATGTATGGTTCCGGTATGAAAAGGAACTCCCGGATGTGGTACGCGACCTGAACCTGAAAGTACAAAAAGGCGAACTGTACTGTCTGCTCGGCGGCAACGGAACCGGAAAGAGTACGACCTTGCGCCTCCTAGGACGGATCAAGAAGCCCTACCGCGGCAAACTTTTTCTAAACGGAAAGGAACTGGGAACCTACCGGGAGAGCGAACTTTATGGAAAACTTCTCGGTATCCTCCCGCAGAATCCGCAGAGTCTGTTTGTCAAGGATACGGTCGAAAAAGACCTGCGGGAGATGTCCGGGGATACCGAACATCTGCGGGATGTCATCGAAAAGACAGAGATCAGGCATCTGCTGGGAAGTCACCCGTATGACTTATCCGGCGGGGAACAGCAGCGGGCCGCCCTGGCGAAAGTGCTGTTGCTTGACCCGGAGATCATCCTTTTGGATGAACCGACAAAGGGGCTGGATGGATTTTATAAGAAGAAACTGGCACAGATCCTGAAAGGGCTGACGGCGGAAGGGAAAACGATCCTGATGGTTTCCCACGATATCGAATTCTGCGCAGAACACGGGGATACCTGTGCATTATTCTTCCACGGAAGTGTGGTGACGAGTGCACCGGCGCGGGAATTTTTTGCAGGAAACAGTTTTTATACTACGGCCGCCAACCGGATGGCACGCAAATGGTATCCGGACGCGGTGACAGCAAAGGATGTGATCGAACGATGCAGAGAATAAAACGGCTGGAAGCCAGTGACAGCAGCCAGGCGAGAGGGATGGATACCCAGGCGATGCTGCCGGTGCTTGCGATGGTGGCAGAACTGATTGCAATGCTCGGATTCCGCTGGATATCCGTACCGGATCTTCGTTACAGCCCCTATGCACAGGCAGGGATGCTGTGGAAGCTGGAAGAGACAGCAAAAGGGATCGCCTGGAACTACCAGGTGCCGGAGGCGATGACCCGGGCGGCAGACCAGGCCGCCGGGTATCTGCGGATCGGGATGGCGGTGAGTGTGATCCTTGGTCTGTGCTTCATCCTGCAGGCGTTCCGGGTCAAAGTGAAAGCAAAAAGGCTTGGAAGACTCGTCTTTTTATGGAATACAGGGATGACGGCGGCTGTCCTGTGGTGGGCGACCGATACCAATATGGCACTGAACCTTTTGGAGGGGCGTGAGAACAATTTTATGAACCTGACGATCTACAGCCATGTGCAGCTGACCGCAGCGGCCTACCTGCAGATCGAGGCAAAGGAACTGATTATAGCCCTACCGGAATCTTTTCCCGAT
>ENA-ORTU01003975-ORTU01003975.1-human-gut-metagenome-genome-assembly--contig:-NODE-3975-length-11702-cov-3.185713_pt1 | contig 11702 bp, 10 predicted proteins | sample MGYA00241910_ERZ509184 | MGnify/ENA primary metagenome ERZ509184 (study PRJEB26280, sample SAMEA2338847) | human gut metagenome | biome: human gut; feature: human-associated habitat; material: faeces... | reverse complement strand
TGAAAAAAGGTCCCGAACAAAATAGGGAAAAAGAACAGGAGCAGCTGCTGCCAGATGACTCCTGTTACGATCTTGTTCTCTTTTCCTATAACATTTTCTGTCTGCTTTTGTGTTATCTCTGTATTTGCTTCCATATTAATATGCCCTTTGAAAATCTATACTTCTACGATGATAGTATCATTTCCACAGAACCTTTTCAAGAGGGCAATCTTATCCACATCCAAGGGCAGGGAAAACCCCGGGTGGTGGAAGCACCCGGGGTCCTTGTCTGCACCCGGATGAGTCGCAGCATCCGGGCACAGCACTCTGTATATACCAAATTGAGGGATTAGATAAAAGCTAAGTTAAGTTACTCCACGTCTTGCAGAGCTGCGAAGTCCTCTTCGCCGGTACGAACCTTTACTACCTTGTCAACGTTGTATACAAAAATCTTGCCATCGCCGATATGGCCGGTGTACAGAGCTTTCTTGGCAGCCTCGATCACAGTTGCTACTGGGATCTTGCTGACTACGACTTCTACCTTCACCTTGGGAAGCAGGGTCGCATCCATTTCCACTCCACGATACATCTCGCCGGCACCCTTCTGTACGCCACAGCCCATGACCTGTGTCATGGTCATACCGGTAACACCCAGATCGTTCAGTGCCTTCTTCAAAACCTCGAACCGGGCAAGCTTTGCAATAACCACTACTTTGTAGATTCCGGTTGCGGGAATTGCTGCCGGAGCTGTCTCTACCTTTACTGCTGCTTCCTTCATGGTTGCGGAAGCTGCGTCATAATCACTTACACCAAGGCTGGTATTTTCATTTACCTCCATGGTCATAGTGTTGGAAATATCCATAATGCTGAAGCCTGCATATGCGGAAGGAAGACCATGCTCGCAGGAATCCAGGCCTACAATTTCCTCTTCCTCAGATACGCGTAAGCCAACAGTTGCTTTGATGATCAGGAATGCAATGGTAATGGTTACTGCAGTCCATGCTGCTACACTTACAAAACCTAACAGCTGTAAACCAAGCTGCTTAAATCCGCCGCCATAGAACAGACCTACAATACTGTCGTTACCGGGTGCGGAAGTGGTTGCGAACAAACCGGTTGCGATGGTACCCCAGATACCGTTCAGGCAATGTACTGCAACTGCACCTACGGGATCATCAACATGTAATTTGTAATCCAGAAGCCATACACCAAATACTACCAGAAGTCCTGCTACAGCACCGATTACGATAGCACCGAAGCAGTCGGTCACATCACAGGGAGCGGTAATTGCTACCAAACCTGCCAGAGATGCATTCAGACACATAGATACATCGGGTTTGCCATACTTGATCCAGGTAAAAATCATGCAGACTACGGTTGCAACTGCGGGAGCTACGGTCGTGGTAAGGAATACGGAACCTAACTGCTCTACGGAAGTACAAGCTGCACCATTGAATCCATACCAGCCAAGCCAAAGAATAAATACACCGAGACATCCGATCGGAAGGTTATGTCCGGGGAATGCATTTATTTTTACGATCTTACCACTCTTATCCTTATCGAACTTACCGATACGGGGTCCTAACAGTTTTGCACCGATCAGAGCGGAAATACCACCGACCATGTGGATCGCACAGGATCCTGCGAAATCATGGAAGCCAAGCTGTGCCAGCCAGCCGCCGCCCCAGATCCAGTGAGCTTCGATGGGATAGATCACACCGGAGTAAATACAATAGGATAAGAACTTGGTTCTCTCTGCCATAGCACCGGATACGATGGTAGCTGTGGTAGCACAGAACACCAGGTTAAATACGAAATTTGAATAATCAAAATTCTCATAGGCGGTAAAGATATCCAGTCCCGGCTTACCGATCAGACCTACTACATCTTCACCAAGTAACAATCCAAAGCCGATCAGAATAAACACTACGGTACCGATACAGAAATCCATCAGATTCTTCATCAGGATATTACCGGCATTCTTGGCTCTGGTAAATCCGGTCTCCACCATTGCGAATCCCGCCTGCATCCAAAACACCAGGGCCGCGCCGATCAGGAACCAGACTGCAAATAATTGACCGTCTACTGCGCTTAAGATTTCTTCTGTCATAACATTTTCCTCCTCACCTTTTGTGAAATATCTTCCACAATACTTCACCTGTGTGCTGCGAGAATCACTCGTTTGATCTTCTCACGTTAAAAAAATATGCGATACCATGGTCTCTCCTTCGAGGCCCCATTGCATCGCATACTTTGGGTATAGCGGCATTGCCGTTTTCCACATACCCTTTCGCTATTTTTGTCCGGCCACGCGCGTTGTGATACTGCCAAACAAAAAGGGCGCTACAGTTTTATTCTGTAGCGCCTTTGCTATGTTGAGAGTATAGCACCGTGGTTTTAGAGTGTCAACCATATTTTTACAATTTGTTTCATTTCTTTTTTCTTTCTGACTTTCTATCATCCACTGTCCGTTTGTCGTACAAAGGATTCTGTACCTTTTGCCTGGATTTTGTCGTTTATCATAATTCCCGTACCAGTCGCTCGTATAATACACCTTCCCACATCACGAGGTTTTCTCTGTGAAACCTCAGTTTTTCCGCCAAATGCAGGGATACGGTATTTTCCGGCATAACTAGCATTTGAACCCTTTCAAAGCCCAGTTCCCTTTTTCCGTATTGTAATAATGCTTCGCACACTTCCGTTGCATAGCCGCAGCCTTGCCAGGGAACTCCGATGACGAAACCGAGTTCCGGATTCTCATAGCCTTCCCTGTTGGAGAAACCGGCTCTGCCGATCACCTGTCCGGTTGTCCGATCGCAGATTGTCCAGACGCCGTAATTATAAAAATAATACATATTTTCTGTATAGTCTTTCAAATAAGCTTCTTCCTGTGCCCGCTGCGGATACAGTCCTTCCGTATACTGCGTCACGGAAGGTTCCGCATATATCTCATAAAGGGCATCCAGATCCTCCACGCAAGTCTCCCTGACGAGGCACCGCTCCGTGGTCAGGATATCCCAGGGAATCCCCACATACCTGCGGTAGACCTTCTCTATGTAATCCCAGTCCAGTTCCTCAAGGTTTTCACAGGCATAGCGGACACCGGAAAAGTTCTGATCCCGGTTATGCTCGTGGAGCCATGCCAGTACCGGACAACCCTGCCGGAGCAGTTCCCGTGCACGCTGTCCCTGATCAGTGATCCAGAGCACGCCGTCTCCCTCTGTTTCCGAACTCCGTTCAGGGGTTTCCAAACATATCATATTTTCTGGGATTTTAGGAATTTTCTTCGGATTAACTTTTGTATCTAATATGATCTGCCGCAAAAAATACATCCGCAACAATTCTCCTCTTTACCTTTTTAATGGAATCAACTAAAATATAGATATTATTTTAATCCATTTTTTTAGAAAAAGAAAGGACACTATTATGGCAAAAAATCCTATTGTTACTATTACCATGAAGGATGGCGGCGTGATCAAATGCGAGCTTTATCCTGAAATTGCACCCGAATCCGTTAACAATTTTATCAGTCTGATCAACAAGCATTTCTATGACGGTCTGATCTTCCACCGTGTCATCCGCGGTTTCATGATCCAGGGCGGATGTCCTGACGGCACCGGATGTGGTGGTCCCGGCTACAGCATCAAGGGTGAGTTCGCTGCTAACGGCGTAACTAACGATCTGAAGCACACCGAGGGTGTTCTGTCTATGGCAAGAGCTATGCATCCCGATTCCGCAGGCAGCCAGTTCTTCATCATGCACAAGACCAGTCCTCATCTGGATGGCTCTTATGCCGCTTTCGGTAAGGTGATCGAGGGTATGGATGTGGTAAATAAGATTGCTGAGACCCGCACCGATTACAGCGATCGTCCCCTGGAGGATCAGGTAATGGAAAGTGTTACCGTAGATACCTTCGGTGAGACCTATCCTGAACCCAACAAACTGGATAGATAAAATAGTTGTTCATAGTTTGTTTACAAATCCTTCAAGGAATCTTCAATTCCTCAACATGTTTTGGACATTTCTGTTTCATATACTATAACCATAGAAACAAACAAAACAACCATTTAAGCCCACAACAGTTTCTTGTTTAAAAAACTTTTTCATAATAAATGCCAAGGATCAGAATCCTTGGCATCCTCCCTTTCTAGGGGTAAAATTACAGCTATCGCGGTAGAACACTACGCCGGATAGTTATTTTTTTGCAAAAAAATCTCCCGCATCGCTGCGAGAGATTTTCTTATTTATCTCAGAATTATTCAGCCTTACCAACAGATCCGAACAGTTCCATCTTCTCCTTAACAGTAGCCTTGATAGCTTCTGCACCGGGAGCTAAGAGCTTACGAGGATCGAAGCCCTTGCCTTCGAGATCCTTACCAGCCTCGATGTACTTACGGGTAGCATCAGCAAATGCCAGCTGGCACTCGGTGTTAACGTTGATTTTGGATACGCCCAGGTCAATCGCTTTCTTGATCTGATCTGCGGGGATACCGGTACCACCGTGCAGAACCAGAGGAAGCTCACCGGTCAGCTCCTGTACAGCTGCCAGAGTTTCAAAGCTTAAGCCCTTCCAGTTAGCGGGGTATTTACCGTGGATGTTACCGATACCTGCTGCCAGGAAATCAACTCCCAGATCAGCGATAGACTTACACTCCTTAGGATCAGCGCACTCGCCCATACCGATAACGCCGTCTTCCTCACCACCGATGGAACCAACTTCTGCCTCGATGGAAAGTCCCTTGCTGTGAGCAGCCTTAACCAGCTCAGTGGTCTTCTCTACGTTCTCAGCGATAGGATAATGAGAACCATCAAACATGATGGAAGAGAAGCCTGCTTCAATACACTTATAGCAGCCTTCGAAAGAGCCATGGTCCAGATGCAGAGCAACGGGAACATCAATGTCCAGATCCTTTAACAGTCCGTTTACCATACCAACGACTACATCATAACCGCCCATATATTTGCCGGCGCCTTCGGATACACCCAGGATAACAGGGGAACGAAGTTCCTTAGCGGTGAGCAGGATGGACTTTGTCCACTCCAGATTGTTGATGTTGAACTGACCTACTGCATAGTGGCCTGCTTTTGCTTTTTTGAGCATTTCTGTTGCGGATACTAACATTTTAATACCTCCATTTTATATACTCATTCTTGTTAGGATATACGAAATGTAATCCATTCCTAAATGCACACAGGAAACACATTTCGAATAATCACTTTGTGACTACCCAAACTATAACACAACTCTAACAAAAAGGGAACAACTTATTGTTAAATTTTTACCAAATTTTATGATTTATTCTATTCCACACGAATATCCATGCCCTTACAGATATTCTCGATCACTACTTTCGTATGGGTTCCGCCGTATTCTCCGTCCAACGTCCAGGGCAGTGGATCTGTGGAAGTGATCTCCAGCTTCGACGTCCGGAAACAGTACATGGCATCAGTATCAATGTCACGGTTCAACAGCGAAACCATAATATTGTTCAGCTCCATGGGATTCTTCGGGCGCTTGATCAGTGTCACTTCAAATACGCCGTCATCCAGCTTGACATTTTTGCCGGTGATCCTTTTAAATCCGCCTACCGACACAGAGTTGGTGATCATTCCAAAGATAAAATCATCTACGATTGTCGTATCATCATAAGTAACGCGCATGGGATAAGAACGGATTGCTGGAAGACGTTTCATGCCTTCCAGCAGATACGCCATATGACCCAGAACATTTTTCATGTCCTGCCCCGTCTCATAGGAGACATCCGTGAAAAGGCCGAATGCTGCGATATATACAAATATATCCTGATTAAAGGATCCCACATCACAGGCAAAATCATTCCCCTTTACAATCGTTTCCGCGGCATGCACCATATTTTTCGGCAATCCCAGACTGCCTCCGAAATCATTGGTACTTCCTGCCGGGATATATCCAATAGGTGTCCGGAAGCCACTGCGGATCATACCCGTGACTACTTCGTCCAAAGTACCGTCTCCACCGCTGCAGACAACAATATCATAGTCCTTGCTCCGATCCCTGGTCTTCTCCATGGCATCTTCACTTTTTTGCGTGGGATAAACGGTAATCTCATAATCACCCTTGGTAAACACATCCAGAATATCCGCAAGCTTGTTGCGGATCTGTGCCTTTCCGGCTTTCGGATTATAGATAAATAACATCTTCTTCATAAATACTATCCTCAAAATATGCAAAACGGGACTAACAGAATTCTCTATCAGCCCCGCTCCTCGTCATACTATGTTTTTAAGCAACCCGACCGCTTAAAAACTTCTCAATATTGTCCACAGCGGTCTGCTCATCTGCACCCTCTGCAGCTACTGTAAGCTCTTCGCCTGCGCAAAGTCCCAGGCTCATCATGCCCATAATGCTCTTGGCATTGATCCGCTTATCATCTACTTCAATGTAAATGTTGCTTTCGTACTTGCTGGCTTCCTGTACTAACAGTGCCACCGGTCTTGCGTCCAGACCATCTTCCAGTCTGACCTTAATGCTCCTTTTTGTCATAATTTTCCTCCTCTTTTACGTCCTGATTCTATCTGCTAACTCGCTGAGCTTACGTAACCTGTGGTTTACACCGGATTTTCCTACCGGGGGATCCAGATATTCCCCCAGCTCCTTCAGTGGAGCATCCGGATTCTCCAGTCTGACTTCCACCATCTGACGCAATGTCTCCGGCAGATTCTCCAGTCCGTAGTGGTCCCGGATATATTCAATATCCTCTATCTGTCTGGTCGCCGCATTTACCGTTTTGGTAATGTTGGCGGTCTCACAGTTCACTCTTCGATTTACGGAATTGCGCATTTCCTTTACAATTCTCATATTCTCCAGCTTCATTAAGGCAACAGGTGCCTCACATACATTCAGAAGGTCCACAATGCCGGATCCTTCCTTCAGATAGACAACGTAATACTTCTTCCGAAGCACGATCTTGGCTTCTATATCAAATCCCTGTATCACACTCTGTAGTTGTCTCGCTTTATCCTCATCGGTGCATACAAATTCCAGGTGATAACTCTTCTGCGGGTCGCTCATAGAACCAATGCAGAGAAAAGCTCCTCTTAAAAATGCTCTTTGACAGCAGGAATTTTTAATCAGCAGGGGACTCACAGGTTCCGACAGATCACCGATCTTGTCGATCACATTCCGCATCTGTTCCTCGCTGATTTTAACATCAGTATCTATATTATATGTTTTTTTCAATAATGTAAAGCCTTTTCTGACGACCGCCTCATTTTCCGTCTGGAAACCGATCATAAAATCGCCCTCTGCAGAACGTCCATATTGACCGCTAAAATGCATGATCGCAGCCAGCTCTGCAATCTGGCAATGCCTTGCCGGGCTGATTCTCTTCGCCAGTTCTTCCTTTACCTCACTCGAAAATGACATGTCAGATTCCTTCTCTGGGTACATCACGGTGATACAGTTTGATACCGTAATGACCTTCTGTCTTCAAACGTTCATATAACTTGTTTGCCAGAGTAACACTCCGATGTTTGCCTCCGGTACATCCGATGGCGATCACCAGCCGATATTTTCCCTCTTTGATATAATTCGGAATCAGGAATTGAATCATATCGGTCAGCTTGTCCAGGAAAATTCCGGTCTCAGGAAAACTCATTACATAGTCCTGTACTCCCTTATCATTGCCGGTCTGCGGCTTCAATTCTTCTATATAATAAGGGTTGGGCAAAAATCTCACATCAAATACCAGATCAGCGTCCGCAGGAATTCCGTGCTTGAATCCGAAGGACATGACTGTTACCATGAGACTGTTGTACTCTTCATTCTGTACGAAAATTCGATCCAGCTCCTCTTTCAGTTCTCTTACCAGAAGATTCGAAGTATCTATTACATAATCGGAATTTTTGCGGATCGTCTCCAGAATCTTACGTTCTTTGTGAATGCCGTCCTCTACTCTGCCATCCGCAGCAAGAGGATGTACACGTCTGGTTTCCTTATACCGTTTTATCAGAGCTGAGTCATCGGAGTCCATAAACAATATCTCAAATTTGTAGCCTTTTTCCTTTAATTGTTCCAAAATGCGGGTGGCGTCCGTGAAATTCTGGTCCGCACGGACATCCAGTCCCAGTGCGACCTTACTGATCTCACTTCCGGGCATGGCAATCAGTTCCACGAACTTTTCCACCAATGACACCGGCAGATTATCCACGCAATAAAAGCCGGCATCCTCCAAAAGCTTTAATGCAGTTCTTTTTCCCCCTCCGCTCATGCCTGTTACTACTACAAATCTCATATGCACCTCTCACCTGTCTTACAGGAATTTGATCTCGGGTTCCAGGTCTACCTGAAAACGCTCTTTTACTCTTCTCTGAACTTCCCAAATCACGTCTTTTACATCTTCTGCGGTTGCATTTCCTGTGTTAATAATAAATCCGCAATGCTTCTCCGACACTTTGGCTCCCCCTACGGAATATCCGCGAAGTCCGGACTCCATAATCAGTTGTCCCGCAAAATGTCCCGCGGGGCGCTTAAATGTGCTGCCTGCGCTGGGATACTCCAACGGTTGTTTTTCCCGGCGCCTTTTCGCCAGATCAGCCATTTTCTCTGCGATCTGTTCCGGATCTCCCTGTTCCAGGCGGAAAGTCACCTTCGTCACCACAAAAGGCTGGTTCTGGATCACACTGGTCCGATAGCCGAATTCCATAGTACCATTATCCAGTTCCATGATCTCCCCATTGCGGTTCACCACGGTTACCGTGCTCACCACCTGGCTCATCTCTCCTCCGTAGGCGCCTGCGTTCATCACCGCACCGCCACCGACGGTTCCGGGAATTCCCGCTGCGAACTCCAATCCGGTGAGACCATGCTCCTTTGCAGTTTTGGCCACCTGGCTCATCAGCGCTCCTGCCTCTGCCTCCAGATAACAATCCTTCACCGTGATCTCACTCATATATTTTCCGATTACCAGTACAATTCCGCGGTATCCGTCATCGCTGACCAGCAGATTACTTCCGTTACCGATGACCGTGTATGGCACATCCACCAGGCGCAGATACTTCTGTATCCTGCAGAGCTGATCTTCATTTTCCAGATAGATCAGGTAATCCGCCGGTCCGCCGATACGGAAGGTAGTATGCAATTTCATGGGTTCCTGAAACAGAATCCTCTCTGCCGGTACGATTTCCTTTAATGCTTCTATCACTGCTGCACTTATCATGTATATCAGGCCGCTCTTTCTTTTTTATTATAGTTATTCCAAACAGGCCTACTTTAATACCAGTGCTGCAGCGCCGTAGATTCCGGCATCATTTCCAAGCTCCGCCAGGGCGAATTTTGCCTGCTTGCAGGGTCCGAAAGCACATCTCTTATAAGAAGGCTCTATGTATTTGAATAAAATATCTCCGGCCTTGGACACACCACCGCCAATGACAAAAATCTGGGGATCAACTACACTGGCTACTGCGGCAAGTCCCTTGCCAAGATACTCTCCGAACTGTTCTGCGATCTCAATTGCTACTTTGTCCCCTGCCTTAACTGCATCGAATACCGTCTTGGCAGAGATCTCACCACCACGCAGAATGCTGGGTGCATCGTCTTTTGCCAGGCGCCTGTTCGCCAGGCGGGTAATCCCGGTAGCGGATGCATACTGCTCCAAGCAACCCTTATTTTTACAACCACAGACCTCTGTCTCGTTGTCTTCGATATGAATATGGCCAATCTCTCCGCCTGCACCGTTGGTACCGGTCAGGATCCTGCCATCGATGATGATGCCGCCGCCGACACCGGTTCCTAAGGTAACGGCTACCAGGTTGGAATAGCCTTTACCGCCGCCCTGCCACATTTCGCCCAGGGCTGCCACATTGGCATCGTTGCCCGCCTTCACGGTAACGTCCAGATTCAGTTCTTTTTTCAACGTTTCAGCAAGATCAAAAGATCCCCAGCCGATATTTACAGCACCGTTGACCATGAAGCCATCGGCATTTACCGCACCGGGAGCACCGATTCCCACGCCTACCAGGTCTGCTGCGGTGATGTTCTTTTCCTGCATTTTATTTTTGATGGATGCTGCGATGTCCGGCAGAACTTTCTCTCCACCGTTATCCTTGACCGTAGGGATCTCCCACTTGTCCAGCACCTGTCCTTCGTCATTGAACAGTCCTAATTTCACTGTGGTTCCGCCCACATCTACTCCAAATGCATACTTACTCATCATCTTCGTCCTCCTCACGTCTTTTTGCTAAAGAGTTCTGTACACGAGTGTACAATTCCTTTGCTGCATTGTATCCCATTTTTTTCTGACGATGATTGATAGCTGCAGTCTCGCAGATCACCGCCAGATTCCGTCCGGGACGGATCGGGATGTTGTGACATACTACCTTATTCCCCAGATATTCGGTATAGTTTTCTTCCAGTCCCAGTCTGTCGTACTCTTTGTCCTTATCCCAGTCTTCCAGGCGGATGACCAGATCAATGGTCTGTGTATCTTTTACAGACAATGCACCGAACAGCGCCTTGACATCCACGATTCCGATTCCGCGCAGTTCTATGAAATGCTTCGTGATATCAGGGGCAGAACCTACCAGCGTATCATCACTGACTTTACGCAGTTCTACCACATCATCGGTTACCAGACGATGTCCTCTTCTGATCAACTCCAGGGCTGCCTCGGACTTACCGATGCCGCTCTCTCCCATAATCAGAAGTCCCTCGCCGTAGACATCTACAAGCACGCCGTGAATGGTGATGCACGGTGCCAGCTGCTCGCTCAGGCAATAGATCAGCTCCGCCATGAACTCGGATGTGCTTCGCTTGGTTCCGAATACCGGCAGATTGCTCTCCTCCGCAATTTTGAGGAACATCTCGTCCGGCTTTAAATCACGGCAGAAAATGACGCACGGAATATCGTAAGCCATAAACTCCCGGTAGATCGCTTCTTTTTTCTTCTCATCCAGCTGCTGCAGATACGTGTATTCCACGGTACCGATGATCTGCACACGGGACTGCTCAAAATGCTCGAAATAGCCGCTCAGCTGCAATGCCGGACGGTTGACATCACGGATCATGATCCGATGTCCTTTTAATTCCATCTGCGGAATAAAATTGCACAGATCGAGAATCTGCGCCACTTTTGCTACACCAACACCACTCATCCCTTACGCTCCTTTGTATGTGATTTACTTTTGTGCAAATTATACCATAGGCACATGGAATCTTCAACTAATCGGACGGCTGGTTTTCCCGTTCTTTCTCCCGGAAAAACCGGTAAACCGAGCGCGCCGCCTGCGGGCTCATGCTGTCCGTCTGTGCAAGGTCTTCCTCCGTCGCCTCCCGGATTGCCTCCAGCGACTGATATTTTTTCATCAGCGCCTTGCGCCTTGCCGGTCCGATATCCGGAATGTCATCCAGCACGGAATGTACCTGCTCCTTGCTCCGGAGCGACCGGTGGTACTCAATCGCAAAACGGTGCGCCTCGTCCTGAATTCGCGTAATCAGCTTAAATCCCTCGCTTCCACGGTCGATGGGTATCTCTACATTATGATAGTATAGCCCGCGCGTGCGGTGATTATCATCTTTGACCATTCCACAGACCGGAATATTAAGATGCAGCTCCTCCAGCACTTTGAGTGCGATGTTCACCTGCCCGCGGCCGCCGTCCATCATGATCAGATCCGGAAATCTTGTGAAACTGCCGTACTCCTCTGACAGGTCTTTTTCTTCCATCTCCTCCATCTCACGCATGCCA
>ENA-ORTU01003964-ORTU01003964.1-human-gut-metagenome-genome-assembly--contig:-NODE-3964-length-11716-cov-3.147929_pt1 | contig 11716 bp, 8 predicted proteins | sample MGYA00241910_ERZ509184 | MGnify/ENA primary metagenome ERZ509184 (study PRJEB26280, sample SAMEA2338847) | human gut metagenome | biome: human gut; feature: human-associated habitat; material: faeces... | reverse complement strand
CCGCCGGAGCGGTGCTTAAGCCGTAAGGCGGGAATTATGCGGTGTTGCCATAGGAGAAAAACCGGATGAAAAAGAAACCACTGCACAGAATTTCCTCCCTGCTTGCAGCCACGGTGCTGGGGCTGTTCCTGCTGACCGGCTGCGCCGGAAAAAGCACCGAGGCGGTGCAGGCACAGGAGGACGCCGACACCATTCAGGTCTATTTGTGGACCAACAGCCTCTACGAAAAGTACGCCCCCTACGTGCAGGCGCAGCTGCCGGACGTAAACATTGAGTTTATCGTGGGCAACAACGATCTGGACTTTTACAAATTTTTGCAGGAAAACGGCGGTCTGCCGGACATTATAACCTGCTGCCGCTTCTCCCTGCACGATTCGGCCCCCCTGAAGGGCAGCCTGATGGACCTTGCCACCACCAACGAGGCAGGCGCTGTCTACAATACCTACCTCAACAGCTTTAAAAATGAGGACGGCAGTGTAAACTGGCTGCCCGTATGCGCAGACGCCCACGGCTTTGTGGTCAACCGCGGCCTTTTTGAGGAATACGGTATCCCGCTGCCCACCGATTACGCCAGCTTTGCCGCTGCCTGCAAAGCCTTTGACGAGGCGGGCATCCGCGGCTTTACCGCCGATTATCTGTACGACTACACCTGCATGGAAACGCTGCAGGGACTTTCCGCCGCCGCGCTTAAGAGCACGGAAGGGCGCAAATGGCGCACCGCCTACAGCGACCCCGCCGGCACCGCCCGTGTCGGGCTGGATGATACCGTCTGGCCGGGCGTCTTTGCGCGTATGGAGCAGTTCATCCGGGACACCGGTCTTACGGCGGCGGACTTAGAGCTGAATTACGACGCCGTGACCGGAATGTTCGGCAAAGGGGAGCTTGCCATGTACTTTGGCAGCTCCGCCGGCGTACAGATGTTCCGGGAGCAAGGCATCGACGCGACCTTTTTGCCGTTCTTCAACCAGAACGGCGAAAAATGGCTGATGACCACCCCCTACTTCCAGGTGGCGCTGAACCGCGACCTGGAGCAGGACGCCGCCCGGCGCGACAAGGCAATGCATGTCCTGCACGTCATGCTGTCGGAGGGGGCGCAGGAGCAGATCCTCGCGGACGGGCAGGATCTTTTGAGCTACAGCCAGAATGTCAGCTACCACCTGACCGACACCATGAAGGACGTGCGCTCGGTGGTGGAAGAAAACCACATGTTCATCCGCATCGCCTCCGACGATTTCTTTGCCATCTCCCAGGATATGGTTTCAAAGATGATTGCGGGCGAATATGACGCCGGGCAGGCCTACCGTGCGTTCAACGCCCGCCTTCTGACAGAGGAACCGTCCGACACAAGCGACGTTGTGCTGACCAGTGAAACCGCCTATTCCAACGTGTTCCACAAAAACGGCGGCAATGCGTCCTTCTCGGTCATGGCAAACACGCTGCGCGGGCTGTACGGCACCGACGTGCTGATAGCACCCGCCAGCAGCTTTACCGGCAGCGTGCTGCAGGCAGACTATACCCAGACAACGGCGCGCGCCATGATCATGCCCAACGGGCTTCTGTCGTACCGGCGCACCATGACGGGCGCCGAGCTGAAGGACACCGTGCGCGCCTTTGTGGAAGGCTGCGAGGGCGGCTTTACCCCGTTCAACCGCGGTTCCCTGCCGGTGGTCAGCGGCATTGCCGTGCAGGTGCAGGAGAACGACGGCAGCTATACGCTGACCGGCATCACCCGCGGCGGCCAGCCGCTGCAGGATGACGACACCGTCACCGTGACCTGCCTGGCAACCGAAAAGCAGATGGCTCCGCTGCTGCAGGACGAAAGCCGCGCGTTTGAGCGCGGGGAGGCCACGGTCAGAAACGCCTGGAGCGAGGCACTTTCCGGCGGCAGCGTGACGCTGGCCGCGCCGGAAAGCTATATTACATTCGGGGGGGGGTAATGCGCTGTGGAAGATACTAAGCATAAAATAAAAATAAAGCGGCATTCCCGGCGAAATTGGCATGCTGCGGTGGCCTGCCTGCTGTCGATTGCGCTGCTTGTCTGCCTTAGCGCGCAGTACCTTTCGTTTGTGTCAAAAACCATCTATGCGGAAAGCACCCAGCATTTGGGAGAAGTCCTGCACAAATCCAACAATATGCTGAGCATGATCGTCAAGAAGAACACCTCCTACCTGCATGTGTGGAACGGCTTTCTGAGCAGTGACCCCGATGATGCCAGCACGCAGGCGTATCTGGAGTCAGCGCAGCAGCAGCTTGGCTTTGCCGAATTCTACTTTCTTTCTTACGACGGCAACTACATGACCCCCAGCGGGAAAACGGGCTACCTGGGCCTGCAGAGCAATCTGGACGAGCTGCTTTCCGACCAGAAGGACGTTGTGCTGAACGCGGCCCTGCCCGGGCAGGACCCGATGCTGGTGTTCATCTGCCCCGAAACCAAGGGCATCTACCGCGGCTTTGCCTACGATGCCATTGCCATCGGCCACTACAACAATGTTGTGATGAAGGCCGTGGACGATTCGGCTTTCGGCGGAGCGGCCAGCTCCTTTGTCATCTACCCGGACGGGCAGGTCGTGATCGAAAATATCTCAGAAGACTCGGAATCCATTTATAACTTTATAGCGATACTGCAAGAGTATTCCGACCTTACCGAGGCGCAGATACAGGAGCTTACGGACGATTTTGCGCAGGGCATCACCGGAAACCGCGAGGTGACGCTGGACGGCACAAGATTCTATATGGTCTACGAAAGCACCGGCATCCAGAACTGGATCCTGGTGGGCCTTGTCCCGCGGGATACCGTCAATGCCGCCATGAACCAGCTTTGGCAGCGCACGATGCAGATCGTAGCCCTCGTTGTCCTGTCGATTGCGGCAATGGTCCTTCTGATGGTCATGCACCGGGGCCGCACCAAGCTGCGCCGCCAGAACACCGCGATTTTGTACCGGGATGTGCTGTTCGAGAAGCTGTCCCAGAACGTGGACGACGTTTTCCTGCTGCTGGATGCCCAAAAGCACCGGGCGGATTATGTCAGCCCGAACATAAAACGGCTGCTGGGCCTGACGCCGGAGAGCGTGCGTAAGAATATCGGCACGCTGGCCCTGCTGTACCCGGTGGATTCCCCCGGCCGCACCAAAAATTATCTGGAAGGGCTTGCCTGCGGCGACCAGCGCGAATGGGACACGGAGTTTGTCCATCAGGAAACCGGGGAGCATCGCTGGTTCCATGTGGTTGCCATGGGCAGCGAGGTCGAGGGCCAAACCAAGCACATTCTGGTTCTGTCTGACCGCACCGCCGACAGGCAGGCGAACCAGGCGCTCTCGGATGCCGTGGCCGCCGCCGAAAACGCCAACCGCGCCAAGAGCACCTTCCTTTCCAATATGTCCCACGACATCCGCACCCCGATGAATGCCATCATCGGCTTTACCACGCTGGCGGTCAGCCATCTGGACGACAGGGACCGCGTGAAGGATTACCTTACCAAGATACTTGCCTCCGGCAACCACCTGCTTTCGCTCATCAATGATATTCTGGATATGAGCCGCATCGAAAGCGGAAAGATCCAGCTGGACGAGACCGAGGTCAACCTGTCCGACGTGCTGCACGACATAAAGACCATCGTCAGCGGGCAGTTTTACGCAAAGCAGCTGGAATTGTATATGGACGCGATAGATATTACCGATGAGGACGTCTATTGCGACAAGACCCGGCTGAATCAGATTTTGATGAACCTTTTGTCCAACGCCATCAAGTTCACCCCCGCGGGCGGCACGGTGTCGCTGCGGGTGCGCCAGCTTGCCGGCCAGGTCAGCGGCTACGGACAGTATGAGTTCCGCGTCAAGGACAACGGCATCGGCATGAGCCAAGAGTTCGCCAAAAAGATTTTTGAGCCGTTTGAGCGGGAGCGCACCTCCACGGTAAGCCGGATCCAGGGCACCGGCCTTGGCATGGCTATTACCAAAAACATCGTGGATATGATGGGCGGCACCATCGAGGTGCAGACGGCGCAGGGCAAGGGCAGCGAGTTTATCATTCATGTGCCCATGCGTGCGCAGGCAGAGCACCGTCCGGTGGAAAAGATCACCGAACTGGAAGGCCTGAAGGCACTGGTGGTGGATGACGATTTCAACACCTGCGACAGCGTGACAAAGATGCTGGTCAAGGTGGGCATGCGTGCCGAGTGGACCCTTTCCGGCAAGGAAGCGGTGCTGCGTGCACGGCAGTCCATCGAGATGAGCGATGCTTACCATGCCTATATCATCGACTGGCGCTTGCCGGATATGAACGGCATCGAAGTCACCCGCCAGATCCGCAGCCTGAACGATGATACGCCCATCATCATCCTGACTGCCTACGACTGGTCCGACATTGAGGTGGAGGCAAAGGCTGCCGGTGTGACCGCCTTCTGCTCCAAGCCCATGTTCATGTCCGACCTGCGCGAGACCCTGATGAACGCCATCGGCCAGACACAGACGGATGCGGCGCAGGAGCTTCTGCCGAAAAAGAGCACCAACTTCAAGGGCAGGCACATCCTGCTGGTAGAGGACAACGAGCTGAACCGCGAGATCGCGCAGGAGATCCTGTGCGAGTACGGCTTCCGGGTCGATACGGCTGAAAACGGTGCCGTGGCGGTGGAAAAGGTAAGCACTGCCGCACCGGGCAGCTATGATCTGGTGCTGATGGATGTGCAGATGCCGGTGATGGACGGCTATACCGCCACCCGGCAGATCCGCGCACTGGGCGACCCTGCACTGGCAAAGATCCCGATTCTTGCCATGACTGCCAACGCATTCGATGAAGACCGCCGCAATGCCTTGGAAAGCGGCATGACCGGCTTTTTGTCCAAACCCATTGTGATCGGCGACCTTGTGCAGGAGCTGCGCAAGATCCTGTGACCAACTCATCATTGACAAACCTACATTGTGAACTCAAGGAGCCTGTCCAAAAGAAAGCATAAAAATGCATATAACGCCCTATGAAATGGTGTCACGGGGCGTTTTATTTTGTCTTGTTTTGTGGGCGATGTTGCGGTTTATGTTGCGGTTTTGCGAAAACTTGCGAGACTAAATAAAAAAATCCCACGAAATTACGATTCTAAACGTAAATTCGTAGGATTTTTGGAGCTACTGACCTGATTCGAACAGGCGACCTGCTCATTACGAGTGAGCTGCTCTACCAGCTGAGCCACAGTAGCAGATAAAATTTTCTTGCATGTTCTGCAACGAGAAATATTCTATCATACTTCCTGTGCGCTGTCAAGATTTGATTTTGCGGCAGAACAGGTGCAAATAGTCTGTGGCGCAAAAATATAACTGCTCTCCGAGAAAAAACTCGAAGAGCAGCCTTGCACACAAGAAAAATCAGTTGAACAGCTTACGGCCGATCCAGATGCAGATGCAGGCACCCACAACGGAAACGAGGATCTCACCCACGATGCCGGTAGCGCTCAGACCGATCAGGCCGAACACGATGCTGCCTACAAAACCGCCCAGAATGCCCAGCACGATATTGCGCACGGTGGAAGTTTCGCTGCCCATAATGCGGCCGGCGATGTAACCAGCCAGAGCGCCGATCAGCAGACTGAAAATAAAACCAAACATAATATTCTACCTCCTGAGTTTTAAAGCTCTGCGCTCTGCCCGGCGGTTTCCCGGGCAAAGCGGCAAATATCCTTCAAACAACATTTTTCGCATTCTGGTTTGCGCGCATTGCACACTGCCCGACCATGCATCACAAAGCGGTGGCACAGGTCGCTGCCTTCTTCCGGAGGAACGATCTTCCACAGGGCCATTTCCACCTTCTGCGGTTCCTTGATGCCGTCCACAAGGCCGATCTTGTTGCACAGCCGGATGCAGTGGGTGTCTGTTACGATAGCAGGCTTGCCAAACACATCGCCCATGATAAGGTTTGCGCTCTTGCGGCCTACGCCGGGCAGGGCGAGCAGCTCTTCAAAGGTGGTGGGCACCTGACAACCGTATTTATCGCGCAGCACCCGCATACAGGCGGAGATATCCCGCGCTTTGGAGTGTCCCAACCCGCAGGGCTTGACGATGGCTTCAATGTCTTCGGGTTCCGCAGCAGCCAGCGCAGCAACATTGGGATATTTGGCAAACAGGTCTTCCACCACAATGTTCACGCGGGCATCGGTGCACTGGGCTGCCAGACGCACGCTGACCAGAAGCTGCCAGGCGTGGTCATAATCCAATGTACAGCCGGCATCTGGGTATTCTTTTTTTAACCGGTCAATCACTTCCAGCGCCAGCGCCTTTTTTGCAGTAAGGTCTTCTGGTGCTTTTTTGCGAACAGGCATTTCATCCACTCCCATCGACAAAAGCTGATACGATAATACCATGTTTTGCGTTTTTTGTAAACTGCGGGTAAAAATTATCTGAGAATGATTTTCAGATAAAACCTTGCTCTTACTGCCAAAATGCGATATACTATAGAAAAATGCTGGGGGAATCGCGCCTCGGTACGGGAGGAGGAAAACACGATGAACGAACCACTGGCACAGCGTCTGCGGCCCAAAACACTGGCAGATGTCTGCGGTCAGCAGCATCTGCTGGCACCGGGCAGGGTGTTCCGCCGTACCATCGAGAGCGGACGCATCCCGAACATGATTTTCTACGGCCCGTCCGGTACCGGAAAAACGACGGTGGCACGCATCATTGCAGAAAACAGTGGTATGACGCTGCATAAGCTCAATGGCACTTCCTGCGGCACCGGGGACATCAAGGCGGTGCTCAAGGATATCGGCACGCTGGCAGGTGCGGGAGGCATCCTGCTGTATCTGGACGAGATCCAGTACCTGAACAAAAAACAGCAGCAGAGCCTGCTGGAATGCATTGAGGACGGCTCGGTGACGCTCATTGCATCCACCACCGAAAATCCATACTTCTACATTTATAATGCGCTGCTGTCCCGCTGTACGGTGTTTGAGTTCAAATCACTTTCGGCAGCGGATGTGGAGCGTGGGGTGCACAATGCACTGAAAAAGCTTTCGGAAGGGGAGAGCACAAAGGTCTGCATGGACGAGGATGCCTGTGCCTACCTTGCCGAGAGCGCAGGCGGCGACCTGCGCAAGGCGCTGGGCTGTCTTGATTTTGCGGTGACGGCAGCTCCCATTGAGGATGGGGAAAAGCACATTACGCTGGAAATGATCCAGCAGGTCACCCGCCGCACTGCCATGCGGTATGACCGGGAGGGCGATGACCACTACGACATCGTGTCAGCCTACCAGAAGTCCATGCGCGGCTCCGACCCGGATGCGGCGCTGCATTATCTGGCCCGTCTGCTGGAAGCAGGAGATCTGCCCTCGGCCTGCCGTCGCCTGATGGTATGTGCCTGCGAGGATGTGGGCCTTGCCTATCCACAGATCATCCCCATTGTGAAGGCGGCAATTGATGCCGCCAACATGGTGGGCCTGCCGGAAGCACGGCTCCCGCTGGCAGATGCCGTCATTCTGGTGGCCACCAGTCCCAAGTCCAACAGTGCCCATGATGCCATCAACGCGGCCATTGCGGATGTGCAGGCGGGCCGTACCGGGCCGATCCCGCGCCAGCTGCAGAACAAGCACTACGACGGTGAGGATGCGCTGGTAAAGGGACAGAATTACAAATATGCCCACGATTACGCCCACCACTGGGTGGAGCAGCAGTACCTGCCAGATGCCATCAAGGACGTAAAATATTATACCTTTGGCGATAACAAAAATGAGCAGGCGGCCCGTGCCTACTGGGCAAAGATCAAGGGCGAAGAGAACGTCTGAACAAGACCTTTTGTATGAGGAGAAAGCAAAGGAGAAGTTATGCGATATTCCAAACAGCGTGAGCTGGTCATGCAGACGGTGCAGAACCTGTGCGACCACCCCACCGCCGAGGAAATTTATGATGCTGCGGTCAAGGAATGCCCGGGCCTGAGCCTTGGCACCGTATACCGTAACCTGAATAGTCTGGTGGATGCGGGCCGGGTGCGCCGGGTGTCCATTCCAGGCAAGGCTGACCGCTTTGACCACACGCTGCCCTGGCACAGCCATCTGTACTGCACCGTGTGCGGCAGCGTGACCGATGCCGAGGTGGACGAAAAGCAGGTAATGAAACTGGTGAAAAACCAGAAGGGCCATGTGCAGGACTGCGCTGTTGTGCTGATCGGCGTATGCGAGGCCTGCTGCGAGAAGCAGGCGCAGGAAAACGCCCACTGAACCATAAAATTTGCACGGAACCTCTTGCCCGGAGCGTATAAACAGGGTATACTATAGAGAAGGCTCTTTTCAGAAAGTGCAAGTAGATTTTCGCCGCACAGGGCGCTTCGGCCCGGCGGAGAAGGATGGTTTGATTGGAATACATTAGTTTTGAACATAATAACATTGCCGCTGAGCTGGTAAAGCAGTTCTATGATACGCCGCCGCTGGCCTTTGTGCACAGCTATGGCTGTCAGCAGAACGTGAACGACGGCGAGCGGATCAAGGGTGTGCTGATGGACATCGGCTATGGCCTGTGCGATAAGCCCGAGGATGCAGACCTGATCCTCTTCAACACCTGCGCCGTGCGTGAGCATGCCGAGCAGCGTGTGTTCGGCAACGTAGGTGCCCTGAAGGGACTTAAGGAAAAAAAGCATGATCTCATCATCGGCCTGTGCGGATGCATGGCCAACCAGAAGCACGTGGTAGAAAAGCTGCGCCAGAGCTATCCTTACGTTGACCTTGTGTTTGGCGTGGACGGCATCGACACCCTGCCGCAGCTGATCGCCCAGAAGCTGCAGAAGCATAAGCGTGTGCTGATGGAGCCCGCCCAGCGCCCGGTCATCGTGGAGAATATCCCCATCCGGCGTGAGAGCGAGTTCCGCGCATGGCTGCCCATCATGTACGGCTGCGACAACTTCTGCACCTACTGCATCGTGCCCTACGTCCGCGGGCGGGAGCGCAGCCGCGAGCCCGCCGCAATTCTGGCAGAGTTCAGGCAGCTTGTGGAGGCAGGCTATAAGGAGATTACATTGCTGGGACAGAACGTCAACAGCTACGGTAAGGGTCTGGAAGAAAAGGTGGACTTTTCTGATCTGCTCAACCTGCTGTGCACGGTGCCCGGCGATTATCACATCCGCTTTATGACCAGCCACCCCAAGGATGCCAGTCACAAGCTGATCGACACCATTGCCGCCCAGCCGAAGCTGTGCAAGCACCTGCACCTGCCGGTGCAGTGCGGCTCCGATGAACTGCTGAAGAAGATGAACCGCCACTACACGGTGGAACAGTATCTTGAGCTCATCGAATACGCTCGCAAAACGGTGCCCGGCATCACCTTTTCCAGTGACATCATCGTTGGCTTCCCCGGCGAGACCGAAGCGGACTTTGTAAAGACGCTGGAACTGGTGCAGAAGGTGGGCTATATGCAGCTGTTCACCTTTATCTATTCCAAGCGCACCGGCACCAAGGCCGCCGATATGCCGGACCCCACCCCCCGCAAGGAAAAGACCGACCGCATGACCCGCCTGCTCAAGGTTCAGGACGAGATCGCCATGGCACTGGTCAAGGCGCAGGTTGGTCAGACTGTGAAGGTACTGGTAGAGGGCTTTGGCCGCAATGAGGGCACCCTCTCCGGCCGTCTGGACAATAACCTGACGGTGGAGTTCACGGCAGACGCTTCCCTGATGGGCAGCTATGCCAACGTACATCTCACGGGCGCACGGGCGACTGTGCTGCTGGGTGAGCTTGCCTGAGTGATTCCGGGGCAGTGCCCCTGAACGTATAAATAAGAAGGAGACCATTCAAATGGATTGCATTGATCTTTTCAAGCGCGCAGCCGTTGCGCTGCAGACCGATAGCCGCTACCTCGTTCTGGATCAGACCCGCAAGGCAAACGATAAGGACGAAGAGCTGCAGAACCTGATTGGCGAGTTCAACCTCGCCCGTATGGATCTGAACAATGAAATCGGCAAGAGCGAGCGCAACGATGCCCGCATCGCCGAACTGAACGAAAAGGTGAACAGCCTGTACGGCCAGATCATGGGCAACGAGGGCATGGTGGCTTACAACGAGGCCAAGCGTGACTGCGAGAACCTCGTGAACTATATCGATGCCATCATCAACACTGCCATGAATGGCGGCGACCCCATGACGGTACAGGAGCCTTCTGCTTCCTGCACCGGCAGCTGCTCCACCTGCGGCGGCTGCCACTAAAACCGGCAAAAACAAAACGCGGCTGTGCAAAACAGACCGCGTTTTGTTTGCAAAAGCGGTTACAAGCCGCAAACTTGTGCACAGAACCATAGAACGGGAGAGAGGGTAAACCATGGCAGAGCTGTCGCCCATGATGCAGCAATATCTTGAGATCAAAAAACAACATAAGGACGAAATTCTGTTTTACCGCATCGGCGATTTTTATGAGATGTTCTTTGACGATGCCCTGACGGCATCCAAGGAACTGGATCTGACCCTGACCGGCAAGCAGTGCGGCATGGAAGAGCGGGCACCCATGTGCGGCGTGCCCTTCCACAGCTACGAGGGATATGTGGCGCGGCTGATCGCCAAGGGCTACAAAGTAGCCATCTGTGAGCAGGTGGAAGACCCGGCCAAGGCCAAGGGCCTTGTCAAGCGGGACATCATCCGCGTGGTCACACCCGGCACGGTCATTGAGAGCAGTATGCTGCAGGATGACCGCAATAACTACATTGCCAGTATCTTCCTCAAAGGAAAGAAAGCAGGTTTGTGCTTTGCGGATGTCTCTACCGGCACGGCCCATATCACAGAGCTGAATGCAGACAAGATCGCCCCGGCGGTCATTACGGAGCTGTGCCGCTACCATCCCAGCGAAGTGCTGATGAATCCGGGTCTGCTGGACTGCCGCGAGGTGACGGCGTACATCAAAAAGAATATGACTTGTTCGGTGGAGCTGATCGAAGAGGAGCGCTATGCACCGGGCCTTGTGGCGGCATCGCTGGAAAACCAGTTTGGCCGCGACTGGGCGCAGACCACCGGCATTGCAGCGGACGGCCTTGTGCGCTTTGCCATGGCGGCACTGCTGGAATATCTGCACGATACCCAGATCAAGGGCGTGGAACGTCTGAAAACGGTCATAACCTATAATAAGGCCCAGTTCATGCGTCTTTCGCCCGTAACCCGCGCCAATCTGGAGCTGACCGAGACGCTGCGCGGCCGCGAAAAGCGGGGCACGCTGCTCTGGGTGCTGGATAAGACCAGTACATCTATGGGCAAGCGTATGCTGCGCAGCTGGATCGAGCAGCCGCTTATTTCCAGTGCACTCATCAACCACCGCCTGAACGCTGTGGAGAGCCTTGTCAAGCAGACCATGGCCCGCGGCGACCTGACCGAAGAGCTGGGTTACATTGCGGATATGGAACGCCTGATGACCCGCACGGTTTACGGCTCTGCCACACCCAAGGAGATCTATACGCTGGCCCAGACCTGCGACCGACTGCCCGGCCTGCGCAGGCTGGCTGAGGCCTGCGGCTGCCCGGAGCTTGCTGAACTGGCAGTACAGATCGATCCGTTGGAGGACATCAAGGCCCGTATTTATGCGGCGGTGGACCCGGAAGCGCCCTCTACCCTCAAGGATGGCGGTGTCATTGCCAAAGGCTACCATGCCGAGGTGGACGAGCTGCGCTCCATTCGCGACAATACCAAAGGCGTTCTGGCGCAGCTGGAAGCCCGCCTGCGGCAGGAGACCGGCATCCCCAAGCTGAAGATCGGCTATAACCATGTGTTTGG
>ENA-ORTU01003960-ORTU01003960.1-human-gut-metagenome-genome-assembly--contig:-NODE-3960-length-11719-cov-4.102023_pt1 | contig 11719 bp, 7 predicted proteins | sample MGYA00241910_ERZ509184 | MGnify/ENA primary metagenome ERZ509184 (study PRJEB26280, sample SAMEA2338847) | human gut metagenome | biome: human gut; feature: human-associated habitat; material: faeces... | reverse complement strand
GAGGAAGAGCTGGGGGAGTATTTGAATTATTATTTGTAAATGACACGGCCTATTGAGGATTTCTCCCAATAGGCCGTAGCTTTCAAATTCGTCTAAGTTGTTGTAACCCTGGCGCCTGCTGTCTGGTGCCTGATGCGTATGCTCGGGAGGTCGGAACGCATGCACAATTGTTTTCTCAGTGACTTGCATAGTATTCTTGAGAATACGAAACCGAATACCGCTGAATATGATTCCGCTGTTACCGATTTGGCTGACACTGTATATACATCTTGCGACTACGAAGATGTTCTCGCTCGCATGGAGCGTCTGTTTATCCATGAAGGAGAAAGTAAAAACAACCAGGTAACCTTTACCGGCTTCTATTTATTATCGGTGATATATAGACGGGCATGCGACCGTCAAAAACTTCAGTCACTTATTACACTCGGGGCAACTCGGTTCGAAGATTACATCGATTTCAAACTAATTTATCTTAGCTGCTATGAGTTTTGCAATCCTCTCGGTAAGTCACATGCCGAGTTGCTAGAAGATGCAAGCGCTCTTTGTTCTCAATTCCCTGATAGGCCGTCGTGCCTGAACGTGTATGCCCACATTGTTGCCTCTCTTATGGAAAGTGGCGTGGAGATGGATTCCGCTTATCTTAATGAAGCCATCAAGTCTGTAAATCGTGCAATCAGTTTAGATCAGTCTTATTCCAAATACCGTGTTACAAGGGCTCGGCTTAATGCGTTGAAGGGGGATATGAATAATGCATACATTGATTTTGATAAAGCAGTTTCTTTGCTGCATCCGACTTCCCCTGAATATCCAAAGCATCTCGCCGATATTGAAGCTGCTCGATTGCGTGCAGACTTTCTGTCGTCGAATAAGAGAATCGCTGACCGTGCTTCTAAAGAAATTGAAAATGTAAAAGCAAGTGTGTCAAGTAACGTTGAAATTGTTGGTCTATTTTCCGCCGTGCTTTCTGTGGTGTTTACCATGGCATCTATTACGGCACATTCAAAGCTGAAGTTTTTTGAGCTTTCATTTCTAGCATGCTCTTTGTTTGGACTGCTGATTACGGTATTTGCAGTGTTTTCTCTCATCTCGGGGCGGGACGAAAAGCTGTGTCGTCGCTTGATTATCTTTGGTATCGTTTTCGCCTTTATTCCGATTGCCTTGTATGGAGCCGTCCCTTTAATTGTTTCTTTAATGCCTGGTAAGTGAGCGGCGTGTGTAGCTAGAATCACTATATTCGACGGAGTAGTATTTCGGAGGTCGCGCAGTGGATTGCCGTGATTTTGATCCTCAGCTTTGTATTGTCCAGCTTACGGATTTTCATTTCGAAGAACTCTAGGGCAATTATCAAAAACGGGTAGACGATATCCTCGTGACTATTAAAAAGAGTATTAAGTCTGGAACCGTATTGCTGCTTGTTACTGGTGATGTTGCCCGAACTGGCAAGGAAAGCGAATATCAATCAGCAGCTATGTTCTTTGACTATCTGATTGAACAACTGAACCAACCTGAATACCAATTGAAAGTTTATATATTGCCGGGAAATCATGATTTGCAAGGCCCGTGTAAGTCTGTTGGGTGCTTTGCTGGTGCACAGTACGGTGTGGATATCGAAAATATGACGTCATTTTTTGAATTTGCAAACAAATATGACAACCGTTTTGTTTTTGGTCAGCCAGGGCCAATTGTTTTTGAGGTTGAGGGGACGAAAGTCTCGGTATCTGGTTTTAATAGTGCCCCCTTATCTACTCTTGACGGTGATGATAAAGGATTTCATGTATTGAGAAACCCTAATCGCTCTCTACTTGATAACACACCGGACTCAGGCCTTCATATTTTTGCTTCGCATCATGTCCCAGAGTGGTTCTGCGATAATGAGCGTATTAGCCTGGAGAATATGCTTGCCAACTGCTTTGACTTTGCGTTTACGGGACATGAGCATATGGGACAAAGCCGCTGCGTAGGTGGTTTGTCAGGTGAGTCCTGTGTCGTCGTGCGAGGAGGAACTTATTCACTTTGCGATGATGACCAGAGCTCCTATAAAATGCTACTAATTCGCTTTGGAGAGTTTGGCAGCTATGAATTTGCGGAAAGGGTCTATGGCTGGGAAACCTCTGCACAAATTCACACGCTTCTCGATGAGGCCCACTCTTATCGGCGTTATATAAAATCAAAAACGTACTTCAGACCGCGCCCAGATTTTGTGAACGAGCTTTTTGAAACTGAAGATAATTCAAGTGAATCATTTAAGGACTCATTTGTGTTTCCTTCTTTGAAAGAAGAGATCGCAACTGGCACAAAAGATGGTGAACTAAGAATTAATGATCAAAAGTTAATATCTGATATCCATTCTTTTATGGAGTTCCTGCTTGATGCTAAAGCGCTTGAAATCCATAGTGATATTCGTGCGGGCAAGAGCTCTTTACTTAAAGCCATATACCGCGAGTCGTTGGCGATGGGCTATTCGCCTTTATTGTTGACTCCCGATTATTCAACTGGTTCCATTTCACGAACGCTGTCATCCATTATCAAGGATCAGTATGGTGATACTCGGGAAGCTGTTGAACTGTTTGGACGAATTCCTCGTGAAAAAGTTCTTTTGCTCGTCGATGACTTTGATTCTCTGAAGAGAAAAGCTAAAAAATCCGATGTCATTAAATCGATGCTCAAGACTGCCGGCAATATTGTTTTAATTACTGATAATAGTTTTACGTTTGAGTTGGACGAAACGGTCGAGGTTGATTTTCGACATCTGCTTATCTGTCCTTGGACGAAAAATAAAAGAGACGAGTTAATTCAAAAGAGATGTAAGGGTACTGGGCTTTCCGACGCACAGGTAGATGAGCTTATTGCCATTGTTGATAAAGCTGTTGGCTCTCATTTTCAATTGTTTGATATGACTCCGCCCTTCATCAATCAATATATTGATTATTACATTTATGATTCCGGTGCGTCTTTTATCAAGGGTGACTTGCCGTTTACGTCAATTATGAATTCAAACGTCAAAAGAAAGATATGTAATGTCATATCAGACGGCGAGAATCAGATGCTCGATATATTGGCGGATGCGGTTATTACCGTTTTGAAGAAACTTGCTCTTAAAATTCACTCTGATCGAACGACTGTTTTCTCGAGTATGACATTCTCTGAAGTGGCTGAAAACTACCTGAGTGAATACGGTATCCCTATAACTCCAAAAATAATCATGGATGCTTCTGTCCAGTCTGGCGTGCTCCTAGTTGAAGACAATGGCTTCAACTACTCTTTTGCCTCGAGAAGTCTGTATGCCTATTTTGTTGCTCAGGCAATTGATCTTGAGTTTGACGAGGACGTGGACAAGGGAGAAACCTATGTACTGCGTCTTTTGGATGAGCTAGATTTTTCCATAAATGAAGAGATACTCGTTTTGCTTGAGGGAACTCGATTCATTCCCTGGCTAACCCAGAAACTAGTCGAAAAGGCATCGGATGCCGTGGATAGTTCAGATGTCATTTTTAATCAGGGAAAAACCTATAAGTGTTTGAGTGGGTTGGAAGGCATTAAGATTGCTCCGCCCTCTCAAGAAGGTGCGGGTGCCATTCGCAGCGTAACTGATGAGATAGAGAAAAGAAATTGTGAAGCCATTGAAAGGGTTAGTTATGCTGGCGTTTATGAATATGAGGTTCCTGAAACGAGGAGTGCCTTTCAGTCGGCATTTATTGCTTTGAAATATGTTGCTATTGCGGGACGTTGCCTTAATCGACAGCAGGTAAAACTAAAGGAGCCGCTTAAGGCGACTGTTAGAGAACAAATCTACTACGCAACTGGCGCTGCTCTCAATTTGCTTTTAGAAGCGGTTGATGATTCCTACGACGAAATGGTCGAAGATGTTGTTGGCCAGCTAGAATCTCCGGAAGAGGCTAGGCCAAATATTAGAAAGTTATTATCTATGGTAGCGCTGTCGGGTTGTATCGGACAGCTGGACACGGTAGCGTCTAATGCCTGTGGACCTCTTAGTGTTCTGGGTTTCTCCAAGATTATTGACGAAAGCGATTTTTACTCGCTATTTATGCTCGCGCTATATCTGCGGTCGAACTCCGAGAAGGAGTTTTGCAACGTAGCAAAGAAATCCATTAAGACTGCGCGGGAGCATGCCGCGTGGCCTTTTATTATGGCGATTACGGTTTTGTCTGCTGGATATATTGTCGAGCATCCTCATATGAGCAAATCTGCACGTCAATCGCTTGTTGATACTGTGTTCAATGGCAACCAGAAAGCAAAGGCGAAATTCCTGAAGTCTGCTAAGGCCTAGGTAGTGATGATATGGCTTTGCGTTTGCTTGCCAGTTTACCGAAAGCGGTGATTCCATGTTCAAGGCCAAGTTTTCCTGCTCTGCTATAGGTAATCAGGTTAATGAAGATTACGTTGCAGTTGGGTCGACATATGCCGTGCTACTCGATGGAGCCTCTGGCATCACCGGCACGCGTGTGCTGCCGCATCATTCTGGTTCGGACGCTCAGTGGTTCAGTCATTTTGTTGGCGGCCGCATTTGTGAGTATTTAGACATGTCTCGTGGAATTGTCGATTCTATACGCCTCGCGGTGGATGATTCGCGCGACTTTATTGGCAAACACGGTGTGACGGACAACGAGGAACTGTTTCCCTCCTCCACGTTGGTGGTGGTCTCTGTTTCAGGCGATTTGGTCGATATTGTCTCCCTAGGTGACTCTCCAGCGTTCATCGGTTTTAAAGACGGCTCGCTCGTGACTATGTCTGATGAGCGGATTGCGGAGCTCGACCAAACAGCAGTGGACGTGATGGTCGATCGCTCGCGTGGCAGAGCAATGACTGGGGTGCAGAAGCGTGCTGCCGTCAACGATACATTGCTTGCGAACCGTCAGCTCAAGAATAAGCCCGATGGCTATTGGATTCTTGATCCGTCTGGGATTGCCTTGGAGCATCTCAATGTGAGGCAGTATCCTGTCGAGGATGTTGATTATGTTTGCGCTATGTCCGACGGGCTGGAGCGCGCATTTGATCTGTTTGGGTTGGCCGATCCTGCGGCGTTTCTCGCTACGGCGACTCGCGAGTCGTTTGATGAGCTCCTTGTCCGTCTACGCGTCGAGGAAAATCTGGACCCTGACTTCGATCGTTATCCGCGGCTTAAGCTGCACGATGACGCATCGTGTTTTATGTTGCGGCTGTAGGGGGAAGCCGAGCCTATTGGTAGATGGCTAATTCTAGGACGAGAAGTTATGAAATACGTTTTTCTTGACACCTGCGTAATCGTTGATTGCGCGTTTGCTCGCAAGGAAAAATCGAGCCCGAAATTGCTCGAGCGCTTAATGGGGCGATTGGGGGATAGCGGTGTCAAATTGATTCTCCCCGAGGTCGTTCAACTCGAATTGGAAAAGGTTCTGCCCCAGACTATGTCTGTCGCCGTTGAGTCTTTTGGGGCGGTCAAAAAGAGTGTGCAGGATGTAGCTGAAAACTCGCTTTTAAGTCATTCAGCCAAAGTGAAGCTGCTTGATGCCGTGAAGGCCGCTCGGGCTGAACTTAATAGTGATGTTAAGGATGCGCTGGAGTTAATTAATCATATTTCGAATGAGTCCGATAGGTGCGTAGTTCTTCCTCTTATACAGGAGGATATTATCGTTGCGACAAAAATGGCTATTAAGGGCAATAAGCCATCGAAGTCAAAGGCGGAATGGGGCCTAGTTCAGGAAGACTGTCTAATCATCGCGGCTCTAGAGCGTTTTATGAATGATAACCCGGGTGTAGAAATGGCTATTTGCAGCAGCAATACAGACGATTTTGCTACGAAGGCTAGCGATGGCAAGGGCTATACCTTGCACGAACAAATCGCCTCCAGATTGGTAGGTTGCCGCTTCTATTCAAATCCTGTCGACTTAATGACTGACGAGACGTTTATGTCTAAGGAAAATGAGGAAATGGCTGACAAGGAAACGCTTAAGTCTTCTTATGAGGCTGCCTCACAGGCTATCAAGACGATGAGTCAGAAGAACGCGGAGTCTGTTGCGGCGGCATCGCGTGCGTTGTTGAAGTACAACTTGTCTAATCACTATTCCGATATGGCTGCGCAGATTCCTTCGTCCCTGTCGAAGGTCGGCCTTGCGACTGATTCCTTTGCGAAGATTTCGGCTATGGCTCGGCAGAATCAGCTTAATGCTTTGAGTTCATACCTTGAAGCGATTGATTCCATAAAGTGGAATCAGATTGGGCTCGCTCGTTCGGCTTTGGACAACGTTGGCTTTGGCGAGACCGACGGAGGGAACATCGAAGACGATGTTGAGTAGCATGGACGACATGGCTGCTGTCCTGGTGGGCGTTGTGATTGCGGTCGAGCATTCTCTCGACCGTGTTTTTCTCATGCCTTGTGATCCTGCCGTATGACCTTCCGCATGCCGGCCTCCCATCATTTGTGATGCTGTTTTTGTGATGGGCGAGGAGCACACCCTACACCATCTCATAGAGATGGTGTAGGGTGTGCTCCTGTAATACAAAAGTTCTTTGAGGGCTTTAGGGCGATGCTTTCAGTTGGGGAGCGTTGTCTTTTTTGAGTGTAATGTCTGACATATTTCCCAAGTGTTGTTTCATTTGCTTGATAGACAAGGGTGTCTGAATTTGGGTTTTATGGTTTGCTGCTCGACTCAAATATTTAACGTTGATTTTTGGATCGATAATCAGTAGACTATCTGAACAGCGGTATTGACGCGGATAACCTACGGGTCCCGCGTCCTGCAGAAAGGCGGCTGTCCTTCTTGGGATGGCTGCCTTTCTTCATTTGAGGAGCCTCAATGACAGCAAAGCCTTTCTTGCCCATTGACGATCAAGTCAGATTGCTTAAGCAAAGGGGTTTGACTGTTGACGACAACACGGCTCGCATTCTGATGAGCGAGGGTTATTACTCGATTGTTAACGGCTATAAGGATCCGTTTATTGATATGAGCTTAAGCTCGAAGTTCAATGAGGACCGGTATCGCAGCGGCGCAACCTTTTCGGACCTATATTCATTGTTTACGTTCGATAGGGAGTTGAGGTCTCTAACATTTAAGTTTCTCATATTAGCCGAGGCCAAAATAAAGACCGCGATCGCGTACACCTTTTCGAATGTTCATCGTGGTCCCAATGACTATTACTTGCAGTCTTCATTTTGTACTCAAGACGAATATTCTGCGACGGGAAAAGACGAGGCGAGATACGCCCGTGAGATTTCCAATCTGACGAGCATACTTAGCCGCAGGGCATTAAAAAGTAAATCTGAATTTGTTGCTCACTATCGCAATGAATATGGTTCGGTGCCGCTGTGGGTTCTGGTTAATGATTTGACGTTTGGAAACATGGAGCATTTCTACAATCTGATGAAGCCCGGCGAGCGGCGTACTTTTTGCAAAATGATTGTAGATGCAACTGGGAAAACCGGATCGAAGAAAAGCGGTTTCTTTAGCGAAAAGGCCGCTCAACTTTCAATTGAAACACTCGTTAAATTCCGTAACGTTTGCGCCCATGACGAGCGTCTTTATTGTGCTAGGGTCGGAGGGCGCAAGAACATTAACTACATCCAGATGGTGTGGATGCTCAAACGTTATCTGACCGAGATTGAATTCAGAACGTTTGTCGAAGAGTTGACGGCTCTGCTGAGTAGGTATTTGAAAACCTACGCGATAAAGCACATACTCGACCAAATTGGATTTGTTGAGCTGCTTCAAAAGTCACAAGATGGCACCCTGTTCGATTGAGGCTGAGGGCGTCGATACGGTTGAGTTGTCCTGCAATTGATATCCAAATGATTGCACGACAATCTCTATCGAGTATCCAACTTTGCAGAATTATGAGCTGTGGTCAATGAGATGGTCGATGAGTTCGACGGTGGAGTGGTCACTATCTTTTACATTGAAGCCTAAGGCGATGGACATGCTTTAGATGGGACCGTTCTCACGTGCTGCTGGTTCATGAAGAGTTTTAGACAATTAGAATTAGTTTGGACATGGCTTATTTATCAAGGGGGGCTGGCAAGAATGCGTCGCAATATCTTTCTGGGTTTTGGTTGTAGCGGCTATCGCTCCTTTTTCGGAAGTGAAGACTCGCGCTTCGGTCCATTTGATAAAGTCCAAGTCCTAGCGGGACAGAATAACTGCGGAAAATCGTCTCTTGTTGATTTTGTTATTAAGGCAATGACATCCATTGACCAAAGAGGGGAAATCGCCCGCAATCGCTATCCCTTCACTAGGGAAGATGCGCCCTTGCTGCTGAAATCAGCGGGGGCAAATGACCCGTTGACTATTTCCCTGTGTATAGATCGATCTGTTTTATTGGAGTCCTCCAGTTTAAAGCGACCTTCTGGAGATAAGCGGATGGCAGAGCTTTCTGAGTTATTTTCCCGTCCGCCGTATATATCAAACGATGGAGATGGCGTTTGGCTTGACTTTCTAACGGCGTCGCCGGCTGCTGGGTCGTCTTTAGTAAATGATCTGATTGCGTCTTTCTCGCAGTATAAAAGTGCAGGCTTGTCTATGGACCTGAATCGCTGCTCCCTTGATCCTCTCCAACACGGCGGTGATGACGAATCGTGCTATGCCGACATAATCCGCAGTATTGTTCCGTGGGGGAATATCCCTCGCTTTGTTAAGGTCGATGCAATTAGGTCGGTTGAAGACGATGATTTTCCAGATCGCGATGTCGATCTTTGCAGCGGACGCGGTCTTCCAACAGCTTTGCTTCGCTTGTTTAATCCGGAGCGTTCAAATCATGCTCGGGCAGAAGCGCGGCTGAATAAGCTGCAAGGATTCGTGCGCGATGTCATGAACGACCCCCGTGCCTCTCTGCTTGTTTCGCATGAAAGCCATGAGATATCTCTTAAGACTTCCGATGCCGATTACCTGCCGCTTGAATCTTTGGGTACGGGAGTTACGGAGCTCGTAATTCTCGCTTCGATTATTGCTTGCAACGACAACAGCATTATCTGTATTGAAGAACCCGAAATTCATCTGCACCCGGCTCTGCAGGCGAGGTTTATGAAATACCTTCTCGAGGACGATTCAAACCGATTTATCATCACTACGCATTCTCCAACTGTTATTAACTATCCTGGCGTTCAGGTTGCCCATGTGTCTAAGACAAATGGAGTTTCTGGATGCAGACAGCTTGACGGTCTGGGTTGTGCTCGCGATTTGCTTGATGATTTGGGGGTCAAGGCCTCCGATCTGTTGCAAGCAAACTTTGTAGTGTGGGTTGAGGGGCCCTCGGACCGCGTGTACCTGAATTATTGGATTAAGAGATGGTCTGATGAGCATAACATTTCGCTCGAAGAAGGTATTCATTACAGTGCAATGATTTACGGTGGCAAGTTGCTGAATGCACTAGATGCAAGTGCTGGCGAAGATATCCCCGCGGAGCTGATATCCCTCTTTAGAATCAATACTCATTTCTGCGTGCTGATGGATTCTGATAAGAAATCCTCTCATTCGAGACTTAATTCAACCAAGCGACGCATTATTGACGAGTGCACACAGAACGGCGCAATGTCGTGGGTTACCTGGGGCGCAACAATTGAGAACTATGTTCCAGAAGATGTGCTTGCAGCTTCGATTGAGAAATGTTATTCGGGTAAAAAATGGGAGCATCCCCTTGGTGACAGATTTATTTGCCCGCTGAGCTTTACGTTTAAGGGTGGGAAAACGCATCCAGATAAAATTAGGATTGCAAGGACTGCCTGTGGGGCCGGTTTTTCTCCGTTGGGTGATGCAATGAAACGCGTGGCAGAGTTGTGCGATCTGATATGTGCGGCCAATGACGTTGAAACGCAGTAGGTGAATTATCGACCTGTCAATCATGATTGAGGGGTGCGGCAGCTTTGGACAATAGCGTTGCGTATGAGTTGTATCTATACACGATTGATACTTACAAGAGACTTGCCAGCACGCTTCCACTTGATGAGAGGCTTGCCCGTTTCGATCCTAATTGCTTTTCGAAATTAGGTGAACTTGAGCTTGGGGATGAAGCGTTTGCTGCGGTCTCGGTGCGTCTTATGCTGCAGCGCAAGTATTTTGTGCGCGGAAAGGACTTGTTTCTCAGGAGGCTGCTCAAGTCTGCTGAACGGGACTTCGCTTCTAGTAAGGATGTGATTGAATCCTTGCTGGATAGTCTTGATGCCCTTAATAGCCAATCAATTGAGTTTGCCTTTGGGGACGGCAAGGTTGTCGAGGGTGCCTTTGCAAACGTCGAAGATGTAATGTACGGAGTGCTGATGCACGCGGATATAACGCGGGCAGAGAACCTCGTCTCTGTTCCCGAACACATGAGACTGGTCGCCCTGGCACCGTATATCGCGGGGAGAGAACAGATTTTGCTGCAGTTCTCTGAGTTCCTTCTTAATGCTGGAATCAAGCCGCTATCGAGGAAAGAGGAAGCATCGGCAACTGTTTCGTTTGAATCAAAAGACGCTTGTCGCCAGATTGAGAATTCGCCATTTTGGCGAAATCTTCGCGGTAGAGATCTTGGGGATGAGGACATTGAGAAAAAGGTTCAGCAAGGTTCGCGCGATGATTTAGAGATAATCACCGCTGTTCTACTATTCAAAGAGGCGCTTGGCAGAAGGCCCCTGGACCCCAGCGAACTCAATTCCCTTGTCGCACGGGAGACCATTTTCAGATGGGGTGATTATTTGCAAGCCGCCGAGCTTTTGGAAGGGGATTATGGAATGAGCACTCTTGTTCGGTATCAAGAGGACGGCTCGGCCCTCGTAAAGCTTCTCCCAAACGTTCGAGAACCGTTTCTGATTGAGGGACCGCAGCTCATCGAGGGCGGGCATGAAATAGTTCTGGTGAAGCGGAACGGCATTTGGAAGATATGGGCTATGAGGTGACTCTTTTCATCTAGTTTGGACGGCCTTTTATCCATTGGCGGGCGACGTATCACTTCTTTTGCAATTTAACAGCCACATAGCGAGTACGGCCACGCCCAGTCATATGATTCCCGGCGCTAAATAGCAAATCACTGACGTGGGCGCATGGACCGCGTCTTCGAGAGTCGCAACAGTTGACGAGGAATCGTCGCGTAGGGATATAAAGAATCTGGTGAGTGCGTTAGCCAGAGATGGCTTTACCGGGTTGCCGATGGTGGAGCCGGGCGCTGGAAAAGTTCTTTGTCTTGTGACGATATGTTAAGATCGATACCGTTCAGTTCCCGGATCCGCGGGTCGGTGTAGTTGGCGTTGTAGATTGTCGTGTGCACGTCTTCAACAAAGCGGCTTCGCCTGTTTTCGGTTTCTTGATGGCATGGAAGCTCATCTTTTCTTGTTCCCCCAGGTCTCTTAAATTGCCTCGTCGAGAAGTTCTACAAAGAGCCTACTGTGACTTGCCAACTCATACACTGCAGTATAGCTTGCGCCCGCTTTCGCCTCGTGCCAGGCAAGCGGATCGTAGTAGGCGAGAACATTCAATACTGGAAGAAGGCATTGATATGGGAAGTGCCGTGCCTTTTTGCCACCAAAATGCCCACCGTGCTTAATGGCGTAATTCATAAGATTTGTTATGGTCTCGGCCGGCTAGTTACGGGCTGATTTCCTCAATCAAGGGGAGATGGTGTAGAGTATTTTCCTACAATACAAAAGCTCTTCGGGAGCTTTAAGGGCGACGCTTTCTGTTAGAGAGTGTTGCCCTTTTTTCAGGCTCTTCGGTGGTTTCTGTGGGAGAGATTCCGGCATAGGCCCAGCTCAGCGGGC
>ENA-ORTU01003948-ORTU01003948.1-human-gut-metagenome-genome-assembly--contig:-NODE-3948-length-11744-cov-3.073745_pt1 | contig 11744 bp, 28 predicted proteins | sample MGYA00241910_ERZ509184 | MGnify/ENA primary metagenome ERZ509184 (study PRJEB26280, sample SAMEA2338847) | human gut metagenome | biome: human gut; feature: human-associated habitat; material: faeces... | reverse complement strand
TTGATTATTGGTGGAATTTTGGCACTAATAACAGCGGTGATGTTTGTAATGACAATGCTTTATTATCGAATTCCATTTAATGAATGGATTGGTTGATTTTAAGTCTTGATATGACATTCACAGAACTATTTCTATTGATATGTGTAATCACAGAATTCATTTGCATTTTAGTCTTAACAAGAAAGAGGTGAATCAACGGAAGCCAAAGAAAAATGATATTCACAGAAAACGATTACAGAAAGGAGAAGAGATGTTCTATACAAAAGAAAAGAAAGTTAGAGTAACACAAGACAATTTAGAAATTCTCGACAATTATATCGAAAGTTTGCAGACGTTACGAAAAATTGCCGAGAATTGTAAAAATCACGATTTGATTTTTGAAATCGAATTAGAACCTTTTTCAAAAGTGTTCGTTATCGATAAGGGTAGTATTATAAATCTTTTTCAACTGCCGTCAGATTGTAAAGAGATGATTGATAAACAATCTTTTCGTGAATATCTGCATAAAGAGAACACAGATTTTGTAAACCCTTATTCCCAGAAGATAAGAGAAGAGATTTGCAATGGGATTCATTCTCAACACGAATCTTAAGAGCAAGCATAGTCAAATCATGAACAATTTCGCTTTGTTTCATAAAGACACCTCCTTTCGGCGAAAAGTATATCAGAAAGGAAAGACAAGGAGATGATTATGAAATTATTTTTACTTATTTGTGTAATTGTCGAATTTATTTGTATTTGGATTTTGACACATAGAAAGAGGTGAATCCATGAAAGAAAAAGAGCAAGAAAAAATACTATCGCAACAGTTTATGTTGAAACAAATGATTATCAATCAGAATTTCCAAGAGGAAATCGAAAACAATTATCAAGCAATAAAAGCACTACAAGAAAAGTACAACAGTTTGAATGAATCCAAAAAAGATAGCAACACCCAAACTGATACAGGAAATCATAAAGGCTTTTTTAGAAGATTTTTCAGATGAAACAGATTCCTTATGAATTAGTTCATAATGAGTTCTCCTTTTTGAAACTAATTATATCAAAAGGAACGATAAGCAATGAGGTAATCAATGAATTTAAAAGATATTCCATCAATAACAGGAGCAGAGTTACGGAGTTATGCAGACGAACAAATTGAATTTATGAAAGAACAAAAAATAGTTAATTCAGATCAATTTGAGTTCGTTCAAAGACAGAAAGAATGGAACAAGAAACATGATGAGTTTGCTAAAGAACAGGAAAAATTTGATAGCAAGATTTTAGAATCATTAATCAATGTTTCAAACAGAACATTCGAGCAACACAGAACAGTGTTAATTCTTGGAATGCTAAATTCCATAGCAACCATGATATTAGCAATTTTCTTGTTCTTTGGGAGGTAGTTATGGAGTGGAAACCATATTTAGGTTATGCAGATGTAATGGAACTCTACAAATGCTCAAAGGGAATGGCATATGAAATCCTGTTAGACTTACGAACTAAAACAGGATGGGCAGACACTTATGAAGCAAAACACAAAAGTCAAATTGTCATTCCAACGGAAATATTCTTGAAGTATTTCCCAAGTTGCCGAAAGGCATTAAAAAAATAGGTATTCAAATGATCGCCAAACCAGTGAATACCTATTGCTCACAAGCTATTCAAAATAGCCATTTATATTATAACACAAAAAGGAGAAACGTATGACAGGTGAACAATTACAAGCCATGAGAGATAGAATGGACAACCAATTTATAGACAGTGCAGAAGAAGCAGATGAATTTGAATTGGAAGATAAGCCAATTAAAGAACATTCATATTATCCAACATACGCAATTGGATATTACACGAAATTAGCAGGACTATATTCCATTCAAGAAAAATATGGAGAAGACAAAGCTACTAAAAATGCAAAAGAAAATCTAAAAGACATTATGCGTGATTTAAAGGAAGGTTTAAATGCTAGAAATTATGTTTATTACTATGACTGCTTAGGTTATGCGTGGGCTTGCAAAGACTACATGGACGGTGAAGCCTAATGCCAAGAAGAAAGATAGTTGAAGTCGATATTCCAAACTTCACGCCATTTCCAACAAAGCACATATCGCAGGAAGAACTTATAAGCAGGGAATATGAAGTTATTTTTAAAGAAAGAGAAATTGAAACCAAAGAGAAATGCACAAAGTTCATGTTCTACATCTCGTTAGCGTTGCTTGTATTTATGATTATCTGTTCGGCAATAGTTCTATTTAAGGTGGTGTTTATATGACAAAAAAAGAAAAAGTTAAAAGACATTTATTAAAACATGGAAGTATCACTTCTTGGGAAGCCATTATGAAATATAACGCTACAAGGTTAAGCGATATTATCTTCTGCTTACGAAAAGACGGGTACGATATCGAAACCATTTACAAAACGAATAAAAACAAAGAGGGAGAAACAATTACTTATGGAGAATATAAACTCAAAACTAACGATTGAATTAAATGAAAAAGGCATTACTATATCAGGAACTATAACTCCAGAAGAATTAGTAAACGTAACTTGCCGTTTGATGAATATTACATCAGAAGCGATTTCAAAGCAAAAAGGAGGGAACAGAGAATCGGTTTTATTATCTCTATTTCTTGCGGTTGCTGCCGAAAAAGATGAATCCATTTTAAACGGAATTGAAGTAGTGAGATTAAACACATGAATCTTTATGAATCAACCAATGAATACGAAGTATTGTTTCTAAAAAACCGTGAAGAATGGTTAAAAGCACGTGAAACAAGAATCGGTGGAAGTGAAGCTAGTTCTTTAATTGGAATGAATAAATACACTTCACTTCATGATTTATGGGAAAGGAAAATTAAAGGCGTTCAATCTGATGTATCAAATGAACTGATTGAATATGGAAACACTATGGAACCGCTTTTAAGAGAACTATACAGAATCAAACATCCCGAAATGGATGTTCAATACAGTGGAAATACCATTCTTTATTCCAAACAGTATGAATGGGTTAGCTATTCGCCTGACGGCTTGTTATGGGATGGATCGAGAGCAGGTATTCTTGAAATCAAAACTTCCTTTATTCGTAATTCAGAAATGAGCAATGAATGGAAAGAAAAAATTCCAACACCGTACTTTGTTCAGGTGCTATGGGGCATGATTTGTACAGGATTTGAATTCGTGGATCTAATCGCAGAACTAAGATATTTGGATGGAAATTCTAGTATAAAGCAGTACCACATTGAAAAGATAGAGGTATTAGAAGATATGGAATATTTGCTTAGTGAAAGCAGAAAGACTTGGGAACACTACTTCAACGCAAAAGTGGAACCACCAATAACAATAAAAATTTAGGAGGAAAAAATGGAACTTACATTACAACCGAAATTAGAAGACGGACAGATTACCGTTGTTGACTTGGACAGTCAATTAGAAATGGCTCGTTCAGAGTTAAAGAAATACAACTATGTCGTTACCGAAAACAATTATAAAGACGCTAAAAAAGACCGTTCTGAATTGAACAAGCTTGTTAAACAAATTGCAGACGCACGAAAGTCTTTTGAAGATAAAGCGTTCTCAAAATGGAAACATGAAAAAGCTAAAATCATGGATTTTGAAAAAGAAGTGAAAGCCTATTCTGATGAGTTGGCTAAAGGTATGTATGTTTTTGACGAACAAGAAAAAGAAGAAAAGCGTTCACAGATTTATGAAGCATGGGATTCATTGCTAGAACAAAGAGATTCAGAGTTCTATGATTTACAACCGTTGTTCAATCCTAAATGGTTAAACAAGTCTACTTCTGCTAAACAGATTGAAGAAGATTTGAAATCCATTTACGACAAAATAAAACAAGATTTGATGTTTTTGGGAACGTTCCTACCAACAGACGAAGTAGAAGCAGAACAAGTTCGTTCAGTGTACTTTGAGGAATACGATTTAACAAAAGCAAAAATGAAAGCAGATTCTTTAAAGGCGCTTAGAGAACGTGTAGAGAGCCAAAAGGAACAACAGGCTACAATTACACCAAAAACGCAAGAATCTCCGTCTATCAGTCCTCAAGGAACTTTGAATAGCATTTCTGAATCGAAACAGAATACAAATTGGGCAGAATTCCGTGTTGAAGGTTCGATTGATGATTTAAAAGAGTTAACAAAAGCATTACAAGAATTAAAACGAACAACAAACTTTACATACAAGATTACAGGAAAAGGAGAACTATAAAATGACAGTTAAAAACACATTACAGAAGAAAGAAGAACATAGCGTTAAATTCATGGTGGGAAATGATGAAGTTAAACTTTCCCCTAGTATTATCAGAAATTATTTAGTCAATGGAAATGGGGCGGTTACCGATCAAGAAGTAAACTACTTTATTCATCTTTGCCGAGGACAGAACTTGAATCCATTCTTAAAAGAAATTTATTTAATCAAGTTTGGACAACAACCTGCTACATTCGTTGTCGCTAAAGAAGCGTTCTTGAAACGTGCAGAAGCCAATCCACAATATGACGGTTCAGAAAGTGGAATTATTGTAATTGATAAAGATGGTGAAATTGTAAATCGAAAAGGCGGTTTCTATCTAAAAGACACTGAACAAGTAGTAGGCGGTTGGGCAAAAGTTTACCGCAAAGACCGTAAATATCCTAGTGAAGTGGAAGTTACGTTTGATGAATACGCAGGACGTAAAAGTGACGGAACATTGAATTCCAATTGGTCAGGGAAACCTGCAACCATGATTAAAAAAGTTGCTTTAGTGCAAGCCTTAAGAGAAGCGTTCCCTAATGATTTGAATAACTTATATACCGAAGAAGAACAGGGAGATATTGAAGTTCCATACATTCCTGAAACTCCTGTAGAACAACCTACGGAACCGAAACAAGAAGCGGTGGATGTTGAATATGGCGAAAGCCTTGTATAACGGTAACTTACTTCAAGGCAATGTCATTGAATGTTTCTTTACAAAAGACCCCATACAGGAAGATTTGTGTATTCACCATATCTTCCGTGGGGCACTTAGAGATAAAGCTACAAAGTATGGATGTTGGATTTGGTTGCGCCCTGATTGGCACAATCAAACCAACTATTCTGTACACAATGACAGGAAACTTGAACTAAAGTTGCAAGCCATGTGCCAAATGGCTTTTGAAGACAAATATGACCATGAACTGTTCATGAAAGAATTGCACACAGACTTTATAGAACGATACAGAAGAATGTACGGAAGTTTGTTCTGTGTCTATAACGAATGGAAGATTAGAAGGAGGTGGCTTGCCAATGTTGATTAACGGACAGGATGTATATATGTTCAACCCCTTTCAAATGAAGAATTGGACAGAAAAAGAAATTGCCGATCAAATTGATTATCTAATTTCCATGATTAACAACTTAGCCGATACACCGTATGAAATTGCTAAGAACGTTGAGAACATATCAAATCAGTTATTTCTTTTCGGAGAGGTCATTGCACGATACATCAAGAAAAGAAACCAACTGAAAGACGAAATCAGTGCAGAAAGTAAAATCAATGCTTACCTTGCACGAGATGAATACAAGAAAGAGAATCCCGATTCTAAATTGCCTGCTATGACGTATTTTGAGGGCATAGCCGAACAAAAACTAGTCGCTAAGAGAAATACCCTAGCGGAACTAGATTGCGAACTGACACGCTTTAAAAACGCTTATACGAGCGCAGAAAACATCTGCAATGCTTGGAAGAAGTTATTAGAAGCAATCAAATACGAGAACGGGGGAAATTAAATGATACTTGCAATTGATCCAGGAAACATTGAATCGGCATATGTCATTGTCGAAAATGATTTATCTAAGGTCATTGAAAAAGGAAAGATAGATAACATTGACTTATTGGATTTACTTTTGTTTTGGCAAGAAAAATATGAATGGAGAATTGACCATTTCGCCATTGAGGGAATACAAAGTTACGGAATGGCGGTAGGAAAAAGCGTTTTTGAAACTTGTTACTTCATAGGTCGATTGATTGAAGCTGGCAAAAGGGATTTGGAATTAGAACACACCATGATTTACAGAATAGAAGAAAAAATGTGCTTATGTCATTCCACAAAAGCTAAAGATTCAAACATTAGACAAGCCTTAATTGATCGTTTTGGAGAAGTAGGAACAAAGAAGAATCCTGGTTTCTTTTATGGGTTTAAAAAAGACATATGGTCTGCTATGGCAGTGGCCACAACGTATCATGACAAGTATTTGAAAGGTGATGAGTTTTAGTGAATGAAAGGGTATGTAAAACTTTATCGAAAGATAAGAGATACTTCTATTTGGTGTGATAGCGACAAACTAAAACTATGGATATACTGTTTGACCGAAGCCAATCATGAAGATCAAATCTTCTTAATTGGAAACCAAAAAATAAAATTGAAGAAAGGTCAATTTATTACAGGAAGATTGAAATTAGAGAGCGAATTTAATCGTGGAGTAAAGCCTAAAAAAAAGATTAACGATTCTACATTATTTCGTTATCTAAAAGTGTTTGAAAATTTAGGAATGTTGCACATCAAAAGTACCAACAAATATTCGATAGTTACGGTACTTAATTGGGATAAATACCAAATAAATGAACAACAAATGAACAACAAATGCACAGCAGATGAACAACAGTTGCACAGCATTTGCACACAATACAAGAATGAGAAGAATGTAAAGAATGAGAAGAATATATTAAATACTTCTAGCGAAGAAGAAGTCAAATTGGTACTGGACACAGGAGAGTATTACACAGTTACGAATGAACAAATACAGGGTTGGCAACAGTCAGTACCGTTAGTTGATGTGAAATCCGAGCTACGAAAAATGCAGTTATGGCTAGAGGGAAATCCAAGGAAACGTAAAACTGCTAGAGGCATTACACGATTCATAACAGGGTGGTTGGTTAGAGAACAAAACTCTAAAGAGAAAAATTCTAAGTCAATAACAGGTGTAGAAGATGTACCAGATTGGTATAACGACACGAAGCAAACCGAACCTGATCAAAAATTATTAGATGAGATTGCGGAGATCCAAAGAAAATTACAGATGGGAGAGTGAGAAGAATGTGGATAAGGAGCCAAGATAGAGATTGTTTAACGAATGTAAATGACGTGTGCTTTTATAAATTAACGAATGAAGGAAGAAGAATATATCAGTTTAGATGTTATGGGTATGGAAATGACTATTACATTTTAGGAGATTATTCATCTAAAGATAAAGCGCTAAAAATAATGATCCAAATTCAAGAAGCGATAGAAGCTGGAAGTTGTGTATTCCAAATGCCACAGGATGATGAGGTTTAAGGATGGAAAAAAAGAGCCAGGAAGAAGTTTTTAAAAAGTTTACAGAAGCAACGGCACCATTTCTAATTGACTTTCTTACGCATGAAGCAGTCGAAACCTTTTATAAGGGAATTATGAAATACGGAAATAAAATTGCAAACATGGTTCACGGTATAGGCTACGGAGTTCTAATTATCATCATGGGTTGCATATCTCAAGTAGATTGGATTAGAAACATTGGAATTATAGTTGTTGGATATGGACTTTCTTATATCCCGTCTATTTTAAAAAATGCAGATGAAACACAGGAACTAAAAAAGCAATTTGTAAAACTAATTATGAGCGGAAACAAATTGAAAAAGAAAATGGAGGAAAAAACGAGTGATTAACTTAGAAAATAATTACTTTATCGAATCGGATGGAACACAATTCATTCTTAGAAGAAATTGTGAAGCTGAAAAGAAAGATACAAAAGAAAAATATATCCGTGTAGATTCAATCGGTTATTACAGTGATTTGAGTCTAGCCTTACAGGGGTATGTACGAGAACTTATGTTGGAAGAAGTGCAGGCAAAAACGTTGACTATAAATGAAGTAAAAGACAAGTTAGACCAAATCTATACATACATTAGAGGTGTGTATAAACGTGAAATTAGATAGAGATAGTTACGAAAAAGCGATTCAAACCATTGAATCAGAACTACCATTTGCAAGCAAAGACATAGAGATTATTAAATCCTATGTCACAAAACTTGAAAGGGAAAATAAAGGCTTAAAAACAAGTCTTGATAACAAGACATATGATTTAGCACATTTTAAAGGATATTTAACAAAATAGAAAGGAGAAAAAGAGTTGTGCGCACATAAAACTCATGAGTTTCTCCGAGCATATAGCAATGGGATTTTTAGAAGAAAATACGAACAAAATATTGTTAGGTAATGCCTATGAATTGATTAAGAAAATACCCGACAAATCAATTGATTGCATTTATACAGATATACCATACCTGTATTTGCAGAACGGGGTGGGGTACAGTGATTTATCAAAACGAACAATGGTAAAAAAAGAATCTTTAAAAGATATTTCAGACGGAATAGATTTTAGTATCTTATACGATTTTGTTCGAGTGATGAAGAAGATCAACTGCTTTATTTGGTGCAGTAAATTGCAGATATTAGACGTCATGAATTACTTTGCTAAGACTGATATAAATTATGAAATTCTAGTTTGGTGCAAAACAAATCCAATGCCAACCACAAGCAACACATGGCTACCCGATATTGAATATTGTTTGTACTTCCGAGAAAAGGGAGTGAAGTTAAATGATGGCTATGATATAAAGCATAAATACTACGTTCAAGGAATAAATAAGATGGACAAGGATTTATACGGACATCCAACTATAAAACCTTTGAAAATAGTGAAGAATCACTTACTACACACAACACAGAAAAACGATATTATTTTAGATCCTTTTTCGGGTAGTGGAACATCTTGTGTAGCAGGAAAAGAAATTGGAAGAAGATTCTTAGGATTTGAATTAGACAAAAATTATTACAAGGTGTCTATTGACCGTTTAAACGGTATTGATAAAAACGGTCAAATGTCTATATTCACTAACTTTGAAAATATGTAGGAGGATAACATGAAACACACAAGAGAAGAAATAATCACAGCATTACACATTATCAAAGATACGTGCAATGAAAATGGTTTTGCTTGCGATTCTTGCCCTTTTTACAACGAAGAAGAAAAACTTTGTTGGATTAACGGTGATAGACCCGACCATTGGACTTTTAATGAACAAAAAGAAGTATGGAGAGCGTTTAAATGAGTTACAGAAACATAAGTATAAGCGTTGAATATGACTTAGTTGGCTATATGTATGATTCAGAGCTAAATCGAATGATGGCAGATTTAGTACCAGTCTTAGAAGATTTAGAGAAATGGCAAGAATCAGACATAAGTGAAGAACGATATCGTGAAACCGTTACTAAATTTAAGTCCAAATGGTTTAAACGGAGAAAATGCGATATTGAATCATTGGTAAATGAAGAATTTGAAAAGAAGAAACAAGAACTTTTAAAAGAATTGGAGTATATGGGTGATAAATAATGAGCAAAATATTAGATGTATGTTGTGGCTCAAAAATGTTTTGGTTTGATAAAGAAAATCCACATGTAACTTTTATGGATATTAGGGAATGCGAAGATACTTTGTGTGATGGAAGAAAGTTATCAATCCATCCTGATATTATAGGCGATTTTAGAGATATACCATTTGATGATAATAGCTTTGATTTAGTCGTGTTTGATCCTCCGCATTTAATTAGGGCAGGCGAAAATTCATGGTTGGTCAAGAAATATGGAAGATTAGACGAAACGTGGACAAAAGATTTAGCAAAAGGTTTTGATGAATGCATGAGAGTGTTGAAACCAAACGGAACACTTATATTCAAGTGGAATGAAGAACAAATTAAACTTAAAGATGTATTATCTTGTTTTTATCAAAAACCATTATTTGGAAACAAAAGAAGCAAAACGCATTGGTTAGTTTTTATAAAAGAGATGATTTAAATGTTGACTGAAAAAGAATGCCGAAACGCTTTATCTGATTTAAAAAACCAATTAGAAGATATCTTAGGTGAGGAAAGCGAAAATGTTGAAAGTGTAAATGTATTGAATCAATTAATGGATGAACACTTTGAAAATCCACCTATAACAGTATCAGATATACCTTATGAAAAAGAACTTATATGTTGGGATAATGCCGAAAAAGAATGGTGCAGTATCTATTCAGAGGGAGGAGAAGTATCGATTGCTTATTTCCAGTTGCCAACTGTATACACGATGTATGAAACATTTGACAAAAAGCATGGCAACCGCTTTTACAGAAAGGAAGTACAGGAATGCAATTAACAGAAAACGAATGTTCAGAAGCACTAACAAGATTATTAAGACCGTATTTTGCGAAAGTTGATGTACAGAATGTATATCACAGTATTAATAAAGGTCATTCGATTGAAAAGGATTCAAATTTACTTACTTTGTTGATTCAGGAATATTTTGATAATCCACCTTTGGGATTTGAAGAACTAATAAAACATAAAGTTGTTTGGGATAACGAATTAAAAGAATTCGCTTTTGTTCTTGAAGAATATAAGCCAACATTTTTAAACGTTTATACCCCTAACGATTTACAAGCGGTATCTCTTAAATATATGAGCGGAGGAACTGAATGCTTGCTAAGTAAAGAAGTGGAAGAAACAATAAACGATTATTATGTACCAAACCGCTTTTACAGAAAGGAAGTACAGGAATGAAACAAGAATATTTAAATGCAGTAGACAAATTGGAAAATGAATATGACGCTTTCTACTTTGAAAATAAATATGGAGGGGGAACGCATGGCAAAGAGTTTGAGTTGCTTAAAAATCTAAAAGGTGAAAAAGTGCTTAACGCTTTAAATTGGATTAGAAACTGCTATGACTGTTATTACAAACACGAAAACGGGGAAGATAGTCCTTTTGAATATTTAAGAAAAGTTATCAATGACGAGGTACAGGAATGAAAATGGAATCATATATCGGTAGACTAATGGATTTATTCCCTAACTCATATATTAACAGACTGAACGAACTTATTCTTTATAGTAGTACAAATTTATATTTTGGTCTAGATGATGTAAATAGTGAACAAGATATTAAGTGCAAATTATTAGAATGGTGTTCAAGAGATACGTATAAAACACAACCATTCAATAATCATGAACATGATTTATATTATCAAGATATGATAAGAAAACGTATAAATTATTATCTAAAGACGGATTTTAGTAGAGAGCAAATGGAACTGATTTATCAGAAACTTGGAAATTCGATAAACCATGATTTGACAATCAAATTTGTTAAGAGTGGTTATGACATGAATGTTTTAAAAAGTGAGGTAAAAGAATGACAGCAAAAGAAATGTTTGAAAGTATGGGGTGGAAACAAACAACAAATGAACCATCTCATATAGCCTATGAAAGAGGATATAGAACGATATATTTTATACGAGATGATGAATCAGGTATTGTTACCTCCTCGGGACATATCAACATGCATGTTCTAAAGGCTATAAATGAGCAGTGTAAAGATTTGGGGTGGTTAGATGATTAAAAAATACAGAAAGAAACCAATTGTAATAGAAGCTATACAGTGGAATGGTAAAAACGCATTTGAAATATGGGATTATTACGAAGATATATGTGTTTATCTTAAAGATAATGATACTTTATTAATCCGAACGCCTGAGGGAGACCATATTGCAAGAGTTGGCGATTACATTATCAAAGGGGTTAAAGGTGAATTCTATCCTTGCAATCCGGACATCTTTGAACAAACGTATGAAGAGGTTGAATAATGATTGACGAGAAGAAATTGATTGAATCCGTTAAAGCGTATAAAGAACTTGGATTAGGCAGAAATCTACATTCGATTGCAG
>ENA-ORTU01003920-ORTU01003920.1-human-gut-metagenome-genome-assembly--contig:-NODE-3920-length-11831-cov-3.634426_pt1 | contig 11831 bp, 10 predicted proteins | sample MGYA00241910_ERZ509184 | MGnify/ENA primary metagenome ERZ509184 (study PRJEB26280, sample SAMEA2338847) | human gut metagenome | biome: human gut; feature: human-associated habitat; material: faeces... | reverse complement strand
ATAGCCCGCGTATTTCTGAAGGATCCCGGCATACTGATACTGGACGAGGCCACATCGGCTCTTGATAACCAGACCGAAATGGAGATACAGCAGGAGCTGTTTGAGCTTGCCAAGGGGCGCACCTGCATAATAGTGGCACACAGGCTTTCCACCATAAAGAGCGCAAACGAGATAGTGGTGTTGACGCCCTCCGGCATAGCCGAGCGGGGCAGCCACAGGGAGCTTATGGCCCTTGGCGGCATATACGCCAACCTCTATAATTATCAGATAATAGACCTATAAAGGAACGAACAAGGTATGAAGATTACGGTCATAGGCTGCGGGCGCTGGGGCTCATTCATAGCATGGTATCTTGACAAGGTAGGGCACAGCGTGAGCCTTTACGGACGGGAAGGCTCGCCCCACATGAAACAGTTCAGGGAGAGCCGCACCAACGGCATAGTGACGCTGCCAAACAGCATACGGCTCATATCCGCCATGGAGGAGGCCGTAAAGACGGAGCTGATAGTGGTATCCGTGGGAGCCCAGTCCTTTAGGGAAGTGGCTGCGGACATAGCGGCGCATGGCTATAGGGGCGACCTTGTGCTGTGCATGAAGGGCATAGAGCAGGGCAGCGGCAAAAGGCTTTCGGAGATCGCCCTGGAATACCTGCCGAAGAGCGGCGTCGCCGTATGGATAGGCCCGGGCCACGTTCAGGAGTTTGTGGCGGGAATACCCAACTGTATGGTGATAGACGGCACCTCGGAGGAGCTGAAGGAGCGTCTGGTGACACAGTTCAGCTCCAGCCTCATACGCTTCTATTACGGCCGGGATCTCATAGGCAACGAGGTAGGGGCCGCCGCAAAGAACGTCATAGGCATAGCGGCGGGAATACTGGACGGCATGGGCCTCACCAACCTCAAGGGGGCGCTCATGGCCCGGGGCACCCGGGAGGTTGCCCGGCTCATAGTGGCTATGGGGGGGATAGAGCATTCCGCCTACGGCCTCTGCCACTTGGGGGACTATCAGGCCACTGTGTTTTCCCAGTTCAGCCATAACCGCGCCTTCGGCGAGGCCTTCGCCAGGGGGGAGAAGTTCGGGAAGCTTGCCGAGGGATACTATACCGTGGAAGCGCTCATGGAGCTTTCGAAAAAGTACGGGGTGGATATGCCCATATGCCGCGCCGTGCATAAAGTGCTGTACGACGGCGCAAACCCCAGAGACGAGCTCACCGCCCTGTTCATGCGGAGCCTTAAAAAGGAGTTTTAGATGTACATAGACACCCATGCCCACCTGACGGACGGCGCCTTTGACCATGACAGGCAGGAGCTTATAAAGGGTCTTGCCGCCGGGGGTATAGGCAAAATAATAGAGATATCCTGCGACCCGAAGGGCTTTGAGGCCTCGGCGGAGCTTGCGGAAAAAAATCCCGGCATATACCTTGCCTTCGGCATTCACCCGGAATTCGCGGAAAGCTGTACGGAAAGCGATATCGCCGCATTGGGCGAATACCTGAAGCATCCCAAATGCGTTGCGCTGGGGGAGACGGGGCTGGACTACTACTGGAAGCCCTACAACAGGGAAAAGCAGCTTGAGCTGTTCCGCCGCCAGCTTGATATGGCCATAGAGCGGGACATGCCGGTTTCCATGCATATTCGGGAGGCATACGGGGACTGCATGGAGGTGCTGGAAAGCTACGGGGGAAGGATAAAAGGCGTTATGCACTGCTTTTCGGGCAGCGCCGAGATCGCGGAGCGCTGCGCAGGGCTGGGGCTGTACATAGCCTTCGGCGGTGCGCTTACCTTCAGGTCAAATAAAAAAGGCCCGGCGGCCTGCGCCGCCACTCCCATTGACAGGCTTCTCACCGAAACCGATTGTCCCTACATGGCCCCGGAGCCCCACCGGGGAGAGCGCAACGACCCCGGGTATATACCCCTCATCTGCGGTAAAATGGCCGAGATAAAGGGGGTAAGCGTAGATGAGATGGCCAAGAGGGTGGAGGAGAATGGGGCGCGGCTGTTCGGCATTTGAATTGATTTTTTGAAAAAAATCAATGCTTGACAAAAGCCGCCCATACGTGTTATTATCCCAACAAATAATATATCCGGGCAGGGCAAACGGCCCATGCAAAAGGGAAAGGAGAGCACTTATGATAAACACCGCTATTACCATGTACGGCATGATGATGTGCTGCTCCATGTCCCTCGGGCATGGAGAGCGCTTGCGTTGCCTGCAATAAAGCCTTTTGTACTTTAAAAGGCGGTACTTTGATTTATAGGCCGTAAGCGCAGAGCTTGCGGCTTTTTTAATGCAATACTTCGGATTGGAGAAAAAGATGGAAGCACGTGAAATGATAGCCATAAGGGGCCTTACAAAGACCTTCGGCACCGGATCGGACGCCGTGACCGCCCTCAGGGATATAGACCTTTCCGTAAGGGCGGGGGAGATATTCGGCATAATCGGCCTCTCCGGGGCGGGCAAGAGCACGCTGGTACGCTGTATGAACTACCTTGAACACCCCACGGAGGGCAGCGTAACGGTGGACGGAAAAAAGCTGGGCGCGCTGAACAAGAAAGAGCTGCTCAACGCCAGAAGGGGCATAGGAATGATATTCCAGCAGTTCAACCTGCTCATGCAAAAGACCGCCCTCGATAACATCTGCTTCCCATTGGAGATAGCGGGGGTAAGCAGAAAGGACGCCATAGACCGGGCAAGGGAGCTTCTGAAGCTGGTGGATCTTGAGGACAGGGAAAAGGCCTATCCCGCCCAGCTATCCGGCGGGCAGAAGCAGAGGGTAGCCATAGCCCGGGCCCTTGCGCCCAGCCCGAAGGTGCTGCTTTGCGACGAGGCCACCTCCGCGCTCGACCCCACCACCACCCGCTCCATACTCTCGCTCCTCAAGGAGATAAACCGCACCATGGGCATAACCATAGTGGTAATAACCCACGAGATGAGCGTTATAGAGGAGATATGCGACAGGGTGGCCATAATCGACCACAGCCAGATAGCCGAGGTGGGCGAGGTATCCGACATATTCATGAACCCAAAGACGGAGATAGCGAAAAGGCTGCTGTACGCCAGCGGCCGCCTGGGCGAGGAGGTGCTGGGAGAAAGGTGCCTGCGCATCATATTCGACGGAACCCAGACCTCCAGCCCCGTCATATGCGACATGGTGCTGGAGTGTGGCGCCCCGGTAAACATACTCTTTGCGGACACAAAGACGATTGAGGGCAAGATGCACGGCTACACCCTCATACAGCTCCCGGAAAACCGGGAGCTTGGAGATAAGATGAAGAAGTACCTCGATCTCCACGGGGTACAGTACCTTGAGGAGGCATACCATGTTTGATCCGCAGCTCGTTAAGCTCTTCGGCGACGGCATACTGGAGACCTTATACATGACCCTCGTATCCACCGCCATATCCTACCTGCTGGGCCTGCCCATAGGCGTACTGCTGACCACCTCCGCCCCCGACGGCATAAGCCCACGGCCTGTGTTGTACAGGACGCTGGACGTGGTGGTGAACATACTCCGCTCGGTGCCCTTTCTGATACTCATGGTGTGCGTGCTGGGCCTCACCCGCTTCTTAGTCGGCACCACCATAGGCTCCACCGCGGTAATCCCTCCGCTGGTAATAGCGGCGGCGCCATATGTGGGCCGCATGGTGGAAGGCTCCCTCAAGGAGGTGGACCACGGCGTGATAGAGGCGGCTCAAAGTATGGGCGCGTCGGTGTTCCAGATAATCATCCGGGTGCTGCTGCCCGAGAGCCCCCCTTCACTCCTCAACGGCGCGGCGATAGTCACCACCACCATACTTTCCTACTCCGCCATGGCGGGCGCGCTGGGGGGCGGCGGCCTTGGGGCCATAGCCATCAACTACGGCTACCACCGCTTCCAGCCTGACATGATGTGGATAGCCGTAGTGCTGCTGGTGCTGCTGGTGCAGCTCATTCAGCTTATCGGCGACAGGCTGGTAGTGAAGTCGGATAAGAGAAGAAGATAGATAATTGAGCCGTCAGGCTTGATATATAAAAATTTTTATAATTTTTCAGGAGGAAAACAAAATGAAAAAGCTGATCGCAATCGTACTGACCCTTGTACTGGCGCTGTCCTTCGCGGCCTGCGCCCAGCCTGATGCGGCCCCTGCCGAGACCGCAGCCCCCGAAACGACCGAGAGCGCCGCTCCCTCCGAGCTTGTAAAGGTCAAGGTAGGCGCTTCCGTCACCCCCCATGCGGAGATACTCAATGCTGTAAAGGATGAGCTCAAGGCGGCGGGCTATGACCTTGAGGTGGTGGAGTTCACCGATTATGTGCTGCCCAACACCGCACTGGAGCAGGGGGATCTGGACGCCAACTACTTCCAGCATACGCCGTATCTTGAAAACTTCAACGAGGAGAAAGGCACCCATCTGGTAGCCGTGGGCAAAATACACTACGAGCCCTTCGGCATCTACGCAGGCAAGACCTCTGACCTTTCCGCTATCCCCGAGGGCGGCTCCATCGCCATACCCAACGACGGCACAAACGAAGCCCGCGCGCTGCTTTTGCTGGAGGCTCAGGGCCTCATCAAGCTCAAGGAGGGCATCACCTTCACCGCTACCGTGCTGGATATAGCCGAGAACCCCAAGAATCTCAGCATCAAGGAGATTGAGGCAGCCCAGCTGGCCCGCTCCCTTCAGGACGTGGACGCGGCGGTCATAAACGGCAACTACGCCATTCAGGCCGGCCTCAAGGTAAAGGACGCCCTGGCCATAGAGGATAAGGACTCCATCGCCGCCGATACCTACGCAAACGTGCTGGTGGTAAAGGAAGGCCATGAGAACGACGAAGCCACAAAGGCGCTGCTTGCCGCCCTCCAGAGCGACACCGCCAAGAAGTTCATGGAGGAAAAGTACGAGGGCGCTGTCATAGCCGCCTTCTAAGGCATACAGCCATATAAATTTATTGGAGCCCCGGCAGGGGCTCTTTTTTTTGATTATAATAAACGATAATATATTATTTAGGGTGTTATTTTTAATGACGCAGGAATTGCACCGGTATCGTATAAAAAATGGCGGCGCGGTGGCAAAAGCGGCGCAAATAGGGCATAAAGGCCGAAGGATTTACTTTTTAAGATAATAAAGAAACAAGATTGACAAAATCTATACAAAAGTTTATTATTTTAATGCAGGAATAACTGCATAAAATAAGTAAGGGAGAAGGAAAAGAATGGATAATCTTCTGCATTTTGTTCAGACGGTGAACAGCTATCTTTCGGACTATATTCTGGTGATACTTCTTATCGGCGTAGGCCTCTGGTATTCCATAAAGACCAACTTCGTGCAGGTGCGCTGCTTCGGCGAGGGCATGAAGAAGGTATTCGGCAACCTCAAGCTCAACGGCGAAAAGCATGAGAGCGGCATGAGCTCCTTCCAGGCTCTCGCCACGGCTATCGCCGCCCAGGTCGGCACGGGCAACATCGTGGGCGCCTCCGGCGCGATACTCACCGGCGGCCCCGGCGCGATATTCTGGATGTGGGTAATAGCCTTCTTCGGCATGGCGACGATATACGCGGAAGCCGTGCTGGCGCAGAAGACCCGCATAAAGGGCGAGGACGGCCAGATAAAGGGCGGCCCCGTCTACTACATAACCACGGCCTTTAAGGGCGGCTTCGGCAAGTTCCTCGCTGGCTTCTTCGCCATAGCCATAATACTTGCTCTGGGCTTCTTCGGCTGCATGGTGCAGTCCAACTCCATAGGCTCCACCTGCTCCACCGCCTTCGGCATACCCAGCTGGGTAATGGGCGCCGTGCTGGTGGCTATCTGCGGCTTCATATTCCTTGGCGGCGTGCAGCGCCTTGCCTCCGTCACCGAGAAGATAGTGCCCATAATGGCGGCCATATTCCTCGTAGGCGGCCTTGCGATACTCATAGCGCGCATCAAGTACGTCCCCGCCACCTTCGGCATGATATTCAAGTATGCCTTTAAGCCCCAGGCCATAATCGGCGGCGGCTTCGGCGCGGCGCTGAAGATCGCCCTCAGCCAGGGCGCAAAGCGCGGCCTGTTCTCCAATGAAGCCGGTATGGGCTCCACCCCCCACGCACACGCCCTCGCCAACGTCGCTGAGCCCCACGATCAGGGCTGCGTAGCCATGATAGGCGTGTTCATTGATACCTTCGTGGTGCTGACTCTCAACTCCCTGGTGATAATCTCCACCATGTACACCCCCGACGGCGTGCTGGCTAACGGCTATATGGGCGCTGTTGTGGATACCATAGGCAAGGCAAATCTGGCCCAGACCGCCTTCGGCACCGTGTTCGGCGCCAACTTCGGCAATATGTTCGTGGCTATCTGCCTGTTCTTCTTCGCCTTCTCCACCATACTGGGCTGGAACCTCTTCGGCAAGATCAATATGCAGTACCTCTTCGGCGATAAGTCCTACAAGATCTACACCGTGATAGCGCTGGTGTTCATCTTCCTCGGCACCCTCGCCTCCAACGACCTGGTCTGGGAGCTTTCCGACATGTTCAATCAGCTCATGGTCATCCCCAACGTCATAGCCCTCTTCGCCCTCACAAAGATGGTTCAGGGCTGCACCAAGGGGCTCAAGAAGTAGGAAACAGAAAAAGAGAAGCAAAAAAAGAGCCCTGCGGGGCTCTTTTTGCGTACCGTTTATTTGTTTAACGTTATCTCCGAGGGCAGCCAAAGCTCAAAGCCGGGGTGGAAGTAATAGCTCGCGGTGCAGGAAAGCTCGCCCTCGCTGCCGCTCCATTTCCATTGGGAGGTATCCTCAGGCGGTTCGGTGAAATATTCGGCGCAGTCCTTTTGCAGCTTTTCCACCGACTCCGGCGCTTCAAGGGCTATGCCCGCCAGCCTCCAGAAAAGCGGGTAGTCGTCTGAAACAAAGGCGCTCAGCTGCTCCTCGTCCCCCGGCTTCTGATTATAGCCGAGGCTGATGCCGCACTGCCGCTCCACGCCGCCAAAAAGCAGCATATTGACCATTACGACCGTATTGCAGCCCTTTTTCGTGAGCCGCATTATGGCGATGTCGTCCGGAACCTTGTCGGTGGTCATGCGGGCGTCCTCCGCCTTGTAGCCGTCAAGCCCGGCCTCATCCAGCGCCCATTCCATCTCCCTCACGTCCTCCGGCGGGAAGGTATAGTCCCCGGGGTCAAATTTTTCGGCGCTTTTGCAGGCGGTGAGCAGGAGCAGGGGAAGGATAAGGGTTGTTATCAGGCGCTTCATACTTTACTCTCCTTTATTTATTTTATTATTTTCGCGGCCTTCAGCACCATGCACGCCAGCAGCAGGAAGCCCAGATAGCCTATGAGCACGTAAACTATGTTCATAAGGCGGTTGAAGGGCAGCAGCAGGCTTGCCACTATACCTGCGGCGGCCAGTATCACGGCTATGCGCTTGAAGCGCAGGGAGCCCTCCTCAGCAAGGCGGAAGGCGGTCTGCCAGAGCAGCGGCACCGAGGCCGTGTATATGCCGGTGACTATCAGTATAGAGAACACCCCGCTCATCACGGGGCTTATGTGTCCCGCAAGTATCAGCATGGGTATCTGCGCCCCCGCAAGCTCGTCTATGTTCAGCATTATCGCGAAGTATATGAGCAGCATACCTATATAAAAGGCGATAACGCCGCCAGCCGCACCGGCGGAAGCGCTCCTGATGCTGCTTGCGCTCTTGCCGATGGAGGTAAGGTAGCTGGCCAGCCATACCACGCTTATGCCCACGTAGCTTATGGACGCCAACACCCAGCTGCCGGAGGCCCGAAGAAGCTGCATATTGGGTATTTTGGCGATAGTCCCGGCGGCAGCGCCCAGGTCGGAGCGGCATATGGTGATGACACCCATGAGTATGACCATGACTATCATAACAGGCCCTATGCGGCCCAGTATGCTCACCAGATTGTTCAGCCCCAGCATGACGGTTGCGCAGGCCAGCACGCCCACGGCTATGGCGCCGATTATGCGGGAAATGCCGAAATACTGCTCCACGGCTGCGCCCGCCGCCGCCACCATGACTATGAAGCAGAGGTAAATGGATACCGTGGTGAAATAGTGATACGCCCTGCCCAGCCTTTTGCCGCAGTAGTATACGTATACGTCCTCAGGCTTTTTGAACTGCTCCCGGTAGCCTGCGCGGATGAAGGACACCGCGGCGAATATCAAAAGGCCCATGCAAAGGAGTATGCTGAAAAGCCCCGCCATGCCGTAGCAGGCGAAGTATTGAAGTATCTCCTGACCTGTGGAAAAGCCGGAGCCCATCATGTAAGCCACATACGCCCCGGTTATACCGGCGGCGGCCCTTATATCTATTTTTTCCGAAGCTCCGGCCCTGCCCGCAGCGGCATTTATGGTCAAATTTTCAGAGCGCATATTAGCACCTCTTTTGTCTGAATAAGTGAACTGATGGTATTAAAATAACAAATAAGAGGGCAAATGGCAATACCGATTTTACTGGACAACCGTCCCCATTTCCTATAAACTCTTATATGGCCCTGGCCGCAAAGAAAGCGTAAATATTATAATTTACATATAAGGAGAACCAAAATGCGGATAACTACGCCGGAAAACGACATTCAGAAGGTACTGTTCACACAGGAGCAGATAAATGCCCGGGTTAAGGAGATGGGTGCGGAGCTTGCGGAGGAGTACCGGGGCAAGCAGCCTCTTATGGTGTGCATACTAAAGGGTGCGTCGGTATTCTATACCGACCTTTGCAGGGCAATGGACTGCGGGGTGTTTATGGACTTCATAGCGGTGTCCAGCTACGGCGCTAGCTCCAAGTCCACAGGCGTTGTGCGGATAATCAAGGATCTGGATTCCAACATAACCGGCCGCCACGTGGTGATCGTGGAAGACATAATAGACAGCGGCCTTACACTCCAGTACCTGAAGGAGCTGTTCGCCTCAAGAAAGCCCGCCTCCATGAAGACGGTATGCCTTCTTGATAAGCCCTGCCATGGGGGCGGGATAGGCGCGGACGCGGTGGGCTTTGACATACCCGACGAGTTCGTGGTGGGCTACGGTCTGGACTATGCGGGCCATTACCGCAACCTGCCATACATAGGCGTGCTAAAGAAAGAGGTATATGAGTAGGGGGGGATATAGACATTTTGCTTCGTATCCGATAAAATAATATCAGGCAGCAATGATGCTATTCATATTATTCAGGAGATCGGTGCTATGGATGCGACAAAGGGGAATATTTACGAGATACTCAACGGGAACAGGCAGTTTCTGATCCCCGTTTATCAGCGCTGCTACAGCTGGGACATTGAACAATGCGAGCGCCTGTGGAACGACATAGTAGAAATGCAGAAAAGAAAAAGGGACGGTCATTTTGTCGGCTCCATCGTAAACATTGCGGAAAAGGCCATGCCTACCGGAATTCAGAAATACATGATAATCGACGGGCAGCAGCGTATGACTACTCTTACGCTGCTGTTTATAGCATTGAGAGAATATGCAATACAAAATCCGGGGGATACGACGATTAACGCCCGGCGTATTGACAATATGCTATTAAAGAACGAGTATGAAAGCGGCGACGACAGATATAAGCTCCTTCTTACCGAAACAGATCGGGAAATCCTCATCGCCTTGGTTGAAGGAAAGCCCATAGCGGAGAATACAAAATCAAGGCTGCTCGATAATTACAGTTTTTTTGCGGGGAAAATAGCGGACATGGAGCTCCTTCCGGCAGAGATTTATGAATCCGTAGGCAAGCTTCAAATCGTAAACATTACACTTGACAGAACGCTTGACGATGCGCAGGCAATATTCGAGAGCCTGAATTCAACGGGAAAAGCTCTTTCGGAGTCCGACCTGATACGCAACTACGTTTTAATGGGCCTGGAGCCGAAGGAGCAGGCATATATCTATGAGCATCTATGGCGGCCGATGGAGAAGCTGTTTATGTATGAAACGCAGGACTCCGTTATGGACAGATTCTTCCGCGATTACCTGACGATGAAGCTTGCATACATACCCAAGCAGGGAAGGGTTTATGAGGAATTCAAGCTATACCACCTTAACTGTGAGTTTGAAACGATACGCGAGCTGTGCCAGGATCTTCTTACTTACGCTAAGTACTATACGGATATTGTTTTCAAGCGCAGCAATAATCCCGCGTTTAAGCTTCTGTATGAGGATATTATAGACCTGCGGATGGAGGTTTCGTATCCGTTCCTGCTCAGAGTGCATAACGACTTTGCAAAGCATATTATTTCAGAGGAAGAATTCATCGAGATAATGCGCCTGTGCATAAGCTATGTCCTGAGAAGAAGCATCTGCGATATGCCGACGAATTCTCTCAATAAAACCTTTGCAACGCTTAAAAATGAAATACGCACAGAAGATTACCTGAATTCGATAAAGGCGTTTTTCATATTGTGCGAAGGGTATAAGGATTTCCCGAATGACGATAAATTCACCGCTGCTTTTGCAGCGAAGGATATTTATAATATGCGTTCCCGCAACTTCATTCTCAGCCATTTGGAAAACTATGGAAACAAGGCTCCTATACAAATAAAAAACTATACTATTGAACACATTATGCCCCAGAACGGCAATTTAAGCGTAAGCTGGCAAAAAATGCTTGGGTCGCAGTGGAAAGAAGTACAGAGAAGATATCTGCATACAATAGGGAATCTGACTCTTACGGCTTATAACTCTGAAATGAGCGATAATCCATTTATGACCAAGATGAATATGGAAGGCGGCTTTAAAGAAAGTGCGCTCAAGCTGAACGGATTTGTAGTAAAGCAGACGGAGTGGAATGAAGGCACTATAAAAGAGCGGGCTGACCAGCTTGCGAAAAAGGCACGGGAAATATGGGCGTTCCCGACCATGACGAAGGCCGAGCTTGCTCCCTATTGTGCGGAAAATAAGCCAACGGAAAGATACAGCTTGGATACATACGCCCCCAACGAATTTACAAGAGCTTTGTTTGAAGCTCTTGACCGCCGCATCCTGAACCTGTCACCCGACGTCAAGCGCGAATTCAAGAAGCTGTATGTTGCCTATAAGCTCGACACCAATTTTACCGATATAATTTTTATGAAGCAGAGATTGCGGATTTTCGTGAATATGAAGTTTGCAGAAGTCATCGATCCAAAGGGCATCTGCCGTGATGTTACCGGTCTGGGGCGCTGGGGTAACGGCGATGTGGAGCTTTCAATGGAACACATATCTGATACGGATCAAGTCATGGAGATAATCGAGCAGTCGTTTAAGCTTCAGGCGGATAGCGATTAAGCGTTTTCTTCATCATAACAACAAAAGACCCCCGCAAGGGAGGTCTTTTGTTATTGGCGGAGCAGGTGAGATTCGCCCAGAGGCACTGGGGCAGTGCCGCAGTGAAGCAGGTATAAGCGGCACACCTCTCAGTTCGGTATAGTCGGTCAGCGTCGCGTGCGCTCCTCGGCCTCCTTACCTCACTGGCAAGGCTTTTCGCTTATTCGCCCACTGGGCGCGCTCAAACCCTCGCCCCTTCGAATCCCCCCTGCTCTTCATCAGAACAACAAAAGACCTCCCTATGGGAGGTCTTTTGCTGTTGGCGGAGCAGGTGAGATTCGAACTCACGGACGGCTTTCGACCGTCACACGATTTCCAGTCGTGCCCGTTATGACCACTTCGATACTGCTCCACGATCAGTGCGGACGAGCCTACGCCGCCGCACTTGATTATGATACAATACTTTTCGCATAATTGCAAGAGGAATATGCTAATTTTCTGCCGTGCAAGCTATTTACTTCAGCCTGTCAAAAAACCTTGGGGTTATTAAGGGGCCGCAGCCCCTTATGTTCAATCCGGCTCTGACGACACAAGGTGAATTGCCCCGCTGGGGCAAGAGAAGGCCCC
>ENA-ORTU01003919-ORTU01003919.1-human-gut-metagenome-genome-assembly--contig:-NODE-3919-length-11835-cov-2.250594_pt1 | contig 11835 bp, 7 predicted proteins | sample MGYA00241910_ERZ509184 | MGnify/ENA primary metagenome ERZ509184 (study PRJEB26280, sample SAMEA2338847) | human gut metagenome | biome: human gut; feature: human-associated habitat; material: faeces... | reverse complement strand
TCGACTTACCCACGTTCGGTAGTCCTACAATACCACATTGCAATGCCATTTATCTATTTCGTTTTTATTTAGTTATCGATAATCTGACTGCAAAGATAGGCATTTTTAGATTATATACATTGGTTGGAAAACAAATACTTCTTTCTTATATCTATTTAATGAGTGAGGGATGCCGTTTTCAGGCATCCCTATAAATGTAAAGTAAACTTTAGAACGTCATAGGTACGCCTACCATGACACCAAGTGTCTTATCTTCTGCAGGAATTAGCGAGGACATCACATATTGGCTGGAATTGTTGTACAAAGCCGGCCAGCTTTTAATGAAGAATTTGTGTTTTTTAAAGTAACCATCTAAAATAGGTGACAGACATTTGTCGAACTCTTCGTGATTAGGATTGCTTGTATCGAACGGTGTATAATCTCCAAAAGTGATAGAACCATCTGAATTCTTCTGATAGTTGAATGTATAATAGAATCCGTAAGTATCGGCTCCTAATGAACCGTTTTGATATATTTTATAACCAATCTCCACTATACTTCCGTCTGTGTACATGTGTATGGCAACATACACAATATAGAATTGAGTTTGAGTGAATGCAAATAAATTCGAAACAGCAGCTTTATGTTTATCAAAATATTCGGATGACCATTGATTTTGCATATCGTTGTACACTACCATTGTCTGATGAATTGCTCCTGGAGGTGCATTGAATAGAGGAACAATTGGTGTAGTACCTCCTTTAATTTCAAGTATATCATTGCCTACTTGTGTAGTGTATCCGGTGGATGTCTTGTTGAACTGATAAATTTCGTAACCATTAAGGATTAACGGGTTCATCATTACGATATTTCCGTTCAGGTCTATTTTAGAACCTTCTATTTGTAGGGTCGGATTTCCATTGTTAGCGGATAAGAAACCAGTTTTTCTACCATTAGATACAAAATCATACGCTTGTCCTTTATAACTGAAAGTGAAGTATTTTGATAGATAGGAGCCTGATCCTGATTTTCCATTAAGGCGCCATTTTTGATGGCCTCTCTTTCCTCATTGGTAGCTTTAGTCAGTGTAGCTTCCATTTTGTTTTTTCTTCCTTTTAGGAGAAACTGATCGTTTTTGTAGGATATAATCTCGTATTCGTAGTCTGCTCCTAATCCGGTTCCTGCTTGTCCTGCACCATTCATCAGCTGGTTGGGATCTGCAAAGATAGATAAGAAAGAGTACGTATCAAATGATATAGTTGGTCCTTGTAGTGGCTTGAGTATATAGCTACTTTCAAACGGACTTGCTTTCAAGTCGCGGTAATATTCTACATAATCGAACATCATAGATACTCGATTGTCTGCAGTGAATTGCATCCATAAGGTGTGAATACCTCCTAATTGGGTATTTATTTCTGCAATCCATCCATCGGGAGCTCCTGTGAGTATATCAGTATATTCCTGCATTTTAGTTTGAATCCGTTTATCCGGGTTTTCCATATAAATGTCGGTTTCATTATTGCAAGATGAAAATATACTGCACAATGCTACACAGGTTAGAAGATAATATGTATAAACTATTTTCATAATTATTTATTCTGGAGTGTTTTCATTTACAATTTGATTAATAGCATCTTGTACTAAAGATACTAATCCTTTATTTCCCATTGCGTCGTCATAAAACTGTACGTTCCATACATTTTTAAAGTAATTGATCACAATTTCTTCTTTAGCCAGTAATCTGGTTAAAGCCGTTTGTGCCTGATTGGCAAGGGCTATACGCTGTGCTGTTTCTTCTGCTGTTTCTCCCTCTGAAGGAGGAGACGTTGTTAAACTTTCGAGCAAATTAATTCGATAGTCACGCCATTCTTTTCCATACACCATAATTAATGATGCCACTTCAACGAAATCTTCATCAACTCCCGACATTGCGTATGCGGAATAGAATCCGGCAAGTAATGCACTTACTTCCGTTTCAGAAGTCCACCCTGTCGGATTATAATCTCCGGCGGATATATCTTTGAAACTGGAATCATACATTTTGGTTTGATGGAGAATATGAGCGAATTCGTGTTCAATGGTATGCATGATAGAACGTATCCAGTCTGCATCACTCGGATTGTAGCTATTACCATCAAATAGCGTAATTTTACGAGCGCCTTCAGCCTGTCCCAATACTTGACTGCCATCTGCATTATATTCCGGGCTACCTACCAAAATGATTTTCTTAGGTGTCATCTCTCTAAGAAATTTATCTCCTGCCAATTGTTTATAAGGCTCAAACCACACTCGTTGAATCATATCCATAGAAGGTTTTACGAAGCGTTCCATAATGGGGACTAGTTGGGCGGTAGTGTTCAGTTCATAACTGTTCCATTTATATTTCACTTCGATATTGTAAGCTTGGGTATAGTTTTCATATAACCATTTGTCCAGTTCATTTTTTTGCTCGTCATTTCCACCCAATCCATAAATCTCTTGGTCAAGATTGAGTTTGTCCTCATTACAGGCAGTGAAAATAACAGTACTAATGCAGAATAGTAGCATGAAATATGCTTGTATCCATTTGGCAATGTGATTTGTTGTTTTCATTTTATTCCCATGTATTATTTACGTTATTTCTTGGATTAAGTTTTATTCCCGAAATAGTTGCCATTTCCGGAATTTGTAGTACCCTTCGGTCGTCGTCCGGCATTAAGCTGGACTTGCTGCCGTTAGCCTGGGTATGGGTGACGGGGATATTCCAGCGTACAATATCATACCATCTAAGTCCTTCATTATAAAACTCTATACTTCTGAAATCAAGTATTGCAAGTAGGATACCTTTTTTCAAATCACTCCAAGAGTCTGTCTGATTGTACTTATTGATAAAGTGATCAGTATTATTAAGTTTGGTTTTATAGAAATTGAGTATCTTATCGCGTGTAATACATAATTCTTTAGAATCATAATATCTGCTTGATGCTGGGCTTCTTGCTATAACAAAACGTTGGCTGGCATATAAATTTAGATCAGCGATAGCTTTGTCATATTGGTTAAGCATTAGGTAGGCTTCTGCACGGTTTAATAACACTTCTTCCATTCTCAAAACAGGAATATTGGCATACGGCAAAAAGTTGGATGCGTCTAAAGATTCTTGTTTAGTAAATTGGGTAAATTTAGGTATGAAGTAGAAATTGGATGTACCGTAATAGGGAATAGCCCACATACCATTTGTAACATTATCTGCATTGATTGTCTTGCCAATGTCAGTAGAAGATAAACCATATCTTGAATAGAAGGGTAATTCTCCCCAGGCGATTGAAGACAATGCTTCTGTAATCAATAAATTGGCATTGGTGGAAGAACTGCAGAAATACGAACGCATTTCAATATATCCGCTTGCATCCATGTAAGTTGTTGCAAAAGGATGAAAGTTGTTGCTTACAAACGAAAATGCAGGATCATCTTTTGAGATATATTGTTGCGGTGTACCATCTTGATTTTTAAGAGGTTCTCCTTTACTATCCGTCAATGTCTCAAATTGTGACGGTATGGAAATGAGTTGATTGGCATATTCAAGTACCTTATCATATTGTTTCATTAATAGATAAAGACGGGTACCAAAGGCGGCAGCTGATTTCTTATTGAAATGATATTTGGGAGCTGTATAAATGCTTCCATCCGTCATAAGAGGATAGCTGTCCTCAAAATCTTGTGTGATTTTTCTATAAGTATCTGCCACTGTCTCCCGGTCATATTGTTCTACTGGCTGTGTTTCTGGTTTCTCTACATAAGGAATACCCGGATATAACGATGCAGTCGATTCGTCATATTGTTGGGCAAAGAGTGAAGCAAGACAAAAATGTGAGAAGGCTCTGGTCATGAGTGCTTCTCCCTTTTGATTGATTGTGCTTGAAGGTGTTCCTAACTCGTCGATAGAAATAAGCGCCTGGTTAGATACTGCAATAGCTGCATAGCATCCTGTCCAGAAGTTTTCGAAGGAATCATTTCCATTTTCTATCACGTCTTTCCATAAGAAATTTTCACCCATAAAGCTGAATAATGCTCCTGGTTGCGCACCAGAGTAAACACTTCCGAAGTCGGTTATGTAATCACAACGGGTATTGACAATAGCCGCATAAGAAACTTTAGGATACGCATTTACTAGTAATGCGGATACTTTATCCGGAGAATCTATTTGAGTACGTTCGTCGGGTACTTTGTCCAGAAAGTCAGAGCAACTGGTACAAAAGGACATGATTCCAATATATAAGTATATTTTAATTTTCTTCATTGTATAAGGATGATTTAGAAACTGACATCTAATGAAAAAATAACTTGTTTTTGTATCGGTTGGGCTACACCACCGGTATTGACAAATTCAGGGTCTTGTCCATTCAATTTTTTATCAGAGTATAGTAACCATAAGTTTTTGCCGGTTACTCGTAAACGAATATCAGAGAACAACTTCCACGATTTGAAAAGCTTCTGCGGAATGGTATATCCTACAGATAATGATTTAAGACGGATGAAATCTCCTTTCGCTACCCGTATATCTGAATAATTGTATGCTGAATAAGGATAAGTACTGCTCAAATCTGATATCAGATCTTTATCAGCTATTGCAGGGATATTAGTATGCTTCTCATCTCCTCTGAATTCCCATCTGTTAAAGAACTCTTTGGGGGTTGCTTGAGAGTCATTATAACTGCTGTTAAATACAGGATTCAATCGGATTACATTTCCGGCTTGGAAAGTGAAGAAAATATCTAATGAGATACCTTTCCAAGTAAAGGAATTGTTAAACCCTCCTGTATATTTGGGATCTGTCGGTCCTTCGTATTTTAAGTAATCTGTTGAAGTACTTTGGAAATTGATATCACTGGTGATAGTACCATTCTCATCATAGAACATCGGTACACCATTTTCCGGATTCAGACCGGCAAATGGTATAGAGAAAAGCCCGTTCACCGGATACCCATTTTTATTTCCTCCTGTGATTCCTACCAACGTGTTGATTTGTGGTTGTTGCATTGAATTCTTGATTTCATTTTTGGAATATCCCATAGTGAAAGAACTTGACCACATGAAATCTTTTGTTACAATAGGTTTTCCTGACAATGTTATATCGAAACCGGAGGCGCTTAAGTCGGCACTGTTGGCCCATTTATATCTTTCTCCTCCAACTCCGGAGACTTTTATTACACTTAACAAGTCGAAACTGTTTCGGATAAAATAGTCAAAAGAAAAGTCGAGTCTTCCTTTAAGGAAAGTGGCATCAAAACCAAAATTAGATTGATAACTCTTTTCCCATGTCAAATCAGAATTACCTAATGTGTAAATTTCAATGCCTGATTCGATGTCCGTACTTGGTCGCGTAGTATTGGAATTTATAAAAATGGGTGTTGCATTTGATAATGGAGGCATACTGGCTGTTAATCCAACGCCGGCACGTAGCGCTAATGCATCCAGCCAGACAAAATCTTTCATAAACGCTTCATTACCTATATTCCATTTCCCACTGATATTCCAGGTAGGCAGCCAGCGGGCTGAACTGGAATTTGCCATTGTGTTGGAGCCGTCATACCGTACTGTTCCGGAAATGGAATATCGTCTGTCATAGGTGTAATCAACATTTGCATAAAAAGCGGCAAAACGATCGTACGTCAAAGCTCTTGAATAATAATCAAAATTTTGCTCGATCATTTGTTTCATTATAAGATAGTTCATACTAACAGTGCCTCCCATGTCATATTGGAATCCGTAGCCGGTGTTGCTGTTCGTTTGTCTATCGGAATATTTGATTTGTTGTCCTAATAATGCGTTGAACTCATGTTTCTCATTCCATATTTTGCTGAAACTAACAGAGTTTCTTATATCATAATTTAATAATAAGTTTTCGGCAGTATTATAGAATCCCCCTTTGGGGAGAACAACAATCGGTTCGGCTGACGGATCACTAGGGTCCTTGTAGAGGTAGGGATTGTTTTCTCGAATGGTAGAATTGCCAGCTGCACGATAAGCATTTGCCATATTAGAATTTTCGTGTATTTCATGCTCTTGCTTTGAACGTACATAGCGGATAGCTCCGGTAAAATTGTATTTTAATCCTTTAAAAATTTGCCAGTTAAATTCGGCTTGGGCTTTTAAATCTATCACATTCAATTTAATATAGTTATTATCGAGTTCTTCTAAAATATTGAATGGGGCAAAGTTGAGTGTATAATATTCCCGTTCTCCATTTGAGTCGTATGCTCGTAATGCACGGCTTGTGTTTAATGCATAATTGAACGGATTTATGTCAAAATTACGTGAGGAAATACCACTTACAACGTCACTGGAACGACTTAATGAACCGGGAGCGTTCTGCATTCTGACAGAACCTACCGTTTGAAAACTAAATCCGATTTTGTCATTTAGCTGGTAGTCATTTCGGAAGTTCATTGTGATTCGATTCACTTTGTCGGCAACAGTCCATCCCGGATCGTTCAAAAAGCCTAATGAAATGTAGGATTTCGACTTTTGTGAACCACTTGATACACTTAATGTATGTTCATTCATTATGGAATTGGTAAATAGCAGATCAAACCAGTCTGTATTAGCTGCTGCGTGTTCCATTAAAAAGTTGTGACGGGCTGCATATGTATTCTCTAAAAGGTATTGTTGCTTTGATTCATCCCATGTGTTGATTCTATTATACATGATTCCATAAATACCGGAAGACTGGTTATTTACAATGTCCGAAGTTAATAAACCTTTTCGTTCCATTTCTGCATACACAGACATTTGATCGGCTGAATTCATAATATTGAATTCAGAATAACGTGGTTTGGTCCGTACTGTGTAGTTTCCGCTATAATGAATACGTGGTTTTCCTTCTTTTCCTCTTTTAGTCGTAATTACAACTACTCCATTCATGGCTCTGGCTCCATATAATGCTGTTGCGGCAGCATCTTTTAGTACGTCAATTGTTTCGATATCGTTGGTATTGATACCTGCTACGGAGGAGCCTAACAGGGTGGTAGGGTCACCGCTTGCTAGTTGGTCGTTGGATACATTTACCACATCTTCTAATACGATTCCATCTACTACCCACAAAGGTTTGTTTTCTCCATTGATAGACGTGGCACCACGTACACGTATTTTGGGGGCACTACCAAAGGTACTCGATACATTCTGAATAGATACTCCGGCTGCTTTGCCTTCCAGCATACGGCTTATGTCTGTTTCACCGGGCAAATTAATATCATCAGCTTTGATTTTAACGGAAGAGCCGGTAAAGGTTGTTTTTTTAAGATTCTGAAACCCGGTGACTACTACCGCATCCAATAAAACAGAAGATTCTGATAATAATATCGTTACTTTCTTTTGTGTTCCAATGTTAACCTCTTTAGTCTCGTATCCCATAAAACTGACGATAAGGATATCGTTATTATTGACCTTCAAGGTAAAATTTCCATTATTGTCCGTAGTTGTTCCGCTCTTGACGTTCTTTATAGTAACACTGGCAAATGGGATAGGTTCTTGGTTAGTAGCATCTAGCACCTTACCAGTAATACTATGTTGTGCACTGGCCCTTGTAAGGCCAATGCACAATATGATAAATAATAGAATAATGTGTTTATTCATGTACCTGTTTTCTTTGGTGATTTATTCTTTTACACAACGTACGCTATAACCTAAGTATCTGCCGTCTGCATTGTTAGGCATGATGGGAAAGAATGGTCCGTCATATTCGTCCACTAATGTTGCAGAGAATATATGATAACTATAGGCATTATTAGGATTGTCCGGATAACTGCCCAGCCAACCATTTTGTGCAGTTTTGTATTCAAACAAACTTCCTCCCGGATATTGACCGGTAATGGCATTTAAATGTCCGCCAAACGGGTAAAATATTTTTATGGAGCTATTAGGGCAAAGATAAATACCATTGTCAACATCTTCTCCGTTTATTTCATCATAAGTGTTCATTTTATAAGGCACTCTCCAGCCTGCCGGACATGGATCGTATAGTGTTTTGGTTTTTTCATCACTCTTTTTGTACCATAGTTCAGTACTACCGCTGCCTTCAATTAACCAATCTTTATAAGTAAAATGGTCTGCATCTCCCAAGAAATAGGTATCCGGGTTTTTCACAGCTGTTTCTTTAGATACGGGACCTTTTGCTGTTTTGATATGAATGGAGTAAACGTCTCCCCCTAAAGAGCTGGTTCCTAACTTAGTGATTTGGCTCCAATCAGTCATTATCGGATCCTTTCGACCGCATTGATAATACATACCGATCGTTTTCGCACCGTCAGTTGGTGTTGCACTTAGTGCGCCTAAGTTGCGATCCATCATTGCCTGCGTGGACCCATCTTTCGTTTGATTGTTATCAATTCCCCCAAAACGGTAGATAGCTCCTCCTGTAACATCTGCTTTTCCTGGGTTTTGAGAAATTGCAGGAATTATTCCATTAATATCTCCTCCCGGATTATAATCTGTAATCCAAATGTGCCAGCTCCATAATGGTTTAGCGTCTTGTGCAGGTTCTCCTGCTGTTGCGTCGTAAATACCTATTAATACATTACCTTCGTTTCCTGTAGGTTTGATTCCTATATAATCATTGGCGGAGCTTCCTTGTTGGGTGGTGAATTTCAGTAATTCCTTGGAACTATCTTTTGTTATGATACGGGCAATCCATTTAGTTACTTTTCCTTGGTTGTTTCCGTCATTCAACATATGATCTGTTTTGAAGCCGCCTTCTTCTGTTCCCCAAAATGCATTTACTCGTTTCACAGGAACCAGTAGCTCATGTTCTGAATTTGGATTCAGTATATAGCAGTTAGCTTCAGCTGCAATGCCTTCTAATGGAATCTTTTCAATAGTGATGCGTTTATCACTGGCATCTGCCAGATTAAGATTAATATTGTAATTATATGCATTATTTCTTGTTACATTGAAATCTTTTTCATTTTCTCCAATGAACATTTTGAAAGTTGCTATTTCTTTATTGCCTTCACTCATTCTTTCACCAACAATTTCAATGAAAGTCGCTAGTTTATCTGTTACCTTGTCTTTGTCTGTTGTGATACTAGAATTTGTTCCCATCAGGTTCTCAGCTATGTAATGGGTATAATTTTCTTCACCGATAGTACATGGGATTTCACTATAGTCTGCAATATTACTTTGAGATATTGTTCCCTTACTAAAGTAATACATTTTATATATATTCTTTAATGCTATGGAAGTTAACTGGAAATCAGAAGAGGTATTATTGATAGTGAATTTTACTTCAGCTGCAATTCGTTCTAATGTGATAGCATCTAATGTCTGATTTTCTTTGGTAATAGAAACTACTTGCTCTCCTACTAGCGGAATTGCGTTAGATGAATTGACTGGTAATGTATAAATAGTATTCTTTAGTGCTTCATAGGTTTGTTTTCCTAATTGGAAAACAATGCTTTTATCTACATTAGCAATTACTACCAGTTTCATATTAGCCCCTGCTACTAATTCTACTGTTTCTGCAGAGTTGATACTGAATCGTAGTTCTTTTATAACTGCAACATTTTTACCTTGTTGATCGAATTCTAATAACCAAAAGTTTTCAATAGAAGTTCTGTTATCATTTATATTGGTTTCCATTGCGTTGATAGGAGCAATATTTAATGATACATTTACATTTGTTTTTTCTCCTTCCGGAATAATAGAGGTGTTTTCGTCGTCTTTTGAACAAGAACTGAAAATTGCGCTTATGATAAGATATGCGCTAAGCCAAATTAGGTTCTTCATAATTCTAGTTTTAAATAATTAATATTGATTTTCTTGCTATATCACATTTTATATTATATATTAATAGTTTAATCAAGATGTTATTATAGAATCTGATTTTGCTTACGTTTGATATTGCAAAGTTATGGAATATGATTTATGAATACAAAAAAAACATTGGACAATAGATATTATATAAATCGCTAATAATTAATGTGTTAATGTAAATAGGTATAGATTACCATTGGACAAATGGCAATTAAATCCTTTTATTATGAATAGATGTTAATGTAAGGAGGGATATTTCAGAATCTTTGAATAAAATCATCTAAAGAGATGTTTTTATCTGTAATGTTTAGTTTTTCTTGTTTGATTCTAAGTTTTCTTTTGCTAATTGCAGCTTTACTTCTGCAGTAGATATTGGCAAGGGTATTTAAATCTAATTGTATTTTTATTAAACAGCAGAACTGAATTTCATTTTTGTCGAGTAGTGGATATTCTTTCTTTAGTCTTACTGTAAATTGATCAAAAGTAGCATTAATATCTTTTTCCAGATTAGCAAAATCCTCATTAGAAAGTTTGATAACGAGATCGTTTGCTTTATTATTTAGAGATGGAATGTTGATAGCCACTAATCTGCGTAAAAAGTCAGCTTGTAGTGAAGATAGTTTTTCTTCTTTTTGAAGATTTTCTATAGCTTGCTGTTGTAGTTTATCTTTGGCTTGAGATATTTCTCTTTCTTGTTTTCGTATACGTTCACTCTTCTTTTTGTAGGTTATGAAGTAGCATAATCCTGTAATTAGTAACGCGAAAGCTGCAATTGCACTTATTTTATATACAAGAGAACTAATTTCTTCCATCTTTTTAGATAGTTCTTTGTTGTTTTTCTGCAGTTTTTCGTTTTGAAATAGATTCTGCATTTTAATAATTGCCACGCTTTGGTTTTGATCTTCTATCGAATCTCTTAATAGTTCATAGGTTTTGATAAATTCTAACGCTTTAAGAATGTTCCCTTTTTTTTCATAAATTTCTCCCAGATAGCTATAACTGAGTGCTTTTGCATATATATATTGGTTTTTACTACTTAGGGTAAAATAATGGATAGCAGAATCATATTGTTGTATATCTTGAAAGATTACTCCTTTGATAATGTAATTGTTATATCGGTCAATTGAATCCTTTTCACATGCAATGGCCTCATTGCAGATTTTTAGTGCGGAAATATAATCTTTTTTATTTATATATGCATAACATATATCGTTTAAAGCAGAAGAGGTGGCTTTGGGATGTACTTTTTGAGCAATAGGGAATGCCTTTTCGAAAAAATAAAGTGCGCTATCGATTTGCTCTTTGGTAGAATAAGCATGTCCCAGATCTGCCAATGCATAATAAATAGACAGACTATCTTTAGAAATCTGTGCATAATTATATCCTCTCCATGACTCTGTTAACTTATAATCAAATAATCCTTGTTTAGAGTAGATGTCGCACAAGTCATGGGAAATTTTGAATGCTAGATTGTAGTCATTTGCTTTTTCCGCAAAATCTCTTGCTTTTAATAAGTATTGAGCAGCTTCTTCTATGTTTCTTATTTCTTTACTGATAAGTGCAGTATAAAAATATGTTCTTGCTGTTAGTATCGGGTCAGATGTGTCTTTGGAAAAATAATCAAAAGCTTTAAAAACAAATGAGTCCGGAACTAAACTTTGAGCATTGTTATATTTTGCTTGAGCTACTAATAGGCACCATTTTGCATAATCCTTTGGGGACATATTTTCAGGATGCTGGATAGCTTTCAAATATGTCAGGGAACTATCAGGATAAAAATTTATTAGTTGGTCAGCCTTTGATAGATTGGGATGCGGATTACAAGAAGTAAATATACTAATTACTCCCATAATAATTGTGATAAGTGTATCTTTCCTCATTCCCATTTATCAAGACTTAACAGACCTTACAAAAGTATGAGTAAAAATATAATTCTACAAGACTTTAAAGTGAATTTTATCTTGCAGCAGAAAGTAGGGCAGCTTTTACTAGTTATTTAGTATTTTGCCTGATATTTCTTATAAAAAATCAAGAATAAAGTAAATCCAATTAGAGCAAATGGTACACCCG
>ENA-ORTU01003903-ORTU01003903.1-human-gut-metagenome-genome-assembly--contig:-NODE-3903-length-11876-cov-3.105236_pt1 | contig 11876 bp, 9 predicted proteins | sample MGYA00241910_ERZ509184 | MGnify/ENA primary metagenome ERZ509184 (study PRJEB26280, sample SAMEA2338847) | human gut metagenome | biome: human gut; feature: human-associated habitat; material: faeces... | reverse complement strand
GGCGTGAACTGGATGCGGTTAAACTCCAGACTGACAGACTTTGCAAGTGACTTTGCGAGCACGGTTTTGCCCATGCCGGGCACATCTTCGATGAGCACGTGACCCTCGGCAATGAGCGCGGTGAGCAAGAGGTCGATGGTTTCTTCGGAACCGACCATGACCTTGCCGATATTTTCACGAATGGACGAAATGAGCGTTTTACTTTCCATAAAAGACCTCCAAAAGACGGGTGCGTTTATTCTGTTGTGGAAAATCAACATAATTAAACGGTTAATAATCGAAATAAGGATACAACAAAACGAAAGAAATTGCAAGCTTCTTTTGTAAAGGATGGCAAAGAATGGAGAGAGATATCCGTGCTTCACGGACATACCTTTGCATGAAAGGATGCGTTTCCTGCAAAAACGGTTTGAAATTCATAGAAAACAGCGAAAATATCCCTTGATTTTTGCAGGAATATCGGCTAAAATAAACATTATGATACCGTGTATACGTGTGCCCTGTCCGTAGGGGCAGGTATGCGGCCGCGTCTGCACGGAGGAAATTTTGCAGGAAGCGGCGACTTGTGCTGTAAAATTTCCTGTCAGGAAACGTAAAGAAAGGAAATCATTCATGAATATCCAGCTTACGAATCGCATTAAGCAAAATGCGAGATCGTTTTCCAAAGGTCAGAGGTTGATCGCGAAGTATATTGAGGAGCACTACGACAAGGTGGCGTTTATGACGGCCTCGAAGCTTGGCGCGACGGTCGGTGTGAGCGAATCGACCGTGGTGCGCTTTGCGACGGAGATCGGATACTCCGGCTATCCGGCGCTTCAGCAGGCGATGCAGGAGATGATCCGCAACCGCATGACGAGCGTGCAACGCCTTGAAATGACCTCGACGAACATTCCGCTTGACCGCCTGCTTGACAGCTCGATGGATCAGGACATCGACATTATCCGCCGCACGAAGGAGTCTATTTCACATGAGGAGTTTTACCGTGCGGCCGATGCACTCGTGAAGGTAAAGAAGGTTTATATCATCGGTGCAGGCAGCTCGCTTGCCATTGCGACGTTCCTCTCGTACTACTTCTCCTTGGTGTTCGATTCCGTACAGCTTATCAGCGCGACGAGCGAAGCGCAGATTTTACAACAGATGGTGCACATCGGCGAGGGAGACGCGCTTATCGGCATCAGCTTCCCGCGGTACTCCAAAAAAGCAGTGAAGGCGCTGAAATATGCTTCCGACCGCGGTGCGACGGTTGTGGCCATTACGGACAGCACGCTTTCTCCGCTGACGAAGTATGCGGAGCATGTGCTGCTTGCAAAGAGCGACATGGTCTCATTTGTCGATTCGCTTGTGGGCCCGCTGGCGCTTATCAACGCGCTTATTGTGACGGTGGCCATTAAAAAGAAAGACGAAGTGGCGAATACACTCTTAAACCTGGAGACCATTTGGGACGAGTACGGCGTGTACGAGAAGGTCGAAGACAAGACCGACGAGGAACGTAATGTTTGATGCAGTCGTAGTCGGCGGCGGCGCTGCGGGCATGATGGCGGCGATCACGGCGGCAGAGCGCGGCAAGCATGTCTTATTATTAGAAAAGAACGCACAGCTTGGGCGGAAGATCCGCATTACGGGCAAGGGCCGCTGCAACGTAACGAACAACTGCGAGCCGCGCACGGTGATTGAATCCACGCCCGGCAACGGCCGGTTTTTGTACGGGGCGGTGAACCATTTCACCCCGCAGGACACGATGGACTTTTTTGAGGGGCTTGGCGTGCCGCTGAAAACGGAGCGCGGCAACCGCGTGTTCCCGGTCTCGGACAATGCACACGACATTGCGGACGCGCTTTGGAAGAAGCTGAAAAAGTGCCGCGTGGAAATTCGGCAGGGCAATGTGAAAGAGGTGCTGACCGAAAACGGCAGCGTCATCGGCGTGCGCACGGAAAACGATGTGTTTGAGGCCCCCAGCGTGCTTTTGGCGTGCGGCGGCGCTTCGTACCCCGGCACGGGCTCGAACGGCGACGGCGCGCGGCTGGCGGAAAAGCTGGGGCACACCATTATTCCTATGCGTCCGTCTTTGGTGGCGCTGACCTCTGATGACGAGGATTGTCCGGCGATGCAGGGGCTTTCTCTGCGCAACTGCGGCGTAACCGTGACGGACAATGAAAAGAAAAAGAAGCCGGTCTACACGGACTTCGGTGAGCTGCTGTTCACGCACTTTGGGCTTTCCGGCCCGACGATTTTGAGTGCGAGCGCGCACATGCGCCATATGGCGCCCGGCAGATACACGGTGACGCTCGACTTAAAGCCGGCGCTCACCCCGGAACAGCTTGACCAGCGCCTTTTACGCGATTTAGAGAAAAACAAGAACCGCAATTTCAGCAATTCGCTCGATGAATTATTGCCGCAAAAGATGATCCCGGTTGTCGTGCGGCGGTCGGGCATTCCGCCGGAAGAGAAGTGCAACACCATCACGCGCGAGCAGCGTGCGGTGCTTTTGGGTGTCTTAAAGCACTTTACGGTGGAGATTTCCGGCTTTGCACCGCTTTCCGGCGCGATTGTGACGGCGGGCGGCGTTTCCGTAAAGGAAGTCGACCCGAAGACGATGCAGTCCAAATTAATTCCGGGTTTGTACTTTGCGGGGGAAATTTTGGACGTGGACGCGTACACGGGCGGCTTTAACCTGCAGATTGCCTTTGCAACGGGACACGCGGCGGGCGAAAATCTGTAAACTATCATTATATATAAGGAAGTTATATTATGTATGCAATAGCGATTGACGGACCTGCCGGCGCAGGTAAAAGCAGCGTGGCGAAAGCGGCTGCAAAGGCGCTCGGCTTTGTTTATGTGGACACGGGCGCGCTGTACCGCACGGTGGGGCTTTACCTGCTGCGTAGTGAAGTTGACCCTGCAGACGCAGAAGCGGTGGAACCGAAGCTCCGGGATATTCAGGTCGATCTGAAATACGAAGACGGCGTGCAGCACGTCATTTTAAACGGCGAGGATGTATCCGGCCTTATTCGCACGCCGGAGGTCTCTATGGCGGCCTCTGCGTGTGCTTCTGTACCGGCAGTGCGTAAGTTTCTGTTCTCCGCGCAGGTGGATATGGCGAAAAAGTACAACGTCATCATGGACGGCCGGGACATCGGCACGACGATTTTGCCAAACGCACAGGTGAAGATTTTCCTGACGGCTTCGCCCGAGGTACGCGCCGAGCGCCGCTACAAGGAGCTCAAGGAAAAAGGCGTGGACGTGAGCTATGAAGAAACGCTTGCGGACGTTATTCGCCGCGACAAGCAGGACGAAAAGCAATCTAAGGCAGCGGAGGACAGCATTTTGCTTGACAACAGCGAGCTGGATTTTAACGGTACGGTGAAACGCTTACTGGAGATCGTGGAAGAAAGGACGGGCGTGAAGCATGGCTGAAAATAAGAAGCCGAAGGAACACCTTTCCTGGTGGTATTTCCTTGCAAAGTACGTGATGCTGTTTTTCTTTAAAATTCTGCACCCGTACCGTATTATAGGCAGAGAGAACATGCCGCTTACCGGCAAGCTGCTCGTTTGCTCTAACCACGTGACGATGGGCGACCCGATTTACCTTGGCTGCGCAATACCGAAACGACAATTACACTATATGGCGAAGGCCGAGCTTTTTGAAAACAAGCTCATCGGCGGTTTTTTGAAGAGCCTCGGCGCGTTCCCAATCTCCCGCGGCACGGGCGGGGCACAGGGCATTCAGACGGCGATTGACCTTTTGGAGGAAGAAAAGGTTGTGTGCATGTTCCCGGAGGGTACGCGCTCGAAGACCGGCGAGCTTTTGAATCCGAAAATGGGTATGGTAATGCTGGCGTACAAGACGCACTGTACGATTTTGCCTGTGGCGATTGTGGGCGAGGGCGGCAAGCCCCCGAAGGTGTTTAAGAAAATGGTCATCAACATCGGCAAGCCAATCCGGTTTGAGGACATGGGCCTGACCGAAGATTCCGGTATGATTTACCGCCGTGTTTCGCGCAATATTTTTGCCGAGGTGCAGAAGCTGCGCGAGGAAGGTCTCGATATTATGGAGAACAGGTGGAAGGAAGTATGATCCGCGTGGCGAAAACAGCGGGATTCTGCTTTGGTGTGAACCGCGCGGTGGAGACCGTTTACAAATTGCTTGACGAGGACAAAACCGTCTGCACGCTCGGGCCGATCATCCATAACCCGCAGCTTGTGGAGGAGCTCGGCCGCAAAGGCGTGCGCATTATAGATGCGCCCGAGGACGCGAAAGCGGGGGAGACGGTTGTCATCCGCTCTCACGGTGTACCGCCCGAGGTCATCGAAAAGCTGAAAGCGCTCGGTATCGATTACAAGGACGCGACGTGCCCGTATGTGCAGAAGATTCACCGCCTTGTTTCCGACGGAGAGCGCGAGGGCAGGCGCGTGATGCTGGCCGGCGATGCAAAACACCCGGAGGTGGAGGGCATACTCGGCTGCTGCAAAACGCCGTACCGCACCTTCAAAACGCGCGAAGAACTCGAAAATCTATTCAAAAATGAGCCTGAACTTGCCGAAATGCCCCTTCTTTTTTGTGAACAGACCACTTTTAACGTAGAAGAATGGGAAAAATGTTTGGATTTCGTAAAAAAGGTATGTACAAACGCTTCAGTTTTTGATACAATATGTAAGGCTACAACAAATCGCCAGCGCGAAGCACGCGAGCTTGCGCGTGAAAGCGACTTGATGCTCGTCATCGGCGGGCGTCACAGCTCGAATACGGCGAAGCTCAAGGAGGTCTGCGAACCGTATGCGCAGACGTATCTCATTGAGACGGCGGCGGAGCTTGCAGCCCTGCCTGTAAAGGGCAAAATGAATATCGGCATAACTGCCGGTGCTTCAACACCGGCAAGCATAATAAAGGAGGTACTTGTTACCATGACAGACAAAATTGAAACAAATGAGCTTAATTTTGAGGAGATGCTTGAGGAATCACTCAAGAGCTTAAATACAGACGAAAAGGTGCACGGTGTAGTTGTAAGCATTTCTCCCACCGAAGTGTATGTTGACGTCGGTAGAAAGCAGGCCGGCTACATCCCGGCTAACGAGCTTAGCAACGATCCGAACGCGAAGCCGGAAGATCTTGTAAAGATCGGCGACGAGATGGATCTGCTCATCATGAAGACGAACGACCAGGAAGGCACCATCATGCTCTCCAAGAAGCGCATCGATGCCATCAAGGGCTGGGAAGACATTGCAGCGGCTATGGACGCTGAAGAAATCCTCACCGGCAAGGTCACAGAAGTTGTTAAGGGCGGCGTGATCGTTCTGTATAACGGCATCCGCGTCTTCATCCCGGCTTCTCAGGCTGTTGCAAACCGCGGTGACGATCTTGAGGCTCTGAAGGGTCAGGATGTTCAGTTCCGCATCATCGAAGTCAACCGTCAGCGCCGTCGTGCGGTCGGTTCCATCCGTTCCGTGCTCCGCGAGCAGAGAAAGGCAGCACAGGCTAAGTTCTGGGAGTCTGTTGAAGAAGGTCAGGAGTTTACGGGTACCGTTAAGTCCCTCACGAACTTCGGTGCATTTGTTGACCTCGGCGGCGTGGACGGCATGATCCACATTTCCGAGCTCTCCTGGAACCGCATCAAGCACCCGAGCGAAGTTGTCTCCGTCGGCGACACCGTTCAGGTTTATGTCAAGAGCCTTGACCGTGAGAACGGCAAGATCTCCCTTGGCTACAAGAAGAAGGAAGACAATCCGTGGGAGATTCTCAAGAACGAGTATCCGGTTGGTACGGTTTGCGACGCTACCGTTGTCGGCATGACCACGTTCGGCGCATTTGCTAAGATCCTCCCGGGCATCGACGGTCTCATCCACATCTCTCAGATCGCGGACAGAAGAATCGAGAAGCCGCAGGACGTTCTGAAGGTTGGCGACGTTGTTAAGGTGAAGATTACCGACATCGATTTCGACAAGAAGAGAGTTTCCCTCTCCATCCGTGCTCTGCTCGAAGACCAGGGCGAGGACGCTTCTGAGGAATAATTTAAATCGTCAGGTGTAAATTTGCAGGGTGGTTCTTTCCACCCTGCTTTACATGACGGACATTTTAAAAGTAAACGGATAAAACGGCGGTTTTATCCATTGGAGGAAACAATTAGATGAAGCGCGTGAAAAAACCTGTGTTTTTTATCATCGCGGCTCTGATCCTTGCGCTTACATACACATCGGTCTTCGGCGTTTACACGCAGAACGGTGACACGAAGAACACATGGATCAAGGGCGCCGGCGATATAAGATGGGGTATTGATATCCGCGGCGGCGTGGAAGCGACCTTCAGCCCGGCTGACGGCGTGGAGGCGACCGCAGAGCAGCTTGAAGCCGCAAAGGCAATCATTGAGCTGCGTATGGTCTCGAAGAGCATTACGGACTACGAGATTTACACCGACGAAGCCAACGACAAGATCATTGTTCGTTTCCCATGGAAGAGCGGCGAATCGGACTTTGACCCGGAGAAGGCGATTGAAGAAATTTCCGCAACGGCGCTGCTGACATTCCGCGAGGGCAATTCATACGAGACCCAGACCGTGGACGGCGCGGGCAACCCGGTTTACCAGACACCGACGGGCACTACGGCCGATACAATTATTCTGGAAGGCAGCGACGTGACCGAGGCAAAGCCGGTCATGCAGGAGAACTCCACTTCCGGCAACTATGATTATGCGATTTCCCTGACGCTTTCCGATGAAGGTGCACAGAAATTTGCGGAAGCGACCGAACGTCTGAAGGGCAAGACAATCTCCATCTGGATGGATGACATCATGATTTCCGCACCGACCGTTAACGCGGTTATCACAGACGGCAAGGCTTCTATTACCGGTAACTTTACGGCAGCTACGGCTTCCGAACTTGCCGCAAAGATTCAGGGCGGCGCGCTGCCGTTTGCTTTGCAGACCTCGAACTTCAGCACTGTGAACCCGACGCTCGGCATGAAGTCTCTGGATGCCATGGTCATGGCCGGCATAATCGCTTTTGCGCTCATCGCGGTCTTTATGATCATCATCTTTAAGGTTCCGGGCTTTGTGGCTGTGCTGACGCTTGTGGGTCAGCTTGCAATCACCTTTGCGGCGATTTCCGGCTACTTCCCGTTTGTGAACAGCTTTACAATGACTCTGCCGGGTCTTGCGGGTATTATCCTTTCCATCGGCGTGGGTGTGGATGCGAACATTATCACCGCGAGCCGTATTAAGGAAGAACTCGGCACCGGCAAAACGCTGGACGGCGCCATTCAGAAGGGCTGCTCCAACAGCCTTTGGTCGATCATCGACGGCAACATCACGATTTTGATCGTTGCCATCATGCTCATCGGCGTGTTCGGCCCGTCTAACATTCTCTCTAAGATTTTCGGCGAATCCACGACCGGTGCGATCTACTCCTTCGGCTACACTTTGCTCGTCGGCGTAATCGGCAACTTCATCATGGGCGTGTTCTGCTCTCGTCTGATGATCAAATCGCTTTCCGGCTTCAAGCCGCTCCGTAAGAAATGGCTGTTTGGAGGTGCGGATAAGTAATGAAAAAGTTTGATTTTGATTTCTATAAGAACAGAAAAATTCTGTTCGGCATCTCGATTGGCCTGATGGTCATCGGCTTGATTTTCAATTTCATTCGTGGCACGAAGATGGACATTCAGTTCGTCGGCGGTGCGATGATTAAGTATTCCGTAGACGGCGAAGTCGATACGGATGAAATCGCGTCCCTCGTAAAAGAAGAGACCGGCCGCGACGTTTCCGTTGCATTGAGTAAGACGTTCGGCACGGACGCGAACCAAGTGACGCTGTCCTTTGCGGGCAACGAAGCTGTGACGCTCGATGAACAGCAGGCAATCGCGCAGTCCCTATCCGACGCGTATGCCGACCGCACGTTCAACGTGGTGGAATCGAGCTCCGTTGACCCGACCATGGGCGCGAAGTTCTTCCAGAAGTGCCTTGTTTGCTTGCTCATCACGTTCGTGATCCTGCTCGTTTACATTGCACTGCGCTTTAAGAAAATCGGCGGTCTTTCCGCCGGCGTTACGGCGCTCATCGCACTTGTGCATGACGTGCTGCTTGTGTATTTCGCGTTTGTGATTTTCGGTTTCTCGATCAATGATATTTTCATCGCTGTTATCCTGACAATCCTCGGCTACTCGCTGAACGATACCATCGTCATTTACGACCGTATTCGTGAGAACCGCAAGCTCTCCCCGACGAAAAGCCCGGATGCACTGCCGGCTATCGTCAACAAGAGCCTCAATCAGACAATGACGCGTTCTATTCTGACATCTCTGACCACCTTCATGGCGCTGCTTGTCATCTATATTGTTGCGGCGGTTTATGGCATCAGCTCTGTACAGAGCTTTGCACTGCCGATGATGGTCGGCACGATTGTCGGTTGCTATTCCTCGCTGTGCATTGCGGCTCCGCTGTACACCATGTGGGCTGTGCATAAGGGCGAGAAGAGCAAGAAGTAATCTGACCCGAGCTGCTTTTAAGCAAGCGTTTCTATTCAGAATGAAATTCCCGGAAAGCCGTGTGCTCTCCGGGAGTTTTTGTATAGGACGCATTTTGCGGTGCAGGGGAGATAGAAATAAACAAACGATAAAAAGCTAAAAAAACCGGGTAAGCTGCCGTGCGGTGTGCTACCCGGTTTTGGTTTTAGATCTGTTGGGATTTGCCGGTGAGGAGCCAGAAGACATCGACGTCTAAAATTTCGGCGAAGGCTAAAAGCTCGATATCCGTGACGGTGCGAAGCTGACCCTCTAACTTAGAGAGGGCAGAGGCGTTGATGTCAACACCGCGCACCTGCAGCTGCGCGAGCAGCTCTTTCTGTTTCATGCCACGATTGCGGCGAATGCTCTCAATACGTGCGCCGACTAAGTTTTTGTCTCCAAGTGGTTTTTTACGGATGCGCATTTGCTCGCCGCCTTTCAATGTTCTATACACATTATAAGCGTAAATGCACAAAAAATCAATTCATTTTCCGAAAAATTATGAAAATCAACTGCTACAATTCGTGAACGGTCCGTAAAACCGGGTGAATTACTCTGTGGTTTCGTCCTGCTCTTCGGATTTTGTATCTTCCGCTTCGCCGGAACGCGCGCGGCGGTAGGCGAGCGGTGTCATGCCATACTTTTTCTTGAAGATAGAATAGAAGTAGTTCGTGTTCACAATGCCGATGGCTTCGCTGATTTGGTTGATGGGCAGCTTAGTCTCACGCAGAAGCTGCTCGGCCTTTTTCATGCGAGTGTTGCTGAGGTAATCACTGAACGAATAGCCGATCTGCGTGGCGAAAATTTTGCCGAAGTAGGCGGAGGAAAGGCCTGCCATGCCGGCGAGCATTTTCAGGGAAAGATCAGGATTTGCGTAGTTTTTATCGATGTATTCCTTTGCGGCATCGGCGGCAAGCTCGTTGCCGTATTTGCGATTGATGCTTTGATGATGCGCCAAAATGGTGATGAACTCCATGCAGCGCTTGCGCAGCATATAGACATTCGGTAGCTGACGGTCAATTTTATTCAGTTTATCCATCAAGATGGGATAAGCGGTGTCGTCATCCGTGAAAGTGGTGGAGAAATCGTCGAGCAGCGACATCATGACGTGATTGAAATACGCAACGGCTGTATTGAAGCTGACGTTTGACATGTAGGAAAGCGCGAGATCGAACTCATGCGAGCAGGCATCGAGGTCATTTGCGCGGATGTGCTCGGCAAGCTTCATGTGGAGCTTGTTGTGGTATGAGTTGAGATTGATATTCTGGCCGGTCTCATAGGCGAAGAAAATTTTGCCCTGATTACGGATGGCGGAATATTCCAGTGCGATGTTCGTCGCCTCATAGCAGAGGTTGATATTGACGGCTGTCTCCACGATGGTGCCGATGCAGACGGTGGTGTTCATGGCAAACTCGCGCTGCATGACCTCGCACACGCGCTCAAGCTCCGGCACAAGCTTTTCCGGGTAGGCGTTCTTTTGCAGGGGGAGCAACATCACGAGAAAGTTGTGCGAATTGCGATACGGTACGACACTGCCGAACTGCCCCAAAACTTCGGTGGCGAGGTTTTCGAGAGCGTAGCTGTAAATGAAATAGTTTGGGTCATCCGGGCCGAAGCGCAACTCTTTGGAGGCTGCACTGATAATGACGATGGTGTAATACGGCGCGGTGAGGTCGATGCCGTAGCTTTGGTATACTTCGATGTAATTCGGAATCTGTCCATACTCGCCGTGCATAAGTCGCTGAATGTTGCGCTTTTTGGAATCGGAATAGGAGGAGATGAGGCCTTGCTCCAGCTTATCGGCTTTCATGTACATATCGGAAAAGGCCTTGCTGAGCTGGTCGAGCTCATCGCCGGCATGGTCGTTCGACGGCTTTTTGACGTAGTTGCTGTATAGCACTTCGATTGGCGCAGAGAGCTTTGCACTGGTGCGGAACGAGATGAACATGCCGACGCAGAGAACAAGAATGCCGGCGAGTAACGTGATGATGGCGAGCTGGGGGAGACCGCTGTAAATATTCGAGTACGGCACAATATTGAAGATCGTAAAGCCGGAGGAAGACGCCTTGGCGTAGGTGACGAGCGCTTCGGTATGGTCAGCGCAGGTGTAGGAGAAGGAGCCGGAATTGTCGGTCAGCTCCGGGAAATCCTCCACGGAGACAATAGTATTGTCGGGTTTTGCATGCGTAAAGGTTTCTGAATCACCTTCAGCGATATTGGTGGAGAAAACCTCGCCGTAACGGTTCAAAAGCAGGACCTGCTGAAAGCCGTTCGAGGTGCGCAGGTTCGATATGGAATCGTTGAAATAATCTTCGTCCACGTCTACGATGATGAGGTCGGGCGAGCCGCCTTTGCGTAGCTGTACGCGGAAGACGAAGGAATAGACATAACGGGTCTTGAGCTGCTGTGTGGCGTAGTTTGCACCGATCATGCGCAGAAGGCAGGTATCGGCGCCGGGATTATCGGGCAATCTACGATAATAGTATGCAATATCGTCATCCGTGAGAAAATCTGCCGTAGAGCTGGAGACGAAACGGTTGGAGGCGGAGTTATAAAGGCTAACATAGCGCGTATAGCTCTGCGCCGTTTGGATTTCGCGTAACTTGATGCCTGCGTCGGCTTCGATGAGTCGGTTGAAGGTATTGGAGGAGAGGCAACGGTTCGTATTGCTGTTCTGTAAAATTTGATTATTAACGGAGCGCATTTGGCTGTAGAGCATGTCCGTCATCTGACAGACCTGCTTCAACTGATGCACAGAATAGGTGCGCGCAGAGCTGACCTGCAAATTTGCGTAGATGGTGAAAATTAAAAGCGTGACGAGTATAACGGCTATGGCCACCACGCAGAAAATACTGAAAAGGTACCGGTTGAACAGCCGGGTTTTTACTTTTCTAAACAAAATACAACACTCCAAATACAGAAAGAGAACGAAAAACACGATTTAGATTTCGTATAACTCTATGATAACGGATTTTGGCACTAAACGCAAGCGAAAAATCAGATTATTGATTCAAATCGTAAAAAACCGTAGTTTCATATCACGAAAAGCCGAAAAAAGTGATTCGATTCTCAAAAAATGGAGAAAAGCGAAATTTGTGAAGTGCCTTGAAACTGCCAAAATGCAAAGTTGTTTTGAAATTTTGGAGTTTATCGCAAAAAGAATACTTTACAAATCGTTCACAGCGTGTTAAAGTTTATTCATCGAAAACAAACAAGCGGTTTGCAAAAACGGTATCTCTGCACGGGGCAGAGGTTCCGGGAAGACCCATGAGGGAGGGCGCCCGGTGCGCTGTGATTGCAAAACGCCACGCTTTGGCAAACACCAAGTTTTGTCGGCACTTTGTTTTCAGCAGGAATAGCGATATTCCGGGTTCGCATTTGCAGAGTC
>ENA-ORTU01003895-ORTU01003895.1-human-gut-metagenome-genome-assembly--contig:-NODE-3895-length-11897-cov-2.865985_pt1 | contig 11897 bp, 9 predicted proteins | sample MGYA00241910_ERZ509184 | MGnify/ENA primary metagenome ERZ509184 (study PRJEB26280, sample SAMEA2338847) | human gut metagenome | biome: human gut; feature: human-associated habitat; material: faeces... | reverse complement strand
TCTGCTGGCAGCGTGGGCAGGGGAACTTTGAGTTAGCGTCGGATCTCAAAGCTTCCCCTAAGCGCCCACAAAGTGCTGCCTGCAGAGCAAATCCCTGCCTGATGCTGTTCGTTGGCTGAAACTATAGAAAACGAAATCTTGTAAATTCAAATTACCATGATATTGGGGGCAAAAGGTATTTTGGCTACTTACTCATGTTTTTTGCGGATTTCTTATTTCTGTCTTATATAGATAAGCATATAACAAAAAGAAATAGCATCACCCATGCCAAGTGATTGCTATTTCTTTTTAATATAATATCGCAGAGGGCAAGTCGGCTTTTCACCGGATTCCCTTCCTATGTAGATGATTTCCCTGATTACCTGTCTTTCAGGGAGCGCATTTTTTTACTTGCTATGCTTCAACCTCAATCAGATCTTTCGTAAAGTGGTTCAGGACTTCGCAACCGTCTTCGGTGATCAGGACCAGGTCTTCAATTCTTACGCCAATGCCACCCGGGACATAGATGCCCGGTTCTACGGAGAAGCACATGCCTGGTTTCAGGACTTCTTCGTTTGTGAAGGAGACATCGCCAAACTCATGGACTTCCAGGCCGATGTTGTGACCGGTACGGTGGGTGAAGTACTGACCGTAGCCCTGTTCTTCGATGTAATCTCTGGCTGCACGGTCTACGTCGCAGAATCTTGCGCCCGGTTTTGCAGCTTCGATACCGCGGCGGTTGGCTTCTTTGACGATCGCATAGATTTTCTTTGCCTCTTCGCTGGCTTTTCCGATAAATACAGTTCTTGTCATATCGGCACAGTATCCGTTGACCAGGCATCCCACATCCAGGACTACCGCATCGCCATAACTTCCTTTGGAATCGTCTGTTTCATGATGCGGATCTGCTGCATGGGCGCCGTACGCGATGATCGGCTCGAAGGAATGTCCCTGAGCACCGTTTTTCAGATAGATTTTCAGGAGTTCTTCTCCCAGCTCCGCTTCTGTCATTCCTTTGCTTACAAGCGGGATCAGTTCTTCAATACTGGTATCGTTACAGCGGGATGCCACACGCATCTTTTGCTGCTCTTCTTCTGTTTTGATCTGGCGGATATGATCTATGATCGTGGATGCATTACTATACGCATCTCCCACCTGAAGTTCCATCAGGCGAAGCAAGAACCGCGCCGGCCAGGTTTTGTCGATACCGATGGTTCCGCCTTTTCTCATATGAGAAGCCAGAACTTCCACACAGTCATCGGTATCATCAAAGTATACGACTTTGATTCCCAGTTTTTCTTCATCCTGCGGAAACAGCTTTCCGATCACCAGTACCGGCTCTTTTTCCACATCCAGTCGGAGAACCATCATACGTTCTCCACATGCATAATACTGTCCGGTCAGATAATACACAGCCATCGGATCTGTCACAAGAAACTGTTCCAGATTCATCTTGCGCATGTCTTCGATTACTTTTTCTATTCTCGTCATGTCCATTTTCATTCGTCCTTTCTTTTTGCACCCGGTTTTTCTTTTAAGTTTTCCCGGTGCACCCGTGTTTCTCACGGTCTCTGCCCTGCATTATACACCTGTTTATTTCCATATACCATACTATTTTGTCAGTTCCGTTTATTCTCCGTACACTTTGCAAATTCTAATATTTCATCTTATACAGGATTATTTTTTTACTTTCACTAAAATAATCTGTTTTATATCAGGCAAAAGGCGAAAAGCCTTTTAAAAACTTTTCGCCTCTTGCAATCACTCATTTATTTTATGACAGCGGAATATACGCATGATACAGTTGGTCATTTCCTTTTGCTACCGGTCCGGCTTCTTCGTACCAGTTGTATTCTACTTCTTCCTCTTCGTCTCCCCACACTTCCGGGCAGTCGGTTTCTTCCCAGTCTAACGGGATTTTGTGATGATCCTGTCGGGATGCTTTTAACATAATCTGGTGCAGTTCTTCGTTTTCTTCTGCTGTCAGCACCCCTGGTTTTGCTGAGACAAACAGAGAGGTTCCGGACTCTGCAACAACATCCGCCCACTGACGGTTCAGGCTCCACGGGATGGAACCCGTAATACCTACGCAGTCCGCATCCACATCAAAAAATGTTCCATGCTGTGGCAGACAGAATGCCAGAGTGTTGACTCCCATTTTCTTTGTTCTCTCCCAGGTGATACCGCTGGTATCGTCTCCGGTTCGCTGCAGCTGCATCAGACCTGCCCCCAGATGGCCGATGGTATTACAGCCCATGATCAGAGTATGGTGCTTTTTCGCAGCCTCATAAATTGCCTGGTACAGTCCGGTTACAATCTCCGCACTGGTCTTTGAAGTATCGTAAAATTGCCATCCATCCTCTGTCGGGAACGGGTTCATCTCCACGCCCCACCTTCCGAAGATATCAAAAGTGGTAAAATCATGCTTGATCAGTGTATAACCCCAGTTACAGATCCTTTCCACATCTTCCTGAATATAGGAAAGGACTCCCGGATGGGAAGGATCCAGACAATCGTTATGGGATAATCTCCACTCCTGAGGAATCGTCTCTTCTTCATTCAATAAGAATCGAACCCAGATGCCAGGGCGTACGCCTTTTTCTTCCAGTTTTTTTGCCAGTGCACCCATATCAGGGAATTTTATGTTTCCTTTTTTCCATGGTCCACCATTGTACTCATCCAGGCGATGATGTTCCTGCCAGCAGTCATCGATCACCATGTACGGCGGATTGTCCACGCCTTTGGTCAGTTCCACGATATAGTCGGTATCCTGCAGGATCTCTTCTTCTGAACTGTCTCCATAAGCATAATACCAGTTATTACTTCCATAAACCGGATAGTCCGGGAAGATCGGATCGGTACACATGACTTTGCAAAACTCTCTGGCACTCTCGAAAGTCCCCATTCCTTCAGTTTGCATCGCTACGATCTGAGCAGCCCGAAGTTTTCTACCGGAAAGCTGCACACCGATACCGCCACAGCGCACATCCATCACCAGTGTAATTCCACGGGTATCTGCCTGCCAGAAACACATGGCGGAAGGTCTTACCTTTACCCCATATCCTGTCACAGTTTCTCCGACCGCTGCCAGAAAATACCACGGCATAAAACGGCTGCCGCTGACACCTTTCCAGTCCACATCCCCGTATGTTCTCTCCCAGGAACCGCCAAGGATCCGCGATTTCTTATTGACCGGGGTGTTCCAGCGGAATTTGATCGTTTTTACTTTTGTCTGATCTGCGGTCAGCCAGACTTCTTCTGCTTCCGGTGTGGTTTCATATGTTACAACAACATCGTCTTTTTCTGTTTTCTGTGCATCCTTCTCCCCGATCCAGCTGCCATCTTCTGTCTCTACAGTAATAAACGAAGGAATTCCTAATCTGTATTGTTTTTGCATAATCCTGTCTCTCCTTTTTCCTTCAGTAAGTTTTCAGGCTGACACTAACGTGCTGTTTAAAAAATTTTTTATCAATCCACTTTCTTAATTGTATACAGTAAGGAAGCAAAATCTCCACCCTTTTTATTCAGCTCCTGTCTGTCGACCGGGATACCTGCACGCATCAGTTCATCCCCGTATGCTTCATATGTTTTTACCTGATTTTCTTCTGTATCGTAACCGTAGCGTTTTGCCAGTTCTGTGTCGAAAGAAGAGGACGGGGTCAGATCACAGCTTACCTGATATTTTGCATCCGGATCCAGACCTTCCAGTTTCAGGCGCAGCCAGGATGCATTGACTTTGTTCAGTCTCTGGTACAGTGCCGCCACTGCCTGTGTCTTATCCTGAGAAACAACCATCCATGCCGTCTCATTTCCTTCAAACGGATTCAACAGACGGTAGAAATCGCCGTCTACCTGGATCAGTTCCCGGTATTCTTTCATAAATGCAATTTGTTTTTTAACACTTGCCATCTCCGCATCACTGAGCAGATTCAGATCCAATTCATAACCGAAAGTTCCAAAGTAAGCGACATTCGCTCTTGTCTCGATCGGTGTCGTACGGTATAACTGATGGTTCGGTACCGCAGATACATGAGATCCCATGCTGACGATCGGATATACATAAGAAGTACCGTACTGGATCTTGGTTCTCTCACTGGCATCGGTATCATCACTGGTCCATGTCTGTGGTGCAAAATACAGCATGGCAGGATCAAATCTTGCGCCACCGCTTGCACAAGACTCAAACAGGATCTCCGGGAATTCTGTGGTCAGTCTGGTATACAGATCATACACACCTAAAATATATTTGTGCATCACTTTACCCTGCTGGGACGGTTCGGTTCCTTTACTGTATGGCTCCGTCATATAACGATTCATATCCCATTTAATATAGGAAATCGAGGATTCACGAATCACTTTTGCAACCATCTCATAAATATAGTCAACCACTTCTTTTTTCGAAAAATCCAGAACAAACTGATGTCTTGCATGCGACTCAAAACGTTCCGGTGCACTGATGATCCAGTCCGGATGTGCACGGTAAAGATCACTGTCTTTGTTGACCATCTCCAGTTCTACCCACAGACCAAATTTCAGTCCCAGTTCTTCTACTTTTCTGGACAGACCACTGATGCCGGATGGCAGTTTTTCCAGATTGACATACCAGTCACCCAGTCCACGGTAGTCATCGTTTCTCGCACCAAACCAGCCGTCATCCAGAACAAAGAGTTCCACACCTGCTTCTTTCGCTTTTTTCGCAATATTCAGAATTTTTTCTTCATCAAAATCAAAATAAGTTGCTTCCCAGTTGTTTAACAGGATCGGGCGTGCCTGGTCTCTCCAGGTTCCGTGCATCAGACGTTTCCGGTAGATTCTGTGATATGTCTGGCTCATCTTATTCAGACCCTGATCGCTGTAAACCATAACTACTTCCGGGGTCTGGAAGGATTCGCCCTGTGCCAGTTCCCAGCTGAAGCCTTCCGGATTGATTCCCATCATCACACGGGTCATATCAAAAGTCGAAACCTCTACCTGTCCCAGATGGTTGCCGCTGTATACCAGGCTGAACCCATATACTTCGCCCTGATTTTCTGTTGTGTGCGGACGTTTCAGTGCAAGGAACGGGTTCTGTTCTGCACCGCTGCAGGTACCGTTCAGGCTCTGAATACTCTGGATACCCATCTCCAGTTTTCTGTTTTTCACATACCGTTCTCTTGACCATCCACCGGAAAGCTGTACCATCTCATAATCCATGTCGTTGAATTCCACACTGGCACTCATGATCTTATCCAGAACGATCTTTTCGCTTCCATTGTGAGAAACCTTTGCATTTCTTGTGATCACCGGATACTCTTCATAAATGGTATAAGACAGAATCAGATCGGTATCCATCACTGCATCATGAAGTGTTATTTCCAGTGTCTGTGCCTCATCCCCGCTTTCTACATAGGTGGCTGGAAGCGGCAGAATATTTTTCTTTCCGTTGTAAATCTCATGAAATGCATAAGTAAAATTCACGATCCTGCTTCCGTTCTCCTGTGCGATCGTCAGTGCCGGGCTTCTGTAATCACCGGTTCCATAAGTCGGGAATTCCTGTTTTGTATACTGCATGGAAAGGATACCCGGTTCCGGAACATTGATGGACATCTGGGAACGCATACACTCTTCATGAAGGTAGGTAAAATCTTCCCGGTCATGAATTCTCTTTCCATAATATAACTGCTCTAACTGCTCATTTTCCATGATACGAATGATATAACTTACTTCGTTGTTATACAGATGAAAACATCTGCTCTCTTTGTGAAATACAATTGCCATTTTTTTCTCCTTTCAAACCAAGCCGGCGCACAGATCCGTCATGCCGGCTTGGTTGTCACCTTATCTTTATTGTAACTCACTTTATTTTTCTTTTATTCTATACCCCGAGAATCTTCCGCAGCTCATTGTGCGGCCGCTCTGCATTTTTCTGGTAAATATCCACATAGTTCCAGTCGCTGCTCCTGTCGCAAAACGCCGGGTAAATAAACCCGCACTCTGGCTGTCCCGGCTCGTAGTCGCCGCTGACCGGGGCGAAGATGCAGATCAGATATTCGTAGACTTCTTCTGACTCTCCCACCCGCTCATGATCCGCCGCTTTCACCGGGATATCGTAGCGGTCATGGAACATATACACGGCATAATCTCCGCAGGAACGATACTCTTCCCCTGCAATCTCATAAAAGGTATCCATCAGTGCATCATTTTTCAGTCCGCTGTTCCTGATCCCGTTTAACAGCTGCCACATCGTTCCGGCTGTCATCTGTTCTTTCGGAAACCGGTACCGTTTCAGGTTGACATTGGTTTCCGAAAACGGAACTGTTTTTGCCAGTGCCAGATTTTTCTCCTTATCTGCCGGAGACAATTTCAGAAAATTAGTATTAAAGGTTCCGTCCACATACCCTTCCCGATCCATGTAAGCTCCCGCGATCCGTGTCATCGAGGATCGTTTTACTGTCATCCGCCGGGTCAGTTCCAGCATATCTTCTCTGTTAATCCGCATAATTTTCTCTCCGTCTGCTTCTTATTTCGTGATTTCATCACTCCATAATTTCGCCGTTCGTCAAAAGTGAGCAAGCTCCCTCTGACTCTCTTGCGCTCATTATATCATGATTCGCACCTTCGGTGCTTGACGCTGCTTTCGCAGCTATCATGATCCACATTCGCCGCTCCCGATGAACAAACTTCGTTTGTTCCCGCTCGCTAACACTCATCATATCATGATTCGCACCTTCGGTGCTTGACGCTGCTTTCGCAGCTATCATGATCCACATTCGCCGCTCCCGATGAACAAACTTCGTTTGTTCCCGCTCGCTAACACTCATTATATCATATACAGCATCACCATCAGTGGCATCGTTACGATGCACACCAGGGTGGTAAATACATTGATCGAGCTTGCATACGCAGCATCTCTTTTGTAAAGCTGAGCCATCTGTGTGATCGTTACCGCCGTCGGCGCAATTACTGCCAGCAGGCTGATCAACAGGATCGTTTTTGCATTCTCCATCGGGATCAGCGGTGCCGCCAGTTTCAGGCACAGGGTAATGATTCCCGGCACTACGATCATTTTCAAAAATACGATACCATAGATTCTCCGTTTTCCAAAGACCAGCTTCCAGTCCACACCTGCTAAAAGCATGCCGATCATCACCATACTGATCGGACCGATCATACCCGCAAGGGATGAAGTCATAGAATCAATAATCTTCGGCAGATGGATATTACACAGGAAAAATACCAGTCCTGTCAGAATCGCGATCAGATTGATATTCTGCACAATCTTCTTCAGGTTCACCTGGCGCTGTCCCTGCATCAGGGACTGTCCGTGAGTCCATACAATGATCGTCTGTACGCACAGAAAACCACTGGCATAGATTACCCATTCCTCCCCCAGGATGGACGTGACCAGCGGCAGGATCAGATTACCTGCATTGGAATAAATCAGAGACGCCGTCTCCACTTCATCCATTTTCAGAAGTTTTCTCAGGATTCCACAGACCACAAACAGCACCACATGGATCAGAATCGCCACAGCAACGGCAAGCAAAAAACCATTTCTTATCTTTGTGGAATATTCAATCTGAAAAGCATGGATCGTCACGCAGGGCAAAACCAGATAAATCGTCACCATGGAAAGTACCCTGCTGTCCTCTGTCTTTACGATTCCAAGCTTCACGATCAGAAAACCAAGTCCCATAATCAAAAACAATACAGCGATCTGCTGCATCAGCAATAAAGCAATCACTTTTTCATCCCCCATTATCTTTCCTGTGCTTATTATAAATCTCCTGACTACTTCCTACAATATATTTTTTACCATCCCTGTCTTTTTTCTGTCAAATTCTTCCGTTGTGTGCTATGATGCTTATAATTATAAATGGTTACTGTTCACTCCGTTCCCGGTAACACGCTTCGCTGGATATTATATTCCATGCAATACATGACAAACAGAAAGTGAGATTTCTTTATGACATTACCAAACGAATCTTCTTCCCTCACACGGGGCGAGAAAACAAAATACAGACTGGCAGAATCCATGAAGGAATGTATGTGTCACACCCCGGTAGATGCCATCACTGTCCGCCAGATCACAGAGAACTGCGGTCTGACCAGACAGACCTTTTACCGGAACTTCATGGACAAATTTGATCTGATCAACTGGTACTTTGATAAATTACTGATCAAATCCTTTGAATACATGGGACAGGGAAAAACGGTGCAGGAAGGGTTACAGTTGAAATTCTCCTATATTGGGGAAGAAAAAGAATTTTTCCGTGCCGCCTTCCGTTATGACCGGCAGAACTCCCTGCGGGAACATGATTTTCAGCTGATCTTCCGCTTTTATCAGGATCTGATCCAGTTAAAGACCGGCGCTCCGGCATCCGATGATATCCGGTTTCTCCTTGAGATGTACTGCCACGGATCAATCTCCATGACTATCGAATGGGTACTCTCCGGCATGGCAACCTCCCCGGAAGACCTGGCACGCCTGATGGTGGAAGCCATGCCTGCGAAACTTGCAGACCTTTTTGCTTCTTTCGGCATTCTGACGGAATAAAGCAAAAATTTCTTATCAAAATGTTACATTTACCAAATTCTGTAACTTTCTTTTTTTCAAAAACATTGTTAATATAATCACAAAAGAACGGAACATCCGGAAAACGGTGATTCCCAGAAGAAAAGGAGTGTTTGTATTATGGCAAATCGTATCATGTTAAATCAGACTTCTTATCACGGAGCAGGTGCTATTCAGGAGATCGTTAATGAAGCAAAAGCACATGGATTTAAAAAGGCGTTCGTATGCTCCGACCCGGATCTGGTAAAATTCAATGTAACCTCAAAAGTTACCGACCTGTTAAAAGAAAACGGTCTGGACTATGAACTTTACAGCGACATCAAACCGAATCCAACCATCGAAAATGTTCAGCACGGTGTACAGTCCTTCAAGGAATCCGGTGCTGATTATCTGATTGCTATCGGCGGTGGTTCCTCCATGGATACTTCCAAAGCCATCGGTATTATCATCGCGAACCCGGAATTTGAAGATGTCAGAAGTCTCGAAGGTGTGGCTCCGACCAAAAAACCTTGCGTACCGATCATCGCCGTACCTACCACAGCCGGAACTGCTGCGGAAGTAACCATCAACTATGTTGTTACTGATGTGGAAAGAAAACGTAAATTCGTATGTGTTGACCCACACGACATGCCGATCATCGCTGTTGTTGACCCGGAAATGATGTCCTCCATGCCAAAAGGACTGACCGCTTCCACCGGTATGGATGCTCTGACCCATGCCATCGAAGGTTACACCACAAAAGCTGCATGGGAAATGACCGATATGTTCCATCTGAAAGCCATCGAAATCATCTCCCGATCTCTCCGCGGTGCTGTTGAAAACACCAAAGAAGGCCGTGAAGGAATGGCTCTTGGTCAGTATATCGCAGGTATGGGATTCTCCAACGTAGGTCTGGGAATCGCTCATTCCATGGCTCATACTCTGGGTGCTGTTTATGATACCCCACATGGTGTTGCCTGCGCTATGATGCTGCCGATTGTTATGGAATACAACCAGGAATGCACCGGCGAGAAGTATCGTGAGATCGCACGTGCTATGGGTGTGAAAGGTGTCGATGATATGACACAGGAAGAATACAGAAAAGCCGCTATCGATGCTGTCAAAAAACTGTCCGCTGATGTGGGAATCCCATCTGTTCTCGACGCAGTTAAAGAAGACGATCTGCAGTTTCTTGCAGAATCTGCCCACGCAGATGCCTGCGCACCGGGTAACCCAAAAGATGCCAGTGTGGAAGATCTGAAAGACCTGTTCCGTAAGATCATGAAATAAGCAACATTTATTAAACTCTGCAAAAAAAGAGGAAGTCTCCGATATGAGCTTCCTCTTTTTTATTTATCCGGCTTTCCGGATCTTTTTCAGAAATTCCTCCACCGGGAGCGGTCTGGAAAAATAATATCCCTGAATCATATCCACGCCCCACGCTTCCAGAAGTTCCACCTCTTCCTGCTCTTCTACTCCTTCTGCCACGATCGCATATCCCTGTTGCCGGAGAATCGTTACAATATTACGATAAAACTCTCCTGCTACCTTATGCTGACGGATACCATTTAACATGGAGCGATCCATCTTGATACACTGGAACGGCAATTTCAGTACCGCATTCAAGTTGGCATACCCGGAACCAAAATCATCCATGCACAGGCCTATACCATCTTTTACAAAGACTTCCACCGCCTCATACACCTCTTCTTTGTATTCTGTCGCAACGGTCTCTGTGATCTCAAACTGAAAAAACGACGGCTCCAATCCATGTTCCCGGATAATTTCCACCAATTGTCCGACATATCCTTTCTTCAGAAGCTGAGCCGGTGAAAGATTGTACTTAATATTTTTCAGCTGCTGCATGATTTCCGGGCATTTTTGGACCATCCGGCACACTTTTCGGAACTGCTGCAGGCCAATCTCATTGATTTGTCCATTCTGCTCAGCAATCCGTATAAATATTTCCGGAGATATCGGTCCGAGACCAGGGTGATGCAGCCGGCTGAGTGCTTCTGCCGTAACAAATCTCTTTTCCCTGATCGAATAAACCGGCTGATAATATACTTCAAACAAATCTTCTTCTATCGCTCTGTAAAGATATGCTTCAATTGTTTTTTGCCGGAGAAATCCGTGCTTCACGTATTCGTCCCCCCGGACCAGCAATGTTTCCTGAGTTCTCGGAACTAGTGCCGTCAGATATCCTACATAATTCAGGAGATTTTCACTGCCAAGCTGATTCCCGTATGGTATTCCGCAGATTGCTGCTGAAAACAGAATTTCTTCCCCTTCCATGGCAATCGGATGAGAAAAATACCGCAGCAGCTTCTGCAATACTGCTTCGTATTCTTCAAAAGAGTACATTCCGATCAGTATCCTTTTCCCACTGATTCTGTAAACATAGGGACTTTCTGTAAACTCCCGTACCTGACCTGCTATCTTTTTCAAAAAACGATCTGTCCATGGAACCCCGTAAATGGTATTCAGCTGTTTCAGCTGCCGGAGATCAACAACTGCCACATGAATATCCCGTTTGCGTCTGCACTGTTCTTCTGCCCACTCCTGAAAACATTGCATATCCAAAAGTCCTGTCAGATTATCGGTATACACATACGGGTTCTGAAAAGCAAGCAGCAGAACCATCAGACAAAGTGCTATAGCAAATCCGGTCAGCAGAACTTCCTGATAAAATCCCTGCAACAGCACACAGCTGACCATAATAAAAAGAATTTCCCAGATTATACCAAATTTTCGTTTTCCCAGTTTCTGATAATTCCGGATGCTTTCCCCACCGATCACCAGACCATACCAGACAGCCTGCATATACATCATAAGATACAGCGGCCCCCTGATATATGCTCCGTTCGCTGTGACAGAAAATAAAAGACCTGTCTGAAAATTACCCATGACCAGCACCGTAAGCACCACGGTTGGCAAAAGCAACAGACAACGTATCCCCGATAATTTTTCTTCCACTGCCCCTCCTGCCAGTGCCAGTGTATACAGATAAAGAACCGGTGGAATCAGCAGCTGGCACAGATAAAACAGCAATAAAATCACATAAAGCATTCTGGCGAATTCCGGACGACTGTTGTCAATAACAACTGTACTGACCATATCCAGTAGAATATCTCCGATTCCAAGCATCATAAAAATCTGAAATGTTTTTTCTGTCTTGTTACCTGCATACTGTCGTTGTTTCATAAAATGATGCCATAAGACAATCAGAAAGATCAGTGCTGCCACTAAAAAATCCATATTATATCTCATAGTGGGTACCTTCCTCTTGTACTTCTTCTCTTTTGTACCAGCCCTTATTGCTGTACATATTCTGATCCGCCTCGAACTTCCAGTCACTGATACTCTTTCTCATCCCCCGACTGTC
>ENA-ORTU01003891-ORTU01003891.1-human-gut-metagenome-genome-assembly--contig:-NODE-3891-length-11907-cov-2.384408_pt1 | contig 11907 bp, 12 predicted proteins | sample MGYA00241910_ERZ509184 | MGnify/ENA primary metagenome ERZ509184 (study PRJEB26280, sample SAMEA2338847) | human gut metagenome | biome: human gut; feature: human-associated habitat; material: faeces... | reverse complement strand
CCGTAAGGCGTGTGCTGTATGTCGGGGTGTCGATGGGGTTCCAGTAGAGGGCGGCCTCCAGCGACCAGCGATCCGTGACGGCGGCCTCCAGGGCGAGGTTCAGCGTCCCCGTGGCGGCTGCCAGGGCATTCAGGCGCACGCCGAAGAACTGCGCGGCGGCGGGCCGCGGCACGGCGAGGGCTGCCAGCAGCGCCAGCAGGATGAGTTTGTGCTTCATGGCGGGAGTGTTTTAGCGGAAATAGGCGTAGGCTGTCCGCTCCATCATCGGCGTGTCGGGAACGAAATGCCAAAGGGGGTCGCGGCTGATAAGGCCCAGCAGGTTGAACTGTCCGAACCATCCCTCGAACCGGTGCCCTGCCTCTGGTTCGGCCCGGAGCGTGCAGCCCTCGGCAAGATAATAGACCTTGTATAAGCTGGAGGAGAGCGTGCCACCACGGATCACGTCAGCGTCGTCGCTGACGATGCCGCAGTGGGGGCAGCCCACGCGGGCGCTGTCGTAGTACCAGCTTGTATATACGGTCAGCAGGTAGCCGTAGCGATAGGTGAAACGAAAGGATGCGGCGGGTCCGTAGCGGTCGTAGAAACGCACGACAAAAATTAGGCGCGCGTTCGAGCGTGTGAAAACAGGCGGCTCATAGTCCAGGATGTAGTGGGTGGAAACCTCCTGCGTCGGTTGCAAATCATAGGTGGGCAGTCCGGACTGTCCGTTGTACCTGAAGAACTTGATGTCCCCCTGTTCGACCTCCAGGGTTGCACGCAAGCCCATTGTCCGGAAGTCCCCATCGAAGAAGGCGTTTAAGCGCAGAGGGGCTGTTTGCAGGCATATGCCGTCGTGCTGATCGGAGAGTATCGAGCAGGAAACGTCGATGTCGTAGTAGCGCATGCGTACGTCCACGAGGTTGTCGCCCCGGATGGTGATATGCAGGGTGTGTTGGGTGTTCGGCCGGATGTTGAAATCCGAGGTGTCGTTATCTCCCGGGAAGACGAAGTAGTCGAGCACCCTGCCACCCCGCAGGGCCCGGATGCGCAGGCACGTAGCACCCACAGGAGCGACGTCGGGGCTTTTCTGCCGCGGGTCGGTGATGGCAGCCACCACGCCCCGGCAGTTGGGCAGCATGTAGAACGTGCCGGTGCGCTCCTCCAGGATGGGGCCGTTGGTCAGGACCGTGGGCATGGCACCGCTGAAGAGCGACGCACGTGCCGGGACGTTCATGGCCTGCACGGACCGGAACTCGATGCCGCCGGCTGCGGGAGCCACCTCCACGGTATAGGCGATGCGTGCTGCAAAGCGTTGCAGGGCCAGAGGCTCAAGCTCCACAGGCGCATCGGCAGGCAGCACGGTGATCGGACGCTCGACGGTCATCACCAGGTCGTCCCAAACCTCGGGCTGAGCCACGGCGTAGCCTTGCAGTTCGTCAAAAGTCAGATACCCCGTGTCGGCATGGATATTCGCTACGACGTAGAGCGTGTAGTGCCCGGGCATGCAGGTAAACTGCGCCGCCGTGGAGCGCGTGTAATATTGCTGCACCTCATGTGTGCGGTCGCTCACAAGGAAGAGGTTGACGTCGGCGATGCGCTGCTCGTCCGTCTGCCGGATCACGGCCTGCGCACTGGAGGCATAGACCGTCAGCCGTACCGTGACCTGCCGGGAGCGGGATACGGGGCTGGGGATTTCGGGCTCCGAGCAGGAGACCAGCAGCAGGCCTAAAAGGATGGAAAAGAGGGTTTTCATGGCGTTTTGATTTAAGCAGGCTCCCGCCCTCGGGGAGCGGAAGCCTGCGATGAGGAGGTTCTTAGGCTCCCAGATCGACGTTCTGCGTAACGGGGGCCTCCCACTCGGCAACGGTCAGGGCGACCTGGCAATCCTGCCCCACAAGGCCCGAGAGGGTCGCGGCGACGCGGTAGTAGCCGTTGCGAGCGATCTCACCTCCGGCCTTGCCCGTCAGAAGCACCGTATAGACGATCTCCATCCTATCGTCCGTGGTCGCGGCGTTCCCGTCGGCGTCGTAGAGGGCCGTGATTTCGAGCGTCACGCGGCCACTCTCGGCCAGGGGCCCGTTCTCAAAGAGGTAGAACAGGTTGCCGTAGCCGCCCGTCACGGCGACGGGAGCCTGGGTGTGGGTGTAGCTCATGGCTCCGGGTGCCGGGCTGGCGGGCGCGATGATCGGCGACTGGGAGGCGGCTTTCAGCAGGCGCGTGCCGGTGAGGGTCAGCGTGCCCGAGTACTTGTCCCCGAACCCGGGGGCCACGGAGGTCTGGACGGCGACTTTCGCCACGGTGCGCTTCAGGGTGAGGGCTACGTTCGTGGTGGCGCCCTGCGCGGCGATGGCCTTATTAGCAAAGGCGGTCATCACGAAGCCGCCCGTGCGTTTGGCTTTCGTGCTCACCTCGGCAAAGGTTCCGTTGTAGTCCGCCGCAGAGGTTTCGAGCGTTTCGAGCAGCGACGCTTTGGTCGTCACGTCCGTAAGGGGCATGTTGGCCACGGCATAGAAGTCGCACGACGTGCCGGCCGTGGCGTGCGGCAGGGCGAAGGTCGCCGTCTTGTCCGCGAGTTCTGAGGCCGTGAACTGACGCTCGGTCACAAGGTCTCCTTTGGCGTTGAACACATAGACCGAAAGGGACGAGAGGCTTTTTTCCCATGTCTCGGCGGCGGCCGTGGTCGAGAAGAAGGCCCGGCTCGCAGGCTCGTCGATGAAGGTCATCGTCACCACGGCCCCGTCCGAGGCGTTCGGAGTGTCGGGGGGAATGGTCGGGGTCTCTTTGTCACAGGCGACAAAGGCGAGGGCGGCGAAGGCCGCAAAAAGAAGGTTTTTCACGTGTAAGGTTTGTTATGCTGCCTCAGGCAGCGGTTATCGTTTACTTTTGCTTGGCGGGGCGTCCACGCCGGCGGGTGTAGAGGTCGTTCTGCTCAAAGTATGCCCGCAGGGTGTGGATGAGCTCCATGATCAGGTGGTTGTATTCGCTGCGGGCCACGAGCCCGTCATCGAGGTTGTAGCGTGCGAAAACATCCTCGCACAAAGGCTGGAGCGTCAGAGCCAGCGTGCGGTGCTGCGCGGCAGGTATCAGGGGAAATTCGGTCGAGAGGATGCAGCGCAGCGTATCGTAGCGCGAGAAGATCAGACCCTCGTAGAGGACGGCCTCGGCGCGTGCGGCGGCCGTCAGGGGCCCCTCGCCCGCAGCGAGGGCCGCGCGGTAAGCGGCGGCCGCATGCTTGCTGCGGGTTTCGATGAGCCGATGCGCATGCGTGAGCTGCGGATGACGCTCGCGCAGGAACTCCTCCAGCCGTTGCCGATAATAGCTTGTAGATTGACAGTTATCCATAGTTGTCGTGCTGGCCGGCATGATCGGCTGTTACATCCGTGGCCCCTGACGGCGCCCTTCGGACGGCTCCTCGGGCAGCAGAGGCGGTAGCTCGGGGGCCGGGCTGTCATCCATCTCGGGAATGCCGGGAGCCTGGGCCTGCACGGCCTCTTGCACAGTGGCTTTCTCGGCCTGCTGCGCCGCGGCCTCCCGCATTTCGCGGGCACGCTGGTAATTCACGAACTCCAGCCCATTGGTCTCTTTATTTACCAGCAGCATGCAGTTATAGGGCTGATGGTCCTGTTTGGTGTACTTCCGGCCGTCCACCTGCTTGAAATCATGAAGCGCAATGCGGTCCCGGGTGTCGAGCTGCTTGTCGAGCTGCTCGGGGATGAAGATGCGCTCATAGTGCGGGTCTGCGACGATGAAATCCATGCGCTGCACGTCGAACTGCGCGTGTCCCGAGAAAAGGTTGTCGCTATTCTGATAGTGGCACTCTTCGAGTTTCGTGCGGCCGCCCTGGCGGAGCTCGCCTTTCTGCTCTGCCGTCAGACGCACGTTATAGAGGTAGTCGGGAACCTGCACGTCCTTGCGCGGCACATAGATCATGCGGTTGGTCTCACGGTTCAGCGCGGCATAGCAGGGCTCGTCGTTATGGATAAGGAAGCGATCCAGGGTTCGGCCCTGGCGCAGAAGCGCGGTGTCCTCGCTGTTGAGCACCATGCGGACGCGCTCGTCGGTGAGGAACTCCGGAACCGGCAGCGGCGACTGGACCTTGAAGTGCATGGTGCCCTCATCGTCATAGTAGGGATGGATGGAATACAGACCCTCCACGGGCAGGTGCTCCCCGAGCTTGTGGTTCAGGGGTATCAGGCGCGTCTGGCGCCCCAGCTCCATGCTGGCGATCAGGCCGTCTTTCTGCATCTGAGCCACGTCGAAGCCCGCAGCCGCGAGTTCATGAAGCGGCATGCGGCTCCTGTCGTACATGACCTTACTGAGCGTGTTGGTCGAGGTGCGGTACGGACGGGCGATTTTCAGCGCCTCCTCGTCCCGTGCGTCGAGCTGCAACCTGGCGAGGGCTTCGCCGACGATGCCCACCTTGTCGTAGGGCACCCTGTAAAGCTCCGGCACGGTCTTCACGTCGTTTCCTGCGGTATAAGCCTGGATGCGCATGGTGCTGAAGAACCGCGCGACAAAGCGGCTGTCGGTCAGTTGCATGAAGGCCGCATGGTTCTTGGTCTGCGGCTCCACGGTGGTCATGTTCAGCGTGTTGTTGTCCATCGAAAGGGCGCTTACGACCTTGACGCTGCCGTCCAGAGGATAGCGCAGCACAAGGGCATCCTTCGAAGGATCGGGATGCGACACCTGTGTAGGCTCGCCTGCCCGGGATTTGTTCTCTTGTTTTGCCATGATGATATGATTAAAATGGTTAGGTGTTTCTGTGGAGCAAAGGTATGATGCACATAATCAGATTGTTCTGCATGTCACCGTGCGGACCGTATCCGGTACCTCTCTGACCGTCAGGATAGTTCCCTACCGGCCGCCGGCCGACGGCTTGGGCTGCGGGATCAGGTGCCGCAGCTTGGGGTCCCGATGTATGCGTTCCAGTTCGTCGGTGATGATCTGCGCGACCTCGGAGCGTATGCGCTCGTAGTTGGCGGCGATCTGCTCCTGCATACAGTCGCGGCCCGCGGCATCCCGGAAGCTCGTGATCTCCGGAATAGGACGGTAGGCCGCCGTTTCACGCGCCACGGCAGCGTTGTCCACGACAATCTGTGCATGGAAGATCTTCTGCTCGATGCGCTCCCCGAAGTTGTCGGACACGGCACCCACGAACATACCTTGCGAGAGGTTGGCGATCTTCGAGGCCGGAATCAGGCTGTCGAGCTGCGTGTTGATCGAGGTGGACTTCTGCTCCGGGGAGATCGACAGCGACTCGCGGCGCTGGAGGATCTTGCCGAAGCGTTCCGAGAGACTCTTGGCTGTCTCGCCCACGACCTGTCCTGCGAAGACGTTGCCCACGGTATTCTGGATCACCTTCGACTCCTTATCCCCGTAGTCGCGCGTGAGCTGCGAGTAGTCCTGGAAGCCCAGGCACACGGCGACCTTGTTCGAGCGGGCCGTGGCGATCAGGTTATCCAGGCCCCGGAAATAGATCGTCGGCAGCTCGTCGATGATCACCCCCGACTTGAGCCGGCCCTTTCTATTGATGAGCCGAACGATGCGCGAGTTGTAGAGTCCCAGGGCTGCGGAGTAGATGTTCTGACGGTCGGGGTTGTTGCCTATGCAGAGGACTTTGGGCTCATGCGGGTTGTTTATATCCAGCGTGAAGTCGTCGCCCGACATGACCCAGTAAAGCTGCGGCGAGATCATGCGCGACAGTGGTATCTTGGCCGAGGCGATCTGCCCCTGAAGCTGATCCTGAGCCCCTGAGCGCCAGGCGTCCATGAAGGGCGAGAGGTAGTTTTCCAACGCCGGGATCGAGGTGAGAATCACGAACAGGTCGGCATAACGCTTGTTCAGCAACTCGATGGCATGTGGGAAGGTACAGTAACGACCGTCTTTGTAAAGACGCAGATACCAGATGATCGCCGCCAGCAGGATGATCGGCGACTCGACGAAGAAATCGCCCTGCTTAGTGATCCACGTTTTATTGAGGTTCAGCATGATCACGTAGGCGCTTTCGTAGGCATCCGATATATCGGTCATAAAGGACGGATTGATCGGATTGCAACGGTGCGACCGCCGCGGGTCATCGAAGTTGATCACGTAGAATTTCGGAGGTACCGTGTAGCTTTTCAGGTGCGTGCGCAGGTGGTTATAGGCGATTACGCTCAAATCATCGAACTTGAAGTCATAGATATACAGAGCGAAGCCCTTTTCGATCTGCTGCTTGATGAAGTTGTTGATCACCGCATACGACTTGCCCGAGCCGGGCGTTCCCACTACGGCCGTGGCACGGAACGGGTTGACCACGTTGATTCACCCGTCGTGCCAGCCTTTCTTATAGTAGTAGCGCGTGGGGATATTGACCGAGTACGGGTTGGTAATCAGGCGGGACTCCTGCTCGAAGCTCTCGTTTTCCTGATTGAACGGATCATCCATCATGCCCTGCGACATCAAGCGTCCGAGCCACACGCCGCCCGTCAGCAGCAGGATGTAGCCTGCGATCAGGGCAGCAACGTAGAGACTGCATGCCGTAGGCAGCCCGGCCGGCAGATGCAGCAGGGGACCCGAGCCCAGGAACAGCACACCCCCGGCCGCGAGGCTGCACACGATCATCCGCCAGGTGATCTGCCGGCTGCGCACGCTGCGCGTACCCAGGCATGAGAGTCCCAGAAGCAGCAGGCAGAAAAGTTTGGAATACAGCGGTGCGGAGAAAAGTCCTGTGGTGCGCTCGAAATTCGTCAGGATGCGGTCGAGCAGCTCCAGCGTTCAGCCCTGCGACGACAGCCAGGCGTGGCAGAACCAGTAGATGTGCGAGCAGAGAATCAAAAGGCTGATGCCACGCATCAGGTGCATGAGCTTCGAGAGTCCTCTCAGATCGTCTTCTTGTTGCATAAAATCGGGATTGGAAGGCAAAGATAGTTGCCTCGATGTGCCGCGGTGCGGGATGGAAGCCACCGGCATTCGCCGGCATCGTGCGGCACCAAAAAGGGCTGCGGGCGAAGAGCAGCCCTCCATAAAGTCCTTAACGCTGGCTCAGATCGGTAAGCGCCTCACGCATGCGGTCCAGCAAGGGCGTGAGCTGCTTTTTGCGGTTGAGCACATTGCAGCGCAGCCCGTCATAGTTGGGAATGTGCGTATTGAAAGCCCACTCGAAAACCTGGATGATATTTCGGACCGTCGCCGCACTGTTGCCGGCAGAACGGCAGAACCGGATTTCGTACAGCGGAACGATAAGTTCCACAAGGTCGGTAGCCCGGAAGCCGTCGTTCAGGAACAACGGCGAGCAATGGGGCGTAGCTTCCGGCTCCGCAAAGGCCGGATGCCGCACCCGTAGCAGCAGCAGGCGCCGCTCCGAATCGAGCGTGTCGAGAACTTTGAGGCAGTAGTGCCGCGCCAGCGGGGCGTCGCTCTCACGTCCCGAGAAGAGCCGCAGCAGACCTGCGGCTTCCATGCGTGCCCGCTCGATGGTCCGTAGCACCCGTGGGGTGCAGGACGCATCGGTCATGCGTGCGGCCTCAAAGACGAAAGCCTCGAATGCCGCTTCGTAAGCCGCGGCCTCGATAGGCGTGCGGGGATTGCGGGCCGCCTGCGCCATGAGCGCAAACAGCCCCTCTTGCATCAGTGTGTTCATAGTAAAACGTATTAGGATTAAACAATAACCCCGGAGCCCCGCTAAGGGCTCCGGAGAGGAATTGTCGTCCGCACGCAGCATGAACATGGGATGCACGCACGCAAGATATAATGACAAGCCTCCGGGCCCTATGGGTCGGAGGCTTGGAGGAAAGACGAAGAATGGTCTTATGTTCCCGGTACGGGAGCATAAGTCCGAAAGATATGTTGCATCGGCATCTATGTATAAGTAATCCGGTTGCTGCTTTTCATGTTTGGGATGGATACAGGATATTAATAAGACGTTTGTGTCGGCAAGTTGACCTAATGCGCTGTCTAAAAAACTTTTGCTATCTTTACAAGAAAATTGTCGGCATGGGAAAAATCACCCTCAATCTTCTGGAAAACGGACTGGACTTCCTCTGCGAAGCCCTCTCACCGATCGTTCAGACACAGGACGAACGCAAACTCAAATACTCCGTCCTTCATATCTACGCCGGCGTGGAGCTGATCCTCAAAAAAATCGTATTCGATATAAACTGGCAATGGATATTTAAAGACGAGTCAAAAGCCTCTGAGCAGGCACTGTCAACAGGAAATTTCGAAAGCATAAATTTCGGTGGCATTAAATATAAGTTGTCATTGGCCGGGTTGAATTTGCATCCGAAGGTCGTCTCCCATATCGAGGCGCTCCGCAGAAAGCGCAATATGATCGAGCATTACGCAATGCAGGATGAAATTGCCTCGGCACTCCGGGGTAACGTATCCGTGGTCTTGGACGATGTGATAAACCTCATAAACAAACATATCACCATCGATACGTCACGGGCAAAAAGGTTATACGACGAGCTGCGACGCCAGGCAGCAAAGTTCAAGGAGTACAATGACAGGTTACTCGAAAGGCTCGACCCCGTACTCCAAGAGGCAAGGGATAACGAGGCCGTGATCCTTCAATGCCCAAATTGCTTTCTCGATTTCCTGGCGGCCATCCCGGGTGAAGAAGCCGAATGTTTGCACTGTCATTATAGAGCCGACCCGGAAAAATTGGCCGATGACACCCTCGAACGAATTGAGGAAGTCGATGCCTACGCTACTATTAAAGATGGTGGTGAATATCCACAATACGATTGTCCCACATGTCATTTCAATTCTCTGATACGCCGTGATGACGGTACCTATTACTGCTTCAACTGTCACGAGCATTGGGATGTCGTGGGTTTGAGCTTCTGCACGCGGTGTGGCGAAATCTATGAATCCGACGAAGATGGCCCGGGTATGTGTCCGGACTGTATAGATTATGTAATGAGCGGAGACGACTGAAACTATAACTACCTGTGTCTTTTCTTCCTGCGCCGCCGCGGAATGGGTGTCCACGGCTCCCAGGTGTCGCGTGCAGCCTCGTCCATAAGTACTCCCAATAACCCCATACCGTGATGGGGCTCCCACGGCTGCGCCTCGATATGCTCGGTCCATATATCCTGTTCCGGGGTCGAGGTCGGAGTGGCGGATGCGTCCGGCATCTCCCGTGTGGTCATCTGCGGTGGCGTCTGCTGCTGCGATTGCGGATGTGTTTGCGGCTCCTGAGCCCGTGCGGTGAAGAGTTCCTGGAAGCGATTTGCGGCGAAGCCTTTGTCCAGGCGAGAGCCGTTTACGACAAGACCGTTGCGGTGATCGATGAACGTCACGCCGTAGATGCGGCCCTCGTGCTCACGGCTGCGGTGGAAGATCACCGCGATGCCGGCCGGCCGCAGGGCTTGGGCGAACTCCCCGGCCGTGCGGCACCTCTTCATGGCTTCGCGGATGGCTGCTCGTGTGGGTGCCAGCGTCTTGCGGTTGTCCCGTATCCAGCGCTTCGTGCTTTCATACTCCCGCATGAGGGCCTTGTATCCGAATTTGCGGGACAGGCGGCTTGAAGCCAGGGGCTTGCCGACCTTCTCGCCATGCTCGTCGAGGGCTCCGTAGATGATGCCCGCATAGGGGCGCCCGGCAACTTCGCCGCGACACTCCTCCGTCCAGACGTTGAACAGACGCAGCAAGGTCGAGAACTCGCCCCGTGAGGCGAAGCGGTAGCGATCCGTGAGGTGATGGAGCACGGATGCGAGCTGCGCCTTGAGGTCGCTATCCTTGTAACAGACCTTGCGGAGCTCCTCGAAGGGTCGCTGCTGCTGCCCCCGCACGGCGGGAATCAGGCCGAAGAGCCTTTCGATCTGCTCGGTGAGGGCTTTCGAGCGTTTCTTGTAATCCTGGTAGTTCACGGCGCGGCCGTCGGCCTGTACTCGTGACGCGACGATATGAAGGTGCGAACGGGCGATGTCGTCATGCCGGTAAACGACGTAGGGCTGGTCGCCGTAGCCCATGTGCTCCATGTAGTAGGTTGCGATCTCCGTAAGCTGCATCTGATCGAGCTTGTCACCGGGATGGGGATTCAGCGATACGTGGAAGACAGGCTCCTGGACCCGCGAGCGGGGATGCGAAAGCCAGGGCTCGAAAGCCCGGCATAGCTCCCGTGTGTCTATGCGCCCATCCACGGGCCGCAAAGGCAGGTTGTGGCACAGGAGCACGCGGCCCTTGCCGGCGTCGAGCTTGAGCTTGTTGTAGAGCAGCACCCCCGCAATGCGGGTTCCGTGGCTTATTCGTGCGACCATTCGTGCCGTACCTCTTCAGTCAGGTGAGCGATCTGCTCGCTCAGCGCTTTGAGTTCCCGTGTGCAGCCGATCAGGGCCCCGAGTTGCCGGGGTATCCGCTGCTCGGAGAAGTGGCTGTTGACCTGCCGCACGATCTGGTTGTAGTTGTTGCCCACACGGGCGAACTGCCAATACAGGTCGCTGAGCCGCGCGAGGTATCTTGCGGCCGCCGGGTCGCTTTTATATATCCGCAGCTCCTCACCCAGCAGACGCTTGACGATGAAGCCCGCGATGTTCTGAGTTCATCCCGCCGCATCGAGCAGCTCCCGGAAGCGTGTCTGCTCCCGGTCGTTGAGTTTGAAGTTGTAGCGGTGCCGCTTCGGGTCAGCAGCCTGAGGTCTTCCGAATTTTCCTTTTGCCATATCATGTTTTTATAGGTTTCACGACTTAGGAGTGAAATCCTCCCGGCCGACTTTGGAGGCCGGGACTTTTCGTATGCCGGGAACATTCCCGGCATACGAAAAAACAGCTCGCTATCGGCATGTGCCGATAAAATCCGCCTCCCGGCGGATCGGATGCGTCCGGCAATCCCGGACGAAAACCGTATAGGTATTCCCGGTGCAAGTATAAGGATAAAGAGCCGTCCCGGCAAGAGCCGTTTGCGGCCTGTGAGTGCCTGGCGTAACCCGCCGGTCGGAAAGGCCCCGCGAGGGTCTTTCTTTGCACCGGAAATGGTGATGGCGTGCATTCATGGAACACGAAGCACGCGGTGCTTCGTCGGCATGGTTTGCGTGCCGTGCTCGGGATGCCGTCCATGAATGCGTGGAGTTCAATGAATGCCGTGATATGCGTGCATGCCCTGCATCCGTGGAAGCGGGTGCATCGACGGCCTTGCCTGCCTCCACAGCTCCGTGAGCGCCGCATGCTTCGGATGCCGGCATGGCACCAAAAGCATACGACTCATACCATGCCCGCAAGGCATCGGGGGTATCTAAGGCATGCACTTCAAGCGGTTCATTCAAACCAACCAAAGATACGATGGATAAGAAACCCTATTACATCTCGGTATGCAGCCAGAAAGGCGGCGTCGGGAAATCGACCTTCACGGTGCTGCTGGCAAGCCTGCTGCACTACCGCCTGGGACGCCGGGTGCTGGTCGCGGACTGCGACTTTCCGCAGTGGAGCATCGAGGAGCAGCGGCGCCGCGAGCTGGAGACCCTCGACCGTGTGGATGGCTACAAGCTGATGATGATCCGCCAGTTCAAAGCCTCGGGCCGCAAGATCTGGCCCCTGCTGGCTGCCGGCCCCACCACGGCGCTCAAGAACGTCGAGGAGTTCCTTGCGAAGGCTGCGGAACCCTATGACTATGTGTTCTTCGACCTGCCCGGCACCACGGCCATACCGGGGGTGCTGCCGCTGATCGCACAACTGGATCGGGTTTTCATCCCCCTGAAAGCCGACAAGATTGTCATGGAGAGCAGCATCACCTTCGCCCGCACGCTCACCGAGTCCTTCATCCCCAACAAATATGCCCGCATCCGGGGTGTGCACCTGTTCTGGTCGATGATCGACGCCCGTGAGCGTACGAGCCTCTATGCCGAGTACGAGCAGGCCCTCCTGCGCTTCCGCCTGCCGCTGCTGCACAGCCGTATTCCGCAGCGTGCCCGCTTCGGCCGGGAGCTGTTGCCCGGCGGCGGCCCCGTGA
>ENA-ORTU01003857-ORTU01003857.1-human-gut-metagenome-genome-assembly--contig:-NODE-3857-length-11985-cov-2.309220_pt1 | contig 11985 bp, 13 predicted proteins | sample MGYA00241910_ERZ509184 | MGnify/ENA primary metagenome ERZ509184 (study PRJEB26280, sample SAMEA2338847) | human gut metagenome | biome: human gut; feature: human-associated habitat; material: faeces... | reverse complement strand
CAGTGGCTGGCGGACGGGATGAAAATGCCGGATGAGGAACTGAACACTATTTTGACCGACATAATGAAGGGAGATTATTTCAGAACCTAATTTCATGTAAAGGAGGATGGCTAAATGGCAAATATAAGCGACAGACAGAGAAATCATTTTATGCTTCGCAACAAGCTGGCCAAACGGGGATACGACTGGTGGTGGCACTCCTTCACAGCGGAGGATGCTGAGACCGGAGAGGAAAAGCCGTTTTTCATTGAATATTTTACCTGTAATCCCGGACTTGCCGAGGACAAACCGGTGCTGGGCCAACATCCAGACCGTAAAACCGACGGGAAAAAGCCCTCCTATCTGATGGTAAAAGTCGGTTGGTGGGGGGAAGACGCCGGACAGCTCCACCGCTTTTTCCCCTGGAAAGAAGTTCAGCTTCCCTATGATACGAACCTCAGCCTTACGGCGGGGGACTGCGGCTGTTCCGAGACGAGAATGTACGGCAGAGTAAGTATAAGCCCGAAGGAGGCGGAGGAACACCCGGAGTATATGTGCAACAGCGGCGAGATGAGCTGGGATATGAGGAAATTTATTGCCCGGCGCAGCGACGAGGATATCCGGGAGCTGGAGAAGATAATTGCCAGCGTCAGGGAGGCGGGCCGACGTCAGCCCAGGCCGGACACCGGGGAGCTTGCGGAACTGGCATGTTCCTTTCACTGCTATGTGTGCGCCAAGAGCGGAAACAACGTGGTGCCCATGATAGTCAACGGTTTTCATGACCTTAATATGGCCCTGTGGATCATGTGGGTCAAGCAGGTCAGGGGAGAGGAAGTGGCGGAAATGCTGGAGGAGTTTTTATACTATATTAAGGTAAAAGATGCCAATTCAGCGGTGAAGCTCTTCAGGCGCAGCGCCGTAGACTTTTTGGCTCTGGTGGAGTAAAGACCCGTATCACAGAATAGAATAAAATATAGTTAAGCCGGGAAAACCTTTTGGTTTTCCCGGCTTATTCAGTCAACCAATATTTCCTTCAGGGTAAGGTCACGACCCGTGAGGGGCTTGAGCTTATCACTGCCGCAGGAGGGACAGTGCAGATCCTCCAGGTTGGCGATAAACTCCGCCCCGCAGTCCATACATGCGGCAGTGCCCTCCAGAACGTCCACGGTGAAGCTGGCCTTTTCCAGCTCAGTGCCCTCGGCCACGGCGGTCCAGCAGTCGGACAGATATGCAGGAACCACGCCGGAGAGACTGCCCACCTCAACGCTTATGCCCTTTATTTCATCCAGGCCCTCGTCCTTGGCTATGGAACGAATCATCTTCAGCAGGGCGTCGCATATACCAAGCTCGTGCATTACTTGCCGCCCACTGCCTTTCTGACCACGCTGCCGGTGCGCTTTACAAGGCCCTCCGCAACCTTTATAGGCATGGTCTCGAAGCTGCCGGCGTGCCAATCCCTTACCTTCTCCAACCTGATGGCGTCAAACTTGCACTTGGTGGTGCAGAGACCGCAGCCTATGCACAAATATTCGTCCACCTTTGCTGCTCCGCAGCTGAGGCAGCGGGCGCATTCCTGACGCACCTGTTCCTCGGTAAAGGTAACTCTGGCGTCGGAAAAGCTCTTGGCCTTGGCCTCGTTGTAACCGGGCTTCTGGCGCTGGCCGTGGTCAAAGCCGGCAATATCCAGCAGGGCTTCATCCTTGTTGAGTGCCCGGTATATTCTGCGGTCGCGGCCCATGGTGAGGGTCTGGCCGGGGTGCACATAGCGGTGCAGGGATATGGCGGCCTCCTTGCCGGCGGCAATGGCGTCTATGGCAAATCGTGGGCCGGTGTAGCAATCGCCGCCTACGAAGATGTCCGGCTGGGCGGTCTGATAGGTGAGGGGGTCTGCCTTGGCCGTTCCCTTGGCGCTCAGCTCCAGATTGCCAAGGTCAAGTCCGCCCCAGTCCACCTTCTGGCCGATGGCGCTTATGACGCTGTCCAGCTCGATAGTCTCGTAGCGGCCGGTACCCACGGGAGTGGGCCGGCCCTTGTCGTCCTTGCCGCTCAGCTCCATGATCTCCACCTTGAGAGCGCTGACTTTGCCATCCTTCCCCAAAATTTCCACAGGAGCTGAGAGGAAGCGGAACTGAACACCTTCGGCCATGGCCTCGGCTATTTCCTCCTTGTCGGCAGGCATCTCTTCCTGACTGCGGCGGTAGATGATATAGGTCTTATCCGCCCCTAGGCGTATAGCGCTGCGGCATACGTCCATGGCCACGTTGCCGCCGCCGATGACCGCGCAGCGCTTGCCCAGTGAGGGACGCTTGCCCAGATTCACATCTCGCAGGAAATCAACGCCGCCAAGCACGCCCTCCAGATCCTCGCCGGGAATACCAAGTTTGGAAGAACGCTGGGCGCCGATGGCTATGTAAAAGCCCTTGTAGCCCTGGTCTCTCAGCTGCTGTATGCTTATATCCTTGCCGACTTCCACGCCGCACTTGAACTCCACGCCCATCTCCCGCAGCACGTCTATCTCAGCGTTCACCACGTCCTTTTCAAGACGGAAACCGGGGATACCCAAGGTGAGCATGCCGCCGGGGACACTGCTGCGCTCAAAGACTGTGACGGGGTAGCCCTTGTTGGCCAGATAGTAGGCGCAGCTCATTCCGGCAGGGCCGGAACCCACAACAGCTATCTTCTCGGTGTAAGGCCTGCCGATCTGGTTGACCATCTTTGGAACAAAGCGGGTGGCCTCGTTTAAATCGTGGTCGGCAATAAAGCGCTTGACCTCGTCTATGGCTACGGCTTCGTCTATGCTGGCACGGGTGCATTCCTCTTCACAACGCTTATTGCATATGCGTCCGCAGACGGCGGGGAAGGGGTTTTCCTTCTTTATAAGCTCCAAAGCCTCGGTATAGCGGCCCTGAGCGGCCAGCTTCAGGTAGCCCTGGACCGGGATGTGGGCGGGGCAAGCGGCCTTGCAGGGGGCGGTGCCGCTGGGCAGACTGTCTTCACGGTCTTCCCGGTAGTTTTCATCCACCGCCTTGCTGAAATTGAAGGTCTCGGTTATCTTCACATAAGGAGCGGGGCTGGTGTCGCCTTTGGAGCAGAGCTTCTGGCCCAGCCGCACGGCGTTGCCGGGGCAGACCTCCACGCACTGGCCGCAGGCCACGCACTTGGCCTCGTCTACTTTGGCAACGAAGTTGGAGCGAATGGCGTCTCTGGCACCGAACATCAGGCCGGCCCGGAGACCGAAACAGGCGCAGGCGCAGCAGTTGCATATGGCAGAAGTTTCGCCGGGCTCCTCGATATTGGGGATGTCGTGCATTAATCCGTTTTCCTCGGCCCGGAGGATGATTTCCTCAGCCTCTTCCCTGGTTATCTGCCGGGCTCTGCCGGAGCGTATATAATGCTCGGCTCCCTTACCCATCTGTACGCACATGTCCTCGGCCAGATGTCCGCAGCCATCTCCCAGACTGGTGCGGGAGGCACGGCAGGAGCAGGGAGAAACGGAGAAGGTGTCATACTTATCCAGGTAGTAGGAGAGACGCTCGTCGGGGGTGACGCCGGGAATGTCCTTGATGGCGCTCTCCACGGGGATGACTCGCATAAGGCCGTACCCATCGGGAAGGATGGGGCCCATGCTCTGCATGCGCAGACGGGTATACTCTTCAAAGGCCCGGCCAACTTCCGGGTGCTGGGCCAGCAGCTCCTGGTTGTTTACCATCATCTCAAGGATGCCTGGGGCAAATATCTGCATGAAATAGCAATCCTGGTCGCTGCCGGTCATTTTGCAGCGGCGGAAAATGCCGTAATATACCAGACGATCAAGAGAGGGCATGATCTCTTCCACTGTCTTTCCAACCTTTGCGGCCAGATATTCCGCTGTGCGCTCCTTGCGAAGACCGGCAGCGATAGCGATATCCGCCTCATCATCGCTGACGATGTTGGCCATGCAGTAGTATTCCGGGGCGTTTTCGTCTATCTTGTTCACAAGACCGGAGACGCCGCCTATCACCTTGGCCAGCTTAACTATCTTGGGTCTAAGTTGTGCCATATTTTCCGCTCCTTATACATCTAAATAATAGTGTGTTGTCTGTGTTTAAACTACCACTTTTAAGTATATGTCATCTATTTCACAAGTCAATATGCAGCCCGGCTTTTCGTCATTTTTTTGGCGCAGATCCTATTGTGATTGTGATTCAATCACAGAATACAGCCACAGTTAAATCCATGCGGATAGGCAAGGTGAGAAGCCCTGAAAAGTTGAGCAGCTTTTTGTACGTGGATTTAAAACGCCGCCCGCGTCTAGGTTTGTTCGCAAAAGGGTTTCTGTAAAATTGAAAGCCAAGCTGCAGATTGAAGTATAGATTGCGCAGACTGTTCATTGAGGTAGGCTCTGGACGCAGACCAATCCTCTACGTAGTCCATTATATAAGTGGTGACCAGCCTGGTATGAGCGTCTGCATTGCGAGTGAATACGCCCTGCACAAGGGCTGCCTGTACCACCTGGATCAGTGCAGCCACACTGTGTTTGCGTTCTGTGATGAAGAACGGAATATATCGGCCCTGGCGCACCTTTAGAACCATGAGGTACATGGTTCCCGTCCGAGTATCCAGTCAGCGAGGCCGATAGCCACAGCGATAACCGCTGCGGATGTCGACCCGTTTGCTTATCTTCGCTCCCAGCTGCTGGCTTACTTCTGCCTCCATCAGCCGGCTGCACAGCCATTCCAGCATACTCAGCATCGGGGATTGCTGCACCACACATTGCAGCAGCATTCCTGTCAGATTTTTGGGATGATTTTTAGCCATTAGGGTTTCTCTTCCGTATCGTGATTGTCTCGTCAACTTTCATTTTACAGAAGCCCTAATGGCTTGTCTATTTCCTATTTGATTTTATGAACTCCATTATACGCTATCGGGTACTTTTACCAAATCTATTCTAAATTATATTTTACATGATAGGGCTTCAAAATTTCTTCTTCCGTACCGCAAACACCTGAAGAGCAGCACCAATTCCAATTAGTATTCTTCAATGAGTATATGCTCACATCCATTGCCTTCAAACAATCATAAATTCATTTTCCTGTTCGATATACCGACAGAATATGAACAGCCCACAAAGCACCTGTGCGTCAAAGTTTTCGGCAGTCTCTATTGTCCAGCCACCGGAAATCCCCTTGTGCATAATTTGCAGCACAGCAGTACCATCTTTATTTTGCAGAGAATAATTTTGGCTGTTGTGCATGACCAATAAATAAGATGATCCGTCAATCAAAATACCTGCATGATCGACTTTAGGTGCCCGACATATCGGCCAGCCAACCACATCCGGATCATCGTCTTTGGCATAGCCGGGACGCGCCTTCATCAACATTTTGTCACTGCCATTTATGAGTGTATAGATATGATAGCGGATATCTCCACTTTTTTCTGCGGGAGCATCCATGATGTCAATGTCCGTTTTATATTGGGTGGCGCTGTCATACAAGGAGATGGTCTTCTTTGCACCTCCAAAAGTGCTTTTTATTTGAGCAAGTTTTTTCCCGCTCTCTGGGATAGATAATATCCCTGATTTTATCATGTACCGCATATTTTCACCTCTGGGTTAAAATAAAGAAAACAATATCAGTCCTGCAATGCCAGACCCGGCCATTGCCTTGACGGGATTTACTCTCCATTTTCGCAATATGAAAAATGCACCGAGAAATATTATCAGAGCTGTAACATTAACGCTTTGGAGATCGGTAGGTAAAGTCGTTGTCCCGCAAACTGCCGTAAAGAACAGATTGATTCCAGCCGAAGCAATCATGGCAATGACAGCAGGGCGAAGCCCGGCTAGGATACCCTGGACAATACTCAGCCCACGGAAACGATAATAAACAAAGGCAAGTACCATTACAATCACGCAGGATGGGAAAACACAACCAATTGTCGCAACAATTGCACCGGGTAAGCCAGCAACCATTATCCCCACAAAAGTTGCTGAGTTTATCGCAACCGGACCTGGCGTCATTTCCGCAATTGTCACAATGTCTGCAAACTGTGTCATGGTGAGCCATGGATGAACTTCAACCACCTGATGTTGAATCAACGGCATGGCTGCATAGCCGCCTCCAATGCTGAACAGTCCAATTTGAAAATAACTCCAGAACAATTCAAGATATATCATCTCACTCAGCCCCCCTTGCATTTCTTTTCCCTATATAGCGTTTCGGCGGCTCCAATGGTGCCGCAAACAATGATTACCAAAATAATATTCACAGAAAAGAAACGAACAGCGATGAATGCTCCAAGCAAGACGAAAACCGGCAGAATACTCTTTTTTTGAAAAATCGTTTTTGCCATGTCAATAACTACATCAAAGATCACAGCTGCTACACCACACAGCATCCCCGCCATAACCAAACTGACAATGGCATTATCCCGAAACGCCTGATAAAACAGTGAGATGATTGAGATAATGATGAGCGGCGGGCTTACTGTACCCAGCACTGTCAACAATGCTCCGGGAATCCCCGCCACATGATAACCCACAAGAATTGATGCGTTGACCGCAATTGCCCCCGGCGAGGATTGTGCAATAGCCGTTATATCTAACATTTCCTGCTCCTCAATCCATCCCAATTCCTCTACAAAGCGTTTTCGCATCAAAGGAACAATCACAAAACCGCCTCCGAAGGTACAGGCGCTCAGCTTAAACACTGAAAAAAATAGTTGTGCTAATTTTGCCCTTTTTGTATTTTTCAAGTTATCACCCTCCACAAGTAATATGATAGCACTTGCTTTGTGATAAATAAAATAATATAATTAAATAAAAATAATACTGTTTTTTGATATAAGGAGAACTGCAACAATGACCCTACGTCACATGAAAATCTTTTGTGCTATTTGTGATGCGAATTGTAACACAACAAAAGCCGCAAAGAACTTGAATATGACCCAACCAGCGGTCAGCCTAGCAATTAAAGAGCTGGAGCAATATTATGGCATAGTCCTTTTTGACCGCATAGGTAAGCGGCTTCAAATTACTTCGGCAGGAGAAAATTTTTTACAGTATGCACTTCGCATTACGGCGCAATTCGATGATATGGAGCGGGAAATGCGAAACTGGGATTCTGCAGGTGTTTTGCGTGTTGGCGCCAGCATTACAATAGGATCTCAATTTTTACCAAGCTATGTAAAAGCGTTTTACCACCGGCATCCTGGTACAGAAGTTCAGGTTATCATTTCTTCATCTGACAAGCTGGAGCAGGCACTCATGTGCAATAAGCTGGATTTTGCGTTGATTGAAGGCATTTCACACAATCCCGCCATGCATATCGAGGAGTACATGGAGGATCGGCTGAGCATCATTGCATCCCCAAAAGAGGGCTTTAGGCAGGGACAGCGGTTGACCTTAGAACAATTCAGACAGCAGCGATTCCTTCTTCGAGAGCCGGGAAGCGGCACAAGGGAGGTGTTTAACAGAGCAGCAGAAAATGTCGGTATCTCTGTAAAACCAATATGGGAAGCAACAAGCACCACAGCTCTTGTCAATGCTGTTATCAATGGTTTAGGGCTTGCCGTTCTACCTCAGCGAATGATTCAGGGAGCGCTTAGGCGTGGCTTGGTAGTAACTATATGTGCAGAAGGTATGGATTTTAGACGAAGCTTCTATATCATCCACCATAAGGACAAATATTTGACTCCAGCAGCAAAAGCATTTCTTGATATCTGCCGTAACTATGAGATGGATTATCCCTTGCCTCAATATAATGGACTGTTCTGAGTACACTGCCCCAATAAACAAGAATTCCGCCCAACTCCTTTGATGAAGCGGGCGGGATTTTTGTTCGATTCTTAATCAAGGAGCGTATACGCTGTTACTGTTTTTTGCTTTAAAATATTTTCAACTCACCATTCGGAATAATATCGCATATCCAGAAGAATCGTTGCGAATCAGTCAATCAGGCTCAGAGCATTTAATATGTGCTCAGCAACCTGGTTTTCCAGAGCAATAATGTCGATAGCAATCAGGGCCACATCTCTCATACGAATTTCTTCGCAAACGGAGTTTTTCAAGCGCTTAGATTTTGAACATATCATAGGTGGATTTACTCTCCGCCGCTGTCAGATCCAATCAGCCGGTTTTCAAATCCATCTTCAATATGCTGCTTGGTATTGAGTTTGGACAAAAGAACAACCGTCTCCACATGACAGGTCCTTGGAAACATATCCACGGCGGTTGCGGAACGAAGCTCATAGCCGAAGGAATTGAACCGGAGAATGTCACGGGCCAGAGTGGCAGGACCGCAGGAGACATAGACGATGCGCTCCGGTGCCATGGAGGCAACAGCATTCACCGCCTTTTCATCCATGCCTTTCCTGGGCGGGTCCACCACCACTACCTCCGGCCTTAGCCCGCGTCTGGCTAGCTCCTGAGCTGCCTGACCTGCATCGCCGCAGATGAACTCGGTGTTGGTAATGCCGTTTGCGGCGGAATTTGCGGCAGCGTTTTTAACCGCCTCCGGGACAATCTCGGCGCCGATAACTCGGTCTGCCCGCCGGGCCAGACACAGGCTTATTGTTCCCGCGCCGCAGTACAGATCAAAGGCCAGACCAACTCTCTCAGGGCAGGCATATTCCATGGCAAGCTCATAAAGACGCTGGGCCTGGGGCGGGTTAATCTGATAAAAGGCCTGGGGTGATATGCTGAATCGCAGGGAACAGAGAATGTCCTCCATGTCTACCCTGCCCCACAGCGTGTAAAAATCACCGGACAACACCGTATTCCCGCGGGTCTTATTGATGTTAAGCACTATGCCGGTCAGCTCCGGGCATGCCTGCCTCAATGCCTCCACCAGCTCCTGGGTGCAGCCGCCAAACCCACGGGCGGCTACAATGCAGGCTATTGCGTCCCCGGTATTCACTGCCCGGCGGCAGAAGACGTGGCGCACAGTACCCCTGCCGGTCTCCTCGCTGTAGGCCGGTATGCCTTTGGCGTTGACGAAACCGGCTACGGCAGCGGCGCAGCGCTCGGTGAGCTCACTCTGAATCAGACAGCGGTCAAGGGATATAAGCTGATGGCTGCGCTCCCGGTAAAAGCCGTACCGGGCTCCGTTTTCGCTTGGGGCAAAGGCAAAAATGCCTTTGTTCCTGTAACGGTATATACTGTCGCTGCCGATGATTCGCTCTGCTTCCAGACTCTGCCTGCCTATATGCCGCAGCGCGTCATTCACACGCAGAAGCTTAAAGCGAAGTTCCTCCTCATAGCTCATATGCCAGCAGTCGCATCCTCCACAGATGCCAAACCAGGGGCACTCCGAATCCCTGCGTTCGGGGGATGGGAGCAGCAGCTTTTCCCCTCTGGCATAGACAGCGCTGTTTGTGACTTTCAATATCCTTATTTCCCAGTTCTCGCCGGGGAGGGCCCTGGGGACAAATACGGCTCTGCCGTCAATATGGCAGACGCCTTGAGCCTCAGAGCCGTAACCGTCAATAGTGACGGTATATAAATCATTTTTCTTTAAAGTATTCATAAAAGAATAATAGCATATTTTCCCACATTATTCAATCAATGACAAACATAATATAGGAATTTAAACAGATAATATCCATGCAAATATTTAAGGAGGATGAAAATGAAAAAGTATATTGCAATTATTGCTGCTGCACTTTTGATACTGAGTCTTGCAGGCTGCGCCGACAGCGGGGTTGATAACGACATTATGACAAGCCCGGCGCCCACTGCCATGCCTTCCGCCAGCCCCTATGTGTCCCCGGACATGAGCGACGGCGAGGTCAAGGATAAAGACGGCATCATAGAGGACAAGGATACCGACGACCGCAACGACGATAAGGACGGCGGAATAGGAGCCGTGGTATCACCTTCTCCGACCGCAAAGACCGACGGCAGCACCAACAGCAACAGCAGCACTGCCAACAGCAAATAAATTTCAGGGCCGGAGCATTCCGGCCCCAAATTTTTATGTCATTTTAAATTTACATAATATAATTAACGTAATTAAGTTTACGTAATTTAAAATAAAAAATCTTTTTGTTGCGTTGGAATAGGGAAAGTTGTATTATTACTCTCAACCAATACAGACAAAGGAGAGACTGAACATGAGTTATATTCCCACACCTGAGCAGGCCAAAGAGCTTGTGCTTCGCTATAACAAGGAGCCGTTTCATATCCAGCACGCCGAGACTGTCTCCAAGGTAATGGGCGAACTGGCCAAAAAATATGACCCTGAAAATGTAGACTTCTGGCGTACAGTGGGGATGCTCCACGACATAGATTTCGAGCTTTACCCTGAACAGCATTGTGTGAAGGCCAATGAGATGCTCCATGAGCTGGACGTGGATGAGGGTGTCATCCACGCTGTGGTCAGCCATGGCTATGGCATTTGCTCCGATGTGGAGCCCAGCAAGTATATGGAGAAAGTGCTTTTTGCCGTGGATGAGCTCACCGGTCTTATCGGGGCAGCGGCCCTCATGCGTCCCACAGGTATCTCGGATATGGAGACCAAATCCGTAATAAAGAAATTCAAGGATAAGAAGTTTGCTGCCGGCTGCTCCAGAGATGTTATTCACCAGGGGGCGGAGATGATGGGCGTGGAGCTCAACGAACTTGTGGGGATGACCCTGGAGGCAATGCGGGCCTGATGTTCAGGGCATATTTTGCCCAGGTTCCGCTCACGGATGCAGAGCCTTTGAACGATGAACTGTCTGACTACAGGCACGGACGGCTTGGCAGCATCAGAAACCCGGCTCAGCGCAGGCTCAGTCTGGAGGCCGAGCTGTTGCTCATACGCTCTCTTAAGACTCTTGGGGAAGTATGCTTGCCTCTGGACATTTTCGTTGAGGACGGGGGAAAACCGCGGCTTAGAGACGGCCCCTGCTTCAGCCTGTCTCACTCCGGGCAGCAGGTGTTCTGCGCTCTGTCCGACTCCTCAGTTGGAGCTGATGTGCAGAAGATAGTGGACAAAGGGCCCGGAGACAGAATGCTGGAGCGCTGCCTGTCTGAGAGAGAGCGGCAGATCTATGAGACCATTGAGGATAAGGAACTTTACTTTACCTTGCTGTGGAGTCTGAAGGAGAGCTATGCGAAGCTGGACGGGGCGGGTCTTGGCCCGCTGCATCCGGCCGAGATATGCATTGAGTTTGGACCGCCGGGGCTTGCAAGAGTAGACGGCACAGACGCTAAGCTGTGGTATCATATCGGGGATGCTTATGTTTTCACAGTTTGCTCAGGGAAATATGCCGCTCCGGAACTGTTTGAGGAACTTTCCCAGGACTCCATGGGCTGTCAGAAAAAAGATTAAGATGATGTTGAATATAGAGACACAGACCGCCGAGATGCGGTCTGTGTCTCTATATTCGGTCTGAAACACAAGCTATAGTCAATAGGTGCTAAAAAAACCAACAAAAATACACAATACCTTGTGGCAATTTCATATGCAATTCGCTTATGTTTAGAATTTTTTAACATTTTCTCTTGCCTTTTTTTCGTCATGTGGTATCATGTCAAATATCTTATTATCAATTTACATCTTTACATCACATCACAACATCGCAGAGGTTTGGGATTGAAGTTCAAAACTCAAAGTATATTTGTTGCCCGGCTTTTGCGGGTGAATAAGCATACGTCATACAAAGAGGCGATTATTTATGGGTATGGAAACACTTAAAGACAGAGCTGAGGCCTGCTACGACGAGATAGTAGACATACGCAGACGGATACACCGCCACCCGGAAATTGGACGAAATGAGCATGTCACTTCTGCTCTTATAAGGGAGAAGCCGGCGGAATACGGTGTTGACAAGATAGAATCCCCTGTACCCACGGCTGTGGTGGCTCTGATAAATGGAAACAAAGGCCCTGGGCGCTGCGTGGCTCTCCGCGCGGATATTGATGCCCTTCCGGTTCAGGAGGAGACGGGGTTGCCTTTCGCCAGTGAAGTCCCCAAAATGATGCACGCCTGCGGCCACGATATGCATGCTTCTATGCTGCTGGGGGCTGCAAAGCTGCTGTGC
>ENA-ORTU01003848-ORTU01003848.1-human-gut-metagenome-genome-assembly--contig:-NODE-3848-length-11997-cov-2.404790_pt1 | contig 11997 bp, 10 predicted proteins | sample MGYA00241910_ERZ509184 | MGnify/ENA primary metagenome ERZ509184 (study PRJEB26280, sample SAMEA2338847) | human gut metagenome | biome: human gut; feature: human-associated habitat; material: faeces... | reverse complement strand
AATGCGGTGCAGGCCCTGCAAACGGAACTGGAGGCCCTCAAGTCCCGCGTGGCGGCGCTGGAGGCAGCGGCGGAAGAGCCGCCTTCCGCCTAGAATAAAGGCCGTTCCTGAGAGATCAGGAGCGGCCTTTGCCATATGAGCCGGAAGGTCTCGGAAGGAAGGAAAGAGAGGTCCGGCGGGGAGGCTGGTCAGTTCACGCCTTGGCGGAACTATTTTTCAAGGCAGGCTTTCACGGCCCCGAGAGCGGCTTCGAAGTCGACGTCGTGGGTGACTTCCTTGACGATCTGTTCATAGGCGATGACGCCGTTGGCGCAGATGACGAACACGGCGCGGCTGAGGAGGCGGAGTTCCTTGATGGCGACGCCATAGGCCGTACCAAAGGAAAGGTCGCGGTGGTCGGAGAGGGTTTCGACGGCGTCGACCCCGGCGGCTCCGCACCAGCGGGTCTGGGCGAAGGGCAGGTCGCAGCTGATGGTCAGGATGCGGACGTTGTCGGAAAGCTTGGCGGCTTCGGTGTTGAAACGGCGGGTCTGCATGTCGCAGACGGGCGTGTCGAGGGAAGGAACCACGCTGATGACCAGCACTTTGCCCTTGTAGTCGGCCAGCGTGCGCGGCGTGAGATCATTGGCGAGCACGCAGAATTCCGGGGCCGCTTCGCCCACGGAAACGCCTTTGCCGATGAGGGTCAGGGGATTGCCCTGGAAAGTGATGATGCCGGTGCGTTCCTCAATCATGATAAGCCTCCATCCCCCAAAAAACGGGAGCGTAGTGTTGTTCTGTGATGTGGGAAAAACGTTACCGCAAACACGATAGGATGTAAATAGAAATGATTCCTGATTAAGAGAAAATCACGGAACATATCATGCTCCCTTTCTTTTTTTGGGGGCGGCGCAACGATGGCGGTTGTTTCATCAACGAGAGTGGGAGCGTCAAAGCGGATCTCGAAACCTAAGGTGCGGATAAGATGAAGCGCGTGGGAAGGAAGGTTCGGGGAGAGGGAGGCGTGTGACTCTTTGAGGAAACGCCACCCTCTCTGGGGATCAGGCATTTTTCCGGCAGGCGGCGGCGAAGCGGGCGGCCCAGTGCGGGACGGCTGGAGCAAAGAGGTGCGTGTACGCCGCGAAGGTGTTGCGGACGAGGAGCCCGTCGCGGCTCTTGAGGTTGTCCGGGCCTTCCGCCGCAAGCCCTTTGGCGCGATGCCCCGGTCCGGACATGCCCACGCCGGGCGAGAGGCGCAGGGTCGGTTCCAGTTCTCCGAGCGCGACGCAGCGGGAATAGTGGAACTCGTGCCCGCGCAGGAGAGCGCCTACCGGATGGAACGGGTTTTCGGCTTCCACGGTGGCCTCCACATAGCCGAGGCCCTGCGGGCGCGGGCAGAATTCCGCCCGTGCGGGGAAAATCCCGGTCATGGGGTACTGCTTCCCGTTGACCTGCAACTCCTGGCACAGGACCATGAATCCCCCGCACTCGGCATAAATGGGCATACCGCGCATGGAGTATTCCCGGATTTCCGCCAGATGCGGGGAATCCGCGAGGCGTTCGGGAACCATTTCGGGGAATCCGCCGCCGAGATAGAGCCCGTCAAGGCGATCGCCGGGCCACGGTTCGGGCGAGAGCAGGCTCAATTCGACGAGTTCGGCTCCGGCCCGGCGCAGGGCTTCGAAATTTTCCTCATAATAGAACCACAGGGCCGCATCCCGTACGAAGCCGATGGTCACAGGCGTTACGGGCGGAAGGCCGGAGTGGATCAACGCTGAGGCGGACGGTTTCCTTGTGCTGGCTGGTTCCGGCGGGCGAGAGGGCTCCATGCCGGAAGACGCGCTTTCGGCGGATACCCCCTCATTATGGGGCTGCGTAGTATCGCCGGGGGCGATGAACGTTTTTCCGAGATCGGCATCCTCAGCCGTCGCATCGGCACTCTGAGGAGCGTTGCCGGAGCCTTCCCGAAGGGTGTCCGCTTCCCGGAAAGCGGCATCCTCTCCACCTTCCCAGAACGGTTCGACGTCCCGCAGCTCCGGAGCGGAGCGGGCGAGGCGCAGGGCCGCGTCGATGTCCATGTGGCGTTCAATAAGCCCGGCAAGGGAGTCGAGGGCGGCGAGCAGGGAGGCCCGGCCCAGAGCGTCCGGAGTTTCGTCGTGCATGGAGACGAGCCCCATGTGCCGCTCGGGAATGGGGTTTTCGGCAAGCCGGGGGATTTCCCCGAGGACGGGGATGCCGGTGTATGTTTCGATGCTTTGCCGGATGAGGGCGGCGTGCCGCGAGGAAGCCACACGGTTGAGGACCACGCCCGCGAGATTGACGGGCTCGAAGTGGGCCAGCCCGGCAATGACCGCGGCGGCGGTGCGGGTCATCTTGGTGACCGTGAGGGTGAGCAGGACGGGCGCGCCAAGAGCGCGGGCGAGGGTCGCGGTGGAGCAGCTCCCCTGCACGTCGCGCCCGTCGTACAGGCCCCGGTTGCCTTCAATAATGGCAAGGTCGGCATCGCCGAATGAGGTGCAGAAAAGCGCGCGCAACCGGGCATCCGTCAAAAAAAAGGGATCAAGGTTGGTCGGCGTGCGTCCCGAAGCGAGGCCGAGCCATGCGGCGTCGATGTAGTCCGGGCCTTTTTTGCAGGGTTTGACGCGGAGGCCGCGAAGCGTTAGGGCCCGGGCGAGGCCGAGCGAGAGGAGCGTTTTCCCGCCGCCTCCGGAAAGGCCGGAGACGACAAGGCGGGGCGCGGTGATGGAGGGGAAAGCGGCATCCATGTTTATTCCTGAATGCGCAGGGCGCGTTTGGCTTCCCGGACTTTCTCCGGATCGTCGTCAAAGACATACCCGCGTTCAAGCAGCCGTGTCGTGTACACGCGGTTGTAGAGGAACGCCCAGATGATGGCAACGAGCCAGAAGGATGACGCGCTGAGGATCAGGACAATGACCCCGGTGATGAGATCGCCACGGAATATGGCGGGAAAACCGCTGAAGAACAACGTCGTCCAGCTGAACCCGTAGAATCCGGTTGTGATGACGCCGGACTGCGCGTGCCTGAGTCGAATGTTTTGGGCCATGCCGTCTCCCGGAAAAGAAAAGGGAAGGAATCGCTTCCTTCCCTCAATATTCCCTCCCGTTCCCGGCAAAGCGGGGACGGGAGGGAAAGGCGCAGGGGAAAGCTCCCCCGCAACCGTTAAGACTAGTTTTCGCCTTCGGAAGAGGCCTGCTTGCCGGCACCCTTCAGACCGTACATGGTCGTGGAGCCGGAAGACCAGTATTCCAGAGACTCTTCGGACACGAGCACGGACAGGACGTTCTTGACGTCGCGGGTGCCCTTGGCGGGGAAGAGTTCAAGGAAGTCCTTGAAGTAGTACTTGGTCTTCGCACCGGGACGGGACATCTTGTCCTTGAGGAAGTTGATGACAATTTCCTTGTCTTCGGCGGTGACTTCAGCGGCGGAAGCAGCTTCGTGGGCTTCGCCACCGTGGGCGGCGAGGGCCAGTTCAGAGAACTTGAACTGGGTGCTCTGGCGCCAGGTGTAGTAAGCCGGATCGCGGAAGTCGTCGATCAGGTGATGGGTGAACTCAAGGCCGGTCAGTTCGAAGAAGGATTCCCAGCCGATGCGTTCGGCCCAGTCGCCCAGGCGTTCGTACTTGTTGGCGTTTTCGGAGTACACTTCCACGATGTGCTTGATCGTGCTGGTGAGGGTGTTCCAGCGGGGCGGTTCGTTGGGAATGTACGCCACGACCACTTTGGAGAACTTGGGCATGGAGATACGGTTGGAAACCTTGCCGCCGACCATCAGGGCGATGCCGTCGCCTTCGCCGTCGGAGATGGGCAGGGCGGGGCACATGGTGTAGCAGTTACCGCAGTACATGCAGCGGTCCTGCTTGATGGCCACGGAGTTCACCTTCTTGCCGTCGTGTTCGCTCTTGACAGGGCGCACGGCGGCGGTGGGGCAGGCGGCGACAGCCAGCGGGATTTCGCAGAGCTGGTCAACCCACTGGTCGTCGATCATCGGAGGCTTGCGGTGGATACCCACGATACCGATGTCGGAGCAGTGCACGGCGCCGCACATGTTGATGCAGCAAGCCAGCGAAATGCGCACGGGGGCGGGCAGACGCATGTTCTTGAACTCTTCGAACATGGTGTCCATCACAGCCTTAACCGGGCCGGAGGCGTCGGTGGCGGGGGTGTGGCAGTGCACCCAGCCCTGGGTGTGCACGATGTTGGAAACGCCGGCGCCGGTGCCGCCGATGGGGAACTTGTAGGAGCCGGCGGCGAACTTGCGGCCCGCCAGGTCTTCCTTCAGGGCCTTCAGGGTGGCTTCGTCGGTCACCATGAATTCGATGTTGTTACGGGTCGTCCAGCGAACGTGCCCATCGCAGTACTTGTCGGCGATTTCGCAGATTTCGCGGATGTTGGTAACGGACATCGTACGGGTGCCGCCACAGCGCACGGTGTACACCTTATCGCCGGATTCGGCGACGTGCACGAGCACGCCGGGTTCCAGGATTTCGTGGTACAGCCATTTGCCGAAGTTCTTCTTGATGACTTCAGGGAAGAACGAGTCGTATTTGCGGGGGCCAATATCGGAGATACGGCCTTCCATCGGCTTTTCAGGATTGTAGCCGGAAGAAACAAACGCCATGGTAATTCTCCCTTCTCTTTAGCGTTGATGTCTGGAGCGGTAAGCAGCCAGGTCACGGTTCCAGCCGCCGGGCACTTCTTCTTCCTTGAAGAAGATGTACGGGTTGGAACGCGGTTCCTTGACGTGCTGAGCAAGAGCGGGGATTTCGGTGACTTCAAGCAGCTTCTGGAAGGACAGACGCTTCATGGTTTCGCCGAGACGTTCGCGGTTCTTGCCTTCTTCCATCCACCAATCCCAAATCTTTTCAATGATTTCTTTGACTTCGGTGTAAGGAGCTTCAACCGGGACGAAGGGAACGAGCAGGGAGCCCATCTGAGCGCCGTCAACGACCGGGGCCTTGGCGCCGCAGAGGATGGACGCGCCGCGTTCGTCGCCGATGTGCAGGGCGCGGGGCATGGTGTTGATACAGTGCATACAACGCACGCATTCGGCGTTGTTGATGAAGAGGCGGCTGCCGTCCCATTTCATGCACTTGGAGGGGCACAGGTTGATGACTTCGGCTTCGATGTCGAACTTGCCCCAGTCACGACCGGCGTGAGCACCGGCGTTGGGGGCGAATTCGCCGGCAACGTAGGCTTTCACAGCTTCCTGATCGATCTTGATGTCGTCCTTCCACGTCCCCACGACGGCAAAGTCGGAACGGGCCATAGCAGCCACGCAGCCGTTCGGGCAGCCGTCGAACTTGAACTTGAACTTGTAGGGGAAGGCGGGACGGTGCAGCTCGTCCTGATAGTCCATGGTGAGCTGATAGCAAGCGTCCTGCGTGTTGTAGCAGGCGTATTCGCAGCGGCTCTGGCCAAGGCAGGCGGCAGGCGTACGGAGGTTCGAACCGGAACCGCCGAGGTCGACGTCAAGCTTGTGGGTGAGATCGTAGAAGATCTCTTCAAGCTGCGGGGTCTGGGTGCCGATGAGCACGATGTCGCCGGTGGAACCGTGCATGTTGGTCAGACCGGAGCCACGGAGTTCCCAAATGTCGCACAGGCCGCGCAGGAATTCGGTGGAGTAGTACTTACCGGAGGGCTGAGCCACGCGGACGGTGTGGAAGTGAGCCACGCCGGGGAACATTTCGGGCTGGTCGCAGTAACGGCCGATAACGCCGCCGCCGTAACCGAACACGCCCACGATGCCGCCGTGCTTCCAGTGCGTTTCCCCTTCTTTATAGGAGAGTTCAAGCACGCCGAGCAGGTCGTCGGGAGCGTCGGCGGGAACCTGAAATTCCACGTTGTCGGGGTTGGCCGCTCTGTATTCAGCTTCCTGCTTGATGTCGGACACGAAGCTGGGCCAGGGGCCAGTTTCGAGTTGATCCAACAAGGGAGTTGGATGTTTGATTGCCATTGCCTTACCTCCACTTGGTTTGGTTGGTAACCGCATTGTGGTGCGGCTGAGCGCCGCGGGATATTCTAAGACGGCCCGGGCGCAAACGCGCGAGCCTGATCTCAGTTATCTTACTTCTTGTTAAAAATACCATGCAGTTCTTGTTTGTGTCAAGGAAGGCTCGAGAAACACAGTGTCATCAAAGGATTTTGTGCACATTTAGCCCCGCGGAGCCGGGAACTCGTGCAAATGGCGCGTGATTAGGGCACAATAGAGGATGGAGTGAATTTCTGCACCAGTCCGGAAAGGGCTTTTGGGGCGTTGAAAACCGTTTCCCTTTTTGTCTTTTTTGTATAAAAAGTATGTTTAAACAGTGTGATAGTTGTTGACGGAAAAAGTTGTGCAAAGAAGAACGAAAAAGATTTAGTGATTTTTTGAACAATATTCTGGGAGCTGAACGTATTTTCCCTTTAATACTAGCTGATTAAGCTGCTTTTGGGCTAAAGTCCAACAGGACGCACGAAAAGACTCCCATGAAAAACAGGGGAGGTTGTCCCAAAAGGCGCGGTGTGGAGCCCCGAAGAGTGGCGGGTGCCGGGCATACGGAAAGGCGCTTGCGGAGGGCGGCTCAAACCGTCGTTAGCGGGTGTTTTCGGCGACCAGCGTGGGGAGGCAGGCGACGCTCGCTTCAGTGTGCCTGGCTCTGGCTTTGCTCAGGGCGTGTTGCGCATCCCGGTAGCGGGTGAAGGGGCCCTGGCCGACGAAGTATTGCGTGCGGCCGTTGGGAAGGCGTTCCGAGAGGATTTTGAGTTCGCCGGACCGGTTGCGGGAAGTCTGCTTGGTGAGCTTGGAGGAGCTGGCGGACGAAAGCGTTTTGAGCTTGTTTTGGGCGTCCTTGAGCGTGCGTGCGCTGGCCAGCCGCAGGTAAAAGGCGTTGTTCCGGAGGACCGGGATGCCCCGCTTGTCGGCGACGACCTCGACTTGAACGGAAATCACGCCGCGCCGGATCATGTTCAGCTTGCTGGCGGCGGCCCTGGAAACGTCGAGGATGAGTTTTTTCTTGCCCGGCCCGCGGTCGTTGATGCGGACGAGCAGGTTGTTCCCATTGGAAAGGTTGGTCACGCGGACGATGGTCCCCAAAGGAAGGGAGCGGTGCGCCGCCGTGAATTCGTTCTTGTTGTAGCGTTCCCCATTGGCTGTTTTCTTGCCGTGGAACGAGTCGCTGTAGAAGGTGGCTCCCCCGGTGAAGACCTCAAGCATGGGGCCCGGAGATCGGCCTTCCGCCTGCTGGACGGCGGCCAAATAAAAGGGAAGAGCCAAGAGCAGCAGGGTGATGGCTCGTTTTATCATGCGTATCCTTAGCGCTGCGGCCCCGTACGGCAGGCCTCCCGCGCCTGGCGGAAGAGAAAGGGCCTTGGTTTACCTCGTGATGGAGTGTGGAATTGTCATATATTTCACCCAGACTACGGATTCTGTCAACCCCGGCTTTCCATGCGCCCTCAACAAGCCTCTTAAGGCAAGGAACATGCGGGATTCCGGGCGTACCGACACTTGGGCCGGCGCTCCGTGGGCCTTGACCTGGCGCTGAACCGGATAGTATCGTGTTTTCGGCCCCTTCGATGGGCTTTCACCCGCTCCCGCCCGCCGGACGTTTTTCCGCGCGGAGGCGGCGGACAACGGCTTACCGGGAAGAACTATGCTTGCCATCCTTGACTACAAGGCGGGGAACCAGACCAGCGTGCGCCGCGCGCTCGATCATCTGGGCATTCCCTGCGTCATCACTGCCGATCCCGCCGTCGTGGACAGCGCGGCCGGCGTGATTTTCCCCGGCGTGGGCGCGGCCGGACAGGCCATGCGCCACCTTCAGGATTCCGGCCTCGACGCTGTGCTGCGCAATGTCGTCTCGTCGGGCAGGCCCCTGCTCGGGATCTGCCTCGGCTGCCAGATCATGGTGGCCCACAGCGACGAGAACGACACGCCGACCCTCGGCCTCGTGGAAGGCCGCTGCGTGCGTTTCGACGAGCATTTGGAGGAAGGTGGGGCGCCTATCCGCATCCCGCACATGGGCTGGAACACGATTTCCCGCAAGCAGGAGAGCCCCATCCTGAAGGATGTCCCGGCTGACGCGGCCTTTTATTTCGTGCATGGCTATTATGTGGAGACGGCCCCGGAAAAGGTCATCGCCACAAGCTGTTACGGCACGGAGTTTTGCGCGGTGTATGGGCAGGACGGCCTGTGGGCCATCCAGTTCCACCCGGAAAAGAGCGGGCGGCCGGGATTGAAGATCCTTTCCAATTTCTATGAATGGTGCATGGCACGCAGCGCGGGAGGCCGGGTATGCTGACGAAACGGGTTATCCCTTGCCTTGACGTGCGCAACGGGCGCCTGACCAAGGGCGTCAAGTTCGTGGGCAACGAAGACATCGGCGATCCGGTGGAAACCGCCCGGCAGTATTACGAGGCCGGGGCCGACGAAATCGTCTTTTACGACATCACGGCTTCCGCCGAGGCGCGCGGGATCTTCCTCGACGTGGTGGAAAAGGTCGCCTCGGAGATTTTCATCCCCTTCTCCGTGGGGGGCGGCATTTCCACGGTACAGGACATGCGGGCCGTGCTGCTCGCGGGCGCGGAAAAGATTTCCGTGAACTCCGCCGCCGTGAAGCATCCTGAAATCATTTCGCAGGGCGCGGACGCGTTCGGCTCGCAGGCCATTGTGGTCGGCATGGACGTGAAGCGGGTTCCCGTCACCCCGGAAATCCCGTCCGGATACGAGATCGTGATCCACGGCGGGCGCAAGGCCATGGGAATCGACGCCATCGAGTGGGCGAAGCGCTGCGAGGCGCTCGGCGCGGGCGAGCTGTGCGTCAACTCCATCGACGCCGACGGAACTAAGGACGGCTATGAGCTGACGCTCACCCGTTTGATCTGCGACGCCGTGCGTATCCCCGTCATCGCTTCCGGCGGCGCGGGGAGCCCGCAGCACATGGTGGACGCCGTGACGGAAGGCCGCGCTTCGGCGGCGCTCATCGCCTCCATCGTGCATTACGGCGAATATACGATCGGGCAGCTCAAGCAATACATGGCGGATCGCGGCGTGCCCGTCCGCCTGACGTGGTAGGCATGTCGGGCCTGACGACCGGCCTTGTCCGGCGTGATCTGCTGGATCTGGAGCAGCGGCTGCGGGACAGTCTGTACCGCGTGCTCCCGTTCGAGGCACACGCCGTCTATTTTCCCCGCCAGACCCGTTCGAAGGAACCGGAATGGCTGCCGGACGAGGGAAAGCTTTTGCTGCCGCTCGTCCGGCACGGGGAACTCCTCGGCGTGTTCATGGCCCGTGTGCCCGACGCCGAGCGCGTGACGGCGCTGCTGCCGTCCCTGCCCGGCATCGTCGATCTGTGCCTTGAGAATCTGGAGCTGTACAAGGCCGGGCGGCTTGATCCCCGCTCGGGGCTTGCGACCCATGAAGTGCTGCTGGAGCGGCTCACGCAGGAAACCGGGGCCATACAGTCGGCGTTCGCGCGGGAGTTCGGGCTGGAAAGCGGCGAAGGCAGCAGCCGGGGCGGTACGCTCGGCCTCATTGTCGTCCGGTTCGACGGCGTGCGCGAGGTGGCCCGGAATATCAGCTACGGTTTTGCGGATCGGCTCGTGGGCAAGCTGGTGGAGGCGTTTTCCGGCCAGCTCCCCGAGCAGGCGTTCGGCGCGCGCATCGGCGACAGCGCGGTTGCGGTGTTCCTTCCCGAAGCCACGCGCCCCGAGTGCGAAAACCTTTCCGCCGCCATCCTGCGGGCGATGGAGCAGGTACGCCTGCCCGATCCGCTGATCGGCAGGCAGTTCGGCGTGCAGCCCCATGCGGGCTATGCGCTCTATCCGCAGGATATGGACGGGACCCGCCAGCGCAGTTCGGAAGAGCACGGGCGTATCCTGCTGCACAAGGCCCAGCTCGCGGCGGAAGTGGCCCGCACGCGCGGCCCCGGCGGTTTCCAGGCGGGCCGGGTCATGGGGTACGGCAGGCTGCTTCTCGAAGGCGGGCACATCCGGCAGGTGATGCCCCTTTCGCGGGTCCTGACCTCGCTCGGCCGGAGCGTGGGCGCGCGGGAAGGCCAGCACTTCTCGGTCTGGTCGGTGAACTACGCGGTCAAGGGCGGTTCCGGGGACGAGTCCCTCCAGCCGCTCTACAAGGGCGAGATCGTCCTGCTGGAAGTCCGTGAATCGGAATCCGTGGCGGAGATCCTGCACCTTGGCGATCCCGCGTGGCCGCTTGAGCCCGACGACGCCCTGACGCTGCTTCAGGAGGAGCAAAGGCTGAGCGTGCAGAACGCGGCCCCCGAAGGGCAGGACGACGGCGTGTTCCACCGTCCCGATCCTCTGACCGGGCTCCTGCGGCATGGCGATTTCCTTGCCCATCTGGCGCGGGCGTGCAGCGAGTGCGAACGGTTTTCGCTGGCCCTGCTGCACGTGGACATGGCGCGCCGCGACGGTGAATCTTCCGGCGCGATCCAGCCCATGACGCAGCCCGAGCACATTATGGCGCAGGTGGCCGATCTCGCCCGTTCCGTATGCGGCAGGAAGGTGCTCGGCGGACGCTTCGGGCTGAACAGCCTCATCTTTTTCCATCCCGATCTGGAGGCGGAACCGCTCCGCGAGCTGTACGAAAAGCTGTGCGCCGACATCGCCTCGCGCCTCGGCGTGCGCGCCGGCGTGGGGCTGGCCTGCTGGCCGTTCCTCGATCTCCGGCCTTCGGACATGATCGAAGGCGCCCGCAAGGCGCTTGAATACGGGCTCCTGCTCCCCGCGCCGCATATCGGGCAGTTCGGTTCTCTCGCCCTGAACATCAGCGCGGACAAGCGGCACTGCCGGGGCGACGTGTTCGGGGCCATCGAAGAGTATAAGCTTGCCCTGCTGGCCGACGAGGATAATGTACTGGCGTGGAATTCCCTCGGCGTCTGCCTTGCCTCGCTTGGGCGCCATGCCGAAGCCCGGCGCTTTTTCGAGGAGGCGATCCAGCGTACCCCGGACGATCCCGCGCTGGCCTACAACCTCGGCGCGGTCTGCCAGAGCCTGCACGACAACGAGGCGGCTGCGGAGCATTTCCGCACCTGCATCCGGCTGTCGCCCTCGCATCTGTATGCGCTGATCCGGCTCGGGCAGCTCGACGAGGCGGAGGAACGGCTTGAAGAGGCCCGCGCCCGGTTCGAGTCGGCGGCTGCCCTCGACACCGGGAGCCCGCTCCCGTACCGGCATCTTGCCCGTCTCGCCCTGCGGCTCGGCAAAGCGGATCAGGCCCGCGAACATCTGCACCAGGCGTTGCTCCGCAATCCCCGAGATGTGGCCGCCCTCAGCCTTATGGCCGACCTCTACCTTGACGGCGGCGAAGATCCGGAGCTTGCGGAATCGCTGGCCCGCCAGAGCGTGGCCCTGCGTCCCGAATATCGGAATGGCTGGCTGGTGCTTTCCCGCGCCCTCGAAGTGCAGGGCCGTCTGTCGGACGCCCGCGAAGCCTTGCTGAAGGCCGGGGAATTGTAGAAAAGCCAGATTGGAAAAGAGGAGGGGGCCTCTTTGCGGAAGGGGTCCTCCTCTTTTCTCCTGCCACTGCCGTTACTCTTCTCCGCTCTCCGCCGCCCTTTCCCCGTACTTCTCAGCACGGCCCGCGCCCCCTAGGCGAGGCTTGGTTCTTTTGCAGGCGAAAGGGCTTGCTGCACGGCTCAAGCTGAAGCGGCTGCAAGGGGCGGCGAACCTCATTCCTCCGTCTTTTGGGAGCCCTTCCGCCTCTGATCCGGGGCGTATTTTTTGAGTGTGCCTTCTTTTTCCAGCGTACTGCACAGGATATAAAAGGGGTAGATGAGGGCCAGCCCCGCCACGGCGCCCAGCTCCACGGCGCGTTTCTCGATGTTCGCAAGCTCCTCCTTGGAGAAGCCGCCCGTGTTGGCGATGGCCGTGTAAACGTCGTAGCCTTTCTCCTCCGAAAGGTATTTTACGCAAAACGAGGTGTCCAGACCGCCGCTGAACGCCAGAACTACTTTCTTCTTTTCCATTTTATATCGGTTTTATTTACTTCAGGTGAAACAGT
>ENA-ORTU01003845-ORTU01003845.1-human-gut-metagenome-genome-assembly--contig:-NODE-3845-length-12001-cov-3.529633_pt1 | contig 12001 bp, 10 predicted proteins | sample MGYA00241910_ERZ509184 | MGnify/ENA primary metagenome ERZ509184 (study PRJEB26280, sample SAMEA2338847) | human gut metagenome | biome: human gut; feature: human-associated habitat; material: faeces... | reverse complement strand
GCGGCGTCAGCGCAAATCCCCCGCCGCGGGGCGCGGCACGTTCCCGCCGCCGTAGGCGGCGCACTCCAGCTGAGGTTCAGCGAAAAACCCACCGTCCGTTAGGGGCGAACCGCCTGCGCGGTTCGTGTGCACCAGACAATCGGTGCAGAAAAAGGTGCTGCCCGGACAGGGCGTATTGCTGCGCAACTTGCGTGCCCAGCATAGTTTGTGCTGAAAAAGAAGCGCAACTCCTGCTTTTGCGCAAAAAAAGCGCGCTCTTCCTTGCGAAAGAGCGCCAAAAGTAGGATTGTGGGGATAAAGATATGAACGGTGCATGGCGGCTTTCCCAACCGCCATGATAAATATACCATAAATTGCCATATATGTCAATAACTTTTTTTGAAAGAGGTTCTGAATGAATCAAACACTGATCAAAAATGTAAACATTTGGACAATGGACGAGGAGGATACCCGCTTTTACGGCTGGGTGCTGCTCGAAAACGGAAAAATCGCGTCCATGGGCGAAGGCGAACCGCCTGCAATGCCGGTTCAAATAGACGGCGATGTCGTGTACGGCGAGGGCGGCGTGTTGACACCCGGCCTGATCGACATTCACTCGCACATCGGTCTGTACGAGGACGGTCTCGGCTTTGAGGGCGCGGACGGCAACGAGGACACCGATCCGGCGACGCCGCACCTGCGTGCATTGGACGGCGTCAACCCGTTCGACCGCAGCTTCCGCGAGGCACTTGAGGCCGGTGTGACGGCTGCGGCTGTCAGCCCGGGCAGCGCAAACCCCATCGGCGGACAGATTGCGCTGCTCAAGACGGCAGGCCGCCGTGTGGACGATATGATTCTCAAGGCGCCGCTGGCGATCAAGTTCGCGCTGGGCGAGAACCCGAAGTCGGTCTACCACGACAAGGACGAAGCGCCGGTCACGCGCATGGCAACCGCAGGCATCATCCGCGAGGAGCTGTACAAGGCGAAGGAGTATTTCTTGCGCAAGGCGCGTGCGGAGGACGATCCGGAGCAGGACGAGCCGGATTTCGATATCAAGATGGAAGCGCTGCAGCCGCTTCTCTGGGGCAAGGCCGAGGCACATTTTCACGCGCACCGTGCGGACGATATCTTTACCGCACTGCGCATTGCGAAAGAGTTCGGTCTGCGGGCGGTTATCATTCACGGCACGGAGGCGCACCTTGTAGCCGATCTGCTGGCCGAGGAGCACGTTCCGGTGGTCAGCGGCCCGTACATGACCGACCGTTCCAAGCCGGAGATCCGCAACCTGTCGGATGCCGCGCCCGGACTGCTGTGCAAGGCCGGAATCGAAACCGCCATTACGGTCGATCACCCGGAAATTCCGCTGCGGCTGCTGCCGATGGCGCTTATGCTGGCGGTGCGTGCGGGTATGGATAAAACGGACGCGCTGCGCGCGGTCACATCGGTACCCGCGAAAATTGCGGGCATGCAGGACAGAATCGGCAGCCTGAAAACCGGTTTGGATGCAGACTGTGTGCTGTGGAGCGGCGATCCGCTGGATATTGCAACCCAGGTGCAGGCTGTTTTTGTAAACGGCACACCGGAATATAGGAGGACAAAATGAGGACGATTGAGGTTTCGGAAGTAACCAGGCTGGTGCGTCAGCTGTGCATTGACGCCAACTACTATCTGCCCGCAGATCTGCGGCAGGCGTTCGTGGATGGTCAGAACGCGGAGGAGTCTCCGCTCGGCAAGACCATTTTCGGTGAAATGATCGCCAACTGCGACCTTGCACGCGAGAACAACGTGCCGGTCTGCCAGGATACGGGCATGGCGATCGTGTTCGCGGAGATCGGTCAGGACGTGCATCTGACCGGCGGCTCGTTCGAGGATGCAGTTACCGAAGGTGTTCGCCGCGGCTATATCGACGGTTATCTGCGTTTGTCGGTGGTCGGTGATCCGCTGCGCCGCGAAAACACCAACGACAACACGCCGTGTATCCTGTACACCTCGGTCGTTCCGGGTGACAAGGTGAAGATCACGGTTGCCCCCAAGGGCTTCGGCTCGGAGAATATGACCCAGATGAAGATGTTCACGCCTGCCGCTACCAAGGCGCAGATCGTGGATTTTATCGCGGATGCGTGCATCCATGCGGGTTCCAACCCGTGCCCGCCGATCGTTATCGGCGTCGGTTTGGGCGGCACGAGCGATAAGGCGGCATATCTCGCCAAGCGTGCGCTGCTGCGTCCGGTCGATCAGCACAACGCCGATCCGCTGTACGCCGAGATGGAGCAGCAGATTCTCGATAAGGTCAACGCATCCGGTGTCGGCCCGCAGGGACTCGGCGGTACGGTTACCGCTCTTGCGTGCGCGATTGAGCCGTTCGGCACGCATATCGCCGGTCTGCCGTGCGTGGTTAATATTTCCTGCCACGTTACCCGTCACGCAGAGGGCGAGCTGTAAGCAACCTTGACAAGAAATTGTAAAACCTCTTGGGAAATATGCTGAACAAATTGTGAACTTCTGAAAAATTGTTGGACAAGTTGCATAGGTTGTGCTATACTGAAGATAGCAAAAACCCAATACCGTTTCCGCCACACCACGGCGGCCGCGGATAAAGCCATCAAAGGCGGTTTACGCCTGTTAGGAGATGATTTTATGAAGTTCACTATCGTCGAAAGAAAAATCAAGATCGAGGACGAGCTGCGTCAGTACGCACTGCGTAAGGTAGAGAAGCTGGATCGCTACTTCCAGCAGGATTCGGATACCACGATTACATTCAGCGAGCTGCGCGGCAAGCAGACGGTCGAGATCACGGTGCGTCAGGTTGGTCTGGTTGTCCGCGCCGAGGAAACGACGACTGATATGTATGCTTCCGTAGACGGTGCCATCAGCAGTATCGAGCGCCAGATCCGCAAGCATAAGACCCGTCTGGAGAAGCGCCTGCGTGAGGGTGCATTCGACAAGATGGCAGAGCAGAAGGCCGCACTGACCGAGGAGGATTTCGATGTAGTACGCCGCAAGCGCTTCGACGTAAAGCCGATGAGCGTGGACGAGGCTATTCTGCAGATGAACTTGCTTGACCACCAGTTCTACTTCTTCCGCAACGCCGACAACGACAATATTCACGCCGTTGTTTACAAGCGTGCGGCAGGCGGTTACGGTCTGATCGAGGGCGAGGAGTAAAATCCGCGTCAATAGTAAAAAAGTTGCATTACATAGGGACCGGCGGCGTTCTGCCGCCGGTTCTTTTCGGTTAAAAGGGGAAAACGAATGAATTTATGTGATATTGAGACAATCCGAGCGGTTCTGGGCCGTCACGGATTCCATTTTTCCAAATCGCTCGGACAGAACTTTCTGACGGACGAAAGCGTGCCGCGCCGCATTGCGGAGATGAGCGGCGCGGCCGAGTGCGGCAACGCGATTGAGGTCGGCCCGGGCATGGGCTGCCTGTCGGCGGAGCTGTGCCGGCGCGCGGATAAGGTCGTAGCGGTCGAGCTGGACCGTGCGCTCATGCCGGTTCTGGCAGAGACACTTGCGGATTACGATAACTTCGAGGTCGTGCACGGCGATGTGCTCGAAACCGACCTTGCCGCGCTCTGCAAGGAGAAATTCGGTGACGGAAAGGCGATCGCGTGCGCCAATCTGCCGTATTACATCACCACACCGGCGATTACGGCGCTGCTCGAGAGCGGCGCGTTCGAGCAGGTGACGGTCATGGTGCAGAAGGAGGTCGCGCAGCGCATCTGTGCAGAGCCGGGCACGGCGGCGTACTCGGCGTTCTCGATTTATGTGCAGTACCACGCCAAGGCGGAAATCTTGTTTGATGTTCCGGCGGACTGCTTTGTGCCCAGACCCAAGGTGGATTCGGCGGTGCTCAAGCTCGTGCCGCTCGACAAGCCGGCGGTTGAGACCAAGGACGAAAAGCTGTTCTTTTCCCTTGTGCGTGCAGCCTTCAATATGCGTAGAAAGACGCTCGTGAACGCGCTCGGTCCGGTGCTCGGCTCGTCGATGAGCAAGGAGGAGATCACCGCACTCGTAGAAGCAGCCGGTCTGGATGCCCGCGTTCGCGGTGAGCGGCTCAGCCTCGCAGAGTATGCGAAACTGGCAGATCTCGCGGCGGAAAAGCTCAGTAATTGAGAATTGAAAAATGGAGAATGGAAAATGTATCTGATGTTTTGCATTCTCCATTTGTTCATTTTTCATGGTGCCAATCGGATAGACGGCGGGGCACCCCGGGGTGACCTCTCTTGCCCTTCGGACAATTCACCTTCTGAGGGCACCCTGCCCTACGGTAGTGGCTAAACATGTTTTGTAGGGTGGGCTGCCCTCAGCCCGCCGTTTGTCAACTCATTTGCAGACGTGTAATCGTAGGGGCGCACAGTGTGCGCCCACATTATCGTTAAATGGGTGGGGGAGCACACTGTGCTCCCCTACGGCATAATCTGTGGAATCATTTGGAGAAAATGTCGTTGCGTTAATTTTCCATTTTCAATTCTCCATTTTCAATTTTAAAATCCTGTGGATAAAAGAAAAAGCCTGCACACGCAGGCTTTTTCTCATACCACAATGGCTCTCGGCGGCACCGGCGAGGAAAACACGATCTGTGTTTCGGTCTTGCCGAATTTTTGCAGACGTCCGATAAAGCCGTCCAGCTCCTGCGTCGAGGCGAACGACACCTTGATCAGCATGGAGTAGTTTCCGGTCACGCAGTTGCACTCGAGCACATTCGAGCACGCAGCAATGAACGGATAAAATTCCTCTTTCTGGGTGGGCTGCATATCCAGATGAATGTACGCGAGAATGTGATGGCCAAGCTGCAGCGGGTCCAGATCGAGCGTATACGCACGAATAACACCCTGTTTTTCCAGCCGCTCAATACGCGCGGAAACCGCAGGGGAGGAAAGGCGAACCTCACCTGCAAGGGCCTTGATGGGGGTGCGGGCATTCTTCTGCAGCAGCCGCAAGAGCTTCAGATCAATTTCGTCCATGGGGCAAATAGCCCTCCTTATCCTAAAAATAAAAACAGGAGTCCGACCCGCCTTCGCGGGACGAACTCCTTTGTTCACTGTTTATTATAAAGCACGACCGGGTTGTTGTCAAATAAAATAAGGCTTCGAACAAAAGTTTTTATACATCCGAGTCGGTGATGACCTTGAATTCCATCCAGTCCGGCGTTGCGGAAACGTAAATGGTATCCTCGTCAATGAACACAAAATCCCGGTTATCGCTGAAATTGGACTGGTTGTTTTCGGTCGGAACATCGTTTCGGTTTGCCGTTTTCGAGGTGATCGAACCGTCAGGCGTTCCGCAGAACGGCTCGGAAGGCAGGTTTCCGGTCTCCTGATACAGCTTGCCATCCACCATGACCATCCGCGGTACGGTGGCATCCTGCTCGAACACGATCCACTGGTTATCAATCAGCACCTCGATATGGTCGTCTATGCGCTGATAGCCGTAGCCTGTGCCGAAGTTGGACTGGCCGTTCTCGGTGGGTGCGTCCGTGCCGTTTGCCGTCTGCGAGGTGATCTCGCCGTCCATGTTGCCGCAGCGGCCATCGACCGTGCTGACCTCACCGGTAGACTGATACAGCGTGTTATCCACCATCACCATCATGGGTGCATCTGCGACCGGTTGCTGCTCGGTAGTATCCGGCAGGGCAGCTGCGTCATCCGTGCTCTGGCTGCCGATTTCGGCTTCCGTGGTTTTCGGCTCGGCATTGCCGCAGCCGGTCAGCAGCAGCGCCAGAAGTGCAAGAAGCATTGCTAAAGTACGTTTTGTCATAAAAAAACACCGCCTTTCGTAACTCTGATAGTATAGACGAAAGACGGCGTAAAAAGTTCCGTATAAAATTATTTTTTCTTTTTCGGTTTTGCCCAGCCGGATTTTTTACCCTGATTCGGCTTGCCCTGTGCCGGACGTGAAGCCGGTCGTTTGCCGTTCGGTGCACTGTGCTTGCCGTTGTTAGGCGCAGAATGACGGCGGTCGTTATTCTGCGGTCTGCCGCCGTTGGATACGCCGTGACGGCTGGTGCTGTGCTGCTTGCTGCCCGGCATGCGCTGGTCGCTGCCTCTGCCCGGACGAATGAGACATTCCCTGCCGAAGCCGATGAGATCCTCGCGGTGCGCCTTTTTGAGCGCGGCAATGACGATCGGGCGCTTGTCCGGTCGGCGCCACTGCAGCAGAGCGCGCTGCATCGCCTTGTCCTCGGGCGTTTTTGCCACGAAAACAGGCTTCATGGTGCGCGGATCAATCTCGGTGTAGTACATCGCGGTGGACAGCGTACCCGGCGTGGGATAAAAATCCTGCACCTGCTCGGGCATGTAGCCGACGCGGTTGAGGTACTGCGCGAGCATGATGGCGTCATCAAGCGTTGCACCCGGATGCGAGCTCATCAGATAGGGCACAAGATACTGCTTGCGGCCCAGCTTTTCGTTGATGCGGGCATACCGCTCGCGGAACTGCTCGTACACCTTGAAGGACGGCTTGCCCATGTAGTACAGGGCGTTGTCGCTCATGTGCTCCGGCGCGACCTTCAGCTGACCGGAGATGTGGTGTTCGACCAGTTCGCGGAAGAACGCATCGTTCTTCTCGGCCATCATGTAGTCGTAGCGCAGACCGGAGCGCACGAACACCTTCTTCACGCCCTCGATGTGGCGAAGCTCACGCAGCAGCTCAAGGTAGTCGGTGTGGTCGGCCTCGATGTTCTGGCAGGTGGTTGGGAACAGGCAGCGCTTGTCCTTGCAGCAGCCGTATTTCTCCTGCTTTTTGCAGGCCGGAAAGCGGAAATTCGCGGTCGGGCCGCCGACATCGTGAATGTATCCCTTGAATCCGGGCATTTGGGTGATCTTTTTTGCTTCCTCGATCACGCTCTCGTGGCTGCGTACCTGAATGTACCGTCCCTGATGGAACGCGAGCGCGCAGAAGTTGCACGCGCCGAAGCAGCCGCGGTTGTGGATGATGGAGAACTGCACCTCCTGAATGGCAGGTACGCCGCCGAGCGCCTCATATGACGGATGATAGTTACGCATGTACGGCAACGCGTAAACATGGTCCATCTCCTCCGTGGTCAGCGGCTTTGCGGGCGGGTTCTGCACAAGGATGCGCTTGCCGTGCCGCTGGAGAATCGCCTTGCCGCGCACGGCATCCTGTTCGTCGTACTGGATTTTGACCGAACGGGCGTAGTCCGGCTTGCTGGCGCAGACATCCTCGTACGAGGGACATTCGACCGCATCATACTCCAGATCGTCCGTATTATGCACCATATAGGCCGTGCCGCGGACTCCCTTGCACGCGTCTGCGCCCTTTTTGCCGTGCTTGAGGTTGTTTGCCAGCTCAACGACCGAGTGCTCGCTCATGCCGAACATCACGCCGTCCGCGCCGGTGGATTCCAGAATGGACGGCATAACACGGTCAGCCCAGTAATCGTAGTGTGCAAATCGGCGCAGACTGGCTTCAATGCCGCCGAGATAGACCGGCGTTTCCGGGAAGGCGCGCCGCGCAAGCATGGAATAGACGGTTACCGCACGGTCCGGGCGCTTGCCGCCCACACCGCCCGGCGTGTACGCATCGTCCGAGCGGCGCTTTTTCGCCGAGGTGTAGTGCGCGACCATCGAGTCGATGTTGCCGCCGTTGATGAGCACCGCATAGCGCGGACGGCCCATTTCGAGAAAATCGTGCTCATCGCGGAAATCCGGCTGGCTGAGGATAGCGACCTTGTAGCCTGCATCCTCCAGCACGCGTGAAATGATCGCCGTGCCGAACGACGGATGATCGACGTACGCATCGCCGGTGACGATGAGAAAATCGCAGTAATACCATCCGCGATCGGTCATATCTTGTTTGGAAATAGGGAGAAAACCGTTCATATATACCTCTTTGGCTTTACAAGGTGAAAATTATAGGTTACAATAAAAGTACGGGTAATCCGGCAAAAGATGTTGAAGACGGTTGACCATACTCCCTGAAGGGAGGTGGTATTATGGATCAGATTTGGCAGATCATTATGTTACTTATTCTGCTTGAGTTTGTCAAAACCATAAAAAAATAACCGTCCTCGGCCAAGGTAACGGTTATTTTTCCAAAGAATAATCTTACTTCAGGTCAACCGTCTTCTGCCGGATTGCCCTTTTCTATCTATAAGTATAGCAAATCTGCGGTAAAAGTCAAGTCACAGAGCACGGAATGTTTTGCAGAATAAAAAATAACCGCCCTCGCCAAAGGTAACGGTTATTTTTTCGCAAATAAGGTATACGGTTATTCTGCAAAAACTCAGTTATCCAGATAGAACTGAACCAGCTCCTGCATGAGTTCGTCGCGGTCGATCTTGCAGATCAGGCTGCGGGCATTGTTGTGGTTGGTTATGTAAGTCGGGTCCTCAGAGAGAAGATAGCCGACGATCTGGTTGATCGGGTTGTAGCCTTTCTCCTTGAGCGCATCATACACAGTGGTAAGCGTGCGCTTCATCTCCTTGTTGGACTCGTCTACCAGACTGAATTTTCTCGTTCCGTCAAGCATATTTGGTTCTCCTTTCCGATCCTACCTGTCGGTGTTTATCGTTACTTACAGCATAATACAAAAAGCAGAAAAAGTAAAGCCTTATCCGCGCAAAACTCGCATGAAAACTTTTTCCGCCTGTGGCATACACTGTATGGTGAGGGAAAAGGAGACGGTGTTTTACGAGCTGTAATTTTCCAGCAGCCGCGCCAGCTCCTCTGCGTTATCGAGCGTAATGCCGTCCGCAAGTGCCTGCTGCTCGGCGGATGGCAGCGTGCGCGTGTCGATGCCTGTACGCAGGACCGAGCCATCACTCTGCCGGATGACAAGCCGGTCATTTTCGCTCTGCACCGTGTAGCTAATTGCTGCGCTCGCCGGAACGGCAGGCGCGGACAGCAGCGCGCGTCCGGCGAGCACAATGCTGATGAGCGCCGCGATACACGCCAGCGCGGCAAGCAGCGTGCGCCGCCGCGCCTGCTGCATGGCAAGCAGATAAAAACCCTGCATCATAGTCAAAACTCCTTCACTCAGTGGGACTTGCTTTGAGTATTCCCACAAAAATACGGTCTATTCTAAAAGCAGTGTAAAAAATGTTTGGAATTTGCAAAGTCCTGTGGTATAATGCTATCAGAGTGCCTATTACATCGGCGGTCAGCTGCCGGAAGAAAATTGGCACAGGCAGCTATTGTACAATTCATTTAGCCTTATAAGACGGTAATACCGATGAATTTTACGGTATTGCCAACAATACACGGTGCTTCAACAAAGCAAGACCGTGTGCGGGAACAAATAGGACGTGTTCCGCGTCTTACCCGACAGGACCCTGCGGTGCATATCGTGGGGCAAGGAGGAAAACAAATTGGCAACTGGCAATCAAAAAGGAACGGGGATCGGACATCTGCTCTCCCGCATACTGATTACACTGGTATTGATCGGCGTGCTGTGCGGCTGCTTCTGCGGCATTGCGTTTGCGATGTATGTGCACATCTATATCAATCCGTCCGCGCAGGAAACTGCGGTGGAGATCAGCAAGGGACTAGGTCTGAATCTGAATTCATTCATCTATGCGAAGGAATCGGATTCCGATGAATACACGCTGTACGAAACCATCAAGGGCAAGGAAAACCGTGAATGGGTGGACAGTGACAAGATTCCGGATACCCTCAAGAACGCAGTCGTTGCAATCGAGGACGAGCGCTTTTACAAGCACCACGGTGTAGACTGGGTGCGCACGATCGGTGCGGTCAAGGGCTGGCTGCTCGGCGGCACGCAGTACGGCGGCTCCACGATAACGCAGCAGCTGATCAAAAACATCACGGCTGACAACGATTACTCGGTAAAGCGCAAGGTAAACGAGATTTTCCGCGCGTTTGCACTCGAAAAAGAGATTGACGACAAGGACCGTATTCTGGTCATGTACCTGAACACGATCTATCTGGGCTACAACAGCTATGGCGTGCAGACTGCGGCGATGCAGTACTTTGACAAGGATGTATCGCAGTTGGATCTGGCAGAATCCGCCGTGCTGGCAGGTCTCACCAACAACCCGTCGATTTACGACGTTTATAACCATCCCGAAAAGGTAAAGGAGCGTCAGGAGACCATCCTTGCACAGATGCTCGATCAGAAGATGATCTCGCAGGAGGAGTACGAGGCTGCCGTAGCAGAGGAGCTTAACTACCGCCCCTACGAGGAGTATCAGCAGGAGATCAAGTCCACCTACAGCTACTTCACCGATGAAGTCATCAAGGACGTGATCAACGACCTGATGACCGAAAAGGGATATTCCCGTCTGGTTGCGGAGAACATGGTTTACTCCGGCGGTCTGAACATCTATGCGACCATCGACACCAAGGTGCAGAATGCACTCGATGAGGTCTGGGCTAACGCAGATAATTTCCCGAACACCGAAAAGTACGGCGAAATTCCGCAGAGCGCCATGGTCATCACGGACAAGCAAGGCGATATCGTTGGTATTGCCGGCGGTCGCGGTGAAAAGACCAGCAGCCGCGGCTTCTCTTACGCGTCTGACGCACGCCGTCAGCCGGGTTCCTCGATCAAGCCGCTGGCGACCTATGGTCCTGCGATGGATGCCGGTATTGCTACGCCGGACACCACGGTTTACGACCGTGCGCTCATACAGGATGCGGAAGGCAATCCGTGGCCGATGAACGACGGCAAATATCCGACCGGCCGTGCAATGACGGTCAAGGAAGGTATGACGCGTTCGATCAATACCATTTCGGCACAGCTGCTCAAACAGCTGACGCCGCAGAAGTCCTACGAATTCATGACGCAGCAGCTTGGCTTTAAGCTGGTAGACAGCCGCACCAATGAGGACGGTACCGTGCAGTCGGATATCGACCTTGCACCGCTGGCGCTCGGCGCACTGACGGACGGCGTTACCGTTCGTGAGATGGCGGGCGGTTTCTCGACCTTCATCAATGACGGTGTTTACGGCGGTACTCGCACCTACACCAAGGTGACGGACAGCGAAGGCAACACCATAATGGAGAATACCCCTAACACGGATAAGGGCTTTACCAATGTCCGCACGGATTATTATATGCTCGATTGTCTACAGAACGTTACCGCACACGGTACCGCCTACGGCATTCAGCTTGACGGTGTAGAAACCGGCGGCAAGACCGGTACCACCACCTCCAATACCGATATCTGGTTCTGCGGCATCACGCCGAAGTATTCCGGTGCGGTATGGGTAGGCTACGAGCATAACTACCGTCTGGATGGTCTGTACGGCCGCAATGCGGCGGAAATCTGGCTGGCCGTTATGCAGAAGGTGCATGCGGGTGATTCCGGTCTGGTATTCGATTCGCATCCGCAGGATTTCGAGGAAGTTACCTACTGCATGGATACCGGTCTGCTGGCATCCGGTGCGTGCCGCGCTGCGGGACGTGCTGCAACCGGCCGATTCTGGAAGGACAAGGTTCCGACCGAGACCTGCAGTCATCAGAATATCGAAAACAAGTATGATTTCGAGAGCATGGGCGTAGATAATTATTACTACGACGATGAAGAAGATGACAGCGATTCGGACAGCAGCTCTTCGGATACCGATACCGGCAATGAGGATTCCGGTGACGGCGGATCGTATGACAGCGGCGACAGCGGCGATTCAGGTGACGACAGCGGAGACGGCGGTGACAGCGGAGACGATTCGGGCGACAGCGGCGATTCCGGTGGCGACAGCGGAGACAGCGGCGACAGCTCGGAGGATCCGGAAGCATAAAGCCGAATTGTTCGGCACAAACTGAAAACTGAAAATCGTTCAGCGCCGCACAAGGCCGCACAAGTCGGGGCGTTAGCGGTGCCTTGAACCCGCAATCCGCTTCAGCGGGGACTATGCGGGTAACAAGGAGCACACATGCGGCGAGGCAGCCACTCACAGGGCGATGAGGAACCGGTACTGCGCAACGGAGGACTGTGAACCATGTCAGGCGGGGAACCGAGCAGCATTAAGCAGAAACCATCGTGTGCCGCAGATCTGCCGATTCTGAGCCCGAAATGCGGAAAGGCAGCCGGGTGT
>ENA-ORTU01003832-ORTU01003832.1-human-gut-metagenome-genome-assembly--contig:-NODE-3832-length-12020-cov-2.649979_pt1 | contig 12020 bp, 13 predicted proteins | sample MGYA00241910_ERZ509184 | MGnify/ENA primary metagenome ERZ509184 (study PRJEB26280, sample SAMEA2338847) | human gut metagenome | biome: human gut; feature: human-associated habitat; material: faeces... | reverse complement strand
CCTTACATAATTCGATGAAGTCCTTGTAAAACGCTGGCTTAAGCAAATCACAATATGAAACGACCATTGCACGTTTGAATTGAAATCCAGACTTAAGATCGATATAGAAAGATAAACATAAACGCACGAAACCCTCCCGACCATGGTAGTTGAGAGGGTTATTTTTTATAACTCTGGAATACCAGTCTTCATTTCGTTTTCATTATAATCCAATTTTAATTCTTTTCTTAGCAAATTATAGTCTTTAACAATTGCAACGACTATATCTTTTATCATTCTAAATTCTTCTTCATCTGCAACTTCATTTATATCAAGGCTTCCGCCAGAACCATTTCCAGAATAATGGTCAGCTGCAAATCTGTAAGCTACAGCGAGTTTTAACAGCTTTTGTGAAGCCAAACTACCATTATCTATGATGTAATCACATAATTCTTTTTTATTAAATTGCGATATTGAAGTTTCAATTTCCTCTGTTTTTCTTGTCACAGAAGAACCATTTTCCCCACCTATATTACAAGTTGCAGTTTCTTTATGCGTTGGTGTTATCTCTAAAAAAGGTGCATCTTCAAATGATATAACTTTTTTATCCGTCAATTCAATAAAATGTCTTACGTATTCAGATTGAATAACAATGGCATAAAGTTTGCAATACAACTCTGAGTACTGTTTATAAAAGAAATCATATTTGAATTTCACATCATTTGAAAACATCTCAAAGCCTTCTCTAAATTCTTGCTGGATTCCTTCGGTCTTTCTTGTAATTTCCTCAATATCCTCTTTAGTTGCTAAATTTTTACCCTTCTCATCCATGTATGATGGGAGATAGTTCTTAGTAAATAACCCAATCAAAAAAACAGCTATTGCAATCAGTATTTCCAATATTAATATTGCCAATCCCATGCCTATTTCTCCTTGTTTATCTCTCTTTTTTATATAAAGGTTCTCACCTTACAGTTTTATTAACATTTCTATAACATCTAATCCACTGCCTAACCCTTCTGACCATTTTCACAGTGATATGTTTCAACATAAGAAATACGGACTTTCCTGAGCTATTGCTTAATCTCAAAAAAGCCCGTATATACACTACTTTTCGCTATTTATTTCTCTTTTCTAGACAATAAGCACACAGTCTCCACATGCACCGTTTCACAAAATTGATCTACAGCAACCGCTTTCACAACTTCATATCCCCTTGCCTGGAACATCGCAAGATCTCTTGCCAAACTTGTCACCTTACAAGAAATATACACAATTGTATCTACCCCATAATCCAAAATCTTCGGAAGTGCCTTTGGGTGGATACCATCTCTTGGTGGATCTAATACAATTACATCTGGTTTTTCTTCTATATCATCAAGTACCTTGAATACATCACCAGCAATAAAACGACAATTTTCCAAACCATTCCGTGCTGCATTCTCTTTTGCCGCCTCTACTGCTTCTTCGATAATCTCCACTCCGATCACTTCTTTTGCAACTGGTGCAAGTACCTGAGAAATTGTACCTGTTCCACTAAACAAGTCAAATACAGTCATATCGTGGATATCTCCGATATAATCTCTCACGATGGTATATAATACTTCTGCACCTCGAGAGTTAGGCTGGAAGAATGAAAATGGTGTGATTTTAAATTCCAGTCCAAGCAGGTTTTCATAGAAAAAGTCTTGTCCATAGAGAACTTTCGTCTCATCACTTTGTACTACATCTGACAGCGAATCATTTAATATATGGAGAATTCCTACGATTTTACCTTCTAACTGTAATGCCAACAATTGTTCTACTAATGGTGTAAGATCATAATCCTCCTGTGTTGTAGTTACGAGATTGATTAAAATTTCTCCTGTTGTATCACCACGACGAAGCAATAAATGACGCAAATATCCAATATGCTGCATTTTCTTATAATAGCTTGCACCTAAATTCTGGAAATATTCTAATACGCACATTAAAATCTTATTCATGTCCTGATGTACCAATTTACAGTCTGATGCTGTTAATACATCATAAGTACTTCCTTTTTTATGAAGTCCCAATGACAATGGTCCGTCCTTATATTCATCTCCAAATGAAAATTCCATCTTATTACGATAACCAAATTCTTTGGGGCTTGCCTTTACGCCTTCAAATGTAAATGTTTTTCCAGGTGCCATAGCCGATTCCAAAATTTCTCTGACCTGTTCCCCTTTCATCTGCATCTGATCTTCATAAGACATTGTCTGATACATGCATCCACCGCATGCCGGGAAAATGCTACAGACCGGAGTTCTTGTTTCTTTTTCTGATTTTTCTAAGACCTCCAGTAGCCTTCCTTCCGCATTACCGCTTTTAAATTTATTGACAATGAATTTCACTTTCTGTCCCGGAATTCCATTTTTTACAATTACATATCTGTCTTCTTCCGGCACGTATACTTTTCCTTTATTTGGAAATTCAACTTTTTCTATAATTCCTTCAAATATCTGTCCTTTTTTCATAACACTCTCTTTCTAGCAAAAAGAAACAGGGTGCGGTACCTTACCACCACATCCTGTCCTTATGTTTAGCCGTTACTGTTTACCTCTGATTTGATGTCTGATAACTTCAAATTCTTTCAAACTAATTAGATCTGATCCTCGTCACTGAAATAATCATCAAAATCATCATCGAAATCTTCGTCAAAATCTTCGAGATAATCCGGTGTAAAGAATCTGTATACTGCATAGGCAATACCTGCTACTGCTGCAACCGCACCGATAATTGCCAATGTCCAAAGGATTGCTTTACATGGTTTTTCTTCTTCCTTTTTGTTTAAAAGTTCTTTCAGTTTTGTCTCAGCAATTAACTCTTCTACTCTGTTCATATCTTACACGCCCTTTCCCTTTTCTTGGTAGAGTTCTTTTCTGATATTATAACACTATCATTTTCAGATTACTACTAAATTCATTGAAAAATTCACAGAAAAACGAATAACTTTATTCTTCCTTTTTTAACTTTGCAAATGTAGCAAACATCTTCTTTACTCCGGCAGTATCAAATTCTACTGTCACTTCATAATCTCGTCCGCCTTCTACAATATCTTTTACAGTTCCTACACCAAATTTAATGTGTCTCACTCTGTCTCCGATTGTATAATCAAGGCCTTTTTCTTTTGTCACCGCAAATTGCTTTGCCCCCGTCATAAGAGGTGAAGCATATGTAGTAAATGGTTTTTGTGTAAATGCTTGTTTTGCCTGCTTAAATGCTGTTTGAACAGCAGAATCTTTTTCTTCTTTGACAGAAAACAGCTTCTCTTCTTTTTCGAGCAAATCTTCTGGTATTTCTTTCACGAATCTGGATACTCGATTATAATGTGTCTCTCCTCGTACCATACGCATTCTTGCGCAGCTCAGCACAAGCTCTTGTTCTGCACGTGTGATTCCTACATAACACAAACGTCTTTCTTCTTCCAGATCTTCCGGATTATCAATACACATATAACTTGGAAATAATCCGTCTTCCATACCTGCCAGGTATACATTCGGAAATTCCAATCCTTTCGCACTATGCAATGTCATCAAAACAACATAATCCTGTTCTTCATCTAAATTATCAATATCTGCCACTAATGCTACTTCTTCTAAGAAGCCGCTTAATGAAACTTCTTTTTGCTCTGCTGCACAGACTTCCTCATAAGTTGCCACTTTATTAAGCAATTCATCAATATTTTCAATTCTGGCCTGTGCATCTTCCTTATCCTCTGCCTCAAGACTTTCTACATATGCTGTCATCTCAATAATCTCTTTTAACAGATCCGTTAAACTGATTTTTCCAAGTCTTCCTTTGAAATATTCAATCAACGCAACAAATGAATCTAGTTTTGCAGCACTTCTTCCAATCCCCGGAATCAGATCCAGACCTTGCAGTGCTTCATAAAATCCAATCCCTCTCATCTGGGCAGAATCCTGCACACGATTCACCGTTGTAAGACCAATCCCACGTTTCGGGACATTAATAATTCTTCGAACAGCCAAATCATCTCTCGCATTATCTATTGTCTTTAAATATGAAAGTAAATCCTTAATCTCGCGTCTTGCATAGAAATTCACCCCACCGATAATTTTATATGGAATATTGTTTGCCACAAATTTTTCCTCAAAAATACGAGACTGTGCATTTGTTCTATACAAGATTGCGTAATCATTATAATGATTTCCTTTTGTGCATCCACTTTTAATCTGATTTACAATAAATTCAGCTTCATCATATGCTGTATCAAACTCATGCAATTGGATTTTTTCCCCATCTCCTTTTTCCGTCCAAAGAGATTTATCTTTTCGTCCGTGATTATTGCGGATCACTGCATTCGCAGCGTTTAGTATATTACCTGTTGAGCGATAATTCTGTTCCAACTTTATTACTTTTGCATCCTTGAATTTCTCTTCAAAACTTAATATATTCTGTATATTAGCTCCTCGGAATTTATAAATGGACTGGTCATCATCTCCTACTACACATAAGTTCTGACACTTCGCTGCTAAAAGGCTGACAAATTTAAACTGCACTGTATTCGTATCCTGATATTCATCCACCATAATATATCTGAATCGATTCTGATAATACTCCAAAACCTCTGCATCCTTCTGGAAAAGCTGTACTGTCTTCATCAGCAGGTCATCAAAATCTAATGCGTTATTCGCCTGCAGTTGTTTTTCATATTCCCAGTATACTTTTGCAATCATCTGTTTTGAAAAATCTCCGACTGCATTCACCTCGTATTCTGCCGGCGTTACCATCTCATCCTTTGCTGACGAAATTGCTCCAAGAAATGTTCTCTCTTTAAATTTCTTTGTATCTATATTCAATTGCTTACATATATCACGCATCAATGTCTTCTGGTCATCACTGTCATATATTGTAAAATTCGTATCATAGCCGATGCGATCGATATATCTTCTTAAAATCCTTACACAAGTAGAATGAAATGTACTAACCCATATACTTTCCGAACCAAATCCAACAAGATTGTCTACTCGTTCACGCATCTCTCCTGCCGCTTTGTTTGTAAATGTAATTGCCAGTATGTTCCAAGGATTTACACCCTTTTCTTCTATTAAATATGCAATTCTGTGAGTCAGCACTCTGGTCTTACCAGAACCGGCTCCTGCCAGAATTAAAAGTGGTCCTTCTGTATGATAAACAGCCTCTCTTTGCTGCTCATTCAACGTATCATATATGCTCATAAAACTCTCCCATCTTATCTTCATTTAACCCAAACTCTTACTTTTATTATCGAACACGTGTTCTTTATTGTCAACTAGAATTTCTACTTCTTTCGCACATCTCTCGGGGAACATCCGTATATCTCATGAAACATTCGGTTAAATAATTTGTAATTCGTAAATCCATCCTCTTCTGCAATCTCCAAAATTCCTTTTTGTGTATTGCAGATATCCTGGTAAATATGCATCAATCGCACCTGATTGACATATCTCAAAAAATTTACCCCCATATTTTGTTTAAAAAAACGACTAAAGTATTCTCTGCTTAAATAAAAATGTGACGCAATCTCTTCCAATGAAATCTGCTCTTTATAATGTAATTCTATATACTCTGTAATTTCTCCCAGACGTTCCAATATCGTATTGCGCTCTGAAGTTTGTACATGTTCTTCTCTTGTTGCAAAATGATTCAGCAGCTCAAAGAATACTTCCATCGCAATAGCCTGACTTTTCAACCGATATCCGACAGGATGCATCACGTACATCGGCGGCAAGCCTTTTAACATCTCACATATTTTTAAATATGCCTCCAACTGTTCTTTTTTTAATTTTTCCCTAGTACAGAAAAAACGATATTTTTCTATATCTGAAACATAGTTTTTCATACTGTTTCTTGAAAAATGAATTACCACCATCATTGACGCATTTGCTGCCTTAACTTCATGCATCTGGTTAGAATCCAGCACTACAAAATCACCCGCAACAACCAGATATTCTTTTCCATCTATCATGATCGACCCATTTCCATTTAATACGTATATAAGTTCTATTGCAGAATGCCAATGTACCGGATTATATTTTCCTTTTCCTGTATAATAATGAATCTGTACTCCCGTTCGTTCCAACTTGAATAATGGTTCATATATCATCCTTTATTGCTCCCTTTAAATCCCAGTTCTCTGTATATCTTTCAAACAGTATTATTATATTAACATATGACACATACATTTTCACGCTTAAAGTTCTTAAAATTCATACGAAATTCATTTTCAAAAATACTTGCCATCTAGTTTTTAATACTATATAATAGCTATATTGAGGTGATAAAATGACAATAGATTCCAATGATATCTTAAACAGTATTTTAAATAGTATTTCACGCATTGATTATATCCACTCTACTGAGATTCCGAATATGAATCTGTACATGGATCAGGTTACTACTTTAATGGAAGAAGGTCTTTCTTCTACCAAGCGTTATGATGACGACAAGATTTTAACAAAGACAATGATCAACAATTACACAAAGAATAATCTTCTGCCTCCACCGGATAAGAAGAAATATTCCAAAGAACATGTCTTAGTATTGATCTTTATCTACTATTTTAAAAATATTCTTTCTATTAAAGATATTGAAACTTTATTAAAACCTATTACAGAAAAGTATTTTCATACTGACGAGAATTTATCTATGACAGACATTTATGAAGAAATCTGCTCTGTCCAGAAGTCACGAATCGATTCTCTGCAGGAAGAGTTAAAAACAGCTTTTGCTCGTTCTGAAGGTTCTTTTTCTAAAGTTCACGATGAAGACAAAGAGCAGCTACAGCTATTTTCTCTACTGTGCGATCTCAGTTTTGATGTATATGTCAAAAAGCAAATCATCGAAAAATTGCTGGATGAAGTACATCCACACGAATAAAAAGAAACGAGAACTGCTATGCACTGAACAGTTCTCGTTTTTCTTTTGTCTTTAGTTTTCTTTTTTACTCTCAAGTCGTCTGAACACCATATCATATCCGTCATTTCCATAATTCAATGACCGGTTCACTCGACTGATCGTAGCTGTAGAAGCACCTGTCTTTTCCGCAATCTCAAGATATGTCTTTTTCTCTCTCAGCATCTTCGCAACCTCGAATCTTTGTGAAAGAGACAACAACTCATTAATTGTGCAAATGTCTTCAAAAAATGTGTAGCATTCCTCTTTATCCTGCAAGCTCAAAATTGCATCAAACAAATAGTCTACTGCCTCTGTTCTTATTTTTTTACTCATATGCCGTACTCCTTTGTTACTCAAAGACTATCTAATATTTTAACACATTAAATTCATAAAATCCACTGTTTTATCATAATAAAATTCTAAAGATGCAAATATTTTAAATATTTTCTTTGAAATACAATTCCGCATTTCGACAATTAACCATACTTTTTTCACAATTTTTTCAAAATAACACCTATTTTAACATTGTTCTTGCTTTCATAAAATGTTATAATGTTCATGTTGTAAAAATTTATAAAAAATAAGGAGTATACATATGAAGTGTCCATTATGTGGAAAAGATGTTATATTACAGCAGAAACAAGTTGGAACCAATGAGAATGGTGAGCCAATTATGAATCAGTATGCGATTTGCAAAGACTGTAAAAAGCAGTGGAATAATGAAGAAACTTGAATATGAATTGCCTATTACAGAAGAACAATTCAATAATTTATGGGAAAAAGTCGAAGGAAATACAATAGAAAAAAATAGATATTTAATTCCATTGAAAGATAATTTAGTTGCAGAACTCGATATTTATGGAGCAGATTTATCAAATTTTGCTAACGTATAAGTAGAATTTAATTCGACAAAAGACGCCATTTTATTTACACCACCCGACTGGTTTGGACAAGAAGTGACACAAAATAAAAGGTATAGTAACGCAAGTTTGGCAAAATATGGATTGCCTTCAAAAAAATAAAATTTTAGACTTGATTTTTCAGGTAAGAGGTAGTATAATGTTTTTGTTGGTAAATATTCCCAAGGAATTACAAATTAAATCATTTTAGGAGGAATTAGACTATGGAAAACAAAAAAATGAGAATTTTAATTGCTGATGACAACAAAGACTTCTGTGATTGCTTAAGTAACTATATTAATATGCAGGATGATATGGAAATTATCTCAATTGCTCATGATGGTAATGAAGCAGTTACAAAAATTATTACTGACAAACCGGATGTAGCACTTATTGATGGTATAATGCCTAAGTTAGATGGTATAGGTGTTATGGAACAGCTTTATGCACAAGGTAAAACAGAGTCAACAATGTGTATTATGCTTACTGCTATTACAGGAGAGGCTATTACTCAAAAGGCATTTGCTTTAGGGGTTAAATATTATATAGCTAAACCTTTTGATATGGAAATGCTTGTAACTAGAATACGTCAGCTTAAGGAACCGGTTGTGAAAAAAGGGTCTCTTAATACTGGGGTTTGTTTTGCAAGACAAAATGAAGTCAACTTAGAAGCAAGGGTGACAAATATTTTGCATGAAATAGGAGTTCCAGCGCATATTAGAGGATATCATTATATGAGAGAGGCTATAATTTTATCTATTGCTGATATGGATGTATTGAATTATATTACAAAAGAGTTATACCCTGCTATTGCTAAGAAATGCAATACTACCCCAAGTAGAGTTGAGAGAGCTATACGACACGCCATTGAGGTTGCTTGGAACAGAGGTCAAGTAGAGGTTTTAGATTCATTATTTGGTTATACAATATCAAATAGTAAGGGGAAACCAACTAATAGTGAATTTATAGCTTTAATTGCAGATAAATTAAGATTAGAAATAATGATTGGATGATGAATTAAGTAATTTACCTCTCATTGTTGAGAATGAGAGGTAAATAGGTGTTTTTATGATGTAAATTCTACTATTCCATTAAAAATACCTATAGCACAATTTTCCCTAAAACTAGAAGTTGCTAATAAAGCTGCTTCTTGAGGATTACTGATAAAAGCAAGTTCTACTAAAATTGCGGGCATGATTGTATATCTTAGTACGGCAAAGTTTGCTTGAAAAGTACCTAAATCTGGGGTTTGAATCATAGAAACTAAAGAATTATTTACAGTTAATGCTAAGTTACTTGCTACTGTATTAGGTCTGTAGTAGTAAGTGCTTGTGCCTTTGTATATAGGATTTATGTTTGAATTACAATGAATACTTATAAAATAATCAGCACCCCATTGATTTGCTAATGTAGCTCTTTCACGGAGACCAATATTTATGTTACTTATTCGAGAATATTTTACTTCATAATTTCTGGAGCTTAATAAACGACCTAACCTAAGAGCAACATCAAGATTTACGTCGGATTCTTTTAAACCATTAGGACCTACAGCTCCAGGATTTGAACCTCCGTGGCCAGCATCAATAAAGATTTTCAATAAAAAAACCTCCCAATAACATACCATAATATATGATATGTGTTGAGAGGTTTTTTGTTAATGTATATAATTAAAATCCTGAACTTTTAAGCATTTTAACTTTTATATCCAAAGTCTGACCATTTCTAATTAATTTAACATTAACTGTATCGCCAACTTTTGTATTTTTAACGAGTGAAACTAATTGGTCATTTGTAAATGTAGGTTGACCATTAAATGATGTAATTATATCGTTTTGCTTTATACCAGACTGTGCAGCACTACCACCCTGTACTACCTCTTGAACCATTACACCAGCAGTTGGTAAGTTGTAATACTGTGCCATTTCGTCAGTAATAGTTACAACACTAACACCTAAAGTTGCACTGTCAGTTGTATTCATAAGCTGTTCAATAAGTGGCTCAGCAACATTAGATGCAATACTGTAGCCAACACCTTCAACAGAAGTAAGTGCTATTTTGGCTGTGTTAATTCCAATTACCTGACCTTTTTGGTTAACTAAGGCACCACCACTGTTACCAGGATTAATAGCAGCATCTGTTTGCAATACAGTCAATTTTTTACCATTTATATTTACTTCTTTTGCACCAACGCTAATAATACCTTTTGTAGCTGTGTTACCCTGTCCTAATGCATTGCCTATAGCAATAACGGTGTCACCAACTTGTGTTGAATCTGAATCACCAAATTCAGCAACTTGAACATCTTTTACGCCAGCAGCAGCTAAATCTGAAAGTTTAACAGAGATAACAGCTAAATCTGAATTAGCATCTTTTCCAACTAATTCAGCAGATACTAAATCACATTCGTTTAAAGAAATGCTTACTCTGCTTGCCCCAGAAATTACATGGTAATTTGTAGCAATATAGGCCTTTTGACTATCCTTATAAAAAACTATACCAGAACCAGAACCTTCACTTTCATATGATTGATTAAAGAAATCTGTGCCCTGCACTACAGATGTAATACAAGCAATAGATGGTTTAACTTTCTTTATTATATTAACAGTATTCTGAGATTCCTCATCTAAAGTCTGTATAACACTTAAATCATTGCTATCTTGTTTTGTTGTAGTAGTATTTACATTAGTTGTGCTGACAGTAGGGGTTACAGAATGTACAATACTAGATGTTACAGGTATTGCAACACCAAGGCTTAGACCTACTGCTGAACCAATAATTAGAGATAAAATACTTGTCTTTATTATATTTATATTTATATTCTTCTTCATAAAACACACCTCCACTAATTATTAAAACTGGTCATTACTATTTGCTAATGTAGCCTTTACTTCGCCCTTCTGATTACCGTTTCTTATGACAGAAAGAGTAATGGTATCATTTGATTTATGACTAGAAATAATTTTTGAAAGTTCTTCTATACTATTGATTGTCTGTCCATCAACAGCTGTAATTATATCACTTACCTGTAAGCCAGATTTTTCGGCTGGTGAATTGCTTTCTATCTTGCCAACAAATACACCATTTATGTTTATATTATACATTTTCTTAAAATCATCTGTAATACTATAGCCAGAAATACCTAAGTATGGTTTGTCAACTGTACCCTTTTCCATTAATTCTTTTGCAATAGTTTTGGCTTGATTAATTGGAATAGCATATCCTGTACCTTCAACACTTGTTTGAGATGCTTTTGCTGAATTGATACCGATTACCTCACCATCAGTATTAACTAATGCACCACCACTGTTACCAGGGTTTATAGCAGCATCTGTTTGTATTGCATTATATTTTACACCATCAATATTTAAAACTTTATTTTCGGCTGAAATTATACCTACAGTAGCTGTTTTACCTTGACCCAATGCATTACCAATGGCAATAACGGTTTGTCCGACTTCTATTTTATCAGAGTCACCAAGTTTAGCAGTAGTTATATTTTCTATCCCTGCAGATTTTAAATCTGATTTTGAAACAGAAATTACGGCAAGGTCAGATGTAGCATCCTTTCCAACTAATTTAGCATTAATTTGTTCTTTACCTGTTATAGAAATAGTAACGGAATTTGCAGAATCTACAACATGGTTATTAGTTAGGATATATACTTTATCATTATCCTGTGAATATATGATACCTGAACCAGAGCCTTCTTCATCAACAGTTTGATTAAACATATTAGAAGCAGTGACTTTTATAGAAATGTTTACTACAGAGTTTTCAATGTTGCTAACTGTTTTTGAAATGTTTTGCTTGGATGAAGCTGAAGTAGAAACGGTACTATTATTTGTTGTTGAAGTATCATTATTTTTATTGTTTATCTTTGAAAAAGAAAAGCTACCATTTATTGCGTTATTAATACCGGATATTACGGAATTAGATGCGTTTAGTCCAACCCCTAAGAAATAGCCAAATGATGCACCACAAAGTATAGTTCCAGCTAATCCAACAGCAATACTTTTTTTATAGGTATATTTTTTTGTACTTTTTTCTTTTGAATCATCTCCAGCGTCGTTATTTGTAAAATTATAATTTATACTATCGCTTTCAATATCCTTTGGAGATTGATTTTCAAAGCTTTCTTCAGTTGTATTGTTTTTATTAATTTCATTTTTATTTTCATTCATAATTATAGCCCTCCTCACAATGACTACGTCATTCTTTAGA
>ENA-ORTU01003829-ORTU01003829.1-human-gut-metagenome-genome-assembly--contig:-NODE-3829-length-12027-cov-4.509439_pt1 | contig 12027 bp, 6 predicted proteins | sample MGYA00241910_ERZ509184 | MGnify/ENA primary metagenome ERZ509184 (study PRJEB26280, sample SAMEA2338847) | human gut metagenome | biome: human gut; feature: human-associated habitat; material: faeces... | reverse complement strand
TTTCAGATAAACAGTTTTATTTTTTTTACTGTCTACCTAAAAGGGAGCATACCAGAATCTTTTGACAATGTGATTTTAGAATATTCGGATTCATTCACATAATTCTGTCTGTTTTTTGTTCCATCAGTATTTGTATTCTCTACAATTACCTTCTTTACATTCCAATTGCTTGCTTTAGCATAATCGTTGATTCTTCCTCCAACTGGAATCTCTAATACATCATCGGAGTAAATCTTTTTCTTTTCTCCGTTCGCATCAGCGGTTGAATCATCATTATAATGCTTAATTGTTGCCGTAACCTTTGTACTTCCCTGCTGAACAATAACGTAGGTTGAAAAATGATTTGTCTCAAATACAACATCACCTTTCTTATCTACATCCCCGTTCATGTTCTCTACTTTATTATTATCATCAACATGGAATACTGCTGCGTTCTGGCCTGCCGAGATTCCTGGTACATCTACAGAAACCTGTACAGATGCGCCCGGCTGGATCTCCTCACCATACAGTTCAAAATGAATATCATATGCATGAACCTTTTTCACAGTTCTCTTTTCCTTTAATGCAGCCTCCTCGACCTTTTTCTCTGTCTTCTCACTTAATTCTATCGGTTCAACAACTAATTCTGCATCTTCCGGCAAATCATTCTTATCAGCAGCCGTTACTGTTACATTCACCTCATCGCTCTTATACTCTTTCACGATTGGTTCTGGCTTGGCAGAAGAGGTCGTTGCTTCTGTTGTTGTCTCTTCTGGCGCAGTCTCCGTCGTTGCTTTTGTCTCCTTCTTTGTTGTCTCTTCTGCTTTTTCTTTCTTACTTTCGTCCGCTCCAGTTTTTTTCTCTGCTTCTGTTGTCTCTGTCTTTTTCTCTGTCGTCTTCTCCTCCGAAGATTCTGACTGTTCCGAAGCATCCAGACTTTCCGTTTGTATATCTTCTTCTGAATCAGCGTCCTCACTCTGTACTTTTACATCGGAATTATCCGGATTACCATCTGCCGCAGCCGTCGTTGCTTCCTCTTTCCCCATAGAAGCAAATCCAACTATATGCGGTGTTGTGAATAACATTACTGCAACGATAAAGATTGCTACGAGCTGTTTCCACCTTCTTTTGTTTTCCTTCACATTCTTCATAGTATTCCCCGCTTTCTTAAAAATAATCACTATGTAAATTCTGTTTATTTATTAAATTTTATTTTTTGTTAAACTTTATCGCTTATAAGTCATATTCGTCTGACATCTTTTATTCTATAATTTTATCATAAAATCTTCTTTTCGCCAATAAAAATTCTCCTTATTTATATGTTTTTTACCGCAACTTTACGCTTGATATTGCACAAGTTTACTTTTTATAAATTGTATTCTTTGTATATATAGAACATCGTTCTGCTTTATTTTTAAATTCCCACTATTATTAAGATACGTTTTTTTCTCTTTTGTGACTATCTTTTATATAAAAAGACATTTTTTAGCTTTTCCTTTCACTAATGAATGATTTTTTTATCAAAAACTTAAAAAACATCGTATCACAGAGTTCATGCTGGAAAAATACCCGTTATAAACCGATATTTTACTCAAAGCACTTCCCTTTATCTCTGCAATACGATGTTTTTCATCTCATCTCTGTAAAATACTCCACAATTAAATTGCCGAGTATTTCCATTTACTCTTTTAACAAATATATTTTTCTGCTATTTTTTTTAGTTTGTCTGGATGTTTGGCATACCAGACTTCATAAGTCAAATTTTCATCGGAAATAACCTGTCCAAGTTCCACAAAAAATTCTGGAATGACGTCAGCAGCCATAACACCCCATTCTTCTCCAAAATGCTCTGCTCCCTGTGCATCTGTTCCATTTACATGAAAAGCAAATGCCGGCTGCATTTTTCCATCCACACGTTTAGATGCCCCGTGGAAACCAAGCTTTCCAATCTGATGTGTTCCGCAAGAAGAAGTACATCCAGATATATGAATTCTTGGAAGTACCCCATCTGCAAAATGATAAGGCTCTACTGTCTCCACAATACTTGCAAGCAATCCCTGAGAATCTCTAAGTCCAATCTGGCATACGGTACTTCCAATACATGATACAGATGTTTCAAACAAGTTTTTTGCCCCGTCTTCTGTAATTGCAGCAATCTCCTTTGCCTGTGACGCATTCAGATTAATAATATACAATGTTTCATCTGGAGCAATGCGAACTTCTGCGTCTCCAATATCTTTTATTATATTATAAATTTCTCCAAACTTCTTCACTGGGACAATTCCACCTATTGGGTGATATGCCACTGCATATAGTCCCTGTTGTTTCTGTGGAAGAATACGTTCTGATGCTGCTTCTTTTTGTGGATAACTTTCTGCTGTTTCTAATACAACATTTTCATCCGTTTTTACTATGTTGTCTGCTACATTCTTGGTTATGCTCTCTGTTATATTTTCTGACATATCAGCAGTGTTTTTTCCTTCAACATCATCCGCACCATTATTTCCCATATTATTTATTGCATTTTCAGCTACTTTTCCTTCTAACTTTATAAGAAGAGAATCTTTATATTCTGCCTTTACTTCTGCTAACTTTTCCTGATATGCTTTGCGGTAGCCATCTACCCCTAATGTCTCCTGCATGTATCTTGTTCTTGATTTAGCACGACTCTCATAATTACCATAAGTAGTAAATGTCCGAACCATTGCTTCTACATAATAAAGTACCTCTTCAGGCTTTACATTTTCCGCAACCTTTACTCCCATTCGGTAATTATTTCCCAGTCCGCCTGCACTGTATACATCAAAAGTTCCTTCTTCTTTTGCTACAAATCCAAGATCTCTAAATGTTGCATGTGTTACATTCGCCGGAGAATTAGAAAATCCTACTTTTAACTTTCTTGGAAGCTTCACCGTCTTGATGATTCCCATCAGATAATCTCCCGCTTCTTCCGCATAAGGAAGTACATCGAAATATTCCCCCTGTTCCACCCCAGAGAGGGGAGAGACCATAGTATTTCTTGGGAAATCTCCACCGCCTCCTCGAGTAACAATGCCAGCATCCATTGTCTGCTCCATAATATCGCAAACCGCCTTTGCATCTAAATCATGAAACTGCACTGTCTGGCAAGTTGTGATATGTGCTCTTTTCACATCATACCTTTCAATAGAATCTACGAGGAACTTTAACTTTTCCTTCGTCACTCTGCCGCCTGGCATACGCAGGCGGAGCATGCTCGCTTCTCCACCTTTTTGTGCATAACTTCCAAAGCCGCCAGAGAAACCTTTATAATCTTTCACACTGACTTCTTTTGCATAAAATTTCTCTGTCATCTCTCGAAATTCTTTTAAATCTGCTTTAAATTCCTTCATTAATTCCTGATTCATATTTCCTCGACCTTACTTTCTATTATTCTCTATAACGCATTATTATTTTCTCTCAATAATAACGAATTAAATTATATCATACTTATCCTACCTGCAAAAGTAGTAATAAATTTAATAGTAATTTGTTGAGCTAAACAGACGAAGCCTGAGAATCAAATCATTTATATTTGTGATTTTCGTCGCGGCATGTTGAATGGTCGCTTTTGCGCTCGCATCCAACACTTGCTCCCAGACCACAAATATAAATGATTTGATTCTCAAGCTTCTGTTTTCTGACCACTCGAATAAATTAATGGAGAAATTAGTTAGAGCAAACAAAAGCGACAGGCTAACCAGGAAACTAATTGGTAAATTTGTTGTTTGACAATTTGGGGATTTCTCAGAAAATTGTACTCATTAGGAAATTAAATTTGAAAGGGCCAATACTCAAACTACTGGCATAATGTAGCTAACGCGAAGCGCAATTGTTAGCACTCATTTAAATTGAGTGCTAATTTTTTCTTGACATTCCTGCAAACTGGTATTAGTATAAGAATGGTATTGATAAAAATACAAAGGCAATATTCCAGTCAGAAGTTTTTTGACTTAGTTCATAGAATATTAGCCTACATTTATATAATTAATTTTAAGGAGATGCTTATTATGGCTAAACAGGGAAGTTTATCAATTAACAGTGAAAATATTTTTCCTATTATAAAGAAATGGCTCTATTCTGACCACGACATTTTCATCCGTGAGTTAGTAAGTAACGGATGCGATGCTGTAACAAAGCTGAAAAAGCTTTCTGTTATGGGTGAATTTGAAGAAGCTGACGATGAGAAGTATAAAGTAGAAGTTCGTATTAATCCTACTGACAAGACTCTTACCTTTATTGATAATGGTATTGGTATGACAGAGGACGAAGTAGACGAATACATCAATCAGATTGCTTTTTCTGGTGCTGCTGCTTTCATGGAACAGTATAAAGACAAAGCAAGTGATGAGCAGATTATAGGTCATTTCGGACTTGGTTTCTATTCTGCATTTATGGTTGCTGATAAGGTTACTATTGATACTCTTTCTTATAAAGAAGGCGCTACACCAGTTCACTGGGAATGTGATGGTGGTACAGAATTTGATATGGAAGATGGTGACAAAGCAGAGCGTGGTACAACAATTACTCTTTACCTCAACGATGAGAGTTATGAATTCTGTAATGAATACCGCTGCCGCGAAGTTCTTAACAAATACTGTTCTTTCATGCCAGTTGAAATTTACTTTGTAAATGAGGAAGAAGAAGCGAAAAAGGCTGAGGAAGCTGCCAAAAAGGATGCTGAAGAAAAGGTAATTGACGTAGACGTAAAGGACGCTGATGCAAAAGAAAATAACGCTGATACAGAAGATGGTGATTCCGAAGTAACTCTTGAAGAGGAAGAAGATGATGCACCTAAGCCAATCAACCAGATTCATCCATTATGGACAAAGCATCCAAACGACTGTACTGATGAAGAATATAAAGAATTTTACCGTGATGTATTCCACGATTATAAAGAGCCTTTATTCTGGATTCATCTGAACATGGATTATCCATTTAACTTAAAAGGTATCCTTTATTTCCCTAAAATCAATACAAAATATGATACAATCGAGGGAACAATTAAGTTATATAACAATCAGGTATTTATCGCAGATAATATTAAAGAAGTTATTCCTGAATACCTCTTATTATTAAAGGGATGCATTGACTGTCCAGATCTTCCACTGAACGTATCAAGAAGTGCATTACAGAATGACGGTTTTGTTAAGAAAATTTCTAACTACATCACTAAGAAAGTAGCTGAAAAACTTTCCGGCATGTGCAAGACCGACCGTGAAAACTATGAAAAATACTGGGATGACATCAGCCCATTCATTAAGTTTGGCTGTATCCGCGATGAGAAGTTCAATGATAAGATGAAAGATTACATCATCTTCAAGAACATGGAGGGCAAATATGTTACACTTCCAGATTATCTTGAAGCTGGCAAAGAAAAATATGAAAACAATGTTTTCTATATCACAGATGAGGTAGCACAGTCTCAGTATATCAATATGTTCAAAGAACAGGAAATTGATGCCATCTACCTGACACACCAGATTGATACAACATTTATCACTCACTTAGAGCAGAGAAATCCAGAAGTAAAATTCCTGCGTATCGACTCTGAACTGACTGATAACTTCAAAGAAACAATTGATGAGAACGAAGAAAAAGAACTCACCGAAAAGCTTTCCGAGAAGTTTAAAAAGGCAACTGGTGTTGAAAACTTAATCATAAAAGTTGAAAAGCTGAAAAATGCCGATATGCCTTCTATGATCACCGTTTCTGAACAAACACGCCGTATGTCCGAAATGATGGAAATGTACGGAATGAGCAACAGCTCCACAGGACTTGGTGCGGAAGGTGAAACTCTCGTCCTTAACATGAACAATGACTTAGTTCAGTATGTTTTAAACAATGACGAAAGCGAAAATACTACTACAATCTGCCAGCAGCTCTATGACCTTGCACGTCTGGCAAACCATCCGCTGAAACCGGAAGAAATGACTGCATTTGTTGCACGTTCCAATAAAATACTCTCCATTCTGACGAAATAATTTCTGATTTGCCGCAGGCAAGGGAGACTCCCTCTGGGAATGAAATAATTCTTATTTCATTCCCAGAGGGAGTCTCCCTTGCTGCACAATCAGAAGTTAATAAAATCCATTATATTCTTTGTCGTTTTTCTTTAATTCCTGATTAATATATCCTCTTCCTAATTTCTCTGGAAGTGTTTTTTGACCAGAGAACAGATTCGTTCCTAATCCCAGGCGATTTCCATCAATCTGTACTCCCAAAGCTGCTAATGTTGTTGGAAACATATCCATTGTAGAAAAATCTCTGTTTCCTGTCACATTTTCTTTATAAGTACAATCAGCGTTGATAATTGTATTATACACGGTTCTTTTATAATTGTCGTTTAAATTACTCCATATCGGATCGGACGTATCGACCATTGTCGTATGATCACCAGCTATAACAATTGTCGTATTTTTGTAAAAATCTTGTTTTTTTATCCATTCTACAAAGTCATATACCTGCTGGTCTGCACAGGCAATTACATTAGCATATTGTCTGTTATATTTATCTTTACAAAGCCGGCATTTATAACCTCGTGGAAAATGCGTATCCACCGTCAGCATTGTAAGATTAAATGGTTTGTCAGACGAAGAAAGCTGTTCGAGCTGTTTCTTCGCACGTTTATATAATATTTCGTCTTCATGGCCCCAAAATACTTTGTAATCCGGCGCAATGAATCCTTCTTTTTTCGCTGCATTATAATCTTCTATATGAAAATCTTTGTGGCTTGTAAAGTATGTATCTCTTCCGGCAAAGTCTCCCTCACTTCCACACAAAAACACCTGCTGGTATCCTTCTTTATTAAGAATATCTCCCATTGTTGTTAAATTAGGAAGAAAGTTTCCAAACATAGATCCCGAATTATGAAGCTTTAAATTAATTGCTGCTGTCTGTGCAACCATTCCTCCAACCGTATAAGCCGTTGCCTCTAAACAAGTTGGCCCACCTAGCTTTCCATCCGCCTTATCTGAAAAATTTATATTTTCCTTCGCCAATTTTGTCAGATTCGGAATATAATTATCATCCATGATACCGCCATCTTCCTGATCGGCATAACTACTTTCCATTGATTCCATAAATATATAAATCAAATTTCTTTTTTGAGATGGAAAATCAAGTTTTGTCTTAGCTGGGTTTACATAATATTTTTCATAGAAATCCGTTTTCTCCTGAACACTTTTTATATACTCCCACATACCTACTTTTGTTCCCTGAACTTGTATTGTTCCAACCAGGGCAATGAGCAGAATAATTTCCAGACAGATTTTAGTCCATGCAGGAACCTTTTTTACAGGTAAATCTTCAAGATTGTATAATACTCTTACCATAATAAGATAAACTATGCTAATCGTAAGCGTAACAAGGAGCGGCGGAATAATTCCTGTTTTTATAATACTGTTTATTACGCCACTGTCCGTTCCTTTTATCGGACTGGTAAGCTGCAGCACAATAATGGAAAATGAAACATCCCCACATGTACTTTTAAGCCACGCAACCATACTACATGCCAGCAGTGTTATAAATAAGGCTATCGGAACTAATAAACCAAACGGAAATGATAATACTTTCAATATTTTGTTCTGATCCGTCCTCTTCTGAAGTTCAACCGCATGAGATAATAGCAAATAGCAAGCCGGCATAAGCAAAAACATCATAAAATAAATTATCATTGTTATCTGTTTTTTCTGCACACGCTCCCTGTAATTTGCATTTAATTCTATATGATCTAATACAAACTGCTGCCCTATCTTGCTTCCAAAACGAACTTTTATCCTTGTTATTCCAGTAGCATCTATCTCTCCAAATGCTATTTTTTCTCCTTTTTTTATATTAGCCCATACTCTTGGGTTCTGTTCATAAGTAGGCTTTTCTTTGGTCTGGTAAGAAATTTTTACATCTGTATCCTGCGCCACTGGTTCTTCAAAATATACTTTTACATTGGCAATTTTCGAGGACTGCATCTTATACTTTATAAAAGGTCTTGCTTCTTTAATAAGAAAATGATTTCCATTTATCTCATACCCACGAAATTCTGCTTTTTCCAGATTCACATTCTGCGGTTTTAATGCTTTTTCCTGCGGAATTCCAGAAATATGCCATGCAAAAAATAAACTAAGAAGCACAATAACTATTATCCCTGCTACTTTACTGACAGATTTTTTTAAAAAATGTCTCCAACACACAGTAAGGCCAAAGAGCAAAATGCCTGCAATCAGTCTTTTTAATACTGGTGCCATCAGGTTTTCCATTCCTTTTTCTTCTCTCATAAGATAAAGGGCAGTCATGATTCCTGCACAGAGGATTATTGCAGCCAAAACAAATCCTACTACAGCTTTTATATAATTCTTTTGTTGCTTATTCATCTGTTTCAATCTTCTCCTAATAAAACTGATTATACATTTTATCGTTTCGTTTCAGTTCTTTATTAATATAATTAGAGCATGTTTGAAAAATAAAAGTTATACAAAACACAAGAGTTATTACTGCTTGTTGATACTGAAAATATCAAAAATAAATATTATTTATATCATAATTGACATATTTTAAAGACATATATGCAGTATATAATAATTGATTTTGGCAATATAAACAACTTTAAATATTTTTCAAACACGCTCTAGCACCTAATTCTTCTCTCAACGTCTCTTCTCCTGAAAATAAATTAGTTCCTAATCCAAGTTTATTCCCATCAATTTCTACACCAAGAGCCGCCAATGTTGTTGGAAACATATCCATTGTAGAAAACTTTCTCTTTGTCGTAACTTTTTTCTTATATGCACATTGCGGATTAATTATTGCATTATATACCGTACGCTGATAGTCATTGCTTAAACTTTTCCAGAACTTACTTCCTGTATCTACCATAGAAGTATGATCTCCGGCAATAATAATTGTCGTGTCTTCATAGAAGTCCTGTTTCTTTATCCACTGTACAAAGTCGTAAACCTGACGGTCTGCACAGGCTACTGCATTCCCGTAAGTGGTATCGTATTTGTTCTCACATAAATCACAAATATATCCATTAGGGAAATGTGTGTCTACCGTCAGCATAGTAAGATTAAAAGGTTTACCTTCCTTAGATAATTTTTTCAGATTCTTTTTTGCTCTTTCATATAGAACTTTATCCTCATGACCCCAGTACACTTTATAATCTTTTGGGATATCTCCTTCTTTTATTGCGGCTTTATAATCTTCAATCTGATAGTCTTTATGTGTTTTAAAATAGGCATCTCGCCCTGCAAAATCTCCATCACTTCCACACAAAAACATCTGATTGTATCCCTGTTTGTTAAGGATATCACCAAGTGCTGTCAGGTTAGGAAGGAATGAGTCAGATACTGCCCCAGAATTCATTACTTTTAAGTTAATTGCAGATGTCTGTGCTACCAATCCACCGGCAGTATACGCTGTTGCTTCTAAACAGACAGGTCCACCCACTTTTCCATCTTTCTTATCAGTAAACTGTACATTTTCTCTTGCAAGCTTCGTCAGGTTCGGAATATAATTATCATCCATAGTTCCACCATCTTCCTTATCTGCGTAACTGCTTTCCATAGATTCCATAAATATGTAAATCAGATTTTTCTTTTCCTTAGGAAATGTCATCTTTACCTTTGCAGGATTCACATATTCTTTTTCATAAAAATCAGAACTCTCCCTCACACTTTGTATGTAATCCCACATACCTATCTCTGTTCCCTGTACCTGTACAGTATGCAGAAAAAATACAACCATAACTACTTCTATACAAATCTTACTCCATCTTGGAATTTTCTTCACTGGAAGATCTTCTAATGCATACATTCCCCGCACAATGAAAAGATAGCACAGTACAGCTGCTACGGCAAGAAGTACCGGAGGAACTACTGCAGTCTTGATGATACTGTTTATAATTCCGCTATCTGTTCCTTTTATCGGACTTGTAAGCTGTAAAAGAATAATGGAAAATGAAACATTTCCACATGTCATCTTCACCCATTCTACTAAATTCACTACAAGGAAGGTGGCAAATAGTGAAAGAATTGTTATAAATCCAAATGGAAAAGATAAAATTCGCAGGCAAATATTTTTATCCGTTTTCTCCTGCCACTTCTTTCCTGCTGCTAATATAAAATATCCTGCCGGAATCAGCATGAAAAGCACAAAATATTTCGCCATGCTGACTTTCTTTTGATGCATGCGTGCTGCATAATTTCCATTAATTTCGGTATATCCATAATCAAACTGTGTTCCAATCTTTCTTCCGATACCAATTTTAATTCTCGTAACATCTTTTACTTTCATTGAAACACAGCCTACTGTTTCTCCCTTATGAACTTTTACACGCATTTTTCTTGTTTTATTATCAAATCCATGCTGTGTCTTTGTCTCATACAGAACACGCACAATAACTTTCTGTGCAACTGGTTTTGAAAAATGTACCGTAACATTATCAAGATAATCTACATTAATTTCTTTTACAATATTTGCGTTTGCCTCTGCCACTGTAAAATGACCATCTTTAATATCATAACGATCAAATTCACTTTCCGGTGTTTCTAATCGCTGCGGCTTCAACTGGCTTTCCTGCCAGATTCCAGAATTCTGCCATGAAAAAAATCCCGCAACAAAAAGAAAAACAATAATACCTGCTATCTTTCTATTTCTTTTCTTTAGCAGATGACGTACTGCTATTGCAATTCCTAATAATACTGCTATTTCTACAGTCAGTTCTACTTTTTTTACCAATTCTTCAGCAGAAAGGCCAAGCTCTCCTTTTAAATAATTAGCCCCTGCAATTCCTATGCACGCAATAAAAAAAGCGGCCAGAAAATAGATTACTGCCGCTTTTTTCCCGCTCTGCATGTTCCCCTGATTTTCCATCTTTTCCTCCTTATGTATTTTATGTAATTTGCTATATTACATTTTTTAATCTTGTTTTTGTTTTATACTTCTCAAACGTATTTCATAAATGCTTTCTGCAAGATATGAACCACACACGCTCTCTAAAACAAACCAACCAAGAATTATAGCATGAAAAGATAGAATTGTAAATGCAGGTACTACATAAAACGATACTATTTGAAATATTTATCTACGCCATTCGCAATTCCCTTCGCAAGTTTCTTCTGGTAAGAAGAAGAATTCAACTGACGGTCCTCTGTTGGATTTGTGAGGAAACCACACTCTAAAATCATTGTAGGAATCTTTGCCCAGTTAATAGTTGTATAATAATCTGAGCGGATTGTTCCGTGACTTTTCTTATTCACAGCTTTTGCTACGGAACTTAACAGGCAGCTTCCAAGACGGCGTGAACTGTTAAATATCTTCTTTCCAACATAACGTGAACTTCCGGGAACACAAACCAAAGGACCTCTCGCACTTGCTCCTGATGCATTACAGTGAATACAGATATGAATATCCGCACCACTCTTATTCGCTTTCTTTGTTCTCTGCTGGTTAGAAAGTGGACAATTATTGGTTGTTCGGAGCATGATTACTTTATATCCTCTCTTCTTCAGCTCTTTTTTTGTCGCTTTTGCAATTGCAAGATTAGTCTTATATTCTGGGATATGCGTACGTACACCAGCAGTACCAGATGTCAGTTTTGCTTTTCTTCTGGAAGAACCTGGCGCTAATCTTTCTGTAGAAGAGATTCCTCTCTGCTGGTGTCCAGCCGCTATAAATACAGTTCTCTGCTTCTTTGCTTTTGTCTTTTTTTTCTTTTTTGCTGTCTTTGTTGTTGCTTTCTTTGCCTGTGTAGTCGCTGCCGCTGCTTTAGCAGATACTTTCAATGTACTTGTCGGAATCATAGTAAAAACCAGCATAAAAATCATCAGCAAGCTAAACGTTTTTTTCATCATTTTCTTCACTTTTTATTCCTCCCTGTAAAATTTATAAGTCCATTATACACTCTGCAAAAATATACGTCCACTGATTTAATTTACTATTTAATTCGTTAGACAAACAGACGCCCGGGAAGAGAACCGATGGTGTGCATCCCGTCAAGTAGACAATTAAAAAAATATAAAATTTTTGTGTTGC
>ENA-ORTU01003800-ORTU01003800.1-human-gut-metagenome-genome-assembly--contig:-NODE-3800-length-12096-cov-4.657919_pt1 | contig 12096 bp, 9 predicted proteins | sample MGYA00241910_ERZ509184 | MGnify/ENA primary metagenome ERZ509184 (study PRJEB26280, sample SAMEA2338847) | human gut metagenome | biome: human gut; feature: human-associated habitat; material: faeces... | reverse complement strand
CGATATAGAAGACGAGATGCCCGGCATCACCAATGTCGCAGTAGGCAGGATAGAGGCGCTGTCCAAGCACCCCAACGCAGATAAGCTCCAGATCTGCTCCATAAACGTGGGCAAGGAAGAAAACGTATGCATAGTTACCGGCGCGACTAACGTATATGAGGGCGCGCTGGTGCCGGTGGCGCTGGACGGCGCACACCTTGCGGGCGATATAGTGATACACCCCACAAATATGCGCGGCGTTGAAAGCCTGGGCATGCTGTGCTCCGGCAAGGAGCTGGGCCTTACCGAGGCGGATTACCCCGGCGCAGAGGTATACGGCATAATGCTGCTTCAGGGCGAGCATCCGCTGGGACAGAGCATTCAGGAGGCCGTAGGCCTTGACGATCTGGTATTCGATATAGAGCTTACCCCAAACAGAGCGGACTGTCAGAGCATAATAGGCATTTGCCGCGAGGCCGCCGCCGCTCTGGGCCAGAAGTTCCGCGAGCCTGAGATCAAGGAGATAAAGGGTGCCGGCAACAGCGCGGATTACGCCTCCGTGGAGGTGCTGGATACCGACCTCTGCCCGAGGTACATTGCAAGGGCAGTTACCGACATCAACATTGCGCCTTCACCGGCGTGGCTGCAGAAGCGCCTGCGCAGCGTTGGCCTTCGTCCAATAAACAACATAGTAGATATCACAAATTATGTTATGGTGGAGTACGGCCATCCTATGCACGCGTTCGATCTCTCCTGTATAACCGACGGCCATATCATAGTGCGCCGGGGCAAGGAAGGGGAGAAGGTAGTTACCCTTGACGGCAAGGAACGGGAGGTTTCTCCCGATGTGCTGCTCATAGCCGATCCCATAAAGGGCGTGGGCATAGCAGGCGTAATGGGCGGCGAGAACTCCGAAATAACAGAGAATACTAAGACTGTGCTCTTTGAGGCTGCGGCCTTCAAGGGCAGCAATATTCGCCACACTACCCGTGAGCTGCATCATGTTACCGACGCCGCCGTACGCTTCATAAAGGGGGTAGAGCCTGTCAATGCCATGGATGCCATAAACAGGGCCATAGAGCTCGTGGATGAGCTGGGCGCAGGCAAGGTTATAGGCGAGAGCATAGACGTATGCGCCGTGGATACCAATGAGCGCGTGATAAACGTGGACTGGAAGCACGTAAACGCTATACTGAATACTGCCATTGCTCCTGAGGAAATGGTGAAAATGCTGGATACCATAAATATTCCCGCCAAGGTTAGCGGCGAAAAGCTGGTTGTAACCGTTCCTCATTACAGGGTTGATATCGAGAGCAGCATAGAATCCGATTGGGACATAGCCGAGGAGATTGGCCGCATCTACGGCTATTACAATATCGAGCCTACCCTTATGAAGGGCGATACCTTCCGCGGACGCCTCAGTCCCGAAACCGCATTCGAGGACGAGGTAAAGGATATGTGCGTCACCATGGGCTGCTATGAGATGTACAACTACAACTTTACCGGCCCCGCAGTACTTAACGCTCTCCGCATACCTGATGGCGACGAGAAGCGCCTTGCGGTGAAGCTATTGAACCCCTTCGGTGAAGATCAGAGCCTCATGCGGACCACCCTCATGGCAGGCATGCTGGACACCTTGGCCCGCAACTGCAACCGCAAAACCGGCTGTGGCAGGTTCTTTGAGGTGGGCAACGTACATTTCGACAATAACGCCGACCTGCCCGAGGAGCGCAAGATGCTGGGCATCATAGTGAGCGGCGGCGATGAGAGCTTCTTCACCCTCAAGGGCTGCGTGGAATTCATACTGCGCCGCCTCGGAATAGAGGACAGGGCAGAGTTTGTAACAGGCGGCGGAGAGTACTTCCAGCCCGGACAGAAGGCTACTGTGCTGGTGAACGGCGAAGTAATAGGTGAAATGGGAACGATTCATCCAGATGTGCGTAAGGCCTTCAGCGTTCCTCAGGCAGCGTATGCCGCGGAGCTCAACATGAAGAAGCTCTTTGACAGGCGCGTGGAGAATAAGACCTACAAGGCGCTTCCCAAGTATCCTCTCGTACCTCGCGATATAGCCGTGGTGGTAGATGAGAATGTCACCTCAGCCGAGGTGGTAAAGGTCATACAGCAGTCTCCCGTAAAGGTGATACTCGAAAACGTAGAACTGTTTGACGTATACAGGGGCCCCGGCATACCCGAGGGCAAGAAGAGCATGGCCTACTCCTATACCGTCCGCGCAGAGGACCGCACCCTTACAGATGAGGACATAAGCGGCGCCATGAATGCCATAGTACGATCTCTCAAGGCAAGGCTGAATGCAGACCTCAGGGCGTAACTGCGTAAGACATAAAGCTGAACGGCTCGTATCCTGCCTTTGCACAGGGTACGAGCCGCTTTCGTTTCAATACTTTTTTTGCGCCGCGCTTATCTGAATCTCCTTGAACGGGAACGTGAGCGTATTGGGGCAGCCGTCCTTGAGCGGGCCGCCGCGCCGCGCCTTCTTCTTCTGCGGCGCCGGTTGCTTCTCAGGATTATTATGCGAATTATCATAAATATCGCCAGTATGGCTACTGCAATCAGCACCCAGAACAGCCACGGTGAACCGGTATCGCTGGCGCCGGGATCGAATATCAGAGGGCTTTCAGATGGGTTGGCGCTTATCATGTTGCCTATCTCGTCTACGCTGTTGTCGGCGGTGAGGGTGGCGGTAAGTATGGCCGCACCGTTGCAGGTATAGGTCACAGTGCCAACCTCATCCCCTGCGGCTATGGGGGCGGTCAGTGCCGCAGCCCCGTCCCGGTATGTAACGTTTGCGGTTATGGTATCCTTGGAGGAGATAACGCCGCTGACAAAGTCGCGGGTACCGGCGATTATTTTGCCGGAGACGTCCGCCGTGGCGGTGAGCCCGCCGCCATCCTCAAAGGCGCCGTTTTCAACGGGCACGCTGAAGCTGGACTGCAGGTTAAGCTCGCTGACGCTTACGGAGGAGTAATTCTCAAAGCCCCAGTTGAAGAATTTAGGGGCGTTTTCAAAGCGTGTATAGCGGTACTTGTCGCCCTGCGGGTCGCCGAAGAGCACGCAGATTAGCTCTACGCCGTCCTTCCTTGCGGAGGCCACTATGCAGCGGCCAGCCTGATCCGTGTCGCCGGTTTTTATGCCGGTGGCGTACTGGTAAAGGTAGCTCTGAGTATCCTTTTCACCTTTGTGAATAAGACGGTTTGCGTTTTCAAGGTGATAGCCGTCGCTGTCCTTGTTCGTAGGAGGGACGTCCCAGTATTGTGCGCTTACTATTTCACGGAATTTCTGGTTTTGCATAGCGTAACGGCCCAGCAGCGCCATATCGTAGGCGGTGGAGTAGTGGTTATCGTCGTGCAGGCCGTTGGCTTTTACAAAGTGGGTGTCGTTCATGCCGATTTCGGCGGCCTTGGCGTTCATTAGCTTTGAAAACTCATCCTGGCTGCCCGATATATGAATGGCAAGGGCGCTGGCGGCATCGTTGCCGGATACCATCATGGTGCCGTATATGAGGTCGATTATGCGCAGCTCCTCGTTGTTCGAGAACTTCATAAGCGAACCGCGCTTGTCAAAGTTGCTGCCGACATTTACTTTTTCTTCGAGGTCATCGCACAGCTCAAGGGCAAGTATGGTGGTCATTATCTTCGTGGTGCTGGCGGGGTACGCCTTGGAACGGGCGTCCTTTTCATAGAGCACTGCGCCGGTGTTGGCGTCCATGAGGCATATATGCTTTGTAGTAGGGGCTTCCGGCGCCGCCTCCGCAAGGGCGGCAGGCATCAAGCCTATGACGGTAATAAATATGAGCATTGCGGAAATAACGCGCTTCAAGGGTAAAACATTCCTTTCGTACAGAAAAAACTGCGGCTCTGCGCCGGATTACGGCATTGCTCGCCATAAATAACTATAATAGTATAACAAATCATCCCCCGCTTTGTACAGCAAAAAAGATTCTTTTGGCGCAACATTACAGGGAATGTTCACAAAACATATGGGTTTTACCGGTTTCAAATTATAAATAATATGATATAATTTTTACCATAGGGATACTATGCCCATTAGCAGATAAACAGGAGGGCTTTATATGGCAAAGAGAATTCTTCTTGTGGACGACGAGCCGCTGATAGTAAAGGGGCTCAAGTTTGCGCTGGAATCCGACGGATACGAGACGGATTCCGCCGGAGACGGCGAACAGGCCCTTGAAAAGATACAGAACGGCAATTTCGATCTTATACTGTTGGACGTTATGCTGCCCAAGATGAGCGGAATAGAAGTATGCCAGGCGGTGAGGGAGAAGAGCGACGTGCCAATAATCATGCTCACCGCAAAGGGCGAGGATATGGATAAGATACTGGGCCTCGAATACGGCGCTGACGACTACATGACAAAGCCGTTCAACATACTCGAGGTAAAGGCCCGAATAAAGACCATACTTCGCAGGGCGGGCGCCGGCAAGGAGGCTCCCAGGATGGAGATCACCGCCGGGGACATCACAATAAACATAAATACCCGCAGCGTTATAAGCCATGGGGAGCCTGTGAACCTTACGGTAAAGGAATTCGACCTGCTGAACCTGTTCATGTCCAACATAGGCAAGATTTACAGCCGGGACGAGCTGCTTGAGACCATATGGGGCTTCGACTATATCGGGGATTTCAGGACGGTAGACGTACATATAAGACGGCTCAGGGAAAAGATCGAGAAGGATCCTGCGAACCCGAAGCACATCATGACAAAGTGGGGAGTTGGCTATTACTTTGCAGAATAAGCGTAAGGCAACAGACTTTTTCGGCTCGCTGCGTTGGCGAATGGTGGGTATATACCTGCTTGTAACCGTGCTTGTGCTGGTGGCCATAAGCAGCCTGGTATCCAGCCTGATGGAAGAATTTCTCGTGTCGCAGCGCACTCAGGACCAATTGCAGGAGACTTCACGCCTTGCGCTGGAGGTAGCTCCTTATATGAGTGGGGCTGATGTGGACGAGCTGTTCACATATATAGAAGACAGGGCCTATTCCATGGGGGGAAGAGTGCTGGTGCTGGATTCGGACGCAGTAGTGCAGATGGATTCCGCCTCCCGGGAAAACGGGTTCCTTTTGCCGTACCGCGAGGTGCGGGAGGTGCTTCGGGAAGGCAAGGATTCCGCTTACGGCTTCCACCATATCCTTCGGGGCGGAGATGAAGGGGTTTTCACCCAAGGCGACCAGAGTATCTGGGCAGTGTACTACACGGTGCCGCTGACCATCAGCGGCCACAGGGATGGAGCCGTGCTGTTTTCTGCCTCCATTCAGGACGTGGTGGACAGCCTGAACGAAGTGACAAGGCAGATAACCGTCATATTCGTGGCTGTGGTAATAATCATAATAATCGCAATATTCCTGCTCTCGGGCTGGATAACCAAGCCTATAGTGGAGCTTACATCAGCCATACGCCGCATGGGAACACAGGGCTATGTGAGAGTGGACGAAAAGGGCAGCGGCGAGATAGCCGAGCTTGGCCGCGCCTTCAACCGCATGAGTGAGCGTATAGAGGATCACGACAGGGTGCGCGACGAATTCGTGGCCAATGCCTCCCATGAGCTGAAGACGCCCCTTGCTACCATGAAGCTGCTTTCTGAAAATGTACTGTATCAGGATAACCCGGATCCCGCCATGATGAAGGAATTCTTCGGGGACGTTAACCATGAGGTGGACAGGCTTACGAGGATAGTTACGGAGCTTCTGCGTCTTGTACAGGAGGATACGTCGGACGGGCAGCTCAACCTTGAAAAGCTGGACCTTGACAAGCTGGTTGGAAGCGTATGTACCCGCCTTGACAGCCTTGCCAGAAACAAGAATATAAAGCTTGTGACGGATCTCAGGACTGTCACCATGGAGGGCGATCGGATGCGCCTTGAGCAGGTGGCGGTGAACCTTGTAGAAAACGCCATAAAATATACCGATGAAGGCACCGTGAGCGTGCGCGTGGCCCGGGAGGACAATTATGCCGTATTGGAAGTGAAGGACACCGGCATAGGCATACCTGAGGAGTCCGTAGAGCACCTGTTCGAGAGGTTCTACAGGGTGGATAAGGCACGCTCCAGAAGCACCGGCGGCACAGGCCTGGGCCTTTCCATAACCGAAAAGCTTGTGACCCAGCATCACGGCAAGATAGAAGTAAAGAGCAAACTTGGCGAAGGCAGCTGCTTTACAGTACGTATTCCCATAAGGCAGGAAAGCGAGGGCAAGTGATGGTCAGTAGATTTATCAGGATAATATCGCTTACTCTGTCTATGCTTCTTGCCGTCTGCTGCATGACGGGCTGCTTCGGCAAGATGATAGTTCAGGACGAGGAGCACGCGGAATTACCGGATGTGGATCCGGATGACGGCGTGGAAAAAACTGTGGCTGTGAAACTTTACTACAGGCTCACCAATGAGGAATACCTTGCAGGAGTGGAGAGCAGCGTGACGGTGCGGGCAGGCGAGCGCACAGAGACAGCGGTGATACGCGCACTAATAGAAGGCGTGCCGCCGCTCGCGTCAAACGTCAGCGCGCTGTTCCCGAGCGGTACTTCCATAGAGAATACATATTATGAAAAAGGCATACTTTACGTTACCCTTTCCAAAGAGGTGCTGGACGACAGTATAATCGCTTCATTGAAGGAAGAAGATTATCAAAGCCCTGAAGACTATCAGCAGGCGGTAGATGAGGCGACGAGAGAGATGTACCTCAGGCGCAGGCTGGGCGTATTGTCCATAGTTAATACCATTGCGGGCAGCGACGAGGGCTCCAGGGTGCAGATAATGGTGGATAATGAAGGCTCGGGCACTGGCAGCAGGATGCCATATGAGACTTTCGGCTTTGAAAAACGCCAGGGGGAGATAATGGAGCCTATGGGCTTCGATGAAAGCGTGGTAGTGACGCCGGAAAAGGTGGTGGGCTGCCTGTTTGAAAGAATAGCAAACGGACAATACGATATGGCGTATGCGCTGGTGGCCGAAAGCGATTACTATGGCGTCAACAAACCCGCCTATTCCGACTTTGAGGCGGAGATGGAGGCGCTGGGCAGGCTGGAATCCTACGAGATCACCGGAACGGCCGAGGATGGAGACGGGATATATGTAATGGCGGATGTACGAATAGCCGCTCCCGGAGGCACGATGAGAAATATAATCAAAGCGAGGATATACCTTGAAAGGGAAGGCGACCTTTATAAGGTGTGTTACAGCTCGCTTCAGGCGTTGATGGAGAGCTGACCATGACGGTATTAGCTAAAAAAATCATATGTCTCCTTCTGGTGCCGGTTATATGCACAGGGGCCTTTTCAGGCTGCTCAGGCGGCAGTGCCGATGTTCCGGAGATGACGCTGAGCGATTATGTGCCGAAGCGCGAGGGCGATGAGGATACATTTACCGCACAGCTGTATTTTGTATCCGACGACGGGCTGCATCTTTCCATTGAAGAACGGGAGGTGCGGTGCGGAAAGGGAATGAGCCGGGCGGAGGCGGCGATAGGCGCGCTCATAGACGGCCCTGTGACTACCGTGCTGAACCAGTCGGTGCCGGGCGATATGCTGCTCCAGCGTGTAGAGACCTCATATGAGGCCTGCAACGTATACCTACTCGCGTCTTACACGCCGGATGCGCGGACATGGGCGACAGCTCAGGCTGCCATAGCCGCCACCGTGTATGCCTGCGAGAATATAGCCTCCATAAACCTTTATCTGAACGGCATGGCCCCTGCCTACTACGGAAGGCCGATGGGAGCGGTGACGCCAATAAGCAATACGCTGGACGCGTATATTGTGGAATTACAGCAGCAGTATACCGATATAGCTCAGGGTACGGATAATGAGACAGGAGCCGGCGTATATGAAACGCGCATTGCCACGCTGTACTTTACCGACAGCAGCAATACGCTGCTTATAGCAAAGAACGTACCCCTTAATTATGACAGCACTGAAACCAGCGTCAGGATATCGTATCAGATTTTGAATAAGCTGCTCGACGGAGCTGAAGGCCTTGAAGCCGTGCTGCCCGCCGATCTGCAGCTGCATAGCCCCATTCGGCTGGTACCGGAAAAAAACTATAACTATGGCGGCAATGGGAATTTCGAAGACGGAGAGTCCCCTCACCCCAGCGAGACGGCGCCGGAGATAGAAAAGCCGGAGGACCAGGGCCTTATGCAGGGGGAGCCCATGGTGGCCGAGATAGTGCTGGAAAAGCCGAAGGAAAAATATGACGAAGATATACTGAGCGGCGCTCTTACGCTTACGCTGACGGGATATATACCGGATCTTATCGGTGTGTCGATCACCATGATCGACGAAGACGGAAAGATTACCGAGCTTGCTCCTGATGGCTATTTTACCCGGGAGGACTTTTCAGGCCGCATAGGCAGAATAGTCAATATAGATTGCCCCAACAGGGACGGCAGCCTGCTTTACAGGGCGTCGAGGGCGGTGTCCAGCGAAGAGTCATATGATCCCATGGCGATACTTACAGAGCTGCTTTCCGGCTCGACGGATCTCGGCGGGATGTGCGGAGGCTTTACAGCCGATGACATATCCGGCGTATATAAGACTGATAATACAATAGTCATAGACTGGAAGGCGGGCTTTACGGACAAGCTCAGGGCATACATAAACAGCGAGGACGATACCGGAATACCCCAGGAGAATCGCGAGAGGGCATTCATATACAGCATAGTGAACACCCTGACCGAGATAGAGGACATAGGCCGGGTATGGATGCTGGAGGACGGCAAAAAGCTGGGCAGCATAGATAAGATATACCTTGGCAACAGTCTAATGCGCAATCCCGGCATACTTGTTAACGAGTAGAAAGATTTGATTTATCGATGGAAAAGGAATTTGGATCAGGCAAGATAGTCCTCGGCATGTCCGGCGGAGTGGATTCCTCCGTGGCGGCGCTGCTGCTTAAAAAGCAAGGATACGACGTTATTGGCGTATTCATGAAAAACTGGGAGGAAAAGGACGAAAACGGCGTATGCGGTGCTGCGGCAGACTATGAAGACGTGCGCAGGGTGGCGGATAGGGTAGGAATACCGTATTATACCGTGAATTTCACAAAAGAGTATATGGACAGGGTGTTTTCCTACTTCCTTGAAGAGTACTCAATGGGACGAACCCCCAACCCGGACGTACTGTGCAACTGCGAGATAAAGTTCAAAGCGTTTCTGGATTTTGCCATGGGGCTTGACGCCGCGGCCATAGCTACAGGACACTATGCCCGTGTGGACAGGTCTACGGGGCGCACGCGGCTTCTGCGCGCTTATGATATGGGGAAGGATCAGACCTATTTTCTTGCCGGGCTGAATCAGCGTCAGCTGAGCCGGGCCATGTTTCCCATAGGAGAAATGCAGAAGGGCGACCTCAGGCGCCTTGCGGCGGAGGCGGGTCTTGCAACGGCGGACAAGAAGGATTCCACGGGAATATGCTTCATAGGCGAGCGCAACTTCAAAAAGTTCCTTATGCAGTACCTGCCCGCAAAACCGGGGGATATGATAGACCTGTCCGGAAGGGTGATAGGCAGACATGACGGGCTGATGTACTATACCCTCGGACAACGCCGCGGCCTCGGCATAGGCGGACAGAAGGAGGGCAGCGGGGAAAGCTGGTTCGTTATAGGCAAGGACATGGAGAAAAACCTGCTCATAGTCCAGCAGGGAGAACACGAGGAGCTGTTTTCGCTGGGCCTTGAGGCAAATAAAGTAAGCTTCATAGAGGGCGAACCGCCAGCGCGGGAATTTGAGTGTACGGCAAAGTTCCGCTACCGCCAGAGCGACCAGAAGGTAAAGGTTACGATGCACGGCGACGGCTGCACAGTGGACTTCGCGGAACCACAGAGGGCTGTCACTCCCGGCCAGTGGGTGGTGTTTTACGATGGAGAGGAATGTCTGGGCGGCGGGCCGATAGACGCCACAAGACCCATGAAGGAGATAAAAATTGGATAATTATACGAATAATATTCAAAACGAAAAACAGGATAAGAAAGACGAAAAGCCTCTTCCGGGCGAAAAACTCGGGCTCGGAACGATGATCGCGGGCGTACTGCTTATGATGCTGAATGCTATGCGTTATGCGGGATTCATTAAAGGCGGAGATGCCAGCGGCTTTGGCATAGCTGCAAGCATTATAATAATCATATATGGAATAGTGCGCTACCTGAATGGCGACAATGGCCCGGGGAAAAAGCCTACGCCGAAAAACCGGAAGGTCATTTTCGTAGTGATGATCGTGATTCTCACAGCAGCCATGGGCTTCCTATGCCTCGGCGGCAAGCGGGACGACGTGGTGATAGAGGACTTCTCGGTGTCCGCTGATGGCAGCGAAATGACACTGAAGGCGGGCATTGCCGGCAGCGCGGGGTATCTCCGCAAGGCAAAGGTGCGCTATGACGATGAGCATAAGACCGTGCTGGTGGATTTCTATTCCACCTTCGGCATAAACAACCCCGTGGGGGCTGAGGATACCTTCGTGATACCGTTAAAGCCGGACAGCGAGAACATATTCTTCAACCGGGGGAACGACTATTACGCGGCCCTTGCGAAGGACGCGGACGGGCGATGGTATAAGTTCGCGAGGTAGCTTTTTAAGACAAAAGGCAGGAGCAAATCCTGCCTTTCGGTATGTCGATAAACTCTAGGGTTGATAAGGGGCCGCAGCCCCCTTATGTTCAATCCGGCTCTGACGACATGTGCGTCAGAACGGATGAAAACCCAGAGGTTTTCGTACTTTGCATCCGGTGCTGACCGCGCCATAGGCGCAAGCACCGAATGAAAAAGCTCGAAAAAGTGGCAGTCAGCCACTTTTTCGAAAGTCTCAAAGGCAGGAGCGCATCCTGCCTTTAGCTTTGCCCAGTTTAGCCCTTCAGCCCGCGGGACTGCCTCTCCATATCCTCCACCACTATGTCGTATATCTCCCCGAGGGTGGAGCAGTATTCCAGCACCTTCCAAGGCTCGTTGGTATGGAAGTGTATCTTTACAAGCGGGCCGCCGCCGACCGCCAGCAGGCAGTCGCCCTTCAGGTTCTCTGTGAAGTAATCACTGATGGCGTCCTCGTCCAGATTCTCGCCGTCAATGAGAAGCTGTGTGTCATACCTGTACTCTAACATATACATTCACCATTCCTTTACTGTAAAAATGTTTATATTGTTACATATCCTGCTTAAGCAGCTTTTCGAATATGGGCTTCAGCACTGCTTCGTTGCCGCTGGTGTGAAACTCCACTTTCCCGGCGCCGCAAGGGTTTTTCAGCTTGTACATGTCTAATATGCGCTCAAGCTGGCGGACGGTGCCCACGCTTCCGTCTATCAAAGCACAGTCGCCCCTGAGATATCTTTTTGCGTTGCGGGCGAACGCGCCCTTTATAAACGGATAATGGGTACAGCCAAGCACTATGGCGTCAACTTCTGTACCCACATATGGGGCAAAGTATTTGTCGAAAAGGTCGTCATAGGCGTCATCGTCGAATATGCCGGCCTCCACCCGTTCAACTATGCCGGGGCAGGGTATGTTGATCACCCGGCTCGGATCCGGCATGCGCGCCTGAAGTGCGAGATACCTGTTGAGACGGGTGGTGGCCAGAGTGGCCATCATGAATACCTTGCCGGTTCCGGGAAGAGCGCAGGCAGGCTTTATGGCAGGTTCTATGCTTATGATGGGCATGGAGTATTGATTCATGAGCTGCCGTACCTTGGATACGGAAGCCGCGGTTGCGGTGTTGCAGGCGATGAGTATGGCCTTCACATTCATAGCCATCAGCTTATCTATGCAGGCCATGGTTAAGGCGGTTATGTCGTCGTCGCTTTTATCTCCATAAGGAGCATTTCCGCTGTCGCCGTAGTATATGTAGTTTTCATTGGGGAGAAGACGAAGAGCCTCACGCAGCACGCTGGCGCCGCCGAGACCGGAGTCAAATACCCCCACAGGCCGTTCGGACATCGAGTGCCTCCGTAAAACAGATTAGCATAATTATAACTCGTAAATCACGTATGTGCAAATGTTCAGTAAAACAGGCGAAAAATTTAGCACTCAAAAAAATCTGACAAAAAAGTCAAACTTTTTTTATAAAAAGCGTTGACAAAGGGGGAAAGGTTTGTTAAGATATACA
>ENA-ORTU01003797-ORTU01003797.1-human-gut-metagenome-genome-assembly--contig:-NODE-3797-length-12102-cov-3.013696_pt1 | contig 12102 bp, 6 predicted proteins | sample MGYA00241910_ERZ509184 | MGnify/ENA primary metagenome ERZ509184 (study PRJEB26280, sample SAMEA2338847) | human gut metagenome | biome: human gut; feature: human-associated habitat; material: faeces... | reverse complement strand
GGAAAGAACTCCGTTAAAGATCAGCTGCCAGATATATCCAAGTACGATACCACCGATCAGGTTCGGCATGAAGAAGATCGTACGGAAGACATTTGTTCCGTGCATTTCTTTTGTCAGTGCCATTGCAAGTGCAAATGCTATGATGTTAATGATCAGAAGAGATGCAATCGCGAACAGTACGGTATACCAGAATGAATGACGGAATGCCGTATCTTTCAGTGCTTCTATGTAATTTGAAAATCCTACGAATTTCGCGTCTGTTACGGTTGTAAATTTACAAAATGAAAGCCAGATTCCCATAATAAAAGGAACGATAAAGCCAAGAATAAATGCAAAAAACGTTGGAAGCACGAAAATCGGCATATAACGTTTGATGGATTTTTCCATAATAAATTCCTCCTTCCATGCAGAGAATCTCCGCTTCATTTCCCTGCACTTTTTCATAAAAGCGGCGGGTGTTTCTTGCAACCGCCCGCCACTACTCACTTCATATAACTATTTTGATTGTTACATTTTTATTTTTATTTTGCTGCTGCAGCTTCTTTTGCCCATCCGTCAACGAATGCTGTCGTAACTTTTGCCCAGTTTGCATCTGTCGGATCTGCTGCGTAACTTGTCAGTGCAGAACCCACTCCGTTCTTCCACTCTTCTGATGGCATTGTTGAGAAGTTCCAAGATACAGGAGTCTTTCCGTCTTCTGTATATTTGTTTGCTTCGTTAACAAGTACGTTGTCTGATTTCAGGTTCTTCTTAAATGGAATTGTGAATCCCATGTCTTTGCACATTGCCTTTACACCATCATCAGATGTTACACACCAGTTCATGAAATCAAGTGTTGCCTGAATGTCGTCTTCAGATGCTTTGGAGTTTACACACCAGTAGTTCTCTGTACCTGTACAGATTCCCTGATCTTCTTCGCCTTCTACACCGATGTAGATTGGAAGGATTCCAAGATTGTCATCTCCAACGTCTTTGATGTTGTTATATTCCCATGTACCATTCTGATAGAAGACTGCATCACCTGTTACGAAATCTGCTGTTGCATCGTCAGCTGTCTTTGTAGAAAGTTCTGTTGGTTTGCAAGTAGCGTTGTTGATGTAGAGATCCCAGATCTGACGGTAGTTATCAAGGTATGTTCCTTTGATAGCATCTGTGTTATCGATTCCTTCATCTTTGTATTCATAGTAGATTGGAAGATTTGCCAGATGAGTTTTGAATCTCCAGTCAGATGATCCGTCCATACCAGCGGATGTAAATGCTGAGAATCCAAGTTTGTCCTTATTTGCTGTGATATCTTCTACAACTTTCTTGAAGCTGTCAAAGTTAGTGATATCATCAGCTGAGTATCCTGCTTTCTTTAACAGTTCTTTGTTGTAAATGATTCCGTAGCTTTCTATTACGTATGCGATTCCTGACATCTTGTCGCCGTCCATCAGTGCGAAATCATCACTTGTCAGCTGTTTTGCAACATCAGAATCTTTCAGATCGTAGCAGTAATCTTTCCAGCTTGCAAGTCCAACCGGTCCGTTTACCTGGAACAGTGTCGGAGCATTGCTCTTAGCCATCTCAGATTTTAATGTCTTTTCGTATTCTCCGGATGCTGCTGTAAGTACTGTTACATCCACTCCTGTTTCTTTTGTATACTCTTTTGCCAGATCCTGCCACTGCTCATCCTGTTCTGGTTTGAAGTTTAAGTAGTATACTTTTCCTTTTGCGTCTTTCTTGTCTGACTTGCTGTCAGAAGAGCTTCCACATCCTGCAACCATTCCTGTTGCCATGGCTGCTACCAGCATTGCTGATACAACTTTACGCATTTTCATAATTCATTTCCCTCGCCTTTCTTTTTTGAAACCTTCGTTTCTCTTGTTGTCATTATATTAACAGAAATGCGCTCAAACCCTGTATCAATAAAACAACCTGATATACAAAAAAACATATCTATTGTTCTTCTTCAAACTGCCGGATGCTTTCGTCTTCTGCCTGCGTGAATTCCTGCTCCGTTATCTTTCCCTGTGCCAGTTCCGCCAGACATTCTCCCAGTACATCCTCCTGCAGCAATGAATTCCACTTCACCTGATAATTCGGTACAATCTGTGGATTTCCCGTATAAGCCTTCAGATAATCATCCAACAGCGTTCCTTCCTGTCTTGTACTGCTGTTCAGCAATTCTTCTTTCTGTTCTTTATTCAATTTCGTTCTGAATTTGAGGAACTCAACTGCTCCTTTTTTCACCTTTTCACTATAAGTTGATACAACTGCCCAGCCGAATGTCTCCGGTGAGCCTATCAGTTTATTTTCAGGAAATGTAGAAAAACATACTTTTTTCTGCATTTCCTCCGGAATCTGATCAATCATCCAGTAACCATTAGGTATCATCGCTGCATTTCCTGCCACGAAATTATCATGAGCTACGTCAAAATCATTATGTAATGCATCCTGGGTCGTATATTGGAATAATTTTTTTAATGTACCGGCTATCTTAAGCCCCGGCTCATTCTGATAGGTATCCGGATATAATTGCTTCATGAATGCCGCACCTTCTTCACTTCCTGCTACTTCTGCTGTTGCAAGCAGCATTGCGGCCCATGCCGTCCCTTCCGTATGCAGGGCAAGCGGCGTGATCCCTGCTGCTTTCAGTTTCTCACAACATTCCCAGAACTCCTCCCATGTCTCAGGAAATCTGCTGATTCCTGCCTGTTCAAATAACTCCCGGTTCCAGAAAACCCCTGAACAGGCGAATGCCGCCGTACTGACCGGACCCAGATAAATCTTTCCATCCTCTTCCCGGACCGATTCCATTACTGACGGTTCGATCATATCTTTCCATTCCTGATCTTCGTTAATGTAAGGTGTCAGGTCCTCAATCCTGCCTTTCTTGATCATCATCTGATAGAAAGACGGAAGCATACGCAGATCAGTGATAATAGCCGGTAATTCATCTGTCACATTCATACGTTTCAGATTCTTCCGGTATTCTTCCTCCGTCTCCATCACCCAGTCCACATCTATATGATACTTCCCTTTGTATGCCCTGTTGAACCGCTCCACCACTTCCTCTTCATTCTTATTACCGGTACTGGAATCTACGGTAAGGATCATTGGGATCTCTACTACTTTATTCTTTTTTCTGGTCTGTGTATCCTCTTTTCCCACACAGCCGGTCAGTGCTGCCAGCATGACGATCACCATCACTGCTGCCATAATCCGTCTACTGTTCACTGTTTTCTTTCCCGTCATCCGGGATCTGGATAACACAGACGGTTCCATTTGTATCCGATTCATAGAAAAATCTCACATCCTCCCCATACTTTAACCGCAGTCGCGTAATAATATTTATCACACCATAACCATGTTTTTTTTCTTCAAAACTGTCTTTCATTTTTGACACCGGTATCTCTGACAGTCCGTTTAACTTCTCCGCCATCTGCTCTTCCATCGGAGTTCCGTTATTATAGACACTGAATGTAAGCTGTCCTGCCTGTTCAGTGACACTGATCCTTATCAGACCGCCTTCGAAGATATCACAAAATCCATATTTGACTGCATTTTCCACAATTGGCTGTAAAATCAGCTTTAATATCCACCTTGTTTTCAGTTCTTCTCCACATTCGATCTCATAACGGAACAGATTCTCATTGCGGATCTGCTGGATCTCCATATAACTTTTTACATTTTCCAGCTCGTCTTCTACTGTCACAATCTCACGTCCTTTGCTCAGTGACAGACGCAGATACTTTGACAGTGCCTGTATCATCTTCATCGTCTTCTCTTCCCCGTTGATCCGCGCCAGCATATAGATGGTATCCAGCGTATTATAGAGAAAATGCGGATTGATCTGGCTGATCAGCGTATTCATCTCACTGATTCTTAGTTCTTTCTGCTGATTCTTGACCTCGTTTTGGAACTCTTCGATATTCTTTAACATCTCGTTATAGGCATGCCCGATCTTATCCAGTTCTGTGTCCGTATGGATCTGAATGGTATGTGTAAAATCATTTCCATCAAAACTTGTCATGGCATCACTGATCTGTCTGATTGGCCGGGTAAATGTCTGTGATGCATAAAGACTTAATACAAACGCCAGCACTGCGATCACCGCATAGATAGTGAGTAATACGATCAATATCTGCGTCATTCCCTGATTTAATACCATATCCGGCACCAGTGTAAAAATCACCATCCCTGTCTCTTCCTGTCGGTATGCCTGTAAAATCCCGCCTTCTATCTTTTTTCCCCGCACGATCACACCAGATTTTTTCGTTCTGGTCAGTTCCGTAATTTTCTTCATTGTCCTTTTTTCGATACTGAGATCTTCCGGTTCCTGCCGGATGCAAGTCTTTCCTTCCGGACTTATGATTCCCACTGCAACATCTTTTGCAATCTTCCTGTCTTTATCCATAACACTTTCCAGAAACTGTTGATTCATCTTCAGATACACGATTCCAGGTTCGTGTGCGTAATCCATACTATTCACATATCTTCCGATAAATAATGCTTCATCCCCCGTACCAAACAGGTAATCCCGAGTCCAGATCCACTGCGTCTTCGCATACTCATCCCCCATTTTCTCACGCAGACCGCTGCTTTGAAAATCCGAATAACCAATCTGGGAATAGGATTTTTCGTAAACATTTCTTTTATTATCAATGTAGCAGTAATCAGCGACATAATTCAGATCTATATATGCAAAATATTTGCTCAGTGCATTCTTCTCTACTTCCTGCAGTTCTTTATTCTTCAGACTCTTCTGCACATCATTTTCCAGGATGATTTCCGCTGTCACGGCATCCGTCTTCCGGTACAGATTATCCAGAGCTATCCCCATCTTCTCATTCATGAATTCATACTTATCCACAATCACATCTGTCATATTCCGTCTGACATAAGTCCATACACAGATGCTGGAAAGAACCAGTGCCAGTATCAGAAGCGTACACATATACTTCAGATACTTTTTCTGGATTCCTGACATTTTACTTTTTTTCATACTTCATATTCCCTTTTGTAATCTCTCGGAAGCTGTCCTGTATATTCTTTAAACAAATGTGAAAAATAGGATGGATTACTTATTCCGACCTGCTCGCAGATATTACCGATGCTGGTTCTTCCGTCTTCCAGCAGTCTCTTTGCCAGCTCCATTCTACGCTGCAGCAGATATTGTTTGAATGTCATATGAAAGGTATTCTTGAATACCCGTCCAAAATATACCGGATTCAGATATACATGTGTCGCCACTGATACAATCGAAAGATCTTCATTATCCAGATGTTCATCTATATATGCCACAGCCGCTGCAATGTATTCTTTTGATCCCTTATTCTCTTTCTTCTCTACATTTTTCAGTCTTTTTTCAATAGCAGTTCCCAGAATCTTGTAACAGACATCCACCGCTTTTGCCGCCTTTAAGTTTCTCATATTCGAATAATAATTTTCAAATTGCTGATTCAGTGATTCGTCCATCCCGTAACTGTCTTTTAACATGAATTCTGTCTTTACCATGATCTTGTGCATATACTGGCATTGCAGTTCTTCTCTGTGTGGCAGTTGGTAAATAAAATGTACAAATGCCTGCTTTAACTGTACGGCGTCGTTCTTCCGCACGCTGTTGACCACCATCATCTCTGCCTCCGCCGGATATGGGCTTTCCTCTTTTTCTTCAACAGTCTCCGGGATTGTAAATACTCCCGCTCCGGATGCATTTGTAACAGCGAACAATCTCTGCGCTTCTTCGAAACTTCTTCTGATTCCGCGGATCCCTTTATATGGTTTGGATATTGCTGCAATAACCAGGCTGTTCTCTTCTTTTTTTACCTCTTCCAGTAGTTCTTTCAGCTCATGTACCGCTGTGTTCTCCTGCGTCTTTATAATAAATGTACGATGTCCTTCTTCACTTTCGAATTTCCAGTATGTGAATCTCTCTGCGATCTTTTCTTCAATCATTCTGACCATGGAAAATCTCGAGGCTTCATATTCCAGTTCATTGGTAATCTTATAGGCCAGATCAAGATCTGCATATACTGTAATAAACCGGTCTCCTTCCTTCATGACATCCTGCAGCGTATGGAAGACTTCATCTACTTTTTCTTCCGGCAGCCGGTTCTGGACATATTTTTGCACGACAACCTGCAAAAATCCATCTCCGTCCTTTTTCAGAAGTCTCTCCCAGCGGTCATACTTCTCCTCATTTCGGATCTGATCTTCACAGATTTTACCGACATCTGTCATCGTCGCTTGTAATTTTTCATCTTCAATCGGCTTCAGAAGATATGCGAATGCTCCCAGGTCACATGCCTTCTGCGCATATTCAAAATCCCTGTATGCACTTAATACCACGAACTGACATTCCGGGTTCTCTTTCTTGATTTCTTCCATTACCATAAGTCCGGAAATCTGTTTCATCCTGATGTCTGTCAGCACTACGTGTGGTTTTTTTTCGCGTATTACCTTTAACGCCTGCTCTCCGCTCTGCGCAAAACCAACCACCTCATATCCCATACCGTTCCAGTCATACGTCTTTACCAGACCCTCCAGCAGGATCGGCTCATCATCTACGATCACCAGTTTTAACAACCCCATAGTACACCTCATACCTTTTATTAATACCATCTTAACATATTACAGTCTCATTCTATAATTTTTTATACTTTTTCTTTACCAAAAATCATATCTGTTATGCAAAAATCATACATTTTATGTCAAAAATTATACTTTTATGAAAAATCAGAGGTTTTGGCATATACAAAACAAAAAGAAAAACACAATATCCAAAACGTTTCCATTCCCTTCTCAGTGAATCCTTCGTTTGAATATTGTGTTTTCTTTTTGTTTTCTGTTATGTTTATCTTGCGCAGACTTCTGTCGTTTTTCTGATCTTCTTGATCAGTTCATCTGTAAATGCGCCTTTTTTCATTCTCCACATCCAGTTACCGCCGAGTGTAGACGGCATATTAATTCTTGCCTTATTGCCAAGTCCCAGATAATCCTGCACCGGAATGATACACGTATCTGCCACACTTCTCATCGCCAGACTTATGAAATCCCAGTGCACTTCTTCATCCGGAGTGTATGGATTATTCAGATATTCCTTTGTCATCTCTTTATCTTCTTCGGAAAGTGTCTGATACCATCCCTGAAGGGTATCGTTATCATGGGTTCCTGTATAGACTACACAGTTTTTATCATAATTATGTGGAAGATAATCACTGTCCTCTCCTGCCACAAATGCGAATTCCAGTACTTTCATTCCCGGATAACCACTGTCTTTTAACAATTGTCTCACCGTATCCGTCAGGAATCCCAGATCTTCCGCAATGATCGGAAGGTCACCTAATGTTTCCTTCATCTTAAGGAACAGATCCATGCCCGGTCCCGGCATCCATTCACCATTCTCTGCCGTCTCATCTCCATACGGAATTGCATAATATTCATCAAATCCACGGAAATGATCGATACGGATGATGTCATATAATTTAAAGCAGCAGGCCACCCGCTTCATCCACCAGTCATAGCCTGTCTTCTTATGGTAATCCCATGCATACAATGGATTCCCCCACAGCTGCCCGGTTGCCGAAAATGCATCCGGCGGACATCCCGCTACCGCAACCGGCAAATTCTCTTCATCTAACTGGAACAGCTTCGGATTCGCCCAGGTATCTGCACTGTCAAATGCTACATAGATCGGGATATCCCCGATAATCTCAATGCCTTGTTCATTGGCATATGTTTTCAGTCCGGCCCACTGTCCGGCGAACAGATACTGCAGAAATTCATAAAAATCAATCTCTGCACTTAATTGTTCCTGATATGCCGCAATTGCTTCCGGCTTACGCAGCCTGATGTCTTCCTCCCACTGATCCCAGCTTTTTCCGTCAAATGAATCTTTCACTGCCATATACAATGCATAATCCGCAAGCCATGCTTTTTCTTCTTCCAGATAAGTACGGTACGCCTTACTTTCCATCAATCCGTTCTTTTTGGCTCTTTTATATGCAAGCTTTAATACTTTAAATCTTGCATTATATATTTTTTCATAATCGATTTCTTCTTCATTCTCTCCGAAATCTGCCTGGTCACACTCTTCTTTTGTCAGAAGTTCATCCTCAATCAGCGTCTCCAGATCGATAAAATACGGGTTCCCCGCAAATGTTGAAAAAGACTGATACGGTGAATCACCGTATCCTGTCTGTCCAAGCGGCAGGATCTGCCACAATTTCTGTCCTGCTTCTTTTAATATATCTACAAATTCATACGCTTCTTTTGAAAAACATCCGATTCCATATGCCCCCGGAAGTGCAGAGACCGGCATTAACATTCCACTCTTTCTCATTAACTTTCGTTCCTTCCTCGTTATGATACTTATAATTAAGTATAGCAGTGTTCTTTGGATGCTTCAACTAAAAAGTATACCCTGTATATATGAAATCATAGATTATTCCACAGATGTCACCGTATAATCCTTGTCTTCTACTGTCTTCTTCAGCACATCATCTGCGATCTCTGCATTTAATGTCAGCTCTGCTGTTCCTGCCTCATGGCTTACAACCGCTTCATCTACCTGTGGAAGTGCTTCCAGTGCTTTCTTTACAGCTGCCTCACAGTGTCCACACATCATTCCCTCAATATGCATTATTTTTTTCATTGTCTTGTCCTCCTTCTTGGATCTCTTTTTTTCTTTTTTGGCTTTTAATTTTTTATCTTTTGATGCATCATACATCTTAAAAAGATTCAATCTCAATGCGTTCGATACTACGCAGAAGCTTGATAAACTCATGGCTGCCGCACCGAACATCGGATTTAATTTCCACCCGAACAGCGGATACCACACACCAGCCGCAAGCGGGATTCCGATAATATTATAGAAGAATGCCCAGAACAGGTTCTCATGAATATTACGGAGTGTCGCACGGCTCATACGGATTGCTGCCGGTACATCGCTTAACCGGCTCTTCATCAGCACAACATCTGCCGCATCGATCGCAACATCCGTTCCGGCTCCGATCGCAATACCCATATCGGCTCTTGTAAGTGCCGGCGCATCGTTGATACCGTCTCCGACCATCGCAACTTTTCCTTTTTCTTTCAGCTTACGGATCACCTGCTCTTTTCCTTCCGGAAGTACGCCTGCAATCACTTCATCAACTCCGGCCTGCTGTCCGATGGCTTTTGCAGTACGTTCGTTATCTCCGGTCAGCATGACTACATGGATTCCCATGTTCTGTAATTCTTTGATCGCCTGCGGGCTGTCTTCTTTGATGACATCCGCCACTGCAATTACACCTAATAAACGGTCTTCATTTCCAAAGAATAATGGTGTCTTACCTGCTTCGGCAAGTCTCTCTGTCTTCTTCTGGATATCTCCATCAACGGATACCTTACTGCTGATAAATGTATGATTCCCTCCATATAATGTATGACCATCCAGTATGGCTGTCAAGCCGTTACCCGGAAGGGCCTGGAATCCGGTAACTTCTTCGATGCCGGCATTTTCCTCTTTTGCCTTTTCAAGGATTGCTCTTGCCAGTGGATGTTCACTCTTATTCTCCAATGCATACGCATATTTTAATAAGGTATCTTCTGTCACTCCCGCTGCCGGAATGATATCTGTCACTTTCGGTTCTCCACTTGTAATCGTGCCGGTCTTATCCAGCGCAACAATCTGCATCTTTCCAGTCTCTTCCAGTGAAACTGCTGTCTTGAACATAATACCATTTCTGGCTCCCATTCCATTTCCGACCATAATTGCTACCGGTGTTGCAAGTCCGAGCGCACACGGACAGCTGATCACCAGCACCGCAATCCCTCTGGATAATGCAAAACCAATACTCTGTCCTGCGATCAGCCATACAATAATTGTGATCACTGCAATCGTAATAACCGTTGGCACAAATACTCCCGATACCCGATCCGCAATCTTTGCAATCGGTGCTTTCGTTGCAGCCGCGTCACTTACCATCTGAATGATCTGCGAAAGTGTCGTATCCTCGCCGACTCTGGTCGCACGGCACTTCAGATATCCGGACTGATTTACGGTTGCGGCTGATACCTTATCACCGACAGCCTTATCTACCGGAATACTTTCACCTGTAAGAGCAGATTCATTGACTGCACTGTTTCCTTCTATGACTTCTCCGTCAACCGGAATATTCTCTCCCGGTTTTACAACAAAGCAATCTCCCTTTTGTACCTGTTCGATCGATACCTGTACTTCTTTTTCTCCACGGATCACAACCGCTGTCTTTGGCGCAAGCTTCATCAGTCCTTTTAATGCATCGGTCGTCTTTCCTTTGGATCTTGCCTCCAGCATCTTTCCGACTGTGATCAGTGCAAGGATCATAGCTGCTGATTCAAAATAAAAATCATGCATATAAGACATTACTGCATCCATATTCCCACGCATCTGCGCATCTGTCATTGCAAACAGTGCATACGTACTGTATACAAAAGACGCTCCGGATCCAAGTGCCACCAGGGTATCCATATTCGGTGCTCTGTGGATCATTCCTTTGAATCCACTGATGAAAAACTTCTGGTTGATCACCATGACTGCAATCGTCAGAAGCATCTGCAGCAGCCCCATCATTACATGATTATCTTTCATAAATCCCGGAACCGGCCATCCCCACATCATATGACCCATGGAGAAATACATCAGGACGATCAGGAATCCAAGTGATGCAATCAGACGCTTCTTTAATGCCGGTGTCGTTCTGTCTTTTAACATATCTTCTCCGGCAGATGCTGATGACGACTGTGTCTTTGCCGCTCCTTCTCCTTTTTTCGATGCTCCGTATCCGGCATCTGCGACTGCCTTAATGATCTCCTGTTCACTTGCAGTTCCCTCTACTCCCATAGAGTTGGTAAGCAGACTTACCGAGCAGGATGTTACACCCGGCACTTTCGAAACTGCTTTTTCGACTCTGCTGCTACAGGCTGCACAGCTCATCCCGGTTACTATATATTGTTCCATTGTTGTCTGTTCCCTCCTGTCATTATTATTTTTCTTATTCCTTTATAGTAAACTCAGAAAATGCTTTCCGAGCAGACTATACATCTATAAACTTTACTTACCTCATCAGCTTCTGTAACACCTTTACCAGTTCATCAACCGTCTCATCTTTTCCGTCCCGGATGTCATCTGCCACACAGGTACGGATGTGATTCGCCAGCAATACTTTATTAAAGCTGTTCAGTGCCGCATTCACCGCTGATACCTGTACCAGAATCTCCGGACAATAAGCGTCCTTTTCCAGCATTCCTTTGATACCGCGTACCTGACCCTCAATCCGGCTCAGACGATTCATCAGATCCTTGTATTCTTTATCCGAACGATGCTTGGACGTGTGGCAACAGCATCCTTTTTCTGATTTGTTTTCCATATTATCTGTATTCTTGTCTTCCATAAGCATACTCCTTTCACATCCATACCCTTACGGGGTATATGTATTTTATCTCTTATTATCACATAAGTCAAGGAATATATGCGTTCTTGATATATGTTTTCATTTATTGGTAGTTCCAATACAATTTTTAAAAAATGTCTATTTTATTTGACTTTCAAAATTTATAAGGAATATAATTCTTGCTGAAGGAAATAATGATAGCAGAACTGGAGGTTATATTATGCTGGAAGAACAGGCCATGATAACATTCTTAAAAAAATTCGATGAACACCCTTTCCTGGTCAAAATTAATGGACACGAACATCTGATCGGCGAAGGCGCACCTACATTTACCGTAAATTTCAAAAAGGTCATCCCATTAAAGGATCTGGTCACCAGTACTTCTCTTGCACTTGGAGAAGCTTACATGGATGGTGATCTTGATATTGAGGGAAACCTTTATCAGGCACTTGATAACCTTCTTGGTCAGATGGGTAAATTTTCAACTGATGAACATCATTTGAAATCTATCATGTTCCCATCTTCATCAAAGAAAAACCAAAAAAAAGAAGTCAGCAGTCATTACGATATCGGAAATGACTTCTACAAACTCTGGCTCGATGAAACAATGAGTTATTCCTGCGGATATTTCAAACATGAAGATGATACCCTGTATCAGGCGCAGAAGAATAAAGTTGATTACATTCTTGAAAAGTTATATCTG
>ENA-ORTU01003794-ORTU01003794.1-human-gut-metagenome-genome-assembly--contig:-NODE-3794-length-12108-cov-4.293786_pt1 | contig 12108 bp, 7 predicted proteins | sample MGYA00241910_ERZ509184 | MGnify/ENA primary metagenome ERZ509184 (study PRJEB26280, sample SAMEA2338847) | human gut metagenome | biome: human gut; feature: human-associated habitat; material: faeces... | reverse complement strand
CTGACGATACAAAAATTTATTATTTTTTATTGTCCTCTTGACGGGGAGCACACCAGTACTTTGAGGGCTTGAAATTTGCCCGTTTCGCAATTCGTCAATCTATCTATGAAGCCGTCGGAAACTTTTACAGTTCCGACAGCGGGAGAAAAGGTATAAAAAGCAAAAAAGCGGAGCCTCTGTCTGAAAAAATCAGACGGAGACCCCGCTGCGGCGGATCTTACTGCGGTTTTCTGTTTGGACATCTACGGTGAAACGGTTTCTCGCATTTCGCTCAAAAACCCCGAAAGCCCGCATAAATACTAGAAAAATTGGGTGACATCTTTTTTGTCACCCAATCATGGCTGGGCTGGCGGGATTCGAACCCACGAGGTGACGGAGTCAAAGTCCGTTGCCTTACCGCTTGGCGACAGCCCAATATTCGATACCCCAAGAGTATAACATATTTCAGGCCGTTAGTCAAACGTTTTAAGCAAAGAAAAGCCGCGCGCAAACAGGTTTTCTTTCTGCGCACGGCTCCATATCCTTCTTTGAAATTATTCCGCTTTCAGCGTGTAGCGCTTGTACGGGCGGTCTGCAATGCCGCCAGAGATTGCCATCGTAGATTCCGTCTCCAGCGTGAGCGCATCACCCTCAAATGTGAAGATCATTCGTCTGCCGCCTGCGGATTCCGCACAGCGAACTTCGAGCTCAAAGCGCTTGTCACTACGCCAGCGACCCACACCGCCGTAGGTACGGCCGCCGAGCGTAAAGCTCGTGAAGTGGCTCTGAAGGCCGATCTCCGCCGTAAATTCGCCGTTATCCTGCTCGAAAACGAGATTTGCTTTTTCGGGAGCAAATTCCAAGCGCAGCGTCTTTGTCACACCGCCCTGCGGGGCCACAATCCACACACCGCCGATGAAATCGACAAGCCCCGGAACTTCCTCCGTAAACGCGAATTTCTTACCCTCAATCTCTTTTTCGGACCACGGGTTGCGGGAAGACAACATCGGCGTGATCTCCGCTCTTTCCAAACGCTTCTTCAAAACGTGCGCCATGGGGCTTTCCGGCAGCGTCTCCTCGTCCGTGATAGCCGGCAGCAACGCCTCCCACGCGCAGGTCAGCTGCTCCTGCTGATTGGAGGAAGAACTCTGCAAAATGAGCACGGTGTCTTTGTCCTCAAACACCACGCCGTACTGGCCGAACGCGCCGTCCGCGCGGAACACATGCTCCGGCACGCAGCGCCAGAACTGGAAGCCGTAACCGCAGCGCCAGTCGGGGTTATCCGCATTATTCGCCGGACTGATCGTCGAGACCTGATTTGCGCTCGCCATGTCGAACCATTCGGCGTTCAAAAGCTGCTTGCCCTCCCACTTGCCGTGCTGGGAAACAAACAAAATAAAGCGCGCCATGTCTTCGGTCTTCAGGCGGCTGCCCGCGCCGCCCATTTCAATGCCGTCCGGCAGGCAGAAGCACTCAATATTCTCCATGCCGAGCGGCTCAAAAAGACGCGGCGTAAGGTACTCGAACAGATTCTCACCCGTGCGGCGCTTCAGCGCGGCGCACAGCATGTTCGTGCCGGCGGTGTTGTACATAAAGCACGTGCCGGGCTTATATTTAAACTCGTGCGAAAGGAAATTCTTAATCCAATCCGGCTCGTTCACGTCGAACGTATTGATCTCCGTCTCGTGGCCGCAGGACATCGTGAGCAGATCGCGCACCGTGCAGGCAAGCAGATTTTCGCTCGGATTTTCCGGCATCTTGTCCGGGAACAGCTCGCTCAAGCGATCGTCAAGAGACAGCGCTCCCTCCTGGCACGCAAAGCCGATGGCCGTGGAGGTCAGCGCCTTTGTAAAGGAGAACATCATGTGCGGCGACGCCGGGTTATACGGCTTCCACCAGCCCTCTGCGCACACCTTGCCGTGGCGCAGCAGCATCATGCTGTGCAGCTCAAGTCCTCTGCTTTCTGCAAGATCGATAAATTTCAATATGCCTTCGGAATGAATACCCACGCTTTCCGGCGTGACTCTTTCCAATATCATAAATATAACCACCTTCCGTTTGATACTTTAATCATAGCACAGCCTCCCGCCCGTTTCCAGTAAAAAGAAAATCCCCCCCCGTAAAATTCACTGTCAGAAATTTAGTGAAATTGTGGGGGATTTTTTACGAAAACACCTTTTCCGTGTTCTGCACGCGCAGGAACAGCGTTAGGATCATGCCGAGCATCATCAGGCCCGCCATGGCAAAATACAAGATGCGGATACTCGTGCTTTCCACCAGAATGCCGCCGAGGTTCTGCATTAAAATGGCACTCATCGCGTCCGTAGCGCTGATAACGCCCAGCGCCGTGGAAACGGAACGCACCTGCACAACGCCGCGCACGATCTTCAATAAGATCATCCCGAACAGCGTAGAACCGATAGCACGCAAAAACAGCATGGTCACAACCGCAACAAACGCGTTCGGCGCCGTGGCATACAGCAAAAACTGCGCCACCATAATAGCAAACGCCAAAAGCATCAGCGTGCGCCCTGAAAAGCGATCCATAAATTTGTACGAAAACAAAATGACAGGCAGCTCAACAATCGTACTGAAAAACAGCACTGTACCCACCGCACCCGTCGGCATGCCGAGCTCCTGCAATAAAATGGGGCTGTATGTCATGTTGAGATTTGAGCAGCCCGAAAAAACAAACCCGATGATGACGAACAAAATGTACATCGGCGCACAGAGAAATGAAAACTGCTTGCCCGCCGCAGCCTTTGCCGCTTCTGTATCCGTAAACGAAATGTCGTCCGTGCCGAGGAAACCCACAATGGCCAGCACCGCCGAAACGGAGACCGAAACAAAAATCAGCTGCGGGCTCGTAAATTCCATCATGGCGCAGGCCACCTGTACGGCCGCCGCATAACCGAACGTGCCCCAAATACGAATGGTGCCGTAGCGGTACTTCGTCGAGGTTGCCATGCGCTCGCTCACCGGCGAAAGCGATGAGATAAACCCCATGATGCAGCCGTTTAAAAGGAACAGCAGCATCGTTTCGCGCACCAGCGCAAACAAAATGCCGAACACCGCCACGCACGCCATCATCACCGTACAGATAAGCCGCGGCTTTCGCAGCTTATCATTGATATACCCCACGATTGGGATCAGCACCACGCCGAACAAGCTCGAAGCCGACATAATGAAGGACATCTCCGCTTTCGATTTGCCGATGCCCGTCAGATACATAGACAGCACCGAGGTAAACACGCCCAAGCTCCAGTAAAAGAAGAAATAGGTCAGGGCATACGCCGGGTAACTGCCACGAAACGTTCGCTTGCTTTTTTCCATCTCAATCCAACCGCCTTCCCAAAATTTAGGGCGCACGCCGCACACAATGTGCAGCCCTTCCCCTCAAGGCTTATTTACGTCCATCATACCAAATCCCCCGTTGCGTTTCAAGCTTTTTGCGCACGGAAAAACTTTTATTTTTGCAAAGCGGTAAAGAGGTACCCCCGGGCGAAAAAACGAAGCAGAATACGGTGCAGCCCTTTGAAAATAAGTGGAAAATAAGCAACCACGTTCTACCTTAACTGCGAGGCGATGTTCGGGAGCACTCCCGTTTTTTCTTTTCCGTCGTGACAGAAGAAGCGTTTCATAAAAGTGTCAGAGAAATCTTTTTCGCCCCATGTTACTCAACTGTCGGTCGGTTGCCTGTGCAGGTGGACTATGGTATGCTAAAGAAAAGTCCTAAGGGGAGGAAAATTTATGAATTTATCAAAAATAGGACAGTTTATCAGCCGGCGCAGGATGGCCATGGGTCTTACGCAGGCTCAACTGGCCGAACGACTGAATGTAACCGATAAAGCGGTCTCTAAGTGGGAACGTGGCAAAAGTCTGCCCGACGTGACGCTTTTCAGCCGTGTGGCTGCGGAGCTGCGCGTCAGCGTTGTGGAGCTTCTCAGCGGCGAACTCATGAACGTGGTTCGCAGCAGCAATCTGGACGAGGCCGTCGATTGGGATGGAAAAGCAGCTCAGGCCACACCTCTCACCTTACACCGGGACGATCCTGCGGATTTACTGGTTTCGCCCTACTTGTTCGGCTGCAATCTGGAGCACACGCGCTCCTGTATCTATACCGGCCTATCTGCCCAGATGGTTCGCAATCGAAAGTTCGCCGGGAAGCCCACGGCTTGCGAGGGCTGCGCCATAGAATGGTTTCCCTTGGGGGAACGCGGCGTGTTTGCCTTGGATGAACCCTACACCCGCCACGGAGAAGGCTACCACATGAAACGGACCCTCGAATGTAATTCCGTCGGTATCTTCAACCCCTACTGCGGGGAAGCTGTCGGCATGGGTCAGCATGGCATCACAATATCTCAGGGGCAACCGTATCTGTTCGGAATGGTGGTTAAAACCCAAGAATCGGTGAAGTTTACGGTTTCATTGACAGATCGAACCGGAAAGAACGTCTACTGCTGTGCCACATCTGTAGGTGGCGGCGACGATTGGACCCGTTTAGAGGTGGAGCTCACCCCGCAGGCCGCTGACTCTGATGCCGACCTGCGAATCTGCTGGGAGAATGCGGGTTATGTCTGCGTAGGAGCCGTTTCTTTGCTGCCCAAGGATCACTTCCACGGAATGCGCCGCGATGTGGTGGAAGCCATGAAGGATTTGGGCATCAAGGTGCTACGCTGGCCGGGCGGCAATTTTGCCGGGGAATTCAACTGGATGGACGGCCTTTTGCCGGCGGATATGCGTGCGCCGTTCCAGTCTTATTTGGGTCTGGAGACTCAACCGCACACCATGGGCTACGATTTCAGCGAGATTAATACCGATGACTTTATCGCCCTGTGCCGAGAAATCGGTGCCGAGCCGTTTATCACCATCAACCCCTGTTGGAACACCCCCGATGAGAACGCCGCTTGGGTGGAATACTGCAACGGCGATGCCTCAACCCCCTACGGAAAACTCCGAGCCAATCGGGGTCACCAAGAGCCTTACAATGTGCAGTTTTGGTCATTGGGTAACGAATTCGGCTATGGTCACATGGAGGGCGACAACACTCCTGCCGGGTACTGTCAGATCGCACTGGAGAATGGCAAAAAAATGCTGGAGGCCTCACCCGGTCTCAGCCTGTGCTCCTCGGGACCCTATCCTAACAAGGAATGGGCAGAATTTTCAGCCAAGCCGCTTGCCGGGATTTCTCAGATGATTTCCCAGCACTATTATGGCTACGACCCTCATTACACCGACCTTTTCACCGTAGAGGAGGAATATAACCGGTGCATGGCTTCTGTCTCCCGGATGCGGGAGCTGATTCACCAGTCCCGGCAGTGGCTGGAGCCTTCTATACGCATTTCCATGGACGAGTGGAATGTGTGGTATGCCTGGTACCGTCCTTCCAGTGTTACCGACGGTATTTATGCGGCGCTGGTTCTGCACATGTTGATGGAAGAGGCGGAAAAAAGCGGAATAGCCCTTGCATGTCACTTTCAGGCGATCAACGAGGGAATGCTGTGTGTGAAACCGGATCACGTGAGCTTGACAGCGCAAGGACAAGTGTTCTCCTGGATGAATCGCTGGCACATGGGTAATCGTCTGTGCTCCGCGTCTCAAGAAGCCGTTATTACCGTGGATCGAGAGGGTCGGGTGTCCGCCACGGTGGTGAACGCCGCATTTCACCGCAAAAAGCCGGTGGACTTCTCTTCCTTTGGACCTTGCAGCGAGGCGGTGCTCTTCTCCAGTGATACCGTGTTGCCTCCCTCCTCATTTACCCAGTCAAACGTTCTGGACCAAGCTGCGGGTGGAACCTTGCAAATGCCGCCGCACAGCGTTTTGTTCTTGCACTTTTAAGAAGCAGGTTTTGATTCGAACGGTCGGGGAATACGGACAAAACAGCCGGGCTGTGAAGTGTTTTCGGACTTGAACTGCGGCGAGGATGTTTCATGTTGTATCGCTTTTTTCTTGACGCAAGAGTGCTTTGCCGTTATAATGAGAAAAAGTGAAATTTAAAGGGGGCACCACGATGGCAGACATTCGGGCATTTCATGCCATGCGGTACACAAAATCGGCGGGAGAAGCGAAAGAACTGACCTGTCCGCCGTATGACATCATCAGTGAAGCGGAGCGCGCGGCGTTTTTGGAAAGAAACCCGCACAACGTCATACGCCTGGAGCTGCCGCGCGGCGAAGAACCGTATAAGACCGCCGGCAAGACGTTGCACACGTGGCTTTCCGACGGCACTTTGCGCTGTGACAAGGACGCAGGTCTTTATATCTACGAGGAAGAATTCAAAACCGACGTAGACCATGGCGAGGTGCGCAGCCTAAAGGGCATCGTGTGCCTTGTGCGCGTGGAGGATTTTTCCGCAGGCGTTGTGCTGCCGCACGAGGAGACGCTCTCTAAGGCGAAAAAGGACCGTTTTGAGCTGATGAAGGCGACGAACTGCAACTTCAGTTCGATTTACTCTTTGTATCAGGACGAAAAGGGCGAGACGCAAAAGCGCATCGACCGCCTTTCCGCCGGCACGCCGTACTGCGAATTTTCAGACGGACTTGTCACACACCGCCTGTGGATTGTGAATGACAAGCAGGCGCTTGAAGCGTTCCGCGCCGATTTTGCGCCGCGCAAATTGTACATTGCGGACGGACATCACCGCTATGAAACCGCAATTCATTACCGCGATTACTGCCGCGAAAACGCCGTTTGGGCGCCGGGCAGCGAATTCGTCATGATGACGCTCGTCGATATGGCACACCCGGGGCTTGTGGTGTTCCCAACGCACCGCCTTGTGCGCGGCATTGAGGGCTTTTCCGCCGAAAAGGTACTTGAAAGCTGCGGGGAATACTTTCAAATCGAGACGCTTGCGGACAAAAGCGAGATTGCGCTGCGCATGAAAAATGCGTATGATGCCGGGCAAAAGGCGTTCGTATTCGTGTATAAAAACGGGGACAGAATGAACTACGCGCTGCTGATTTTGAAAGACGCGGCGGTTATGGAAGAATTTATGCCCGAAAAGAGCGAGGCCTCGCGCGGGCTGGACGTCAGCGTTTTGCACACGCTCATTTTGGAGAGCGCCCTCGGGATTGATCGCGAAAATATGGCGAGTCAGAAAAACTTGACGTATACGCGCGATTTGAACGAAGCGCTTTCCACGGTTGAAAGCGACGAGATGCAGTGTGCATTTATTTTGAACCCCACGCGCGTGGAGGAGATCGGCGCGGTAGCGGCTGCGGGCGAAAAGATGCCGCAGAAGTCCACGTATTTTTACCCGAAGCTTATCACAGGGCTTGTAATGAACAATTTGGAAACGCCTGTGGAAGATTAAAATTTATTTTTAATAAGTCAAGCGTCGTGCTTTCATTCAAGCATGACGCTTGATTTTATATAGCAACACAGAAAACAATCCTTTTCAACCATGCCGCTTTTCACGTCAAAGCAGATACCGGACGCGCCGCTGTGTATTTCCGTAAAACTTTGTAACGTGTATAATTCCCCGCATTTCTCAAATACTACCCATACCGAAACTTTGAAAACAAGGGAGATTTGAGATATGAAGGCAACCGGTATCGTCAGACGTATGGATGATCTCGGGCGAGTGGTGGTGCCGAAAGAGCTGCGCCGCACCATGAAGATCAGCGAAGGCACGCCGCTTGAAATTTTCATCGACAAAGACGGCAGCATCATCTTCCGCAAATACTCGCCCGTGGGAGAACTGAACGAAAGCGCCAAAAACATGGCGGAGTGCATCTCGGCGGCAAGCGGCATCGGCACCGCCGTGTGCGACCGCGACCGCATCATCGCAACGGCAGGTATCCCGAAAAAAGATTTGCTGGATAAGCCTGTCTCCAAGCAATTGGATGAGCTGATGCGCCGCAAAAAGGCATTTATCTCCTCCGGCGAGGACACCGTTTTGGCGGCGGAGGGCGGGCTGCGCACCGCAAACGCAGCGTTCCCCATCTCCTGTGCGGGAGATTTGTGCGGCATGTTCCTGCTCATTAAAGACGAAGACGCAAAGCCCGGCGAAACGCAGGAGCATTTGCGGCTCGGCAAGCTCGCGTCCGATTTTTTAAGCCGCGAAACAGTCGAGTAACAGGGAAGCGACGAATAAAGTTTTGCTCAAGCTTTTTCAAAAGCTTGTCCGGTTCCAAGGGTGAAACCCTTGGTCGAGTTCCGCAGAGCTCGAAACACTTTTGCCTAACAAAAATCAGGACGGGAGAATAAACAGTCCAGTGGACTGTTTATTCGTGGGAGACCCAATTAGGGGGTCTCCCGAAGGGCGGTCGATGGCCGCCCTTTTTTATAGCTGCGAGGTTCCATCAGTACTAAGTATCTCTCCCTCCGTCAGCTTCGCTGACAGCTCCCTCATCAGAAGAAGTCTGCTATATATTTCTCAAATCCTGCCGAATTCTATCCTTTTCAAAAGGAATTTGAAAGCTTATTGCAAAAAGCATTTTTTGGAATATACAACATGCATAAACTTTAAATACACAAAATAGAATATCTGTATAAATTGCAATTCACCATTGCAATATCTGGCAATATGATATATAATTAAGAAGCAATTTCAAATTGAAATTGTAAATTATACATATAAGGGGTGTTTTCCATGAACACATATCCGGCTAAGAACATCATCAACGTTGCTATGGCAGGCCATTCCGGCGCCGGCAAGACCTCCCTCGCGGAAGCTATGCTTTATCTTGCAGGCGCATCCGATCGTCGCGGTAAAGTAGGCGAGGGCAACACGGTCTGTGATTCCGACCCGGAGGAGATCCGCCGCAAGACGTCTGTCTCCACGGCCGTGGCACCGTTTGAATGGAAAAATAAAAAGATCAACCTGCTGGACACCCCGGGTCTTTTCGACTTCCAGGGCGGTCTGTATGAAGCCGCACGCGCGGCAGAATCCGTTGTCATCGTGCTTGCAGGCAAGAGCGGCGTTTCCGTCGGTACGGAAAAGGCTTTTGCGGCAGCGGAAAAGCGCGGCCTGTCTAAGATTTTCTTCGTAAACGGCCTGTGCGATGAAGGTTCCGACTTCTATAAAGTGTTCGAAGATTTAAAGGCGAGCTTCGGCCCGTCCGTCTGCCCGATTGTTGTGCCGTATTTTGAGGACGGCAAGGCAGATAAATATATCAATATGCTGGAATATAAGGCGTACGATTACTCCGGCGGCAAGCCTGTACAGGTAGATATGCCGAACATGGGCGCCCGTCTTGAGGGTCTGCGTACCGCCATTTACGAGGCCGTCGCCGAAACGAGCGACGAGCTGTTCGAGAAATATTTCTCCGGCGAAGAATTCACGCCGGAAGAGGTTATCGTCGGTGTTTCCCAGGGTGTTAAAAGCGGCACCATCTCGCCCGTATTCTGCGGCGACGCTATGCTTATGCGCGGCATGGAGCAGTTTATGGACGGCCTTTGCTGGCTCGCCCCGAGCGCGGCGGATAAGGGCGCGGAAATCGGCGTAGACGTAGACGGCAACCCCGTTGAGATTGCCGTTAAGGAAGATGCCGCCACGGCTGCCATCGTCTTCAAGACCGTTGCAGACCCGTTCATCGGCAAACTCTCCTACGTAAAGGTGCTCTCCGGCAAAATCTCCACAGAGACCCCGCTCATCAACATGCGCACCGGAAACACGGAGCGCGTCGGCAAAACCGTCATGATGTGCGGCAAAAAGCAGGAAGATGTAAAAGCCATCACTGCGGGCGATATCGGCGCCATCCCGAAGCTTGCCGGTGTCAACACGGGCGATACACTCTGCGCACCCGCACGCAAGGTCACACTGGACGGCATCGCATACCCCACCCCGGAGATGCGTATGGCCATCGTCCCGAAGAACAAGGGCGACGAAGATAAGGTCGCGCAGGGCATCATGCGTCTTGCGGAAGAAGACCCGACGATTCGTTTTGAAAATAACGCAGAAACCAAAGAAATGGTCATCAGCGGCATGGGCGAACAGCACCTTGATGTCATCGTCTCCAAGCTGAAGACGAAGTTCGGCGTAGATGTCACGCTGCGCAGCCCGCGCGTTCCGTACCGCGAGACGATCCGCAAGACCGTTTCCGTACAAGGCAGACATAAGAAGCAGACCGGCGGCCACGGCCAGTTCGGTGATGTGTGGATCGAATTCTCCCCCTGCGATGCAGACGGCTTGGAGTTTGCAGAGCGCGTTGTCGGCGGCGCAGTGCCGAAGGGCTTCTTCCCCGCCGTTGAAAAGGGTCTGCGCGAGTGCATCGCAAGAGGTCCTCTCGCCGGTTATCCGGTCGTCGGTCTCAAGGCGACGCTGTATGACGGCTCCTATCACCCCGTAGACTCCAGCGAAATGGCGTTTAAGACCGCTGCTTCTATTGCCTATAAAAACGGCATGCCGCAGGCGAACCCCGTTCTGCTTGAGCCCATCGGCGAATTGAAGGCTACCGTGCCGGACGCTAATATGGGCGATATCATGGGCGAAGTCAACAAGCGCCGCGGCCGCGTGCTGGGCATGTCCCCGGCAGAAACCGTCGGCTATCAGACCGTAGACGCCGAAGTGCCGATGGCCGAAATGTACGACTTCAGCACCTATGTGCGCCAGGTCACGCAGGGCAGAGGCAGCTTCACGTTTGATTTCGTGCGCTACGAAGAAGCCCCGCAGAATGTTGCGCAGAAGGTTATTGAGGCCGCGAAAGCCAACGGCGAGATTGACTGAATAAAGCCATGACAAAAAAGAGACAAAAGATACTATCAATCTTGATGTAATTCTCTTTAAATGCAGCAATAGCATACGTGTGGTACGTAATCCATTCTAATTTCACGAATAAAGCTAAGGCACAACCTACGGATTTTCCTCCGTAAGTTGTGCCTTTTTCTCAACGGTATCGTTCAAATGCTTCTTTACATAGAGTTAACCGCGTTCCGCCTCAAAATTGAAGCGGAACGCGGTTGCTTACTCTACACTGATTTTCAAAGGTGCCTGCATCTCTTTCCAGTCACCGTCACTCTTCGCCTTTGGAATTTTGCTTAGAGTGATAACCATGTGCCTTTCTCTGCGGACTCTACAATAGCGTCCAGCAGGTGCTGGTTTGCCTGTCCATCCTGAATATTGGCAGCAAGACCATCACCGGTGCCATTCACAATGTCTGCAAAGGACTGCATCTGATCGGAGAAATACTGCTGCGGAATAGGCAGATGGTTGAAAACATGGGCATCGGCATTGATGTCTCCGGAGCAGACTTCAATTTCGTCAATTCCGGCAGGTGTGGCATCCAAGCTGTAGACAATGGCACCCTCACTACCGTAAATCTCCATACGCTGATAGTTACCGCGGCCATAAGCAAATCGGGTAATCTGGAAGCTGACAGAAATCTCATCTTCCATATCCGCCATGTAGTTGCTGAAATCGTCCACATCTACTTTTCCGACACCTTTGCCGTCCAGCAACTGACGCTCGTGTACGTAAGTACCGGTATGTCCCACAACACGTGTATATTCTTTGTTCGTCACAAATCGTACCAAATCCAAGGCATGGCTTCCCAGATCTCCCAGAGCACCTGTACCTGTTCTGCTCTTGACATAGCGCCATACTAAGGGGCAGTTGGCACGGGGCAATCCCCACGCCTGAAAATACTGCATATTCACGTGATAGACACGCCCGATCTTGCCCTGCGCAATCAGATCCTTGGCATAGCGGGCAGCAGCCTTGAATCGGTAGGAGAAGCACACCATATTCTTGACATTCTTCTCCTGAGCCGCCTTGGCCAGTATGTCTGCTTCCTCTGCGGTCAGGGTGATGGGCTTTTCCAGGTTAAACGGCTTGCCGGCTTCCACGGCAGCCATTGCCACCTTGAAGTGGGCGTCATTAGAGGTGCAGATATCCACTGCATCGACAATGTCACAGTTAACCAAATCTCGATAATCCGTAAAACGGTACTGCGGAGGAATCCCATACTTCTCGCCAACGGCTTCGAGCTTTTTCTCATCAATGTCGCAGATGGCCACCAAGGTCAAATCGGGACTCTTGGCAATACCGGGCTCGTGCACGCCGCCCCAGATGGCTCCTACGCCTACAGATCCTACGCGAATAACTTTCTTTTCCATGTTGATTACAACTCCTTTAAAGTACAGTTTACAAGGGACTACACAGGGTAGGTATCTGACGGGAGGGGTGCC
>ENA-ORTU01003791-ORTU01003791.1-human-gut-metagenome-genome-assembly--contig:-NODE-3791-length-12112-cov-23.435846_pt1 | contig 12112 bp, 10 predicted proteins | sample MGYA00241910_ERZ509184 | MGnify/ENA primary metagenome ERZ509184 (study PRJEB26280, sample SAMEA2338847) | human gut metagenome | biome: human gut; feature: human-associated habitat; material: faeces... | reverse complement strand
ATTTCACACTCTGATGGGCTGGATTAAGATGCATTATTTTAGAGGATTGCTATAACTGCGGAGTAGGTATTAATTTATAGGAAAATGAAAGTTGCCAAATGGTAATAAAGAGGAGAAAACATCAATGGAAACAACAGAAAAAAATATGGAACATGGGGAACACTTCAACGAAAGTATTGTCAATGAAGTGATTCTGGAAGATATGAAAAAGAACAGGATCGATCATATGAAATATCTTCCGGGAATGGAAGTACTGGAAGAATCAGACGTGATGGATCAGGTTATTTCTGCCATGAATGCTTACGATTATGATAAATATACAGAGGCAGATGTACGCAGGGCACTTGCTCATGATAACCGTACACCAGAGGATTTTCAGGCACTGCTGTCTCCGGCTGCATTGCCTCTTCTGGAGGAAATCGCACAGGCTGCGCAGAAAGAAACCAGGAAACATTTTGGGAACAGTGTGTATATGTTTACCCCTATTTATATTGCAAATTACTGTGAGAATTACTGTATTTACTGCGGATTTAACTGCCATAATAAGATCCGCAGAGCAAAGCTGAATGCAGAAGAGATTGATAAGGAAATGGCTGCTATCGCAAAGACAGGACTGCAGGAAATCCTGATTCTTACAGGAGAGAGCAGAGCAAAATCTGATGTAAAATATATCGGAGAAGCATGTAAGATTGCCCGGAAATATTTCAAAGTAATCGGACTTGAAGTTTATCCTATGAATTCAGATGAGTATGCACATCTCCATGAATGCGGAGCTGATTATGTAACGGTATTCCAGGAGACTTATAATTCAGATAAGTATGAAACTCTGCATCTTGCAGGGCACAAGCGTATATTTCCTTATCGTCTGAACGCACAGGAACGTGCTTTAAAGGGTGGTATGCGAGGAGTAGGATTTGCTGCACTTCTGGGACTGGATGATTTCCGTAAGGATGCTTTTGCCACCGGATATCATGCATATCTTTTGCAGAGAAAATATCCTCATGCAGAGATTGCATTTTCCTGTCCGAGACTTCGGCCGATCATCAACAATGACCGTATTAATCCTATGGATGTACATGAACCACAGCTGCTTCAGGTGGTCTGCGCCTATCGTCTGTTCATGCCATTTGCAAGCATTACGGTATCTACCAGAGAGTGTGAGCGTGTCCGCGATAACCTGGTTGGAATTGCTGCGACAAAGATTTCAGCAGGAGTCAGCACAGGAATCGGAAGTCATGTGGAGGATATCGAAGATAAAGGAGATGACCAGTTTGAGATTTCAGACGGAAGGTCTGTAGATGAAGTCTATAAGGCACTTTTGGATCATGATCTTCAGCCGGTTATGAATGATTATGTGTACCTCTAAAATGCAGAAAAATCCTTATAAAAATGTAATTGCAGTGACCAACCGCTCCCTGTGTCAACGTCCCTTTGCAGAACAGATCGAGCGTGTATGCAGCCTTCATCCGAAGGCGGTTATTCTGAGGGAAAAGGATCTGCCGGAGGAAGAATATTCTCGTCTGGCAGAGCAGATACTGGAAATCTGTAAGAGATATCAGGTTCCCTGCATATTACATACCTATGTAAACGTAGCAGAAAAACTGCATCATCCATACATTCATCTGCCAATATTTCTGTTGGAAAAATATGAGGGAAAGCTTGGAGGTTTCCGGCAGATCGGAAGTTCGGTTCACTCCGTAGAAGATGCATTGAAAGCAGAAAGTCTGGGAGCTGATTATCTTACGGCAGGACATATTTATACAACTGACTGTAAAAAAGGACTTCCACCCAGAGGACTGGAATTTCTGGAGAATGTCTGTAAAGCAGTAAAGATTCCTGTATATGCCATAGGAGGGATACATCCGGGAACAGGGCAGTTAAATGAGATTATGGAACATGGTTCAGCCGGTGGATGTATTATGTCAGATATGATGAAGATATAGTAAATAAAAAGCCGTATTTCAACAATCAAACATGTTGAAATACGGCTTTTATAAAAGCATCATTCATCAAAAATAGTAACAATTTCACCATCCAAAATACGGTTTGTATTCTTTACGGCACAGAAGTTTCCGCACATACTGCAGGTGTCTTCTTTCTCAGGTTTGGCCTCTGCGCGGTAGCGTCTTGCTTTCTCAGGATCCATGCTGAGTTTGAACATTTCTTCCCAGTCAAGACGTTTTCTCGCTTCGCTCATCTTATAATCCCATTCTGCGGCACCGGGAACTCCTTTGGCAATATCAGCAGCATGAGCAGCAATTTTGGCAGCGATAATTCCCTCTTTTACATCAGCTGCATTTGGCAGACGAAGATGTTCTGCAGGTGTTACATAGCAGAGGAAAGCAGCACCTGAATAAGCAGCGATCGCACCGCCGATTGCGGAAGTAATGTGGTCATATCCGGGAGCAACATCTGTTACAAGCGGTCCAAGTACATAGAAAGGAGCGCCATGGCAAAGAGTTTTCTGGATCTCCATATTAGCTGCGATCTGGTTCAGCGGCATGTGGCCAGGTCCCTCGATCATAACCTGAACATCTTTTTCCCATGCACGTTTGGTAAGCTCACCGAGAGTGATCAGCTCTTCAATCTGTGCAGTATCAGTTGCATCGGCAATACATCCGGGACGACATGCATCTCCCAGACTTAAAGTGATATCATACTCTCTGCAGATATCAAGAATTTCATCAAAATGTTCATAGAACGGGTTCTCTTTTCCTGTCATTTCCATCCATGCGAACATAATAGAACCACCTCTGGAAACAATGTTCATGAGACGTTTATTCTGTTTGAAACGTGCTGCGGTTGCACGATTCATACCGCAGTGGATAGTCATAAAATCCACGCCGTCTTCTGCGTGCATACGTACGATATCAATCCACTCTTCAGAAGTAATCTTACCAAGTGCTTTGTGATAATATACTACTGCGTCGTAGATCGGAACAGTACCGATCATTGCCGGACATTCGGATGTAAGTTTGCGGCGGAAGCTTCTGGTATCTCCGTAGGAGCTGAGATCCATGATGGCTTCTGCACCCATTTCTACTGCTGAATGTACCTTTTCATATTCCATATCAACGTCTTTCCAGTCTCTGGAAACACCTAAATTTACATTGATCTTGGTGGTCAGCTTTGCACCGACACCGCTCGGACTGATGCTTTTGTGATTTTTGTTGCAGGGAATAATTACCTGTCCTTTTGCAATCAGTTCTCTTAATTCTTCCACGTCAAAGTGTTCTTTTTCTGCTACGATTTCCATCTGTGGTGTGATGATTCCCTGACGTGCCGCGTCCATCTGCGTTGTATACTGTGTCATTTTTTCCTCCTTGCCCTGCACTGTGGGCTCTTAATTGCTGCACATAGTAATAGATAAACAGCAATATTAAATGAACTGCGCCTCCTGCATACAGCAGGGACTTGCACCTGCGCATATTCGTAAGTTTTTAAGTAAACTACTGGTGTGACAGAGAGTGGTGCCCCCGGTCTGTCGTGGCAATATTTTATTGCCTTTCAGGCGTGTGAAATCATTTGCCTGACTATTTATCCGCAATTAAAACAAGGGGGAGATAATATGATATGTCCGTTCAGAGTAAAAGGAAAACTGCAATATGCCAACAAGCATATTGCAGTGTGGAAGAACTATAACTTTCCCTACGTTGGCATTATCCAAATCAGGTAATGGGTTAAAGCGATACAGCTTACTCTCAGCCTGTTTACACAAGCACCCCTTGTCTCAATTACAATCAGTGTATCACTTAGATATGGGAAAGTCAATATAAAATTTTGGCTACGTCATTGATAACGTAGCCGGATTTATGCAATTGCTATGGATAACTATGGTCAGACTAAGGACATATTATAGGCTTTGGAATCAGAATGCCATACTTTGTTTTTCATTTTTTTATTGGCAATTACCTTAATGCCGTACTTGGTATTCTTTTTCATTCCGGTGAGTGTAAAGAAATTGGAAGTTGTTGTTTTTACTTTTTTGAAAGAACTGCTTCCCGGATATTTTATGTAAATACTGTAATTGTCTGCACCGGCAGTTCTGTTCCATTTTACGCTCATGGAGCTGTTTGTGTTGCCTGCTTTCTGAAGAGTGATGACATTGGAAATATATCTGTCCGTAGAGGTTGAACTTACATACCGTTTATTTCCCAGAACCAGGTAAGGGTAAATCTTCACCTGATAAAATGTATTGCCGGATATTGGAATGGTAAAGGAATATCTGGTATTAAAATATTTAGTTATAAGTTTGTGGGCTGCAGAACTCTGGTATACAACCTTATAACCTGTAATGGAGTTTGAAGGGTTTACAGTCTGCATATTGAAGGTATATCTGCCGGTTGATGCATAGGAAGATTTAATCTTTACCTTTGAATAAAGCGTGGTACATCCCACAGTACGGGAAGAAATCGCAATGCCGGATGAATTCAGTGCTGTGATTTTAATAACGTAAGCAGTTCCGGCTTTTAGCTTATTGATCTTAGCTTTGTTGCGGGTATTGCCAATATAGCCGAGAAAACGATAGGAAGAGGAACTTAAAGGGCTGATATTGACAGCATATTTGGAAGCATTGGTAACAGGGTTCCACTGAATAGTTACAGAATTCTCGGAAGCTGCTGTCTGTCTGATCCCTGGCTGGGCGGTAAGAGAAGCGCAGGCATTCTGTGCATCGGATGATTCAATGGCAGGGGTGTCAGAATCGTCACTTTGAGCCAGTTCCACAGATTGTTCAGCGGGTGCCAGCTGTGCTGTGGCTGCGAATACAGAGGAAGCGGACGATAATGTGAGAACAGCACTGAGTGCAATACTCACAAAGAATTTTTTAAAACTTCTTGCTTTCATAGTAAAACCTCCTTTTGAAGTGCAAAACGAGAGAAAAAAATTGTTTTGCAGATAGTACACCGAAGTGTGTCTGAGCAGATTTAAATAATAAAAAAGCTCCGTTAATGTTTGATTTATTGTAACATAACGGAGCTGAATTTCTGTAATTTGTCGTTGCGGGTAGTGGTTACTCATCCCATCCGTCATACATACGGATATTGACCTGAATATTTCTTACAATATCTCCCTCCAGCAGATCCAGATCGGATTCATCGGAAATTGCAGGGAGATCCATTTCATCTTCCATTACTTCTGCATAAATCCAGTTATAAGCAGCCTCGTTTGCATTATCGATCGCATCGTCGAGAGTGTCGCCTTCAGCTTCACAACAGGCAAGATCCGGAAAAAATGCTTTATACCTGCCTTCTTCATTTTTGCGGAAAACCGCAGGATATATAAATTTCATTGGTAAGAACCCCTTTCTGCTTTACGTTTATACTTAGAATAGTATATAATACATTCATATATTCATCAAGAAAAAAAAGAGTTATTAGTAACATTGGTAACAGAAGGATAAGGGGTTATATAGTATGCTGACAATAGAAATGGATAATTTTGACCTGGGGCAGATCTGCAGATCCGGGCAGTGCTTTCGGATGGATCAGATCGGTGATGACCGTTACCGGGTGATTGCGGGAGATAAATATCTGGAACTGACTCAGGAGAGAGGAATTGTCAATTTCTTTTGTCCGGAAGAAGATTTCATTTTCTTCTGGATCCGGTATTTTGATCTGGATTGTGATTACAGTGAATATATAAACATGATCAATCCAAGGGATAAATATCTGACAGCAGCAGGAGAGATGGGAAGCGGAATCCGCATTCTGCAGCAGGATCTGTGGGAGATGATTATTTCATTCCTGATCTCTCAACAGAATAATATTACAAGAATAAAGAAGTGTATTGAAAATATCAGCCGGGAATTTGGAGTAAGAAAAACAAGCAGCACAGGTGCAGAATATTATGCGTTTCCGACTGCAGAGGCATTGGCTTTGGCAACGGAAGAACAGCTTCGGGAGTGTAATCTGGGATACAGAGCAAAATATGTGCTGGACACAGCCAGAAAAGTCTGTTTCGGAGATATTTCACTTAACAGTCTGTATGATATGACTTATAAAGCTGCACGAAAAGAACTGCTGGGACTATATGGAGTTGGTGAGAAAGTAGCTGACTGTATCTGTCTTTTCGGATTGCATCAGCTGGATGCATTTCCTGTAGATACTCACATCCGCCAGGCGTTGGATGCCCATTATAAACGGGGATTTCCAAACAGACGTTATAAGGGCTGCCGGGGCGTGATGCAGCAGTATATATTTTATTATGAACTGATGAAGTAACAATTCAGCAGATAACGATGGAATAGTTATTTGATGAAGGTCAGAAAACAAAGAGGAGGAATGTTATTATGGAAATCGGAGCAATGTTAGACGAATTAAGAGAAAAAGCGCTGAAAGACCGTAACATCTGGCAGGAACTGATGGACACCAGAAAGGCAGAACAGCCACTTGCTGCTTTCTGCGCGAAGTGTCGGGAACTGGGATATCAGATTTATGAGATGGATCTGATCACAGCCGGAGAAGAATTTTATGCTACCATGCGAAGAAGTACCAACGGTGGAGGTGAAAACTCTCCGAAGCTTGCAGGGGAAGACGATTTCTATGAACTTTTCTTCGCAAGCCTTGAGGAGCACATTTAGGCAAATAAGAAAGTCCTCATCTGCTGAGCTAGAGTGTGTCTGAAAAATTATTCCCGCAATCTGCACGCCCCACTTTGCGGGATATTTCACCCGAATTCAGTTGCCGTAGCCCGCTACGGCGCCCTCATCCGGGCAAAATATCCCACAAATTGTGACGCACATCTTGCAGAAAGCCTTTTTCAGACACGCTCTGGTTAAAGAAACACAGAGATGGGGATTTTCTTTGGGATAATGTGTATAATGGTATGGATTATTTTGGTTATATGTGTATAAAGTAATTATTCCTGGCTGTCTACACCATTTTTTTCACAGATATCATTCAGACAGCACCTGTCACAGTAAGGTTTAGTGCGTGCTGTACAGACATCGCGGCCATGATTGACCAGGCGGTGACAGAGATCATTGCCTTCTTCGGGCGGAATGATCTTCCATAAAGCCATTTCTACTTTCTTAGGTTCTTTCATATTATCGACCAGACCGATGCGGTTGGAGAGACGGATGCAATGGGTATCTGTCACGATCGCCGGTTTGCCGAATACATCTCCCATAATCAGATTGGCACTCTTTCTTCCAACTCCGGGAAGCTTCAGCAGAGCATCAAAATCCCCGGGAACATTGTCATGATACTGTTCGTGGAGGATTTTCATGCAGGCACTGATATCTCTTGCTTTACTCTTACCCAGACCACAGGGACGTACGATTGCTTCGATATCTGCAACATCTGCATTTGCAAGAGCTTCTACAGTAGGAAACTTTGCATACAGATCCTGTACAACTACATTTACTCTTGCATCTGTACACTGTGCAGCCAGACGCACACTTACCAGTAATTTCCATGCATTATCATAATCCAGAGTGCAGTCCGCATCAGGATATTCCTTTTTTAACCGTTCAATGACCTCGAGGGCCAGTTCCTGTTTTGTCATAAGTGTTCTATCTCCATTCTGCTGATATTTTATGTTTGTTTTTCCTCAGGTGTATTTGAAAAATCATTCTCACAAATTATGACACACATCTTGCGAAAAACATTTTTCAAACACGTTCTTTTATTTCAGATGAGTTACTGTTTACTCTGTTCTCAGTAACGCAGCCCAAATTCATTCCAGATTGCCTGCGGCAATGGGATTTTGGCTTGTATGTCTCGGGATTTTGGCATATTTATGCTAAAACACCTCGCGGAATAGTGATATGTGAACAGTAACCAGTAATCATACGACACTATAATAACACAAACAACACCCTCTTGCATTTCCAATTTCCCTATATTAAAATAAAACCAACCATTGTAAACAAGAGGGAAAAGAATGAAGGTACGAATGTATAATGTAGGTTTCGGAGACTGCTTCTGTCTCCGGGACAGAAAGAAGAGTCTGCTGGTAGATTTCGGAACAAATAACAGCAGGATAGAGGGGCGCCCCAGAAGAGAAATATTTGATTTGATCATCTCAGATCTGTCTACGATCAAGAGTAAAAATCTGCTTCTGACACATTTTCATATGGATCATCTGTCAGGGCTTCTTTATATGATGAAGAAAAAAGATATTTCTGTTGACTTTGGGAAAATTTATCTTCCCGATGTTTTTTCAAAAAAAGAAATGAGCAGAACACTGGTGCTGCTGCTTCTGGCAGATTTGTTAAAAGAATCCGGATTGCCAAGCCGTCAGGTCAGCCTGTTTGCACTGGTGGATGCACTTCTGGAGAACAAACAGAACGTGGAACTGTTAAGCAGGGGAAAACTGTTTGAAAACAAATATCAGGCACTCTGGCCGGATACAGATGTAATCCGGAAGGAGACGGACGAAGTCTATAACAGAATCTGTGAAGACGGGAAATTTAAAGAAGTAATGGATGTTCTGCTTGAATTTGCAGAGAAACTGAGACTGATCGTATGGTCTATGACTGCTGAAGGCAATAAACCGGCGGAAACTGTGGAAAAAGAAACAGATTTAACAGCATCTGAGCTGACAGAACAGCCGGAGGTCCGTCAGAAAATTATCCGGGCATATGTGTATGAGCGTGAATTTCGCAGAATCAAAGCACTTCCTGATTTTAAGAAACTGCTGGCATGGCTGAATCAGAATCAGATAAATCTGCGGCAGTTCAAGCATAAGATCAGTATTGTGTTCCAGAATGCCAGAGACGGAGAATTAAATCTTTTGTTTACCGGGGATGCACAGCCTGAGCATCTGAAAATGATCGCAGAGAACTATGATGGAAAATTGCCATTATACGAACATTACTGGTGTATCAAGGTGCCCCATCATGGAACACAGGGACATTATTTTGATTTCTCTCAGTATGAACCTGAAAATATGCTGATCTCTAATGGAATCCATTTTGCCAACAGCAAGAAAGAGTCAAAAGAACTCCGTACTTCACCGCTCTATGGAGGCTTGTTTTATATCCCGGATACTCATATGTACTGTTCAAACTGTGACTGCTGCGACAGTTACGAGAACGGATGTTCCTGTAAGGAGGCGGATGTTATCTCTCCTGCTTATTACAAGGATATATAAAGCGGTATATTTTGCTCGGATTCGGTTGCCGTAGTTATAGTCTGATATGAATTAACACAGTGGGAGATTTTTATGATCTGATAAACATAAAACAGCAGACATCTGTATATTCCATCGAATATACAATGTCTGCTGTTTGTTTTTTACAGAATTTATATGATCACAAATTTTATTGGATTATTTTGCCGGTGTCAGGTGCCAGATATCGTTGTTGTACTGTTCGATAGTTCTGTCAGAAGAGAAGAATCCGGCTTTTGCAATATTAACCAGCATCTTCTTTGCCCATGTTTTTCTGTCTGCGTAATCAGCCAGTGCCTGATCTTTTTTCTCAACATAATCGTTGAAGTCAAGCAGTGTCATAAACCAGTCTTTGCTTACCAGTTCGTGGTGCAGTCTTTCGAGATTTTCTTTGTGGCCAAGTGCCAGCATCTTTTCACTTACAATGAAGTCAACACATTCCTTGATGCGTTTGTCATTTTCATAAATATCTCTGGAGCAGTAGTCAGCTTTCTCGTAATGTTCGATAACTTTCTCACTGGATTCACCGAAGATATAGATGTTATCTTCACCAACCAGTTCGCTGATCTCAACATTAGCGCCATCCATAGTTCCCAGAGTAACGGCACCGTTCAGCATGAACTTCATGTTACCTGTACCACTTGCCTCTTTGGAAGCCAGGGAGATCTGCTCAGAAATATCGCATGCAGGGAATAATTTTTCGGCTGCGGATACATTGTAGTTTTCAACCATAACAAGCTTCATGTATGGTGCAACTTCCGGATCATCTTTGATGAGATCCTGGAGTGTGAGCAGAAGATGAATGATATCCTTTGCGATCACATAAGCAGGAGCTGCTTTTGCACCAAAGATAAAGGTTACAGGTTGAGATGGTTTTTTGCCACCCTTAATCTCCAGATATTTGCTGATGATGTACAGAGCATTTAACTGCTGGCGTTTGTACTCATGGAGACGTTTGATCTGGATATCATAGATGCTGTTCTCATTAATTTCAACACCTGTGTTAGAGAGGATAAATTCTTTACAGGTTTTCTTAGCTTCTGTTTTGATCTCAAGAAGCTTGTTCAGAACTGCCTCATCATCCTTATATTTCAGGAGATTTTCCAGAGCAGTTGCATTTGTTTTAAACTCATCACCAATCAGAGAGGTAATATAGTCTGTCAGCGGATGATTGCAGTGCATTAACCAGCGGCGGAATGTGATACCGTTAGTTTTGTTGTTGAATTTCTCCGGATAAATATCATAGAAAGCTTTCAGCTCGCTTGTTTTCAGGATTTCTGTATGCAGGGCAGCAACACCGTTGATGGAGAATCCATAGTGGATATCCATATGTGCCATGTGAACCAGGTTGTTCTTGTCGATGATGGCTACATTTTCCTGAGGATATTTTGCTTTGATCTTTTCATCCAGCTTTTCGATGATTGGTACAAGGTGAGGAACTACATCAAGAAGGTAGTCCATTGGCCATTTTTCCAGAGCCTCTGCAAGGATAGTATGGTTTGTGTAAGCACATACTTTGGATACGATTTCAGCAGCTTCATCAAAGGCGATTCCACGTTCTGTCAGGAGACGGATCAGTTCAGGAATGATCATACTTGGGTGAGTATCGTTGATCTGGATCACTGCGTAGTCTGCAAGGTCATGCAGATTGCAGCCTTTCTTTGTTGCCTCGTCAAGAATGAACTGTGCAGCATTGGATACCATGAAGTACTGCTGGAAGATACGGAGTTTACGTCCGTCATCATCGCTGTCATCCGGATACAGGAACAGTGTCAGGTTGTGAAGGATGTCCTTTTTGTTAAAGGAAATTCCATCGTGAACCATAGATTCGTCTGCCAGATCGATGTCAAATAAGTGCAGATGAATGGATTTGTTATTGTAGCCTGCAACGTCGATATCGTACAGGGAAGATTTCAGTGAGAATCCGCGGAACGGTACAGTATAGGAAACACCTGCAGGTGTGAGCCAGCTGTGTTTTTCAATCCATGGGTTCGGAGTTTCTTTCTGAAGTCTGTTCTCAAAGAGCTGTTTGAAAAGACCCAGATGATAATTCAGACCAATACCTTCGCCCGGAAGACCGAGAGTTGCGATGGAATCCAGGAAGCATGCTGCCAGACGTCCAAGACCACCGTTTCCAAGAGATGGTTCCGGTTCAACTTCTTCGATGTCAGCGATGGCTTTTCCATTCTCTTTTAAGAATGCAGCAACATCATCATAGATTCCCAGATTGATCAGGTTGTTGGATAATAATTTACCGATCAGGAATTCTGCGGAAATGTAATAGATTTTCTTCTTTCCATCCTGATAGCCTTTTTCAAAGAGCTGATTTTTTGTATAGATTAATAATGCGTTGTAAATTTCTTCATTTGTGCACTGGCGTGCATTTTTCTTATACAGGTCATAGATGAGCTTTTCTAAATTTTCCATCGTAATCTCCCTTTCTGAAATAAATATGTGTTTTTTATGAGTTAGATTGCTTATTTTTTTTAGGTTTGAATAGTGTATTGTTTTTGGTTATATCAGTAAGAGAAGTTCTCTTGCTGACATCTATAACTATATCAGCAGTCTATTCAAAAAAATACAACAAAATTGCGATTTTATGACAGGTTTCTGCGAAACTTATGAGGAGACATTCCGGTTGCCTGCTGGAACTTCTTGATGAAATAGCTGGTGTTGTTGAAACCTACTTCCAGTGCGATCTCTGTGACAGAGGAGTCGGAATGCAGAAGCAGAGGCTTGGCTTTCTCGATGCGCAGGTCATTGATGTAGGCAATCAGAGTCTTGCCGGTATATTGCTTAAACAGTTTCATAAAGTAGTATTCGCTGTAATTGGAGAGCGCAGTGAGCTCTGCCGCGGTCAGTGACTGTGAATAATTGAGGTTGATGTAGTCCAGGATTTTTTTAATAGAAGCAAGACTTTTGTTCTCTTCCTTATCTGCGGGAGTGATGTAATTTCCCATGAGCATTTCGTAGAAAAAGCTGAAGAACAGAGCCTTTA